>Ga0137403_10005267_pt1 | contig 15029 bp, 9 predicted proteins | sample CZOMad2_1_16fung_FD_122057 | JGI IMG/M metagenome (GOLD analysis project Ga0137403, IMG submission 122057) | Vadose zone soil fungal communities from Angelo Coast Range Reserve, California, USA - CZOMad2_1_16fungal (Hybrid Assembly) | ecosystem: Environmental > Terrestrial > Soil > Vadose zone... | reverse complement strand
CCCGACTGCTGCCTCCCGTAGGAGTCTGACCCGTATGTCAGTGTCAGTGTGGCCGACCGCCCTCTCAGGCCGGCTACGGATCGTCGCCTTGGTAAGCCGTTACCTTACCAACTAGCTAATCCGCCGCAGGCTCCTCTTCAGGCGCGAGGTCCTAAAATCCCCCGCTTTAACAACTGTCACCATGTGGTGCCGCTGCATTATGCGGTGTTAGCCCAAGTTTCCCTGGGTTATTCCCCACCCGAAGGTAGATTACCTACGTGTTACTCACCCGTGCGCCACTTTACTTATCCCCCGAAGGGGACTTTCTCGTTCGACTTGCATGTCTGAGGCACGCCGCCAGCGTTGATTCTGAGCCAGGATCAAACTCTCGTTAAGAATTTGTTCTCTAGCAACATTATCAATTACTGGTTTACTTTCGTATTCAGTTTCGATAATGACTCTTGCGAGTTTTGCGCGAACTTTATCGTTCGCGGTTTGACTCTCAAAGGTCTTGAAACGGACACGCTCTATCTAGTTTTCAAAGATCGAATCCAATTTGTCTTGTCGGGGTTACCCTAGGACAGCCTGGCTTTGCCTTAAGCAATCGTGGATACTAACCGAAGCCTTCACGAGTGTCAAGCGCGGTTCAATGGCGTAAGGTTTTCATCCTTTGGTAAGCTACTGTTCCCTAATCATGGTTTGGGAAAAATAAACAAACTTTGGCACTTCAAGATCAGTCGTTACCTCAGGTTCGATGATCATAGCTTCGCCGCGCATCTCCCAGCCGTCGGCAATTCTCTTCTCAATTTGTTCCCTTAGTCTAGCCTGAGTGCCTGCATAAATAATCTCAAATTGCATCTCCGCTTCTCCGTCTTCGTTAGAATTACGATACCATCAGTCACTAGCTACCCGCACGCTTTTCCAACCACCGACGGAACGAGTCCTGACTTTCACCGGAGGCTTTGCCGAGGATTAGATTCTCGACGCTAATATCTTCATCGAGATCGGGCCAATGAATTCCCTCTCGGTCTCCAATCCACCTCGAGTTGTTTCTCTCTTCAGGCATGCCGTGAACAAGTCGCGGATACCACGCCAGCGGCACGGTTATAGAGCGACCGTCGCTTAGATCGACAATCAAGCTGTCTTCCGTGACTACGAGACTCTGTGCTCTGACTTCAGCGACTAAAGTACTCATTCCAACTCAAGATCCATTCTGACTCTTCAGCCTGCCGAGCAGGCGAAAGCATAAAGCCTGGGGCGTGAGCCCCAGGATCAGGTAGGTCAAAGATCCTGAAGCCCGTGAAGCGGGCGACAGCGCGAACGTCCCCAATCACCCCCATGGAGTTCGAGTTCGTAATCCTCCATCGATTCGAACGATCATTATCTTTCGCCCGCTGAAGCGGGCTGGAAATTGTTGTGCGACTCGAATCCTGGGGTTCCGCTGCGCTCCACCCCAGGCTCTATGCTTTCGCCTGCTCCGCAGGCTCACGGATTCTACTTCCGCTTCTTTCCCTTTTCTTCTCCCGGCGCCGCCACCCGCATTACTCCGCGATCGTCGCGATACAAGCTGTACTTCATTTCCGTTAATTTGCCGCTCTCGTCTTTGACCCTCACGGAAAAAGTCTTTTCTGATCCACGTCCTTCGATGCGCAGAGGCAAATAGCCCTCCAAGTCCGGGCTGCGATAAGCCGTATAGTGATCCTGTTCGTGCTTTTGATAACCCAGAACGTAGATGCGATCGAAATCAGGTTCATCCAGCTTGTGAGGCTCTTTCGAAGAACTCTTCTCCAGAATCACCCAACTGCCAGGCCGGGATTCCTTCGCTACGTCTTTACCCTTGGCCACCGGCGGTTCGTCGTTGCTGTCGTCATCAAGCCGCCGCCACGCCACAAACTCGCGCCCGGTGCGGTAGTAGATAATGTCGCTGGGCACCATTAACTCGACCTGCTTACCGAAAATCCATCCTTCTGGAGCCGGCGATATCGACGGCGACAACCGCACCTTGTACCAAAGCTCAGTCGTTTCCTGATCCTCGGGATTCTCTTCGTCGGCTTGAGCGCCTTTATTTGCGCCCGAGGTCGCGCTCCCGGCTTTCGGCGCCGTATCACTCTCACCGGTCTCCGATCCTTTTAGCTTAGGAACTCGCTTCCACCCGATGATGTCAAAAACGGATCCGCTGTCGAGCCGCATCATGATGTTTTCGTTATTACTGCGATCGGGGGTCAAGCGAAGATTCGAACCCGCGTGCAACTGCCCAGTCGCCTGGCCGGGTGTTCCTTTGTCTTCCTCGGCCAGCTTCCGCGCATTCTCGAGCACCTTATCCGGCATGATATTGCGCGCTTCGATCCAGCCTTCAGTGCGCTCGTCATCGTGACCTCGTACCCGGTACCAGCGTTCCCGTTTACTGTTGTCACTCGGGTCGGGAATGTCTATTGAATCCAAAATATCAACCGAGTCACCGCGGTTGACCTCGAGCAGATCAGCCGCAACGACGGCCGTCGAGCTGCGAATCTGAGCGCTGCGACTGACCACGACGCCAGTGTTGCTGCGACTTGCCAGGGTGCTGCAACCACTCAGCAACGCTGCCAACAGCAGTACTGGTGTGGCGATCAGGAATGACCGTCGTAGATCTCTCATGCTATGGCAAACTCCATAATTGCGAATCTCAATAAGTTGTACCGCTTCGATTCAGGGTGATTTGCGCTGACCCGGCGAACGCACGTAGTCATTGTAACCCATGTCATGCAACAAATCGCGTTGTTGGCGAGAGAGAGACTGACTTACGCTGATGCGTGTGCGCAGACCAAATGTCTCGACCCGTAATCCGAATGGCGCCAGCAGCTCCGGCAAATTGATCGCGACGGGATTACTAATGAACGAACTCCCAAAATCCTGCATCCCAGGGTGAGCACTGAGCGCCTTAAGGGCGGCCGCACTTCCATCGCTCCCGCGCCCCGGCCGACTCGCGCCGCCGCGAGCTTCATCGGCGCGATACTCGCGAAAGATTCCCCGGTACACATCGTCCAGCGATTGTTTATTGTGACTCAGAGTGCGCAGCTTCAAATCGTAAAGAAACGCGGACACCATGCTCTTCGAGTAGACAGAAGACTCGCCTCCGGTAAATCTTCTCTTCGAAGCTTCCACCAGCGACCAGCGATCACGATCAAGGCTAAGCGAGTAATCGTCGTACGCTCGGCTGATGGCGTTGAGAAACTCCGGAAAAGTCAAAAGCCCCAGCCGCACGCCAATTTGTGCAGCCTGATAAACGGTGAATCCCTCGTAGAACCAATCGTAGTCGCCCACCAGAGTCAGACCATTCGGCACCCAGAAATGAAGAAACTCGTGCGTCAGCGGCACACTCAACTGCGCCAGCGCGCCCACCTTAGACACAAGCCTTCCCAGCAACAACGTAACCGAAGACCCACGTGTTTCGGCGCTCCATTTATCCGGCGTGCCGGCTTGCGGAAACGGAAATAAGATGAGGGTCGCCCGCCGCAACGGCGCCGCTCCAAAGACATCTCGATGCGCTTTAAGAACTTCGCCGGCCAGCTCGAGGGCATCAGCATCTGTAAAGGCCCACTCGCCGGCGGCTACCAAACTGAACGTCATTCCCGAGACAGAAGTTGTTGAGGTCCGCAGATGATCACCCACGGCGAACACCGCGACGTCGGCATCAGCGATTTCAAATTCGCCTCCCACGTTCGGTGCTTGATTCGAATGCGCCGCCCAACCCTCCGGCAGACTGAGTCGCACGGTCACGCGCCCCCCACCTTGCGGACTTGCACTCGATGCCGGCAGCAAGTCTCTTAACATGAGCAAGCCCCGGCCCCCGTTTACCCACGACACCCTGGCCATGTCCGCAGCTCGAGTGGGTAAAGCAAGGTTAACTCCATAGCGAAACTTCGTCGCCGGCCGCGTCGCCTGGTACTGGCCCGGCGCAATCTTTCGATTAGGGACTTCCGTGCCCGCGGCGTCGTACAGTCTTAACCCATCGATTCTGCTGCCGAGATCCATCACGCCGGCGTAACTATCTCGAAAAGACCAGTCAGAGGCCTGTTGGCCGCTTCCTTCAACAACAACGTGCCCGGTCGAGCGAGGCAGTACTAGAATCTCAATCTTCGTTTGCTGCGCACGCGCTATGGACATCACGCAGCCAAGCAATGCGATAAGTCTAAGCGCAGTCAGCAGGTGTCGATAACACTCGCGGTGGGCATCCAACTTACCGGGCAACTTACCGGGAGATTGCGTTATCGCACGGCCGTGCGGAGGTAACTCGCGAATTGCCCAAAACTCATTGCGCCGGCATGGAGAAAGTTGGATTGACATACCGTTTCGGTGTGACTAAACTTCGGTTTAGTCTAGCATCAAACTTGAAGACCGTGATTCGTAAACCCGCACAAATGCTTTTCAGTAGCCCAGTGAAGCGGGCCCGCGTGCTGGCAATGCTGCTGCTGGCTTCCCTTGCCTGGGGCAGCACGGTCGAATTTACCCATCATCACGGGACTAACGCAAAGCCCGGTAGCTCGCTCGCCAACACGCAATCGGCAACCGCAAACGAAGCGACACAGATCAGTTCAAGCGAGACCAGCGGCACGTCGTCGAAATCAAGGACCGGCGCCGAGTGTTTGATCTGTCAACTCCACCAAAATCTTTCCACTACCGAAATCAGCCACGCGCCCGGCGCCGGACCGAGGGAAACACGTGGCCTGAAAACGCCGGCAGATGCTGTCGTCCAGCTGTCTGAGTTCACCTCCACCGGCCACGGCCGCGCTCCACCTTCAATTCTCTAAGCCACCGCTCGCTATTCGGGTGCGCGCTCATTTTTCTAATTCTTGAGAACTGCGCACTGTTCGAAGCCGGCGACGTTGATTCACTAGAAGTGAGCTACGTCCAAGCGCTTCGCGACCGGCAATCAATATCGCCATAGGAGGCAGAGATGATAAAGGCTCAGAGAAGCATTGCTCAGATTTCATTCGTATTCTTAATTCTTTGTTCGGCAATCTCAGTTGCGTCAGTTTTCGTAGACGCACAGGCGCTCAACGCGGGCACCGTAACCGGAGTCGTAACCGATCCCAACGGCGCGGTCGTGCCCAACGCGACCGTGACCATCGCCAACGCGATCACGGGATATACGCGAACTGCGACGACTGACGCGGAGGGCGCATTTCGCTTTGGCGATGTTCCGCCCAATAACTACCAACTTAAAGCCACCGCTCCGGGTTTCACGTCTGAACAGCAAAGCCTGACGGTCCGCAGCTCAGTGCCAATCACCGTTAAGATTCCGCTGACCGTCAGCACTGCCAGCGAAACGGTCACAGTTACTTCCAACACCGCCGACGTGCTTGAGAACACCTCGACGACGCACACCGATGTCGACCAATCACTGATTACCCGGCTTCCCGTCAGGTCCGTGGGATCCGGGTTAAGTGATGTCGTAACCCTCGCGGCTCCCGGCGTCGTCGCCGATTCGAACGGATTCTTTCATCCGCTGGGTGACCACGCGCAAACGTCCTACTCAATCGATAATCAGCCGGTCTCTGACCAGCAGAGTAAAGCCTTCTCGACCCAACTGCCGCCCAACGCGATCCAGTCGATGGAGATAATTACCGGCTCTACACCCGCCGAATACGGCGACAAAACGAGCCTGGTCGTGAACGCGATCACTAAGTCAGGTCTGAATCAAAAGAAGCCGACTGGCGATTTCAATACGACCTACGGCACCTTCGGGACGATTGGCGTGGATGCTTCGTTGGGTTACGGCAATGCCAAGGCCGGCAACTTCATCACCTTTAACTTTGAGCGTTCGCGGCGTTTCCTTGATGCGCCCGAATCAGCCGTCCTGCACGACCAGGGCTCGGCCGGCAGCATCTTCGATCGCTTTGATTACAGTCCGAACTCGAAAGACACGTTTCACCTGAATCTGTTTTTTGCTCGTAACCGTTTCCAGACGCCGAATCAATTTGATCAGCAAGCCCTCGGCCAGGATCAACGACAGCTTGTTCACAGCATCAACATTGCGCCGGGTTACGTTCACATCTTCAACGCGACGACGGTACTTTCGGTTAATCCGTATTACCGTCTCGACAACGTAAAATACTTCGCCAGCCCCAATCCGTTCTCCGATCAAACCATGACCTTCAGCCAGTCGCGTCGTTTGAATAATGCCGGCGTCAAGGCGGATGTGTCTTATGTTAAGGGAAGAAACAACGCCAAGTTCGGCGTGCAACTCTCGCACACTTTCCTGACCGAGTCGTTCAAATTTGGCATCACGGATCCTGATTTCAACGATCCGGCGAGCCCGGATTTCCTGCCTGGCCTGCTGCCTTTCGATCTTACGCGTGGCGGCAAACAGTTTAATTTCCGCGGCCACACAGACATCAAGCAGGAGGCTTTCTATGCGCAGGACACTCTCACATTAGGTAATGCGACCGCGTCATTCGGCGTTCGCTTCGACAACTACGACGGAATTACAAAAGGCAAGCTTTTGCAGCCACGCCTGGGCGTCTCATATCACGTCAAGAGCACGGGAACGGTCCTGCGTGGCTCTTTCATGCGCAGCTTCGAAAGCCCATACAACGAAAACCTGATCCTTTCAAGCGTAACCGGCGCAGGCGGACTGGCCAACGGCATTCTCGGCGACACCAGTAACCTGCCGTTGCGGCCGGGCGCGCGGACACAGGTCAACGCGGGGTTTCAACAGGCGCTCGGTAAACATCTGCTGTTGGACATGGACTACTTCATCAAGCGCACCAACAACGCCTACGACTTCAACGTGCTCTTTAACACGTCCGTCACGTTTCCGATTTCATGGCAGAAGTCGAAGGTTGATGGCGCTTCCCTGCGTCTCAACCTGACGAACTACAAAGGACTGACGGCATTCATTGTGGCTGGACACACGCGCGCACGTTTCTTTCCACCCGAGACCGGCGGGTTGTTCTTCAATTCCGATTTACCTGGCGGTGTGTTCAGAATTGATCACGATCAGAAACTCGAGCAGACGACTCAAGTCCAATATCAGTTCGAGCACTGGAAGAAAGTCGCGCCGTACGTCAACTTCACCTGGCGCTATGATAGCGGTCTGGTCGCAGGTTCGGTCCCGGACTTTGCTTCAACGCTGGATTTGACCGCGGACCAGCAAGCACAAATCGGTTTGTTCTGCGGCAGCATCTTCGCCACGCCGACATCTCCGATTCTCGCTTGCTCTTCCGCAAATCGTGGGGCTCTGCGAGTGCGCATCCCGGCCGACGGCACGGAGAACGACGACACGAACCCGCCGCGGATCGCTCCGCGTCATCTCTTCGATTTCAGTGTCGGCACCGATAACCTGCTTGGCGGAGAGCACAAGAAGCTGACTCTGCGATTCACCGGCATTAACATTTTCAATAAGGTGGCTTTGTATAACTTCCTATCGACCTTTAGCGGTACGCACTTCGTCACGCCACGCACGTTTCAAATTCAGGCGGGAGTAACGTTCTAACCTTCATCGACAAGAGACGCGAGGTTGCCCATTGCAGCCTCGCGTCCAATACTTGTCAGCTTTGGCGTGATGATTGTGATGAGGTCAGTACCGCGAGCGGTAGCGACCGGGTTATTGTTTTTGGCGATCTCGACTGTCGCGTAGCTTGAGACCCGGTCGCTACCGCTCCCGGTACTGACTCCATAATCGTCATCGATGGCGTGTCTTCCCCAAGCTTAGCTTCCAATCAACCGCACCGCGATTCCGATAAAGAGAATTCCGGCAACTGTCGCCATCGCTACCATGATGCTCGGCGAACGTCGATGCGCCTCTGGCAAGAGATCACTCGTGGCGGTGTAGAGAAAGAACCCCGAAGCGAATCCCAGAAAGACAACCAGCGCACGTGGTGGTGGCAGTACCATCAGAGCCAGCAACGCGCCCGCCACCGGAGCCAAAGCGTCCGCGACGAGAAATATGATGTCACTCCGTCGCGCCTGCTCGCCGCGAGTGACCAGCAGAATAGTGTTTAGGCCATCGCTCGTATCGTGCACGATAACTGCCAGCGCTACCAGAAGTCCGGTGCGCCAGTTAACCAGAGAAGCAGCCCCAATCGCTGCTCCATCCAGCGTGCTGTGCGCAATCAAGCCGATCGCACTAAAGCGGCCGACATGATGATGTATCTGGTTGTCGCAGTCCTCTTCGGCACATGCATGCAAGACGAGCAACCGCTCTACCAAATAAAAGAGAAGGAAGCCGACAACCACAATGCCAAGCACGACGCGAACGCTCCACCCTTGCTCGTGAGCGACCACCAGGGATTCCGGGAGCAAGTCAAAGAACACCGCGCCCAGCAGAACGCCAGCTCCCAGTCCCATCAAAAGATGGATCCGGCGATGGGCTGCAATCGCAAGATAGCCGCCTGCCAAGGTTGAACACATCGCTAGTGATGCAAATAAGAGGGCCACTCCACCTCGCTCTCCCGATCGAAATCTAACTTGAGTCTTAAGCTTCTCTCATTGTACCCTGACCTGTCCAAATGGATCGCTCCGCGTCATCTCTTCGACTTTAGCGTCGGCACCGACAACCTGCTCGGCACTGAACACAAGAAACTAACCTTGCGGTTCACGGCGATGAATATCACCAACAAGGTCGCGCTCTATGACTTCCTGTCGACCTTTAGCGGTACTCATTTTGTAGCGCCACGCACGTTCCAAATTCAGGCGGGCGTGGCGTTCTAGCCAGCCAATTAGAAGGAAGTGGCCGCTGTTCTACTCGATAGATTCGGCGGCCACTCGACTTCGATCAGGGCTTGAATCGGAGAGATCCGGACTTGGATTAGACCGATCTCGATTCAGCCGTCGGGGATCGCGAGGTGATGGAATGTCTGAACTCTTTAACAACTATCTGCGCCGCTTGCGTGAATGCTATGACGGTGTAACTCGCCGAGGTCGACGCGAGGTATTCCGATACTGCCATCTGCAAAGAAGTCGGCGAGCGTGCTACCTCACCGGCCTGCTCTTGCTCACTCTTATAGCCCATCCAATATTGGCGCAGAAAAAGTTGACTGACCCTTTGCCGGAAATCGGCTCCAAGGCCCTTGCGATATCTCAGACCCAGCAGCAAACGCCAGCGACGCCGGCGAAACGATCGATTACGGTTGCTGATGCTGTGTCGATTTTTTTGCAGCAAAACCTTCAGTTGGTCGCTGCTCGTTATGACATCGATTTGGCTGATGCCGAAAAGTTGACTGCCCGCCTTCGTCCCAATCCGCAGCTAAGCGTCAGCTCATCGGATCTACCGCTTAATTTCAGCGGCAATCTGATCAAAGAACAGACGTACGCCTATGGCATCAGTGAGACGTTCGAGTTAGGCGGCAAGCGCAGCAAGCGGATCGCCGAAGCCAACGCCAACTCTGAAGTGGCGCGCGCCGCGTTTGAAATGGTCGTCTGGCAAATGACCAACGACCTCAAGAAGAAGTTCTATGCTGTGATCCTGGCAGAGTCGCTGCTTCGGCTTACCAAAGACAATCAGAAAACGTTCGCGGAAGTGCTCAAGCATACAACCGAGCTCAATCAGTATGGCGAGATTTCAGGGCTCGATCTGAGACGGCTCGAAGTTGAGAAACTAAAATTCGATACCGACGTCGCCAACTCAGAGAGAGACTACGAGGTCGCCGTGCGCGACCTGCGCTTCGCCCTGGGCGGTGATTATCGGACCATGGATATCGACGCCGGCGGCACATTCGACTATCAACCTTACCAATTCTCGCTTGATGACCTGGTGAGTAAGTCGCTCGCGGCGCGGCCCGATTTGAAAGCCGCCAAAGTCAGCGAGATCGCCGCCGACGCAACCATCCGTTTGCAGGACGCTCAACGCATCCCCGACCTCAACCTGGGCGCGGGAATTTCGCAGGCGCCACTCGGCACCAGCAGCTTATTTTTCAGCGCCGGCGTTACCTTGCCGTGGTTCGATCGGAATCAGGGCGAGCGAGCGAAGGCCCGCATCCAGAAAGAGAAAGCCCAAAATCAGCAGCAGTTTCTTACCAATCAAGTCTTGAGCGACGTGGACAAGGCACTGGTTGCTTTCAATATTCAGAAGCGGAGAGTCGAACTCTATCGCGGCGGCGTGCTGGCCAAGGTCGATGAGATTCAGAACCTGACTGAGTATTCACTAAAAGCCGGTGAAAGCTCAATCCTCGAGTTGCTGGATGCGATTCGCACCAGACGCGAAACTCTGGCCGGCTATTACCAGACGCTTTTTGATTACCAGATGTCCCTGCTTGATCTTGAACTGGCCACCGCCACGCCTCTGCAAAAATGAACCTGGAAAGGAAAGGCCTAATGTCTTACGCCCAAATGTTCCATCGAAGAATGATTCATCTGCCTTTGGTTGCGGCGCTGGCCATCACGTCAGTGTGTTCCGGCTGCCGCAGGGGCACCGCGCCCCCCAATTCCGCCAACACACAAACGGCGACGGCCTCAACCGACTCAGCGCAGAACCATGCGATTGAAACCGAAATAGTCGGCCTGCAAACCATCGCCGGGTTGATACCCGCGACCGGCAAGGTCCTCGTCCCAGAGAATCGCGTGGCCATAATCGGTCCCGTTCATGAAGGAAGGCTGGTAAATCTATACGCCGGACAGGGCAGTGTGGTTAGGAAAGGACAGAAGCTGGCCGATCTGGAATCGGCGGACCTGGATGATGCCGAGGCGACTTATCTCAAGGCGCTCGCCGATTATGAGAATGCGCGGCGCACGTCGGCGGCCGAGGTCAGACTAGCGCAGGCCACTTACGACCGCACCAAGCTGCTCTTCGAAAAAACCATCACTGCTGGAAAGAATCTACAGACCGCCGAGCATGACCTGGAGATCGCAAAGACCTCAGCCGCCAGCTCAGTTGCCGGAACCAAAGCGGCGCTCACCGCCTCTCGTCAACATTTGATAATCCTGGGTCTGAAAGAGTCGGAAGTTAACTCGCTGCCGAACAAGACGAATCTGAGCGCAATCTTTTCCCTCAACTCTCCGATCCAGGGCGTCGTGGTCGAGCGTAATGGGACCATCGGCGCGACGGTCGGAACCGATGCGAGCGTGTTCAAGATAATTGATATTTCAAGTGTCTGGATCGATGCAAATGTGTTTGAGAAAGATCTCGAACGAGTGAGACTGGGCCAACCGGTGAAGGTTTCGGTGCCCGCGTTTCCCGGCGCCACCTTCTCGGGCAAAGTCATTCTGGTTAACAACGTGGTGGATCCGGAAACCCGAACGGTGAAGGTTCGCACTGAGGTCCCAAATCCGGGTGGCCGGCTTAAACCGGACATGTTTGCGAATGTCGAAATAATCACTGACTTGCATCGCACGGCCATCTCAATTCCGCAGACCGCGGTGCTCAATGATGGCGGGAAAACAGTTGTCTTTGTCGCCGACGGCAGCGGCTTCAAGAAGGTTGTAGTAACCGCAGGTATACAAAGCAACGATCGAGTCGAAATCATCGAAGGCCTGGCAGCAGGCGACAAAGTGGTCGTCAAAGGAAACTACCTGTTGCTCCAACAAGGCAAGCCATGACCATGGGTTTAAAGTTTCAGGTTTCAAGTTTCAAGTTCGCTGATTAATCATTCCGCGTTAGCCCAAGGTGACAACTAATGGACTCGGAACTTGAAACCTGAAACTTGAAACCTGAAACATTCTTATGATGACCGACAATCTTATTGCCTTCTTCTATCGCGAGCGATTGCTTGTCGCTTTGGTAGCATTGCTGATCGCCACCGGCGGAATCTTTGCGCTTTACCGGTTGAACGTCGACGCCTTTCCGGACGTGACTCCGGTGCAGGTGGAAATCGACACTGACGCTCAAGGACTCGCCCCGCAGGAAGTCGAACAACTAATCAGCTTTCCGATCGAGAACGAGATGAATGGCATTCCGGGCGTCACTCGGGTCGAGTCATCCTCAAAGTTTGGCCTTTCGGTCGTCACCGTTTATTTCAGCGATGACATAGATATTTATTTCGCCCGCCAACAGGTGTTCGAACGGCTGTCCGATGCAAAAGTCCCGGCCGGAATTCAGCCCCAGATGGGCCCGATTACGACTGGCACCGGCCAAATTTATCTTTACCAAATAGTAGGGCCCGGTAAGAGCAATCAGGAACTGCGCACGCTCCAGGATTGGGTGATCAAGCTGCAACTGCGCACCGTGCCCGGCGTCGCCGACGTGCTCGACTTTGGCGGCGACGTGAAGCAGTACCACGTCATCGTCGACCAGCACGCGCTGGTCAATTACAACATCCCGCTCAAGTCTCTCTTCGAAGCCATCCAGAATAACAATCAGAACACTGGGGCGAACTTCATTGAACATGGCGACGAGCAGTATGTGGTGCGCGGCATTGGACTGGTAAAAGACGTTGAAGACATCAAGGACATCGTCCTCGATTCCCGCAAAGGCACTCCCATCCGCGTCAGCGACGTCGCCCGGGTCGAAATCGGCAGCGAACTTCGGCAGGGTGCTGTGACCAAAGACGGCCGCGGCGAAGTTGTAACCGGAATCGTTTTGAAGCGAATCAATGAAAATACCAAGCTGGTGATTCAGCGCATTAAGGAAAAGGTCGTCGAGATCAACAAGGCCCTGCCTGAGGGCGTGACCATCGTTGACTACTATGATCAATCAGAGCTGGTCGATAACAGCGTTCACACCGTAGTTGAGTCGTTGATTGAAGGCGAAGCGCTGGTGCTTCTGATTCTGATCTTGTTGCTCGGCAATTTTCGCAGCTCGATCATCACCGCCGCCGCTATACCTTTCTGCATGTTGGTCGCATTCATTCTGATGTGGTACTCCGGCCTGTCGGCAAACCTCATGTCGCTGGGCGGACTTGCCATCAGCATCGGCATGATGGTTGACGCCACCGTCGTGATGGTCGAGAACATTTTTCGCCATCTTGAAGAGCATCGCGAACACTCCTTCCGCGAAGCCATCCTGGTGGCGGCCCAGGAAATTGGGCGGCCGATGTTCTTCGCGATTCTCATAATCATAGCTGTCTTCCTGCCCGTCTTTACGCTGCAGGGCATCGAAGGAAAGCTGTTCAAGCCGCTCGCCTTTGCGGTCACGTTTTCAATGATTGGATCGATGTTGATGGCGCTGTGCATCGCCCCAATGCTCTGTTCCTTATGGTTGCGGCTTAAAGCGGGTAAGGTAAGGCAAAACCGCATCATTGGATTCTTTAAAGCGATTTATGTTCCCGTCCTCAAGTGGACCATTCGCCACCGCTACCTTGCGCTCACCATCGCCGTGGCCTTGCTGGTTTGGACCGTTGCCGACGTCTACATTCTCGGTAGCGAATTTCTGCCCACTATCGATGAAGGCAACATGCTGGTGCGAGCCACAATGCCGGCGAGCATTTCCCTGACGCGGGCGATGGACGTTTCATCGAAGATTGAAAAGACGCTGCTGGAGTTTCCCGAAGTCGAAACCGTCGTGGCCAAAATAGGTCGGGCAGATTTGGGCGGCGATCCAGAGAGCGTGAGTAACGACGAAATATACGTTCGTCTGAAACCGAAAGCTCAATGGACGACAGCAAAGACCAAAGACGAGCTGGTTGATGCCATGCGCCGTCGTGTCGAAGGCTTTCCCGGCGTTGAGTTCAACTTTTCGCAGGTCATCCAAACCCGGAATGACGAACTCATCTCGGGGATTAATGCACAGATCGCCGTGAAGATTTTTGGCGAAGACCAGGAGACGCTGCACCAGGCGGCCGAAGATATTAAGGCCGCCATGGCCAATGTTCGCGGCGTCGCAGACCTTGCGGTTGAGCAGGTCGCCGGCGAACAACATCTTGAGATCGAACTCGACCGAAATAAGATCGCACGCTATGGGATGAATGTTGCCGATGTGCTTCAGGTCGCCAAGATTGCCATCGGCGGTGACGAGGCGACTGATGTGCTCGAAGGCCAACGTCGCTTTGCGATCTTCGTGCGTTTGAACGAAGACTACCGGAATCAGGTTGAGAAGCTCGGCGACATCCTGCTTGCCGCTCCGGCAGGTGGGTCCGTACCGCTGGGACAGGTGGCTTCGTTTAAGTTGTCGAGCGGCGAGTCCGTGATCGACCGGGAAAACTCTCTGCGCCGAATCGTGGTGAAGTGCAATGTCAAAAACCGCGACATCGGGGGCTTTGTTCACGATGCGCAGGCCGCGGTTGAAAAACGAGTAAAGCTTCCCCCAGGGTACTTCGTCACCTGGGGTGGACAATTCGCCAACGAACAACAGGCTCTGCGCAGACTGCTGATTGCGATCCCCATCGCGCTGCTTTTGGTTTTTGTGATGATCTACGCATGTTTTAATTCGTTGCGGAACACCCTGACGATCATCTTCAACATTCCCATAGCCATGGTCGGCAGCACGGCGTTTTTACTGGTCTCGGGATTCCCTCTGAGCGTGCCGGCGCTGGTCGGATTTATCGCTGTCTTCGGCATTGCGGTTCAAAACGGAATGGTGATGGTCTCTTATATCAACAAGCTCCGCAGTGACGGCATGGAATTGGAGAAGGCGGTAATCACCGGCGCAACTGTGCGCTTGCGGGCAGAGTTGTTGAGCGCGTTGATCGGCAGCATCAGCCTGATCCCATTCATTGTCTCGTCCGGCACCGGAGCCGAAATCGAGAAGCCGCTGGCGATCGTGGTGGTAGGCGGACTGGTAACGCGTCCCATCAAGATCGTGATTCTGCCGATGGTATACGAGTGGGTAGAGCGCGGCGCGGCCAGGAGAGCCGACCGCAAAGCCGCGGCCGCTCTCCATCAAAACGAGAGCCCGACCTAAAGCGGGAGAATGCGGCAGTCGCGCATCGTGGCTCTGCCACATTTACCCGCAGACTTGCCGCATTTGCCAAGAAACCAACATATTCGCCGTCAGACCTGCCACATTGGCTTGCGGACTTCTAACATTCTGCTGTAGGCCTCTCACATTTGCCTGTCGACTTTCCATATTTATCTGCGGACTTGAGCGTGTAAGAAGTTTTGTGTAAATGTTCATTGAGGGCCAAAAGAGGTAGCTTGGCCAAGGAGAACAGATGACCATAGACAATGAGCTGATAGACGATCTGCTGAAGGACTAC
>Ga0137403_10005266_pt1 | contig 15029 bp, 14 predicted proteins | sample CZOMad2_1_16fung_FD_122057 | JGI IMG/M metagenome (GOLD analysis project Ga0137403, IMG submission 122057) | Vadose zone soil fungal communities from Angelo Coast Range Reserve, California, USA - CZOMad2_1_16fungal (Hybrid Assembly) | ecosystem: Environmental > Terrestrial > Soil > Vadose zone... | reverse complement strand
CTCGGCGAGCGCGACATCCTGGATCTGATCTTCCTCCCGGGCCTCACCACCGCGGCCTCGGTAACCACCGCCGCCGGCCGCGGCGTCGGCATGGACGTCGTGCGCACGAACGTCGGCCGCCTCGGCGGCGAGATCGAGGTCCAGACCGAGGCGGGGCGCGGCACCCGCTTCCGGATTCGTCTGCCCCTGACCGTGGCCATCTCCGACGCGCTCATGGTGCACGTGGGACCGGAGACCCTGGCGATTCCCGTGCCGGCCGTGAAGGCGGTGATCAGCGTCCGGCCGGAGGAGATCCGGACCACCGACGGCGTGGAGTCGATCGAGGTCGAAGGCGAGAGCGTGGACCTCGTGCGCCTGGATCGCGTGCTCCGGATCCCGGGCCGTGGCGCAGACGGGCCGCTGTCGGTCGTCACGCTTCGAACCGGGCGCAAGACGCTCGCCGTGGTGGTCGACGAGTTTCTGAGCAAAGAGGAGATCGTCATCAAGAACCTCGGCGCCTTCCTCCAGGGCGTCGGCCCATTCTCCGGCGCCACCGTCACCGGACAGGGGCGAGTCATCCTGTTGCTCGACTCCCTGAAGCTCCTGGAGATGAACGCCGCGGCGCCGACGCCGCGGGCGGTCGAGGCCCGCCGCGAGCGCGACGCGGTCGCGGCGGCCCCCGAGGGCAAGCGCTGCGTCCTTCTCGTCGACGACTCCGTCAGCGTGCGGAAGTTCGTCGGGGGGATGCTCGAGCGCGCCGGATTTCGCGTCGTCGCTGCCCGGGACGGTGCCGAGGCGCTCCAGCAGCTCGCCGAGCGGCCGGTCGACGTCGTCGTCACCGATCTGGAGATGCCGCGACTCAACGGCTACGAGCTGATCCGCGACCTCAACCGGGAGCCCACGACGTGCGACCTGCCGGTGGTCGTCCTGACCACGCGGGCCGGCGCCAAGCACGTGAACCTCGCGCGCGAGCTGGGGGTCGAGCACTATGTCGCCAAGCCGGTCGACGAGGTCAGCTTCGTCCAGCTGATCGAGTCGCTGGCGGCTCCGGCTCGGGCGGAGAGCTGAGGCGCCCATGCCGCGTGTGCTGCTGATCGATCCCGACCGCGAGGCCCTCGCCGCCATGCAAGCGGCCCTGGGCCGGGCCGGCTTCGACGACGTCCCGGCCGTGACCAGCGGCTCCTTCGCGCTGACGATGCTCGAGCGCAACCGTCCGGATCTCATCGTGAGTCGAGTCGGCGTGCCGGACATCGACGGCTACGAGCTGTGCGCGATCGTCCGCAAGGATCCCTCGATGACGGGCGTGCTGTTCCTCCTGCTCGCGAGCCCCGGCGACGAGGCTCCCGAGGAGATGCTCGAGGAAAAGCCGGACCAGACGCTCGCGGGCGACCTGCCGATCGCCGCGATCGTGTCCGAGGTGGCCAGCCTCCTGGGTCGCAGGGCGCCGGCGGCCGTCGCGCCGCGCGAGCCGACGCCGCCCGCCGCCCAGCCCGACGGGGCGCACGGCCTGCGCGGCTCGCTCGGGGTGATGGAGCTGCCGGACATCACGCAGGCGATCGCGCTCGGCAGCAAGACCGGGCAGCTGCTCGTCACGCTGCCCTCGGGACGCGGCATCATCGCCTTCGACCGCGGGCGGGTCGTGCACGCGGAGTTCTTCGGACTCATCGGCGAGACGGCGTTCGCGGCGCTCCTGGTGGCGGCGCACGGCGAAGCAAACGGGACGTTCGTCTTCAATCCGCTCGATGCGGCGGCGGCCAACGGGGCGAAAACGATCCATCGAGACCTCAAGCAGCTCCTGCTCAGCGCCGCCGCCGAGATCGACGAGGGCCGCGCGGACGCGGCCGTGGCGCCCCTCTCTTAGGAGACGTGTGATGCACAAGGTCCTCGTGGTGGACGACAGCCTGAGCGTGAGGAAGCTGGTGGAGAAAGCGCTCGAGGGTCGTGGTCTGCACGTACTCTCCGCCGCGTCCGGCGCCGAAGCGATCGAGGCGATCGACCGCGACCGGCCCGACGTGGTGATCTGCGACGTCATCCTGCCGGACAAGGACGGATACCAGGTCTGCCAGTACGTGCGTACGCATCCCACCATCAGCGCGACGCCCGTCCTCCTCATCTCCGGGATCGACAACGGCACGGTGCAGGCGCGGGCGGCCGAGGTGCGCTCCGATGAGGTGATGTTCAAGCCGTTCGGCGTCGACGATCTGGTCCGGAAGATCGACAGCCTCCTTGCCGGCCGCTCCAACGGCTCGACGCGGCCGGCGAGCGAAGCTCCGCCATCGACGGCGTCGGCTCCCGCGGCGACTTCGCCCGTGCCGTCGCCCGGCCAAGGCCTCAAGCAGCGGCTGGAGAGGCTTGCCGGCACGCCGGGCGTCCGCTTCGTCGTGCTCAGCGATCGCGAGGGTTTTCTCATCGAGACGGCGGGGGATCTCGCCTCCGACGCCGACGAGGTCGCCGGCGCGCTTGCGTCGTGTCTGGCGGAGGCCTCCGACGGCATCGGCCGCGAGCTCGGCCAGGGCCAGCTGGTGGGCACGATTCTCGAGTACGAGTCCGGGACGCTCTTGCTACACGGCGTCGGGCCCTCGGCGCTGCTGGCCGTCCTGGTCGGCGACCCCGGAGCGCTCGGCAAGGTGCGCTACTACGTGAGGAAAGCCGTACCGGAGCTCGTGCAGGCGCTCTGATGGCTTTCCCACGCGCCTCGCGAGTGAGGCTGGTCTGGGGGCTCGAGCTGGCACTCGGTCTCGAGCTCTACGCCTGCGCGGTGCTGGCGCTCCACGCGCGCGGCCTCAGGGCGACGCCGCTCGAGGCGTCGCCCGGCCTGGTGCTTCCGGCACTGGTGATCCCACCGGTGTTCTACGTGCTCGTCGGGCTCGTCAGTGTGCGCCCCCTCTCGCTGATGCCGGTTCTTGGTGCGGCCGCCGCGATGTGCGGGCTCCACGGTCTGCTCGTCGTGGCGACCGGTGGGCTCTTCATGATCCCGGACCTCCTCGACTACACCGCGGCGGTCGCCTTTGCGCTCTGGGGCTCGCCGGCGGTGACGCTGCTCCAGCTCACGGCGGCGCCCCTGGTGTTCGCGCGCCTCCGTCCACTCCTGTCGGCCCTGCGCGGCGCGCCGCGCGCCGCGGCGCTGCCGCAACGCCGTACTGAAGCGCCGGCGATCGCCGGGGCGCCGCGGACGTTCTTGGCCCCGCCGGCCGAGGCGGCTCCGTCTCCGGTTCCCCGTGCGCCGGTCGCGGCAGCGCCGGCGGCACCTCCGGCCCAGCGCGCGCCGGTCGTGACGTCGGCGGCTCCCCTTCGCCCTGTCCCGGCGCCCGCGGTCGTCCGCGAGCCCGTCGCGAAGACCCTGGCGTCGACACCGCCGGCTGTGGCGGCCGCGCCGAGCAAGCCGGCCCGCGCGCCCCTCGAACCCAGGGCGGGCGGGCTCCCTCGGCCGCTGGCGCTGGACAGGAAGGAGCCGATGATCCGCGTTCCGCTCATCCGGATCGCGGACCAGCTTCCGGTCGAAATGTTCGTCCGCGGTCGGGAAGGCTTGAAAGACACGCTCCGTCCGGGCGTCTCGCTCCTCGTTCCCCGAAACCTCCTCCTGCCGCATCTGAGCGAGGGGCTCGCGCCGGTGAAGTGGGAGGTGGTTGCCGATCAGTTTCCCCTCGACGAGCTCGCGCTGACCCACGGCGACATCGCGAAGCGCCTCCCCGACGGCTCGCTGATGCTCCCGCTCGACGAGGTGATACCGCAAATTCCACCGGCGCTGCTCGCGCTCTCGACACCGCCCGCCGACGTGTACGGCATCGAAGAGTTCCCGCCACCGTTCCAGCCACACGTACCGCCGCCGTCGGCAACCACCGTCGCCGAAGCCGAGGAGTCTCCGCTCGGGGCGGCGACGCTCGAAGAGCTCGAACCGGTGTCGGCGTCGGAGCGTTTCGAGGAGCCTGCGCCCGTCGTGGAGCTCGCGCCCGTGGCGGAGCTCGAGTCTCCAGTGGAGCTCGAGCCGTCTGCGGAGCAGGCGCTCTCGATGCCCGAGCCGCGAATGGACGTGCTGGAGGAGCACGGCCGGGCCGAGCAAGCGCGACGCATCGCGACGCTGCTGGCGCCGCTGCTGAACGGGCTCGAGATCGGCCAACGCGCCGGCGCCGGGACGACACTCGTCACCGTGATCGCGCCGACCCTCAGCGAGGACTCCGTCGTGCGGACGGCCGTACGGGTCGTGCCCTTCCTGGGCGATGCCCGCTTGTCCGAGCCCGTGACGCAGGCCACGCTCACGGCGGCCGACGCGACGATCGTGCTGACGCCGTTCGGGACACCGGACGCCGGCGGCGCGCTCCTGGTGACGGCGGTTGCCTCGCGCGCGTCGCTGGCCTGGCTCGAGCGACTCTCGCGGAGCGCGGCCCGCGAAGCCCGAGCCGGGACCGGGAACGGGAAGCAGTCGGAGCCGGACGGCAATCCGTCCAAGGAGACCGAGCTTCGCGCGGCGAGCGTGCCGCCCTACGCGCACGAGCTGGCGGGCTCGCTGACGGCGTTCGGTCCGGTGGCGCCGACTCTGCTGCGCGATCGGGCTGGCTCGCTCAGCGCCTTGCTGTTCCTTCCCGCCTCGCTCGAGGCTCTGCCGCTGGCCCGGTTCGCGCGCGAGCTTCACGGTGCGCTCGAGGACGCCGAGATCGGCCGGGTGGCGTCGGTCATCCTGAAGCTCGGAGCGCATCGTCTCGTGCTGCGGGCCGTGGACGGCGTGTCGGGCAACGTGACGATGCTGGTTGGCGTCGGGCGAATCGACCGACCGGGGCTGGCGCGGATCGAGCTGGACCGGGCTGCGGCACGGCTCGGGGCCCTGGTACGGAGCTGAGCCGTGTCCGTCATCAACTACGCGAGCCGGGTCATCGACTTCCACGAGGGCACCAAGCGGTCGATCCACGTGTCGACGGTCGACGCGGAGGCGATCCTGCTCGCGATCTTCGACGAGCGGACGACGGTCGGCATGGTGCGGCTCTTCGCCAGCGAAGCCAGTCGGGCGGTGGGCGCGGTGCTCGGCGTAGCCCGCGCGCGCCCCAAGCCCCAGGGCGAGTTCGCCGCTCCGCTGAACGCCGCGGAGTCCCGACCGGCCTGGACGCCACCGTACTGACATGCGCCTGGCACGGGTAGGGGGACGCTACCTGGAGGGCCGCGAGCAGCGGTTGTGGGCGGCGCTCGTCGCTCTCATCGGGCTCGCGGCGGCGGGTGTCGTCCTCGTCGTCGGGAATCCCGGCGCCGGGTTGTTTCATCCGACGCTCCTTCATCTGGGCGCCGGGATCGTCGCGGTTCTGACCGCGTTCCGGCTCGCCGGACCCGTCACGCGGCGCCTGCGGAACGTCCGGAAGGGCCGGCTCGGCGAACGCCTCGTCGCCGATCTTCTCGGCGGGTTACCCGACGACTACTGGCTCATCAACGACGTGACGCTCGGCCTGGCGCGCGGCAACATCGACCACGTGTTGATCGGTCCGTGCGGGGTGGTGGTCATCGAGACGAAGCGGTTCGCGGGGAACATCCGGTGCTGGGGCGACGATTGGTCCATCAACGGGTACCGGCGAAAGAGCGTCAGCCAGCAGGTCAACTCCGGCGCGTGCGCGGTACGGTACTTCCTGAGCGAGCGGCATCCCGATCTGGCGGCCTGGGCCCTGCGCTGGGTGGAGTCCATCATCGTCTTCACGCACCCGCTCTGCCGCGTGGAGGTCAACCACGCGCCGACCACGATCGTCCGGTACTCGCAGCTGTATTAAGAGGTGCTCGATCTCTCGCGCAAGCACCGCATGGCGCCGGGCATCGCGGCCCAGCTCGCCCAAAGCCTGATGAATTCACAGGCCCGTGGCGCCGCGTCGGTCGGGCACGGCGCCTTCACATCCGCGTCTTGATCCGCTCGATGGCCTCTTCGGTCTGGGCGCGTGAGCCGAAAGCGGTGAGGCGGAAGTAGCCCTCGCCGCTCGGGCCGAACCCGGCGCCCGGCGCCCCGACGACGCGGGCTTCTCCCAGAACCTTGTCGAAGAAATCCCACGACGAGGCGGACCGCGGCGTGCGGACCCAGATGTACGGCGCGTTGCGCCCACCGTAGACGGTGAAGCCGGCGGCGCCGAGCCCGGCGCCGATGATCCGCGCGTTCTCCATGTAGAATTCGATCAGCGCTCGCACCTGCTTCTGGCCCTCGGGCGTGTAGACGGCGGCGGCGGCCTTCTGGATGACGTAGGGCGGACCGTTGGACTTCATCGCCGTGCGGCGCGTCCAGAGCGCGTTCAGGCTCATCGTCTTGCCGTCGGCCGCCCGCCCCCGCGTCTCCTTCGGCACGACGGTGTAGGCCAGGCGCATGCCCGTGAATCCCGCGTTCTTGGAGAAGCTCCGGCACTCGATCGCCACCTCCCGCGCTCCGTCGATCTCGTAGATCGAGTGAGGGACTTCCGGATCGACGATGTAGGCCTCGTAGGCGGCATCGTACAGGATGACCGCGTCCTCGGCGCGGGCATAGTCGACCCAGCGCGTGAGCGCCTCGCGGGTGACCACGGCGCCCGTGGGGTTGTTCGGGTAGCAGAGATAGATCAGGTCGACGTGCCGGTCGGGCAGCGCCGGCTGGAAGCTGTTCTCCGCGGTGCAGGGGAGGTACACGATGCCCGCGTAGCGGCCGCTGTCGTCCGCGCGCCCGGTGCGCCCGGCGACCACGTTGCTGTCGGCGTAGACGGGGTAGACCGGATCCATCAGGGCGACCACGCACTCCCGGGCGAAGATCTCCTGCAGGTTCGCGCTGTCGCTCTTGCCGCCGTCGCTCACGAAGACCTCGTCGACGGCGATCTTCACGCCGCGCGCGCCGAAGTCGTGCGCGGCGATCTCGGCGCGCAGGAACTCGTAGCCGACGTAGGGGCCGTAGCCCTTGAAGGTCTCGCGGCGCGCCATGTCGTCGGCGGCCGCGTGGATCGCGCGAACGACGGCGGCGGGCAGGGGTTGGGTGACGTCGCCGACGCCCAGGTCGATCAGGCGAGCGTCGGGATGGGCGTCGGTGAACACCTTCGTCCGCCGGCGGATCTCGGCGAAGAGATAGTTCTGGTTGAGGTTCAGGTAGGCTTCGTTGAATCTGGGCACGGCGTTCTCCTCGTCGACGGCGGCTGCGCGAATTCTAGCAAAGGTCAGGAGCCCGCACCTCCTCCGCGCCTCGCGCGGCCCCGCTCGATCGTATAAGTTGCCGGCGCGAGAGCGGGGGGCTAGCCCGCATTATTCACGAACCGCACCGCGCCGTCGGACGGGTGGCACCCTGGTGCCAGGCCCCGTCCGACTCACGGCGCCGTCTTCGTAATAATGCGGGCTAGCGGGCGGCGGCGAGCGGCGGCGTGTTGGGTCTGGCGTAGCTGATGGTGAGGATCTCCCAGAGATGGCCGTCGGCGTCTTGCCAGTAGACGTTCTTCCCGCCCAGGCGCGTGTTGATCTGCATGTCATCCTCGCCGCGGGGTCGGCTCCGGTACTTGAGCCCCGCCGCCTGGAGCCGAGCGAAGATCGCGTCGAAGTCGGCGTCGCTGACGCGGAAGCAAAGGTGATGGCGCTCGAACTGCTCGCGGTCGGCGAAATCCACCGTCAGCGAGTCGTTGACGTAGACCGGCGCGAATTCGCCGCGCGGCTCCTCCCAGGGTACGCCCAGAAGGTCGGCCAGGAGTTGTGCCGACTCGCGCCGATTGTGCGAGGGAACGATCACGTGATCGAGCAGGATGGCCATCGCGCACCTCCCAATGTGTCGGGCCCTTACGGCTTCTTCAGGCGGATGTCCTCCCAGGGGGCGGTGAAGTAGAGCTGCGGGCTCAGGCCGACCGCCGGCTCCTCGACGCGCGGCCCGATCCCGTGCAGCGTGGCGGGCTCGAAGATCGGCCCGAACATGACGCGCTCGTGCATCAACCGCTGGATCTGAGTCAGCAGCGTCTCGCGCTTCTTGCGGTCGCGCTCCTGGGCCTGCTGCAGGTACAGGTCGTCGATGTCGGGATAGCCGCCGTAGGCGAAGGGAGCGTTGCTGACGACGAAGGATTCGAGCCGGGCGGCGGTGTTGCCGGGCGCCGCCGAGACCATGACGATGACGCCTTGCAGCTTCTTCGCCCTGTACGACTCCATGAACGCCGCCCGCTCCATAGCCCGCACGCGCGAGCGAATGCCGATCGCGGCCAGATAGTTCGCGACGGCCTCGCCCATGGTGGTGAACGGAGGCAGCGGGCTGATGTCGCCGGCGTCGAAGCCGTTGGGATAGCCGGCGTCGGTCAGGAGGCGCTTGGCCTGCGCGGGGTCGTAGCCGTAGGGCTCGATACGCAGGGCGAAGTCCATGGCGCTCGGGATGATCGATCCGGTCAGGCGCGAAAAGCCGAGCCGCTCGGCGTCGTTGATCGCCTGCTTGTCCATCGCGAGATTCGCGGCGAGCCGGACCCGGCGATCACGCCACGGCGATTTCTGGTTCCACTGCTCGGAAAAGTCGAGCCACCAGACCGCCGGCGGAATGGTCTTCGCCAGGCGAAGCTTGGGATCCGCCCTGATGGTCGCCGCTTCGACGCCCACCATGAGGTAGCCGATGTCCGCCTCGCCGGTCTTCAACATGGCCAGCCGGGTCGTGCGGTCGGGGACGCCCTTGATCACGACCGTCTTGATCGACGGCTTCTTGCGCCAGTACTGCTCGTTGGCCTCGAGCACGAGCTCGAGACCGGGACTCTGTCGGACGAACCGATAGGGCCCGAGCCCGATGGGGTGCCGCTTGAACCCGTCCTCGCCGACCTTCTCGATGTACTTCCTCGGCACGATCCACGCGGCGCCGGTGGCCGGGCTGGCGTAGAACACCATGAAGTCGGGCCACGGCTTGTCGAGCACGAACCGTACGCGGTACGGGTCGAGGACGTCGACGGACTTGACCCGCTCGTGCAAGAGCTTGGCGGAGGCGCCCTTGTAGCGCTGGAAGCTGAACTTCACGTCGTCGGCCGTGAAGGGATCGCCGTTGTGGAACTTGAGACCCTGGCGCAGCTTGAACTCGTACGCCAGACCGTCCGGGCTCTCCTTCCAGGCCTCCGCCAGACACGCCGCCATGTCGTTGCCCGGGAGCGGCTTGATCAGCGCGTCGTGCATGGCATAGAGGAAGACGAACGGCGTCCCGATCCCCGGGGTCTCGGCTGGGTCGAGGAAGGTGGGCGCGATGGACGCGTCGAAGGCGATCGTCAGCTGGCCTTCGGGCTGACCCTGGGCGCCGACCGTTCCGCACCACGTCGCCACGAGGACGCAGGAAACGAGGAGGAAGCTCCTCCTCACGGCTTTGCCTTCTTCTTCGCCTCGCTCGCCGCGCGCCAGAGATACCAGGCGGCGACCGAGCGATAGGGCTTCCACCGTTCGCCGAGGGCGCGCAGCGCCTTCGGCGTCGGGCGCGCTCGCCGCCCGTACGCGACTCGGTATCCCTCGCGCACACCGAAGTCGTCCACGGGCAGCACGTCGGACCGCCCGAGGGTGAAGATCAGGAGCATCTCGACCGTCCACCGGCCGACGCCGTGGATCTGCGTCAGCCGCTCGATGAGCGCCTCGTCGCCGAGCCGCGCGGCCGCCCGCCGCGTCGGCACGACGCCCACGAGCGCGTGCCGGGCGATGTCTTTGAGCGCGCGCACCTTCCCGCGCGAGAAGCCCGCGCGGCGCAGCATCGCGGGGCGCGCCGCCGCCACCGCGGCGGGCGAGGGGAAGCGTCCGTTCTCGAAGAGGGCCACGAAGCGGGCCAGGATCGTCTCGGCGGCGCGACCGTTGAGCTGCTGGTGGGCGATGGCCCGCGTGAGCGCCTCGTAGGGCGACCACCGGAGCGGGGCCAGCGCGCAGGGGCCGTGACGGCGGATCAACCGACGCATCACCGGGTCCCGCGAGAGGTGGCGGTGCGCGCCCGCCATCGCGACGGTGACGGTCTCCATCGAACCCGGATACAGCGCCCGAGACGGTGGAGTCAAGCCTGAAGTTTCAGCTCGGCGTTATCCGGCTCCGTTCATGGCCAGCCGCCGCTCCCAGCGCACGCCGCAGTCGGGACATCGCATCCAGGCCACGCCCCACCGAACGCCGTCCGCGGTCACCTCGAGGACCCTGCCGTCGAGGCCGTCACACTCACGGTGCTCCACCAGGTGTCCCTCGAAGCTCCGGATCAGGTCGGCGACGACGGTTGCGCGATCTCCCGTGGCGTCCGACACATCGAGCCCCGTGCGAGGGCGCCGGTCAGGGAGACTGTCGCTCGCCGACGGGCGGCCGGGTACCCGCGGGGAACTGGATGATGTCGCCCTGCGGGGTTCGACCGGTCAGCGGCGGCGTGAACACCTCGTGGTCGGAGAGCCGGCGTTCCCAGTGCCCGGGCATGAGAACCGGCGTGTCGACGCCGGGGACCTGAACGTAACGATCCGGCACCCACGTCATGTCGGGCGGGCGGACGGTCGGCGGGGGCGTCTGCGGGACCGGACGCATCGTCGAGTCACGGAGACGGTCGAACATGGGGCCGCCGGGCGTCGTTCCACCCGGCGGCGTCCTGACCTGGCCCACCGCGGCCTGGAGCGAGCCGATGCTCAGGGCGACCGCCGCACCGAGAATCACCGCGCGCCACCGCATGCCCCTATTCTCCCACTCATTGCCCCGCAGCGCAGCCCGAGCCCTACGAGCTTCGCGCGAGCGGCCCACGCATGAGCTGAACGTGGGCGCGGTAACGGGGCAGGCCGGAGCCGTCGATCTCACCAGCCGTGCCGCGGGGGCAAGGATCCGACGCCGCCGCCCTCGACGATCTCGACCATCGAGATCCGATCGACGCGCCGGGGGATCTGGCGTCGGTGACCGCGGAGATCCCGATCTCGCTCGGGAGAGACGACCATCCGGGTCGGCGCCGCGCGGCGGTTCAGCCTCGATCCGCGATGGCACCGCTCGCGCGGCGCCAGGGGCGCAGCGCGAGCCAGGCCGGCCGCCACCAGTTCCAGCGGCCCATCAAGCGCATCGTCGCCGGCACCAGCAGGGCGCGGATGATGGTCGCGTCGACCACGACCGCGACGCCGATCCCGACGCCGACGGCCTGGATGACGACGGACCGCGCCATCCCGAAGCCGAAGAACACGGTCGCCATGATCGCGGCGGCGCCCGTGATCAGCCGCCCGGTGCGCTCCAGGCCCACCACGACCGCATGGGCGTTGTCGCCGCTCCGCTCGTATTCTTCCCGCACCCGGCTCAGCAGCAGGACCTCGTAGTCCATCGACAGGCCGAAGACGAGGCAGAACATGATGAGCGGCGTGGCCGTCTGGATCGGCCCGGGGGTGAAGTCGAGCCACGTGGCCAGATGACCGTCCTGGAAGATCCACACGAGCGCACCGTAGGAGGCGGTGATGGAGAGCAGGTTCATCACGATGGCCTTGAGCGGGAGCAGCACGGAGTCGAGGAGGAGGAACAGCACCACATAGGTGACGACCATCACGAGGCCGATCGCGAGCGGGGCGTGCCGGACCACGAGCCCGATGAAGTCGAGGTCGAAAGCGGTCTGCCCGGTAACCAGCACCTCGCCGTCGAAGGGCGGGTGCGCGCGCCGGATCTCCCACACGAGCGCGCGTGCCTCGTCGCTGGTCGGGCGGAGATCCGTGGTCGCGGCCAGCATCGCGATGTGCTCGCCCAGCGTGTGCCGGAGCGCGGCCGTCAGCTCGGGCGGTCGCTGCGCCGGCGGCAGCGCGGCGATCTGATGGTACGTCGCCAGGTCGAGCGAGGAGTGGAGGTCGACGAAGCTGTCGACGCGCAGGACGTTGGCGCGACCGGCCAGCCAGCGGCTGAGCGCGTAGATCTGGTCGACGCGCGCGGGCTCGAGCGGTGAGCCGCGGCCGGCGTCGAGCACGACCACGATACGGTTGGCGTTGCCGCCCGGAAACTCGCGGCGGAGCAGCTCGTCCCCTCGGCGCGACTCGGCCTCCGCCGGTAGCGAGGTCGCGTCGCCGGCGCCGACGCGCAGGTGGAGGAAGGGCAATCCGAAGAGGAGCAGGACTCCGACGACGGGCACGAAGACGCGCCAGGGATGGGCCATCACCGCCGAGGCCAGCCGATGCCAGAAGCCGGCGCCGGCGCGCTCCCGATGCAGGAACGGCACGCGCAGCGCGTTCACGCGCGGGCCGAGCACCGCGAGGAGCGCGGGCAGCGTGGTGAGGCCGTGGACGACGGAGAGCGTGACGACGATCGTCCCCGCCCAGCCCATCGAGCCGAGGTTGCCCAGACCCAGGAAGAGCAGGCCGAGGAGGCCGATCGCTACGGTGAGACCGGAGAAGAGAATCGCCCGGCCGGCGGTGGCGACCGTGCGCGCCAGGGCCTCCTCGCCCGGCCGCTCGCGAATCTCCTCGCGGAAGCGGCTCACCACGAAGAGCGAGTAGTCGATGGCCACGCCCAGCCCGATCATGCTGACGATGTTCGGCGCGTAGATCGAGACCGAGACGAAGCGCGCCAGCTGGTGCGTGCCGGCCATCGCGCCGGCCATGGCCAGGGCACCCACCGCCAGCGGCAGCGCGGCGGCGACGACCGAGCCGAAGACGAGCAGGAGCAGGATCGCCACCGCGGGCAGGATCACCATCTCGACCCGGCCGAGGTCCTGCCGGGCGACCTCGGTGAAGTCGTGATTGAGCGCGACGTTTCCGACGGAAACCACGTCCAGGGTTTCGGTGCGGACCAGCCCGCGCAAGGCAGGGTAGAGATCGGCCGGGAGTCCCGAGAACTCGAGAGAGGAGAAGCCCGCCGCCCTCCCGCGCAGCTCCACCGTCACGAGCGTGCGCCGCCCGTCGCGCGAGATGAGCGGAGGAGCCCCCTGTCCGTCGCCGCCGGCCGCGTCGTATGCGGTGAGGACACGCGCCACTCTCGGATCGCGTCGCAGCGTCGCCAGGGCGCGCTCGACCTCGCCCCGGAAGACCGAGTCGCGTGCCGACAGGGTCTGACTGCTGAAGATGAGGCTGAACGACGACGGCTGGCCCGGCAGCTCCCGCTCGATCAGTCGTCGCGCGCGGCCCGACTCCGTCTCCGCCGGCATGTCCGGAGGATCGAGCTGGCCTCCCGCGTGAATCATCCAGAGGGAGGCGCACAGCGAGAGCGCCGCGAGCGTCAGCACGTGCCAGCGCGCCCGATGCACGAACCGGCCCCAGCGCGCGAGCCAGACTCCGCTCTCTCGACCCGTCGCGCTCCGGGTTGGGCTCATCGCGCGGCGGCCGACTGGGCCCTCACCGCCGGCGCCACCTCTTCCGCGACGCGCCGGAGGTGAGCGAGATCCAGCGTGGGCACGCCCAGCATGAGCTTCGTGATGCCCGCCGCCACGTGCTCGGAAAGCCGCGCGGCGACTTCCTGCGGCGGTCCGAAGACGGCGTGCTGATCGACGTCGAAGCGTGAACCGTAGTAGCCGTGGAGGAATCCACGTAACGCGTCGCGCGCCCGGTCACGCCGGTCGTCGACGGCGACGTAGAGGAGCCGGCCGGCGACCAGCGCGTCCGGATCCCGGCCGGCGGCGCGCGCGGCGTCTCTCACGACGTGCCACGCGCGGGGAAAATCCCCGACGGTGCCGAACGGTCCCATGATCCACCCGTCGGCCAGCTCCCCGGCGCGGCGCAGCGCCCCCTCGGCGTGACCGCCGACGTAGAGCGAGACCCGCGCGGGCGGACGGACCGTCGCGTTCTCCAGTTGGAAGAACCGGCCGCGGTGGCTCACCGGCTGTCCCTCCAGCAATCGGCGCACGACCGTCACGCTCTCCCGGAAGACCGCCACGCGATGTTCCATCGGCACGCCGAGGCCCAGATACTCCTCCGGGCGGCCGCCGAGGGACACGCCCAGAGCCAGCCGCCCGCCCGAGAGGTGGTCGAGGGTCGACACCTGGCGGGCGACGACGGCGGCGTGGCGTAGAGTGAGGACGAGGACCGCGGTGCCGAGCTCGATGCGACGCGTGCACGCGGCGGCCGCGGCCAGGAGCATCAGCGGGTCGAGCATGTTCGCGTCGTGGAAGATCCGATCCTCGGTCCAGGCCGCGTCGAGCCCGAGCGCCTCCACCTGCTGGAAGAACTCCGCGTAGGTCTGGCCCGAGTCCAGCGGTGCGACCGCGGAGCTCGGCACGTGGATGCCGACGGACACCGGCGGGGTCACGACCGATGCGCGAGCATGCGAGCGCGGATCGGCACCTCGGTGATCTCCGGGCCCCCGGCACCGAGGGCGTCGGCCACCGCGTTGGCGATCGCGGCCGGGCCCGGTACCGCCGAGCCCTCGCCCGTACCCTTGAGCCCGAGCGGATTGAGTGGCGAAGGTGAGTCGCAGCTCGCGCCGATTCCCTGGACGGCGCCGCCCTGCGTCTGTCTCTCGACGACGAGCGGGTTGATCTCGTGCCCGGCGTCGTGGACGGCGTGGTACGCGAGCACCGACACGGCGCCGGTCTCGCGGTCGAGCTCCGGGAGGTCTGCGAGGGTGAAGACGCCGAGCACGCCGGGCTGGGCGCGGGCAGGATCGGCAGCGACGCGCACGGTCCGCGCGCAAGCATGAGGGCTCCGCACGACCGCGAGGTGCGCCGCGTGCTCGAGGGCCAGGTCGGCGACGTAGCGGCCGCGGCCGGTGAGGAAGCGCAGATCCTCGCGACGTCCGCTCCTCCCCGACACCCCCCAGCGGTTCGAGCGGAGCTCAGTCCTCAAGCGCCCACAAGCGCGGGGGCGCGCCCGTGAAGCCCAGCTCCGACCAGCGTGCGGCCAGCGACTCGTAGACGGACCGGCGGAGCTTCGTGCGCCGGGAGAACTGCTTGATGTAGTCGATCGGCTCGCGGATCCGCGTGATCTGGCCGATGGCCTCGGTCCGGACGAGCCAGTCGCGGAGATCGCGCGGCGCCGCGGGCTCGGCCCCGCCGGACGATCTGCGGACGTCGTGGACCGCGCTCGTGTCCTCCATACCAGCCCTCCTAGCGAGTTCGCTGGAAGGCTATCACATCAGGACTTCGGGGCCGACTTGGGCCCGAGGGCCCGCGAGCGCGGGGGATGACCTGCCAGCGCGCCCGCCGGCCGGTTGTGGGCAAGGCCGCGAGGGCGCGGGGTCACGTC
>Ga0137403_10005265_pt1 | contig 15030 bp, 12 predicted proteins | sample CZOMad2_1_16fung_FD_122057 | JGI IMG/M metagenome (GOLD analysis project Ga0137403, IMG submission 122057) | Vadose zone soil fungal communities from Angelo Coast Range Reserve, California, USA - CZOMad2_1_16fungal (Hybrid Assembly) | ecosystem: Environmental > Terrestrial > Soil > Vadose zone... | reverse complement strand
GCTCGGCAAAGGGTGAAGCCGCGTCGAATATCTTGTGCGTGCCGGCGGATTTTGGCTGGAATGATTTGGGCTCGTGGACTGCGCTTTATGAGCATCGCTCTCCCGATGGTGCGAACCTTGTCGTGGCCGATAAGAGCTTCGCGTTGAACGCGTCTGGGAACTACATTCATGCGCCCGGTAAGTTTGTCGCGGCTGTTGGGGTGAGTGGGCTCGTCGTGGTGGAGACGGAAGACGCGTTGCTGATTACTACGCTGGAGCATGCGCAGGATGTTGGCAAGGTTGTGAAGTATTTGGATGAGAAGAAGTTGGGGGGGCTGACTTAAGGGGTGCGACGGCGCGGTCCTCCGCTACTTGGCACGCTGCACAGTGAGAAAGGGATTAGCATTTCGGATGGATCGAGGGTGCGGGGATTCTTCGCTCCGCTCAAGAATGACAGAGGTACAGGTAAATGGTAAGGGCGCGTAACGGCAAAAGCAGATGGTGGGATAGAACTCATGGCTAGCGTGAAGACTGAATTGGAGTTTCCTTTGACTGCGGTTCCGACAACCTCTGTTCCGGAGATTAAGTTTGGAACTGACGGTTGGCGCGGCTTTATTGCGGACGACTTTACATTCGAAAATGTCCGGCGCGTTTCCGGGGCAATCGCAGCGTATGTCCTGAAGCATGAGAATGGGGCGAAGGGGGTCGTGGTCGGGTACGACACCCGGTTTTTGTCCCGCCGGTTTGCTGAAGCAGCCAGTGAAGTCCTTGCGGCGGCGGGGATTCCGGTGAAGCTGGCGAATGATTACGTTCCTACTCCTGCAGTGTCGCTGCACGTGAAGCAGTCGGGCGCGGCCGGGGGCGTGATGATTACCTCCAGCCACAATCCCTGGAATTGGAACGGAGTCAAGTTCAAGGCTAATTTTGGGGGCTCGGCTACACCCGCCATCATGAAGATTATTGAGGAGGAGCTTCGCTCGGACACGGCACCTCAAGATGCCCGCGCGGCGATTGAGGAGATCGACCTCACCGAGCCTTACATCGACGCAGTTTGCAAATTCGCGGGTACGGCCAACGTGGCTCGGGGCGGGTTTAAGTTCGCAATTGATTCCATGCACGGTTCGGGGCGCGGGATTCTGGCGCGCATCCTTCGCGATGCCGGAGTTCCCTTCACTGCCATTCGCCAGGACGTGAATCCACTTTTTCCCGGGATTAATCCCGAGCCTATTCTGCCGCATGTGGCCCAGCTGCAGGAAACTGTCGTTCGCGAGAAATGCAACGCGGGGCTGGCCACGGACGGCGACGCCGACCGCATCGGCGCGGTCGATGAGCATGGCGGCTTTGTCGATTCGCACAAGATCATCTGCATCCTGCTGCGTTGGCTGCTGGAGCGCCGCGACTGGCCGGGGGCGGTGGTCCGCGCATTCAATACCACGAAGATGATCGACCGGATTGCGGCGGCCCATGGCCGCAAACTGATTGAGTGCTCCATCGGCTTCAAGTATATTGCTGACCTGATGATGGAACAGGAGATCCTGATTGGCGGTGAGGAGTCCGGTGGCATTGGGTATTCTCGGTACCTTCCCGAACGGGACGGGATCCTGAACTGCCTGCTGCTCGCGAATGTGATGGCCGAGGAAGGCAAAACGTTGGGGCAGTTGGTCGCGAGCTTGCAAAAGGATTTTGGCGAGCACCACTATGGACGGCGGGACATGCATATTTCGGACGAAGTGAAACAGAGCGCCATCCGCCGCGCCAGTGCAGACGCGACCACCCGGCTTGGCGCTTACAAGATCCTGCGCAAGGAAAATATGGATGGGATCAAGTTTTTCCTGGACGTTCCGGAAAGCGACCCGAAAGCGGCTGAGCCGTGGGTGCTGTTACGGGCCTCCGGGACGGAGCTGTTGCTGCGGGTCTATGCCGAAGGGGCGTCTCCGCGGCTTGTGGGGGAGATCCTGGCTGCTGCGGAAAGCTTCGTGCAGCGCCCATAACCAGGGGTCATTGAACTCCTGGGAGCCGTCCGGGGGTCGCATTTTTGTTCGCGGCAAGCGACAATGGAAGAGCCGCTTCATGAATGCAGCGCCCAATTCGCCCGATACGGCGGAAGCCCGTCGCTATAACCAAATCAAGCGCTGGCTCGGCTTTGCCGACCTGACGACGGGCTTCGTTTTCCTGGTCGTCCTGCTGGTAACGGGATGGAGTTCGCGGCTCCGGGACCTGGCGCTGGGCCCTGGGGAACACCGCAATTACTATTTTGCGATTGCGCTATACGTCTTTTCGCTGCTCGCGATCAGCAAAGTGGTGGGCTCTGGGTTGGAGTACTATGCATTCCGGCTGGAGCGTCGATACCATCTCTCGGACCAGACGTTGCGCGCCTGGTTGTGGGATGAAACGAAAACTCTGCTCCTTAGTTTCGCCCTGGCGACAATCGTCGTCGAACTTGTGTATTGGACGATTCGGTTTGCGCCGCAGAGCTGGTGGTTGATTGCGTGGGTGATTTTCCTTGCACTGTTCGTCTTGATGGCGCAGATTGCACCGGTCGTTCTCTTCCCTATTTTCTACAAATTCTCTCCGCTGAATAATGATGAGCTGAAGAGCCGACTGGTCAAGCTGGGGGAGCGGGCGGGCACGCCGATTCGCGGCGTGTACGAGTGGAAGCTATCGGAGAAGACGAAGAAGGCCAATGCGGCGCTTACCGGGCTGGGCGCCACGCGACGTATTATTCTGGCCGATACGCTGCTGGAAAACTACAGCACGGACGAGATTGAAGCCGTGCTGGCGCACGAATTGGGACACCACGTGCATCGCCACATTCTGAAGAGCATTGGTGTGCAAGCTGCGGTAACGTTCGCGGGATTCTGGCTGGCATCGGAAGTACTGCAGTATGCGGTGGATAACGCGCGGTGGTTCGAAGGCCTCTCGGATTTCGCGACTCTGCCGCTGCTCATTCTGGTTTTCAGTGCGCTTTCGGTTCTCCTGATGCCGGTGCTGAACGCCTATTCCCGCTTCAACGAACGTCAGGCGGACCGCTACTGCTTCCAGTCGGTTCGGTCCGTGGAGCCGTTTGTCACAGCGATGAATAAATTGGCTGCGCAAAATCTGGCCGAGAAACAGCCCTCGAAATGGGTGGAGCGGTTATTTCACTCGCATCCGTCGGTCTCAAATCGCGTGGCTGCTGCTCGGGCATGGACTCAGCAATTGAAGGCCTCCGCGGCGCCGCGATCCCGGTAGCTGCTTTTGTCGTTTCAGAGTGCTCGTTCGAGCGACTCTTTCGCCCTCCGAATCCCGAAGTTTAGGTCTTCCTCTCTACAGGAATTCCTGCATGATCGATATATATAACCCCGGTAGGGACGGGCGCTTCGCACCTTCCGGCGGGAATTTCTTTGCTCACAAAAAAGGTACTCTCGCGTCTAACGCCAAATATACCGAGCATGGCGGGGATGTACTGGATGCCCAGCCGTTTTCCACAACCCTCCGGGGCGGCCTCCCGGTTAGCCTTGGGTAGGGGCATTGTGGCGCTGCCTCTCTGGGACGTCCTCCGTGATTCTTATGAGGCCTGTCCTCGTTTAGGAGGAAGATCCAATGGCGAGCGAACTCACTTTGTCGGTGAATGGCGCGAAACAGGTGGTATCTGTTGCGCCGGATACCCCCTTACTTTTTGTCTTGCGCAACGAGCTGAAATTGACTGGACCGCGGCTGGGGTGCGGAATGGCCCAGTGCGGGGCGTGCTCCGTGTTGCTGGACGGCGAGGAAATTCGGTCTTGCGTGACTGCGGTTTCCGACGCCGTGGGCAAGAAGATCACGACGATTGAGGGCCTGCCCGAAATTTGGGCTGCGCAGAAAGGTTTGAACGCGGCGGATGCGGCGAATGCTTTGCACCCGGTGCAGCAGGCGTGGATTGACGAACAGGTGCCGCAGTGCGGGTACTGCCAGAGCGGGATGATGATTGTCGCGGTGGAGTTGCTGGCCAAGAACCCGAACCCAACTGTGGCGCAGATTAAGAACGCTTTCACGAATAAGCCGCCGTCTCCCCATCTATGCCGGTGTGGGACCTACGTGGCAATTATCGATGCTGTGCAGCGCGCCGCCAAAACCATGAAGGCCTGAGAGGAGAGTCTGCCGTGTCCGTAAAAATAGAAACGACCATCGATGCTGCGAGAGGCAACGATTCCTCAATCCCGACGGCGGTAATCCCAACAGCGGTTACGCGGCGCGGCTTTGTCCAGATGGGAGGGGCGCTTTTTGTCTCACTAGCTTTGCCAGCGGGGTTTTCCGCGTGCAAGAAGGGTGTTACGACCACGGGCGGCGGCAACCAGCTCGATCCTAGCCTGCTGGCGTCGTGGCTTGAGATTCGCAGCGACAATACGATTCTGGCGCGCACGGGCCGTGCCGAAACTGGAACGGGCATGAGCAGCTATTATGCGCAGGCGATTGCCGAGGAATTGAACGTACGACCGGAGACGATTTCGCTCATCCTGAGCGATACGGACAGGACGCCCGACGGCGGATATTCAGCCGGATTTCTAGATGGCATGGCCAACGTTCGCAAGGTCGCGGCTTATACCTGTCAAGCGCTGCTGGGGCTGGCCGCTACGCAATTCGGCCTTCCAGTTTCGAGTCTTTCGGTTGTTGACGGCATCGTTTCGGGTGGCGGAAAGAGCATCAGCTATGGGCAACTGGTTCAGGGACAGCATCTTGACCTGAAGATTCCGGTCACGGGCAAACTGGCGAAGGTGGATGCCTCCGAGGGCGCGGGCATCGCGGGGCTGGACGGATTTGTCGTGGCGGGAGATCCGCCGATGAAGCCCGTGAGCCAGTTTAAAGTGATGGGGACTTCGTATCCCGTACCGGGGATTCCGGCGAAAGTTACCGGCAAGACGCAGTGGAGTTGCGACGTAAACGTGCCCGGAATGTTACATGCGCGCATGGTGCGGCCAGCGACTCTAGGCTCGACCTTGATTTCCGTTGGCGTGCTCGACAAGAAACAGTTCCCTACCGCGGAAATTGTGGGCAAGGGCAACCTGTTGGCTGTGGTGTCTCCCAATGAGTGGGAGGCCATTGGCGCGGCGCAGGCAGTGGCTGGTAGCACGAAGTGGACGGAATGGGCCGGGCTGCCGGGCAGCGAGAACTTGACGAAGACTCTGCGCGAACGCCAGTGGGGCGCGCCTTCGGAAAGCCGGGGGGACGCTACTGGCATGACGACGGGATTGGCGGGTGCGTCGAAAAAGATCTCGGTGAGCTACGAGCAGCCCTACGTGAGGCATGCCCCCATCGGGCCTTTTGTCGCGGTGGCTGACGTGCGCAACGATGGGAATGTGATGGTCTGGACGCATTCCTCGCAAGCGCAGGGATTGCGCGCGCAGATTGCGAACACGCTGAGTGTACCGATGGAAAAAGTTGTCGTTCGATGGTTGGAACACTCGGGTCAGTACGGACGGACGACTTTCGGCGGCGATGGCGCGGAAGGCGATGCTGTCATCCTTTCGAAATTAACCGGCAAGCCGGTGCGGGTGCAGTGGACTTTGGAAGAGGATATGGCTTGGTCCAGCGTCTCGCCCGGGTGGGTTGCCGACCTTGAGGCGGGGCTGGATGCGCGAGGGCGGCTCATCGCTGTGCACACCGCCGAATATGCGCCTCACCAGCAGGATTGCCGGCTTCTCGGAGCGATCCTTGCGGGGATGCCGACATGCACGTCGAAGCCGACGACCTGGGTTACCGAGGAATGGCCTTACGACAAGATTCCGCATGTCCTGAGAGAAACGCACGGAATGCCGAACCTAGCGGCAGAATCGGCGGGCGGAGGATTGCGTGGAAACATCATGCGCACACCGGGGCAGCGTCAGCAGGTCTTCGCATTGGAAGGACTGATCAATGAGGCGGCGGCAGCGGCGAAGGCCGACCCGATTCAGTTCCGGATTGAACACACGAGCGAGCAGCGGCTAATCGACATTCTTAACGCCACGGCTAAGGCTGCGGGATGGGAACCGCGGCACTCGCCACATTCGGGTGCGCGCCGGACGGGGACTTCCCCGCTCACCGGTCGCGGCGTGTGCGTTGTCTTTCGCAACAATGCTTACTGGGTAGGCATTGCCGAGGTTGCGGTGACTCCGGCTACGGGGCTCGTGCGAGCAACGAAATTCACGATCGGCGCGGATTGCGGCAAGATCATTAACCCCCGGCAGCTGGATCGCTGCATGAAGAGCGGGGTCGTGATGGGACTCAGCGAAGCGCTGAAAGAAGAGGTCACTTTCGATAAAAGCCAGGTAACCAGCACAAATTGGAACAGCTACAAGATTCTGACGATGGCTGAAGTGCCGGAGATTAAGGTTGTTCAAATCTCGCGCGACGATAAGGGGTTTGGCGGGGGCTCGGAGGCGGCGAATGCGGTGGTCCCACAGGCCGTCGCAGCGGCAATCTTTGACACGACCGGAGTGCAGCCGCGAAGGATGCCGATGAAGCCCGAATGCTTGACAGCGTTGCTCAAGGGAGCGGCCAAGGCCTGATTCGATGTAGACTGGCCGCAACTTGACTCATGACGACGCGAGACATCCCTTCCCTGCTTGTTCCATATCTGCAAATTGACGGGCAGACGGCGGCTCTGCCAGAGACCCTGGTCAGCCAATTTTCCATCTACCTCGAGCTTCTACTCCGCTGGAACGCGCGGACCAATCTGACTGCCGTCCGCGTCCGGGAGGAGATTGTCACGAGGCACTTCGGGGAGTCGCTGTTTGCGGCGCGGAAGATTTTTCCGGCAGGGAACTCGAGTCTTACTCTCGCCACCAGCCTTGGGGATGTGGGTTCGGGAGCTGGGTTTCCTGGTCTTCCTATGAAGCTGTGGGTGCCGCAGCTTCAGGTTACGCTGATTGAGTCGCAACAGAAGAAGGCGACTTTTTTGCGAGAGGTTGTTCGAGCTCTCCGGCTCAGCGGCGTCGAGGTTCGATCCACTCGCGCGGAAATGGTGACGGAAACATTCGACATTGTTACTATGCGTGCCGTCGAACGCTTTGATGAAGTTGTGGGTGTAACGGCGGGGTTGGTGGGGCCTAGCGGGCGTCTAGTGCTCCTGATTGGAGAGGACCAAGTAGCTAAGGCCAGGGAGGTCGTCCCGAGGCTGAAGTGGGAGAAACCCGTGCTCATTCCGAATTCGGCGAGACGGGTTGTGCTTGTTGGCGTTGTTGCGGAGGAATCAGGCTTGTAAACGAGTGGTCCGGCGACTTGCGAACGCTGCAGGAGCCGAGCAGGGAACTGGGGCAGCGGCCACCCTCCGAGTGCGTTTGTTCCGCGAAGAGGGTGCCTGCGGGGAGTGCGTCGGCGGTTACGAGCCTGCAAAGACATGAACCTAGCTCGTTAATCGGTGGGATGAGAGCCTTGGAATTGGCGGAGAACCACCTTTGGGTTCGGAAGGCTTGGATTCGAGATTGGGACGGGCTCGGCTCGTGCGGGCAACTCTGTTGCGTTCCAGTGGGGGAACAGAGCTGTTTCTTCACGGTTTCCACCTTGAGCGTCGAACCTCCCTGCTGCTTGTCTTCGCGAACCGTCTTAGTTACCCCCCTTTGTCCAAAGTGGTATTTTTGCGGCCCTGGGGTGTGCCAAGTGGAATGCAAGGGGGATCAGGGTGCTCTAAAGAGGTGCCGCCTCGATTTTGACCAGAACCACTCGAGCCACGAATCGAATTTGCAAATGAACCACACTAGACAATGGGTGGGACAAAGCCCTGAAAAGGCCGAGAACTTCTGCACGTGCACGGTGACGTCCGAGTCGATCCAGTGAGGGATCGTTCGTGGATCACCGTTGTCTGGAGGTCTTCTGTCTGGAGCTTGAATTCTCGCAGCGTTGTTTCGCTTCCGGGAAGCGCGAGGAGCTTGGCTCAGGCTCTCAGGATCCGTGGCTTTTCGAGCAAGAAACCGATTGCTCCACGTGGAGCATTCTCGCGGGGGAGAATGAGCGGGAAAGGTACCGACGGTCACCCCGTGCTCTCCATGGAATTCCTTCGAGCATTTCGTCGACAAACGGTTTGCTCAAAAACTGGACCGAGTCTTGCTGAAAGCGCGTGGCCATATTGGGTTCGAACGTTTGCTACCGGTCTTTGCCGCCGGTCGAGCGAGGCTACCAGAGATTGCTCCACGTGGAGCAATGCGAAAATTGTGAGAGCGCTTCGAGGGAAGTGCCGCCCGATCCAGGAGATCATAAGAACTGATCGCCTGGCAGCAGGGGCGGGTTTGGGTTTCGCACATGAAAGTCACAAACTTTTCCAGAGGTACCCACTTAGGAATAGTGCTTCTTCTAACGTAATCACTCATAACTTGTTTCAATTCATATAGTTAGAAGCAATTTTCGAGTTTGCTCCGCGTGGAGCAATTCTCCAATTATGTCATTGCCATAATGCCATAGAGGTCTTACCCTGCGAATAGAAACGAAAATCCCAGGCTATCCCGGTTCAAAATATGGCTCGAATCATTGCTGTCGCCAACCAGAAGGGTGGCGTGGGTAAAACCACGACCGCTATCAATTTGGCCGCGTCTATTGCGGCTGCGGAAGTTAATAGCCTTTTGATCGACTGCGATCCGCAGTCGAATGCTACTAGCGGGCTTGGGCTTAAGAAGGATCCGGAGCGCATCAATACGTACGATGTGCTGATGGGCCTGGCGTCGGCGCAGGAGGCGTTGGTGCTGACGGAGCTGGAGCAGTTGTGGATCATTCCGGCGAGTAAGGCGCTGATCGGCGCCAATTTGGAGTTGGTGGCGGAGGAGCGGCGCGAGTTTCGGCTGCGCGATGCGCTGGCACCGATTCGGGATCGTTTTGAATACATTGTGCTGGATTGTCCTCCGGCGCTGGATTTGTTGACGCTGAATGCGCTGGTGGCGGCCGATACGGTCTTGATTCCGATGCAAGCGGAGTATTTTGCGCTGGAGGGGATCAGCGAGCTGATGGATACGGTGCAGAGGATTCGAGCATCGTTGAATCCCGGGCTGGAGATTGAAGGCGTGGTGCTGACGATGCTGGATGAGCGGACGAATCTGGCGCAGGCGGTGATGGGGGAACTGAAGAATTATTTCGGCGATCGGCTCTGCGCGACGACGGTGCCGCGGAATATCCGGTTGGCGGAGGCCCCGAGTCACGGGAAACCGGCGCTGGTGTATGACGTGCGATCGCGCGGAGCGGAGAGTTACATCCGGCTGGCGAAGGAGATTCTGTCGCGGCATATGCCACAGGAATTGGAGCAGGCGGGTTAGTTCTTGATATGGAACACTAGTACGCGGAACGGGACGACGGACTTTTTATGGGGGACGGAGTGGAGCGATGCTGACGAACAATGCGCGAGAGACAGCGGTGGCGAATCCAGCGGATAAACCGGTGGAGAAAATTGCGGAGAAGCGACGGGCGTTGGGACGCGGTCTGGAGTCTCTGCTGCCCGGGCCAGCCAGGGCGGTGGCTGAATCTGGCGTTGTCGACATCCAAGCCTCGCCGTCGGCGAGGCGAGCAGGACACGAAGTCCTGGAACTGAAGCTAAGCGAAATCCTTCCGAATCCCTATCAGACCCGTTCACGCGTGAGTGACGGATATCTGCAGCAACTTGCGGCTTCCATTGTTACGAGTGGTGTGCTGCAGCCGGTAACAGTACGGCCGGCGACGGATGGGAAGTACGCCCTGATCGCGGGCGAATGCCGCTGGAAAGCGTCGGAACTGGCGAAGAAGGAGACGATTCCGGCGATTGTGAAAGTGGTGTCGGATCAACAGGCGCTGGAGCTGACGATTGCAGAGAACCTGCAACGTCAGGACCTGAACTGCGTGGATCAGGCGCGGGCGTTTGACCGGCTGAGCCGGGAATTCCAGTTGACACAGGAAGAGATTGCCTTGCGGACTGGGCAGACGCGGTCGTCGGTTTCGAATTATCTGCGACTGCTGCGCATGCCCGCACCGGTGCTCGAGTTACTGAGTGCGGGTTCGCTGACGTTTGGTCAGGCAAAGGCGATTATGACGGTAGAGGATCCGCAGGCGATAATCCGTCTGGCGGAAAAGGCGGCGAGCCAGGGAACACCCGTGCGGGCCCTGGAAGAGCTGGTCTTCAACCTCTCGATACCTGCAAGCGGCGGGCGTGAGCCAGGGCAGAAAAAGTATATCGACCCGAATGTGCGCCAGGCGCAAGGGGATTTGGAGCGAGTGCTGGGCCTGCGGGTAAAGATTCGCGATTCCAAAGGCAAGGGAAGCATTTTGTTGCAATATCGGAACCTGGAAGACTTTGACCGGGTGGTGGGGATGTTGTCGGGGAAGTAGCTGTCGGCTATCGGCTGTCGGCCAAGCCCGAAGAGCAAAGTCCGTCCTGCCGCAAGAACAAAGCCCGCGATAGAACGAACTCCCGATTTTACTTTTTCTGGAACTGGGTCGTGGTCGAGGGTTTTGCCAGATAGAAGATTAAGGCGGCGGCGACCATCATCGGGAGGCCCGTGACAACCAGTGGCGCGAAGTTCCGGGCGATGGCGTTTTCAGAGACTTTGGGAAGAGCAAGAACAGCTTGCAAGGCAGCGACGGCGATGGCGCCGTAACGCGCCCAGTTGCGGAGAGTCCAGAGGCCGTAGGCGATGAGGGCGTATGCGGCAGCTCCGATGAGGAAGGCGAAGGGGCCGGCGGTTTCGAAGCCGGCTAAGAGCATGGCTCCAGCCCGGAAGGAAAAGGTGTCCCAGTTGAGGAACATTGTGGTGCCGACGAAAGTTAGGTAGGCAGCAGCCGCGAGAGAAAGAATGCTAAGGACGGTGATGGGGGCGGGACGCATAGGGACTTGAAGTTAGCTGGCGGCTACTTCTTGGCTAATCCTGCCGTGCTGGCGAAACCCAGTGCCACAACTCTTTGATAGCACTGTTTCGCTTTCTCGGGTTCACCTTTCAACATCAACAACGTGCCGAGATTGCTCCATACAACGGGGCTATCTTGGGCAGGTGCCTTGCGAAGCCAACTCTCAGCTTCATCCAAATCGACTGCCACTCCCAACCCGCACAGGAACAGCAAACTGATCAAGCACTGGGCATTCGAGTCTCTGGCATCTGCTTGAGGCAAGGCATATTCCCAGGGCTTCCTGTATCTTGCTTGTTCCATGAGAGCACACGCAGCCTCGAAGTCACATTTGCGATTCACCGTGGACCGCTCTCACGCGCGCATGGAAGATTGTACTCCGGAGATCGCTGCCCGAAGCTTCTATCACGGGAATGGGAAGCACTCATTCACTTTGAACGGACGGTCTGTTCCTCGGCTGGACCGAAAAGATCCCTCACTCTGGGCCGTAGCCCTTACCTCGGCGGCTAAAGCCAGGGTTTAGAAGTCAAGGTTTATCGCAGGGCTGAAGCCCTGCGCTACCCAAAAGCGCAAGCGAGGACGCGATTCGGGGAGCTGGGTCTTCAACACGGGCCTCGGTCTTTCGACCTCAGGCCAGATCGAAGAGCAAGACCTCGGCGTCGGTAATGGCTTGGATTTCCAGGTTGGGTTCGTTGCTGGCGGAGGCGCCGTCGCCTTGGGTTAGCTTTTTGCCGTTCAATTCTACGGAGCCTTTGGTTACCTGGAGCCAGGCGTGGCGGTTGGGGGCTAGGGCGTGTGTGACGCTTTCGCCGGCTTCGAGGGCACTTACGTAGAGGTCCGCGTCTGCGTGGATGGTTACTGGGGTTGTTGGGGGTTCTGCTTTGCCGGACGGCCGGGGGCCGCCGTCCCCACGTGAAGCGTCCCCAGAAGAGCTATCCGCTCGTGAGACCTCCCCACCTACGTCATTCCCACTCGCGCCTTGCGCTATGCGTAATAGTTTGCCGCTCTTTGCGGCGGCGGGGAAGACTTTTTGTTCGTAACCTGGGGCCACATTGCGCTGGTTGGGCATGATCCAGATTTGTAACATGTGGACCTGGTCGGTTTTGGAGGCGTTGTATTCGCTGTGGCGGATACCTGTGCCGGCGCTCATGCGTTGGGCATCACCGGGACGAATGATAGAGCCGGTGCCGAGGCTGTCCTTGTGTTCGAGCGCGCCTTCGAGGACATAGGTGATGATTTCCATGTTGTCGTGCGGGTGGGTACCGAAACCCTGGCCGGGGGCGACCCAGTCCTCATTGATAACGCGGAGGGCGCGGAAGTGCATGTGGGCTGGGTCGTGGTAGGTGTTGAAGGAGAAGGTATGGCGGGTTTTGAGCCAGCCGTGGTCGGCGCCGCCGCGTTCTGCGCTGGGGCGTAGGGTGATCATGAGTGCCTCTTTTCTTGTTATCTACTCAGTTAATAGATGCGGGCGTGGCGGATTGGATGCAGAAGGCCGGGAGCTGAAGTTGCTCTCTTGGATGAGGCTCGGACCGACGGCTTGAAACTGAAACAGCGTCGAACAAGACCACGCGGCCGAGGGCGGCCGCGACCACACAAACCTCAGAGGCTTAGGAGCGTTCGAAGGGCGGGGGGATTTTTACGGAGGCCATGCCGGCTGCGGTGGCGGATTGGATGCCCATATCGGTGTCTTCGAAGACGAGGCAGGATTGCGAGGGGATGCCTAGTTTGGCGGCGGCTAGCAGGAAGGGTTCGGGGTGGGGCTTGCTGTGGGTGTAGTCTCCGGCGCAGACGAGGATGGCGAAGCGGTCGAGAAGATGCAGAGTAGAGAGCGAGGCCTCGACGGATTCGCGGGTGCTGCCCGAGACTACGGCGAAGGGGATACGGCCGTGTTGGGCTTCGATGTGTTCCAGAACTTCTGCGACTGGTTTGAGCTGGGGGAGGAGTTCGAAGTAGAGGGTTTCTTTGCGGCGAGCGACAGTTTTGACCGACATGTGGAGGCCGTGGCGCGTGTTCAGGGTGGAGATGATTTCGGCGATGGGCTTGCCGCCCCATTCGTAGAACAGCGTTTCATCGAAGGGGCAGTTCCATTCGGATAGGGCTTGCTTCCAGGCTTGGTAGTGGAGAGGCATGGAGTCGGCAATGGTGCCATCGCAGTCGAAGAGGTAGGCGGCGAAGGAGCCGGGGGGTAGGGTTAGCTTCATGCTGTTGGAAGATTACAGGATTGGTGCTCCTGACTCCTTGCTCTAGCGGATTCCTCCCGTTGGTCGGAATGACAAAGCTTTTAACAGTCAAGATCCGCGAACAAGACCGCGCGGACAAGAGTGTCCGCGCTACATACGCTTACGGGGCTTTTAGTTCGCGGTCTAGGTGGTTTTCTATGGCGTGGAGCAGATGGGCTTGGGCGGCTGGACCGCTGACGCCGTGAGTTTTGTTGGGGTAGAGCATCAAGTCGAATTGTTTGCCGGCTTTGACGAGGGCATCGATCATTTGGATCGTGTTCTGGAAATGGACATTGTCGTCGCTGGTGCCGTGTGCCAAGAGGAGAGAGCCGTGGAGATCGGCGGCGCGTTTGGGCTCGGAGGTGTCATCGTAGGCTTTGGCGGCTTCGGGGAGGAGGCCAAGGTAGCGCTCGGTATAGATGGAATCATAGAGACGCTGATCGGTGACTGGAGCAACGGAGATGCCAGCACGGAAAACCTGAGCGTGGGTCATGGCGTAGAGGGTCATGGAACCGCCATTGCTCCATCCCCAGATGGCGGCGCGATCTTTATCGAGTTGCGGGTATTGGGCGAGAAGTTCGTTGAGGGAGCCGAGCTGGTCGCGAAGCTCGACGGCGCCGAATTGGCCCTTGGTGGCGACCATGAACTTTTTGTCGCGGTTGGGGGTGCCGCGGTTATCGACGGTGAACACGGCGAAACCGTGCTGAACCAGATATTGATGGAAGAGGCTGATGAAGCCATCCCAGGAGTCGGCGGCGGTTTGGCCGGCGGGGCCTCCATAGACGTAGACGAGGAGCGGAATCTTGGAGGTTGCGTTCGCGGGGAGCATGAGCCATCCGTGAAGAGGGGTGCCATCTTCGGCTTTGAAGTCGAGCCGCGTGGGCGTGGTGAGGCCGTAGGCGGTGAGACTCCGCGGTTGCCAGAATTCCTTGCACGTTCCTTCAATAGAACACATCGACCGGATGCTGGGATGGAGGGCGGTGGAGAGGGCGGAAGCGAAGTGCTTGCCGTCGTCGGCGAACTCCGCGCGCTCCGAGCCGGAGCCGGCGACCACCTGATGCAGGCCTGAGGCATCGAGGTGGACGGCGAAGACGTGCTGCTGGCGGGAGTCGTCGGTGGTGGCGGTGAAGGAGACCGTGGAGGCGGCATCGGCTGGGGCTTCCGCGACTCCGTTTACGGATACGACTTCAAAATCTCCCTGAGTGAGTTGGCGCTCCAGCTTCGCGTCGGTTGCGGTCGGGTCGGTGGGATTGAAGCTGTAGAGGTAGATGTGGGTGTGGCCGTCGCGCCAACTGGTCCATAGGAAACGGCTGGGACCGTTGGCCCCGGATTTCAGAATCCGGAAATCGTCAGTGACGTTGATCCAGGCGTCACTGGTTTCGCTGAGGACTTTGCGAGTGTGGCCGGAGTTGACGTCGATGAAGTAGAGATCGATTTGGTCCTGACGGCGGTTAAGGACTTGCGCCCAGACGACGCTGGGGTTGACCCACCCGAAGCGCGGCAGGTAGACGTTGGGGGCGTCGCTGTCCGGAAAGGGAGTGATCCACTTGACCTTGCCGTTGCCGGCGTCAACGAAGCCGAGGCGCACGGTGGGATTGGGGTCTCCAACCTTGGGATACTTTTCTTTTTCGACGCGGGGATGGGTGGGCATCCAGTCTGTGATGGGATAGGTGGGGACTGGGGCCTCATCCATTTGAAGGAAAGCGATTTTGCGGCTGTCGGGAGACCAAAACTGGTTGCTGCGGACGCCGAGTTCTTCTTCGTAGACCCAGTCGACTTCGCCGTTGAGGATGTTGTTCTGGTCGTCGACGGTTTCGTGCTTGTCCCGCTTTCTGTGCATGCTCATGCCGCCTTCCTTTAGGCCGTCCACAGCCTCGATGACCAAATTGTGATCGCGGATGTACGAGACGAATTTGCCGTCGGGGGAGAACTTGGGGTCACTGGAAGGGTCGGGACTGGAAGTGAATTGGACTGCAGTTCCATTGTCTAAACGAAAGAGCCAGAGCTGGCCGTGAGAATCAAAGAGGATGTGCTGGGAGTCGGG
>Ga0137403_10005264_pt1 | contig 15031 bp, 13 predicted proteins | sample CZOMad2_1_16fung_FD_122057 | JGI IMG/M metagenome (GOLD analysis project Ga0137403, IMG submission 122057) | Vadose zone soil fungal communities from Angelo Coast Range Reserve, California, USA - CZOMad2_1_16fungal (Hybrid Assembly) | ecosystem: Environmental > Terrestrial > Soil > Vadose zone... | reverse complement strand
GTCACAGGCGAAGGCGTGATCGGTTCGCCTTCCGTCTGTTTTCGGTACGGCTGGAGATAAAACATCATGAAAACGCCGATCACCACCAGCAACGAACCGATCCATTTCAAGAGCCAGCCGGGATCGCGCAAAATCTGGACAGTGCTTTGGTTAAGGTTTTCCGGGTTCCACGAGGCTTGCGAGATTTTGTAAGTCAACCCAGTCCACGTTCGCCACCAATTAGCAGGAAAACTAAACGGATTATTCATCCAGCATGAACCGGTCGCAGTTTCGCCATCGGCAGTGCTGACTCGCAGCGTACTTTTAAATCCAGCGGGGCTATCGCTGCCTTCGTTGCGTTTCACTTCAAAGTCGAGCAGTTCGAGTCCGATCGGCAGCGAAACTGTTTTCCAGCCGTAGACAAACATTATTGGACTGGGCGACGTTTGCGATGGCGAATCCGTCCCTTGGCGGATGGGCATTGCGATCTGCCAGCCGGCTGGAGCCCATCGCTCGAGTGTTTCGCCATTTTGTTGAACGCGCACCCGCACGCCGTCGGACAGATCGGCCATGCCAGAGGAGGACGCTGATGCTTGCTCGGATTTCACCGGCGTGAAATCCATCTGCGGCTGCGCGCTGAGCATTGTCCGGTCAACCAGAAGCTGCCAATCGGCCCATCCTGTCGGCAGCGGCTTGTTCAACTCGAGCTTGCCTGAAGATTTGCCGTTTTTTCGTGAAGCGAGCTCGTAAGTGATCGCTCCATTGTCTGCGATAAACAATGTGAGATGATTTGGTGCTTCTTCGCCGGGCGCGGGCATCGCCGGGGGACCTCCCGTTGCATTAAGTTCCTTGCCGCCGCCTCCGTGTGGATTTGTTTCGGGCGCGGCAATGGGAACCCCTTTGCCGCGGATCGTGACAAGCACGGCAGGATTGCTCGGCTCATCGCTGAACGAACTCGGTTTGCCGTTCTCAATCCGGAAATCAGGCCAATAATTCTCGATCTTGAGTGTGAACGGCGTTCCGGCCACTGCGACATCGCGTCCGAGGTTTTGCGCTACATCGAAGCTGACCTCACTAGGGCCCGAGGAAATTACGACGCGCCCTTTGTTTCCATTCTCAGGCGCCATTAAACGGACTCTTGCGCCGGTGCTGCCGCCGTTCCGAACGTGGCCGATCTGTTCGTCGGGCGCTTTGCTAAATGCGAAAATCGATTCCTCAAGATCGATTGCTTCTTCGCTCTTACTTGTGCTCGTGCTCCTGCTCGCGCTCGCAATCGAGGTCGCCGTCCCTCGCTTCAATTCGATATTTGCCAGGCCCATTGAGAAATTTTCATGCTGTGGATCGTCAGTGAGCAGCCAGCCATCGAGATGTTGGTTCATCATCGCGGTTGCGATTTTGAAATGCAGCGCGGGCGCACCGCCCTCGCTTACCGCCTGCGGATTGAGTTTCCCCTCAATTGCCGGCGCGTAATCGACAATTTGCAGATGTGCTCCGCTGGCCAACAGTCCGAGGTCCCGTGGACGCTGCGGCGTCGGCGGATGATGCAAGAATTCCGCCGGGTAGCCTTTCACGATTCCATCAACATCGTGAACGCGAAGCTGGCGCTCGTTAACAAGGAGCCGACTTGTCGGCGGCTCACTTTTGAACAGCGTGATCGTTCCTTCGACTCCCCAAATCCTGCCGATCAGCGACCCGATTAGCAGCGTGATGATACCGAGATGCGTGATCAGAAATGCAAGATGATCTTTGCGCCACGGCCAGCGCGATAATGCGGAGCAGGCAAGGTTCGCACCGAGCAAAAGCAACCAGAGATTGAACCATGGCGCGCCATAAACGTAGGCGCGCGCAATTTTCGCGTCGAAACTTGATTCGTAAATCGTACCCGCGATCGCGGCGACGATTATTACTGCGAGCAGGACGACGGCGAGTTTCAGAGACGCAAAAAATTCGAAGATCGGATTGCGTTGCCACGCAGGCTGCTCAGTGGAATGGGACCTTGCCATTTGCGAATTGACACTTTCAGCGAGGTGGCGCGACGCTTCAATGATGGAGTTGTTCCGGTGGGAACTGAATCGTTAGCAACAATCCCAGTCGATGGCGCGCAAATCGCTTATCGTCGTGTCGGAAGTGGTCCACCGCTTCTGGTCCTGAACGGGTTCGCTGCCACCATTGCTGACTGGGATCCTTCGTTCATCGATCGGCTCGCGTCTTCGAACGAGTTGATCCTGCTTGATCACCGAGGGATGGGCGGATCTACCGATGACGGAAGGCCATTCGATATCGCTCAGCTCGCTGATGATGCGGCGCATGCAATGGAGACGCTCGGTTTCCATCGCACGAGCGTGTTGGGATGGTCGATGGGCGGATTTGTTGCTCAGACCCTGGCCTTGCAGCGTCCAGATCGCGTTAACAAGCTCGTTTTGTTATCGACCGATCCGGGAGGCACTGACGCAGATCTCGCTTCGGCTCCTGTGTGGTCGCAACTCATCGATACGTCCGGTACGCCTCACGAGCAGGCGCGGCGGTTGCTCTTTTTGCTTTTTCCGAGCGAGCTCGCCGAATCTTTCTACCGCGAATTCGGCGACATCGTGGTGGCTGCACGTGCGCGGTTATCTGCTGACCTTGTCAACCGTCAGGCTGAGGCGATTGACCGGTGGCACCGAAATGGCGTCGCGAATCGGCTGCGAAAGATCGGCGCGTCAGCACTAATTGCCGCTGGCACTGAGGACATCATGATCCCTCCTTCCAATGCGTTAAAACTCGTCAACGCAATTCCCAGTGCATGGCTGGCTCAATTCCCTCGCGGTGGGCACGCCTTCATGGCCCAGTATCCGCGTCCGCTGGCCGATCTTATCAACAGGTTTCTGGCCCTTGGATGAATCGACGTTTTGGTTTGCTACCATCTTAGCGCCAAAGGCGCTATCAGTTCAGCCTGGGGCATCGCCCCAGGAATTTGGTCGGTATAAACCTGAGCCACTGCTCAGCGCGTCCAAGCTTTCCAGCGCTTGCGGATCGGCTTTGCGTAACGGTTCACATCGATTTCTTTCAACCGCTTGACACCGTCTTTCATCACATCCCCCACCGCCTCGGCCGATTTTCCATATTTTTCCCTGGCAGATTTGAAGAACGGCCAGAGAAACGGCAGCGAAAGGATGCTCCAGTTCACATCCCCCAACGGCGACTTCACCTCGATTTCAGCCCTTCGCTCGGTGGGCGAGGCGTAGCGGATTGCGAGGCCAATCGCGACTCCGATCCCCAGCGCGGTGAGGATCGCCGGCATGGGGTTTTCGCGCACGAAGTATTCGGTGCGCTCCCGCGCGCGGCCGGCTTTTTCCTTGGTCCCATCCCACGTCTGGCTCATGGCCGTGGAAAATTTGTTGGTTGCTCGACGAAACTGCTCACGCCCAGTTGAGCCAATTTCTTCTGCGGCCGACTGAAACTGCTGCTGCGTCGGAAGCGGTTCGTCCCTCGTAAGATCGTTTTCGTTCGGATTAATCATAACAAAAGGAAATCGTATGCCGATAGGCGATTGCGTCTCTCCGAATGAGCGTTGTAGCGGCGGTCTGTGACCGCCGGGCAAGAATGCGGCGATCAATTTCGGCGCTCATAGGGCGCGGCTACAATAATCTGATACGCCTGGTAGAGATCTTCGCTGAACAGAGCAAAAATCACTTTCTCAATCATGCTATCGTTCGCGAGAGATTCTCGCGTGGTTTTTACAGCGATCTTCGCAGCTCCTTCGATCGGATAGCCGTATGCGCCGCAACTGATCGCCGGGAACGCCAGGGTCTTGATTCCGTTTTCCACCGCGACCTGCAATGAATTCCGGTAGCAATTTGCCAGTGTCTCAGACTCGCCACGTTTTCCGCCGTGCCAGACCGGCCCGACGGTGTGAATGACAAACCGAGCCGGCAAAACGATAGCCGCGAGTGATTTTTGCTTCCCCAGGTTCACAGCCACCCAGTGTTTGGCATTCGGCGAGCAATTCGGGACCAGCAGCGCGATGAATCGTGCCATCGACCCCGCCACCGCCGAGGAGCGAGGTGTTCGCCGCGTTCACAATGGCGTCCACCTCGAGCCTGGTGATATCGCTGCGGATGATCTCAATTCTGCTATCGGGATCCTTCACGAATTCTCCTTTTCATAATGACGAAGCTCGAATGACGAAATCCGAATGACGAAACAACATGTTCGTGTCTTGCTTGTCATTTAAGCATTCGGGCTTCGTTCGTCATTCGTCATTATCACGGTGCCAACCGCTCGATCAGCCAATTTTCGTTCGCCTGTCGCGTGTAACGAAAACGATCATGCAAACGGTTCGGTCGTCCCTGCCAGAATTCGATCTTATCCGGTTTGATCCGATAACCACCCCAGTGCGGCGGCAACGGAATGGCCTTGTCACCGAAGCGTTCGGTCATCTCCGCCAAGCGCGCGTCGAGAACGCGGCGTCCGTCGAGCACCTCGCTTTGACGCGACGCCCATGCGCTCAATTGGCTCCCGGTCGGCCGCGAATGAAAATAGGTCAGCGATTCTTTGCGTGAGGTTTTCTCCACTTTTCCGCTGATGCGAATTTGCCGGTCGAGTTCGATCCAGTAAAACGCCAGTGCCGCATACGGATTCGCGTCGAGCTGTTTTCCTTTCTCGCTCTCGTAATTGGTAAAAAAAACGAAGCCGTCCTGATCGAAGCTTTTCAACAGAACAATGCGCACCGACGGTCTGCCATCCCGGCCGGCAGTGGCCAGGCTCATGGCGTTGACATCGCGAATACCCGCCTCGATTGCGGCAGTAAACCAATTCCCAAATTGCTTGATCGGATCGGGATTGAGACCCCCGCGGCGCAGACCTTTACCGACGTGCTCGTAACGGGAAGCGGCTGGATCGTGTGAAATCTCCATCACGCAGAAAAATAGTCCCGCACGATATTGCGCTGCCAGCACGTTGTCGACCCCAGTAAGATGAGCTGTGCGGCCGGTCCGCCTTGGCGTAGCGCGATTTTCTTGTAGAGGCGTTCGCCACGGCGAACGCTGATTCATTGATTCGGTGCTTGGCACAAACACCGCTACAACGGCTACAACTTGCAGCTCTATTGACGATTACTCGCCATTTGCGGCGCAGGCCTGCTCATCTCAATCTGGTCAGTAACTCTTTGGATTTTTGCCTCCTGCTCTTTGGAGCGCGCGACAAGAGTTTCCATTCCTTTCTTCAACTCAGCGATCGTCGCTTCCTGCTGCTGGACCTTTCGGTGTTCTTTAAGAAACTCGTTGAGCAACATCGCGTTCACCTGCTCGTAGCGAACCGATTCGGGCTCGCCCTCGGGATTGCGTCCCACCAGATCGGGATATACCTCGGCCACTTCCTCGGCGATCAGGCCGAAGGCAAGCGTCTGCGTGGCCTCATACTCCTTGTTGTAGCGGAAGCTGACCGGCTTGAGCGCGTAGAGCACTTCACTGGCTTTCTCCATCGGCTTGATGTCGTGTTTATACCGACGCGAAGAGACGTTGCCGCGCCCGAGTCTGCCGGTGGAAGTTATAGTAACGGAATCCGGATCGGTCCCCACAATGGGCTGCACATTCGAGTAAATATTGCCGATAAAGCAGCTGTTGTTCACGTTCGCACCTGGGGCGCCGATAGCAATAACGTTATTAGCCGCGGTAACGCCATTGCCGGCAGCAAACCCCAGGGCCGTATTGCTAGAGCCGGTGGTGTTGATAGCGAGCGCTTGATAGCCGATGGCCGTGTTGTTGTTGCCGAACGTGTTGCCAAAGAGGGCACCAAGTCCAATGGCTGTGTTCTGGTTGCCAGTCGAGTTGCTACCAAGCGTAGAAGCGCCGTCGGCCGTATTTCCACTGCCGGCATTGTTCTCAAACAGAGCGAAGCCTCCATTGGCTGTGTTATTGAAGCCGATGGTATTACTTAAAAGCGCCGCGGCACCGGTGGCCGTATTTCCACCTGCGGTATTGGCAAGGAGAGTGCCCGCGCCAGTGGCCGTGTTGAACGCGCCTTCTATATTGCTCCTGAGCGAAAGCCAACCAACCGCTGTGTTGAAACCGCCGCTGGTCAGGCTCAAAAGCGCCGCCTGGCCTTCTGCCGTGTTACCGCCAGGATAGCCTCCATCCGGCGGCGGGTTGACTGCGTGCGATTTTGCTAGGAGGCCAAAAAACACAATTGTGAGTACGATGGGAATTGATCGAATAATTATTTTCATGTCCATATTCTCGCAAAACGCGCCAGACCATGTCGAGACACAAATCCCAGCTGACGGGTGTGCGTCGGTTTGGACCGACCTCACTTCGAAAGCTTTTGGGCTTACAGCAATCCGCGCCGAAGTCTGCTTTAGTGATTACTTACGACAACTTGTGCGGCAGAATGGTCTATTTGCACTTGCGCCCTGACTTGCCGCAGTTCTGCTGCCTGCTCGTTCACTGCTTTTACGAGAGTCCCAACTGTGGCTTCCAATGTCTCAACCTTGCGGTGTTCCTTGAGGAACTCGTTCAGCAACATTGCATTCACCTGGTCGTAGCGGACACTATAGGGCTTTCCTTCCTTGTCGCGTACCACCAGGTCAGGATTCACCTTTTCTACATCTTCGGCCACAAGTCCGAATTGGGATGTGCCCGCTGGATCGATCTCCTTCTTGTAACGAAAGCTAACCGGCTTCAGATCAAGGAGCGCATCGCTGGCTTTGCCCATCGGCTTGATCTCGTCTTTGAACCGGCGCGAAGACGTGGTAGTGCCGAGTTTACCAAACCCGTTAACGAAGACGGCTATTCCGTTGGAGGACGTGGCAGTGAAAATGTTATTGATGAAACAGCTATCGTTTACGTTGTCACCGGCAAGACCAGCGCCGATACAGATAACGTTATCGGCCGAGAGGATATTTGTGCCGGCTCCGTGTCCGATAACGGTATTTCTGTTGCCCGTGATATTCTCATGAAGCGCACCCGAGCCAATAGCGGTGTTATTGTCACCTTCGGTATTGCTTTGAAGCGCGGCAGCACCGATCGCCGTATTCTCGTTGCCCACAGTGTTGAGATCAAGGGCACCGATACCATAGGCGGTGTTGAACTGGCCCGTAATGTTGCTAAACAGCGTATCAAAACCGCCAGCCGTGTTGAAGCTGCCTTGGGTGTTCAAGAACAAAGTAAACGGGCCTTCAGCGAGGTTTTGGGTGCCTGTGGTATTGCTGAACAGCGCCCCGACGCCGATCGCGGTATTTGAGTCTGCATTGTTGGCGAAGAGGGCTCCAGCGCCGACAGCTGTGTTGAAGCCGCCGGTACTATCGGCCCTGAGCGATGAGAAACCGACTGCCGTGTTGAACCCCCCGGTGGTGAGACTAAACAGTGCGTTTTGGCCCTCTGCCGTATTGCCGCCGGGGTAACCTCCGTCCGGTGGCGGGACAACCGCCGGTGTTTTGGGAGCGGCGAGACATAGACAGACGGAAGCGAGTACGGTGAGAATTAATCGAATTGTTGTTTTCATGGGTTTACAGCTTCTAAAAAATCCCGCCAGCTGTCGAGATCGAAATCCGCGCTCACGATTACGACTGCGTTCCAGCCGGCATCATCGATGCCGGCTATAGCGAGCAGCGCCAATGTCTGGTTCAGTGATTACTTGCAGACGACCATTTGGGCGGCAGAATGGTCGATTTGCATCTGAGCGCTGACCTTTTCGATTTGCGCGGCCTGTTCGTCAAGACGCCTTTGCTGGCGCACGATGATTCCTTCAAGCCTGTCAATCTTTGTCTGGAAATCTGTTCGCTGCCTGGCAATGGCAGCTCCTTGTTCTTCCACTTTGCGATGTTCCTTAAGAAACTCATTAAGCAACATCGCGTTCACCTGGTCGTAGCGCACACCGTAGGCTTTTCCTTCCTTGTCGCGTACCACCAGATCAGGATCTACCTTTTCCACGTCCTCAGCTACGAGTCCACGTTGCGATGTGCCCGCTGGATCAATTTCCTTGTTGTACCGAAAGCTAACCGGCTTAAGCGCAAAGAGAGCCTGGCTGGCTTCGTCCATTGGTTTGATCTCTTTCTTGAACCGCTGGGAGGAAACCATCGTGCCGAGGTGACCGTCGCTATCGATGATTACCGCGAGACCGTTTCCAACGGAGGCACCGATTATACCAGCGATATAAGTGGCTGTCTGAAGTGCCTGGGTCCCAATACGAATCGTGCCAGACTCACCAATCTCACCCAAGTTGCCAATGTCAATATTGCCAACGCCACTAGTGAGATTGTGACCGGCTTGAAGTCCCAACGCGATGTTACCGGCCCCGGTGATGTTATGGTCGAGCGCTTGATAACCAATGGCCGTGTTTGCCGAGCCAGTGCTGTTAAAATTGAGTGCCTGAAAACCATCGGCGGTGTTGCCGGTACCGATAGTATTACGAAATAGCGCGCCCGCACCGCCAGCTGTGTTATTATCGCCGATTGTGTTCGACGCTAACGCGCCCTGACCGATGGCGCTGTTGAATGTCCCGCCAGTGTTGCTGAACAGTGCGAAGTCACCAACGGCCGTGTTTTGGCTACCCGTGTCGTTAAGGGCAAGCGCGTCTACTCTATTGGCCGTGTTCTGTGTGCCGGTAGTATTGAGCAGAAGCGCCGCAGCACCGGTGGCTGTGTTTTCGCTTCCGGTGTTGAGGTCAAGCGCTCCAGCGCCAATGGCGGTGTTAAAACTGCCGGCAGTGATGCTCCTGAGCGAAAAGAAACCAACTGCCGTGTTGAACCCGCCAGTAGTAAGACTAAACAGCGCGTTTTGCCCTTCTGCCGTGTTCCCTCCGGGATAACCGCCGTCTGGCGGTGGACTGACTGCTTGCGTTTTGGGCAAAAGCCAGAAAAACAGAACTGCGATTGCAATGGGAACCGATGGAGTTTTCATTTTCATGACCAGAGTGTGGCAAAACCCTCGCGAGCATGTCGAGATTGAACTCTCAGGCACAGGAGCCTGTAGCCGGAGGTCAAATGCGGTTCTTTAGTTCGCCAGGGGGGAACGCCCGATTAGCCCCCGCCAAAGGCTACGGCGCGGCAGACAGAGCAGTGACTATAGGTGTCGCCGCGGGCTTCGCGCGCAGCTTTTCAATCACTTTCGGAACGGTTCCAATGGCCCGATCGATTTCGGCTTCGGTGTTGAATCGGCCAAACGAAAAACGGAGGCTGCGCCGGGCGCCATCGCCGTTGGGATTCATCGCCCGCAACACATGCGACGCTTCGTGTGAACCTGTTCGACAGGCAGATCCAGCCGAGCAACAGATGCTTTGTCGATCCAGCAAAAGCAGTGCCGACGAGGATTCAATTCCTTCGAACGACAAACTCGATGTGTTTGGGATGCGCAGTGCGCCGGCACCGTTTACAGATGCGCCCCTTACTGTTTCCAGCACCGATTTTTCAAAGCGATTGCGCATCGAGCGCACGCTGCATTTTCCATCTGCGAGATATTCCGAAGCGAGTTGGGCCGCTTTTCCAAGTCCCACCATAGACGCCACATTCTCCGTTCCGCCGCGGCGTCCGTTTTCCTGACCACCGCCGGCGACTAAAGCATTAAATCGGGTTCGGCGGTTCACATAAAGTGCGCCTACGCCTTTTGGCCCATGAAATTTGTGCGCAGAAAGAGAAAGAAAATTGATCGCCGTATCGCGGAGGCAGATCGGGATCTTTCCGACCGCCTGCACGGCGTCTGTGTGAAAGAGCACACCTTTCTGGCGACAAAGTTCGGCGATCTTTTCAACTGGAAACAGTACGCCGGTTTCGTTGTTCGCCCACATCATCGAAACGAGCGTCGTCTCGGGGCGAATCGCAGCCTCCAATTCGGCCAGATCGACGTTGCCATGTTGATCAACGCTCAGAAACGTCACGACGCATCCTCGTTTTGCGAGATCCTGGCAGGGGCGCAAGACGGCGCTGTGTTCCACGGCGCTTGCCACGACATGCCTTCCGCGCGGTTCAAACTGCAGCGCCGATGCAATTACTGCATTGTTAGACTCAGTGCCGCCGCTCGTGAAAACGATCTCCGACGGCTCGCATGCGAGCAACGCTGCCAATTGTTGCCGAGCAACATCGACAGCCTTTCGCGCTTTTGCGGCGAATGCATATCCGCTGGAAGGGTTGCCGTAGTACGTCGTCAAAAACGGCAGCATCTCCTCGATTACCGCCGGATCCAGCGGCGTGGTCGCGTTGTTATCGAGGTAAAGGAATTCATCCTCTGCCATGAGCTCCATTGTAGAGCTAGTGGCACTCGCTGCAATATTGTTCGCAGAGTTGCCGCTTATCGATTCCGCTTCGAAGAACGCAATTACAATGTCAGTCCATTATGGACGGCGGCAGAAACTCGAAATAGCCGACCTTGAGCTGGCCGGCTTCTTCGACGAGCACAACCTTCAGATTGAAGTAGGGATCAAAATCCTGGTCCTTCTTCAGTTCTTCGACGGTGATGCCGTGTTGCTGAGCAACATTTGCAAGTTCCTGCGGTGACAGCTCCGTATGGATTTGACCCCGCAAGCTCGCGCGGCGGATGTCTGCGGGGATCCACTCGGGCATTGCGCCGATGGCAAACATCGAATCCATCGCCCCGAATTGCTCCTTGCTGCGCCGATTCAAAACATCGGGATCGGTCGAAAACACGTGCAGCATCTTGGGCGCGCGCGGTGTGCCACGCGCCGCCTCAACGTATTGCATCAAATACGCGAATTGTTCCGCCGTGACGTTCGAATACGGATTCGATTCGATTTGCTGGAAAGTGGCCTGTTCCTCAGCAGGCGTAAACTGGTTAAAGGACATCCGTGCCCGGGCATGGCTTGACAGTAGCGTGTACGCGTCGGCGTACTTTCGGCCGGCGACTGCAATGAAAAACGGTTTCGCCGCGAGGAGGTATTTACGTTCCTCGGGCTTTGCGTCCTTATCCAAAAAATCATCCTCACTTTTTCGAGCGGTTTTCTGTTTGGCCTCGGGACTTTTCTTGCGGCAACTCGCCGGCAGAATCGCTGCAAGCGAAATCGCAATACAAGAAGCGACTGTGACTGCGTGCGTCTTACTCCTGCTCATGGTCCTGGGGGTAGGATTTGAGTGAGAGCGTGAGTACCAGCAAGCGCAAACGCAAGATCAACAAAAAGCTGTGTGTTGGAAACTTCCGCTGCGCCTGTTTATTCTGTCGCGCATGACTTCCATTTGGGAGCTGGCAAATCCGCAGTTGCGAGACATTGCAGTGTACGAACCGGGAAAGCCGATCGAGGAAACGGCGCGCGAACTCGGCATCGATCCGGGTGCAATCATTAAACTGGCGTCGAACGAGAATCCGCTGGGGCCTTCTCCCAAGGCGGTACAGGCGATGCGCGCCGCGTTGGACAACTCGCATCTGTATCCCGACGGCAGCGGGTTTCACTTGTGTAAAGCAATTGCAGAGAAGCTCGGTGTCGCGCCAGAGAACGTGATCCTCAGCAACGGATCCAATGAAGCGCTCGAATTTCTCGGTCACGGATTTCTCGACGCCGAACGGCGGGATGAGGTGATCGGCTCTGAATACGCGTTCATCGTTTACAAATTGATCGCCACCTCATTCGGCGCCCGCATGATCGAGGTTCCGAGCCCGGATTATGAACAGAACTTGGAAGCAATGCTGGAAGCGATCACGCCGAAAACAAGGCTGATATTTATTCCTAACCCAAATAATCCTACCGGCGCTTTGATTTCGCAGCGCGCGATCGACAGTTTCATGTCGCGCGTCCCGGAGAAGGTAATTGTAGTTTTCGACGAAGCCTATTTTGAGTTCCTCAACGATCCGCCCGATACACTTCGATTCGTTCGCGAAAGACGAAACGTCATCGTGCTACGCACGTTTTCGAAGATTCATGGCCTGGCTGGTCTGCGCATCGGCTATGCTGTTTCCCGACCGGATGTGATCGAGGTGCTTCACCGCACAAGGCAACCATTCAATGTGAACAGCGTCGCGCAAGCGGGCGCGCTCGCTGCGCTCGAGGACGAGTCGCACCTGCGCGAGACGAAGCGCGTTATCGACGAAGGTCGCGCTTATTTGCAGGAGCAATTTGCCGAAATGCGGATTTCTTTCGTTCCAGGCGTCGCGAACTTTCTGATGGCGAACGTGGGCGATGGTTGTGCGGTGTTCGATCAATTATTGCGACGGAAAATCATCGTGCGCCCGCTCAAAGGATACAATTTACCGGAATGGGTCCGCATTTCGGTTGGCACGATGGAGCAGAACAAAAAATTAGTCGCCGCGTTGCGAGACATGACGCGTTCGGAAGTCAGGCAACTTGCCTGACTCGGCTAGTAGGCTGCCAGCCTGCCGATTCGGCACACCCAAGCTGCGTCGCGGCCGAGACAGCCTGGCGGTCTGTGATCCGTTTCTCGCAGCGCATCCACAGAATTTGGCAACCGGAGCGGTTGCCCTACAATTTGGAGCCTGGAATCATGACCGTCTCAGATACCATCGCCGCCATCTCGACGCCGCCCGGTGAAGGCGCCATCGCACTCGTTCGCGTTTCCGGTGAGAATGCGATCCAAATCGCAGACAAGATTTTTCGTGGCAAAGAAGAGCCGTCGCGATTCACTTCACATGTCCAACATCTGGGCGAAATTTTCAGCGCTGACGATCAATTGATCGATCAAGCAGTGCTTTCAATCCATCGCGCACCCGCCACTTACACCGGCGAAGATTTGGTCGAGATCAGTTGTCACGGTGGCACGCTCGTTTCCGCAAAAGTTTTGGAAGCGTGCCTTCGTGCAGGAGCAAGAGCGGCGCGACCCGGCGAATTCACTGAGCGTGCGTTTCTGAATGGAAAAATGGACCTGACGCAGGCCGAGGCTGTCATCGATTTGATTCGCGCCCGCACCGATCTGGCGCTCCGTTCCGCCACCGAACAACTCGAAGGCAGGCTCGGCGATCAAATCAGGAAGATCCGGGATGAATTGATCGCGCTGCTGGCGCACATCAATGCGTCGATCGATTTTCCTGAGGAAGGCATCGCGCCCGATCAAGGCGAAACATTGTGTGCCCGGCTCGATTCTGTTCGCGACGAGATTGCAGCGTTGCTCGCCACCGCCGATCAGGGTCGCGTCCTGCGCGAAGGCGTGCGCGTGGTGATTTACGGGGCGACTAACGCGGGCAAATCGAGTTTGCTAAATCGGCTGCTTGGGTACGATCGAGTGATCGTCAGCGACACCCATGGCACGACGCGCGATACTATCGAAGAGACGCTTAACCTCGCGGGTATACCGATCCGCTTGCTCGATACTGCTGGGCTGAGCGCTTCAGGGAACGACCTGGAGCGCGAAGGAATTGCGCGCACTGAAAAGTCGCTGCAACTGGCAGACCTGCGCCTTCACATCGCAGATCGCAGCGCACCCAGGCCCGAGCACTTTAATGGTCAGGCCAACGACTCGAATGAGATCGTTGTTTTGAACAAAAGTGATTTGCCCGAGGATAGCGACTGGAAAAATTCCACGGCGTTACGGATTTCCTGCTTAACCGGAGAAGGCCTGCCGGACCTGCAAAAGGAAATTCTAACCCGCATCAGACAGCAAAATCTGAGACCTGAAAGCGCCGTCGCAATCAACAGTCGGCATCGCGACTGTCTGCGTCGCGCTTTGGAATCGTGCGATCTGGCGCGCGCCGCCATGGGTCAGGGAATGTCGCCAGAGTACGTCGCGGTTGATCTGGACGAGGCGTTACGCGCGATAGGGGAAGTCATCGGCGTAGTCGACGCGGAACAGATTCTCGACTCCGTGTTTGGCCAGTTTTGCATCGGCAAATGAACACGCCCCCTGACGCCGATCACATGAATGCCTACGTCGGGACAAATTTCTCATTCACACCGGAGTTCACTCCGGTGATCGCGCGGTCGTATGGACAGAAGCCGTTGGAATGGCTTCCCGCCTATGCGTGTTCAGGCACCCGGCTGAAGCCGGGTGTTAATGAGAAATGAAGGGGAGCCGCGGAACGTACGAAACGTTCGTCAGGCCGCTGCTGTTTGCACTCGATCCGGAGACCGCGCACCGTTTCACCATCGCGTTGCTTCGCGGCGCATCGCGTCTGGATATCGCGTTGCGTGTGCTTGGATTTTGTCAGCCGCCGTCAAAACCCAGAACGCTTTTCGGCCTTAACTTTCCAAATCCGGTTGGACTTGCCGCCGGATTGGATAAAAGCGGTGTTGCGATTCCCGCATGGGCAGCGCTCGGGTTCGGCTTTATCGAGATCGGAACGATTACCGCAAAAGCGCAGCCGGGAAATCCCAAGCCGCGCATCTTTCGATTGCCGAAGCAACAGGCGCTGATCAATCGCCTCGGTTTTAATAACGACGGAGCGGACGCGATCGCAGAGCGCCTGCGCAAACTGCGCGCCAGTGGACGATGGCCAGCCGTTCCGGTGGGCATCAACATTGGCAAGTCCAAAGTAACGCCGCTCGAACATGCCGCAGACGATTATCTCTACTCGTTTCGATTACTTCACAATTTTGCCGATTACATCACGCTGAATGTAAGCTCGCCTAACACCCCCGGGTTGCGCGACCTGCAGGAACCTCAGAAACTCGAGGAGCTGCTGCGCGCGATTAACAACGAACCCGGCATAGCGACGAAACCGGTGCTCATCAAAATTTCTCCTGATCTCTCGCCGATCGAATTGGAAGCAATTCTTAACGTATCTGCCGAAAACCGAGTGGCAGGGATCATCGCGACGAACACAACCCTCGATCATTCGTCAATTCCACCAGCGCTCGACGAGCAAGGCGGCTTGAGCGGTCTGCCATTGCGTGAAAGAGCCACGACGCTGGTGCGCGATATTGTTGCAAAGTCCGCAATTCCAGTGATCGCTTCTGGCGGAATTTGCGACGCAGAATCGGCCCGGGAGAAATTTCAGGCTGGCGCAGAACTTGTTCAGCTATACACCGGATTGGTTTATCGCGGCCCGCGGCTTCTCCGCGAAATCGCCAAGGAATTGTAGGGCAGGCGCATCGCATACTGCTGCACTGGTTGGCAACCGGAGCGATTGCCCTACAGTTGTTGGATTTTAGCAATGAAAATTTCCCGTAAGATTCTCAAATTTAC
>Ga0137403_10005263_pt1 | contig 15031 bp, 8 predicted proteins | sample CZOMad2_1_16fung_FD_122057 | JGI IMG/M metagenome (GOLD analysis project Ga0137403, IMG submission 122057) | Vadose zone soil fungal communities from Angelo Coast Range Reserve, California, USA - CZOMad2_1_16fungal (Hybrid Assembly) | ecosystem: Environmental > Terrestrial > Soil > Vadose zone... | reverse complement strand
CGCCTCGGCCTCCGCTACGTCCAGGGGCTGCGCGCGGAGGCGGCCGAGCGCCTGGTCGCGGCGCGGCCGCTCGGCTCGGTCGCCGAGGCAGCGCAGCGCGCCGAGCTCACGCGGAGCGAGCTCGAGACGCTCGCGCACGCGGGCGCGTTCGCCGCCCTCGACCTCGCACGGCGCGAGGCGCTCTGGCAGGCGGCGGCCGTCGAGCGCGACCCGGCGAGCCTGCTCGCCCGCGTGCGCCCGCAGGCAGCGGGCGCGCCCCTCCCGCCCATGACGCCCTGCGAGGAGACGGCGGCCGACTACGCGGCGACGCGGCTCACCGCCGGCCCGCACGTGATGGCGCACCTCCGGAGCCGGCTCGCCGCCGACGGCGTCCTCGCCGCGCGCGCGCTCGAGCAGGTGCCGCACGGCGCCCGGGTGCGCGTCGCCGGCCACGTCATCGTCCGCCAGCGCCCGGGCACGGCGAAGGGCATGTGCTTCCTGACCCTCGAGGACGAGACCGGGACGGCGAACGCCGTCGTCACCCCGCCCCTCTACGAGCGCACGCGGGTCGTCCTCAACACCTCGCCGCTGCTCGAGGTCGAGGGCCGGCTCGAGCGCGTGGACGGCGTCACGCACGTGCGGGCGGCGCGCTTGCGGCGTCTCGAGGCGCGGGCCCCGGTGCCCGAGGGGCACGACTACCGCTGACGGCATTTCCTCGCTAGGGTCCGGGACACTAGCCTCAACGTACGCATGCGCCGCAGCCATGCCCGATTCCTGCATCCCTGCTACCCGCCGGTGCGACCGGCGGCTCGGCGGGCAGGCACGGCGGTTGCTCACCGCCCCGGCATGGTCCCTGACACCGGCCGGCGGGGGTGTGCCCGGGCGTCCGTCCGGCTCGTCCTCGCGCTCTCGCTCGCGGTCTGGCTCTGCGCCGCCCGGCCCGCCGCCGCCATGCGCGCCTGCGGTGACGACGTCGACGGGCACGGCAAGGCGGTGCCGTGCGCCTGCGGCGATCTGCTCGTCTCCTCGCGCGCGCTCGGCGCCGCCGACCGCATCACGCGCGAGTCGTGCCCCGCCATGGGGCTCCTCGTCGCCGCGCCGGGCCCGGTGACGCTCGCCTTCGCCGGGCGCACGATCCGCGGCCAGGGGCAGGGCATCGGCGTCCTCGTCGTGCGCGGCAGCCTCTCGCTGCAGGGTCCGGGAGCGATCGAGGGATTCGGCATGGGCGTGCTCGCGCGCGGACGGCGCGCGCTGGCGAGCGCCGTCGGCATGCGCTTCAGCCGGAACGCCATGTCCGGGCTGGTCGCCGAGAGCGAGGGCTACACGGTCCAGGGCAGCGTCGCCGAGCACAACGGCAAGGACGGCTTCGCCCTCGGCGGCCGCGGCTATGCCCTCGACGGCAACCGGGCCACGGACAACCGCCGCCACGGCTTCAACCTGCGGGGCCGGGGCGCGCACGTGGGCGGCGGGCTCGGCAACGAGGCCGTGGACAACGGTAAGACGGGCATCGTCGTGCACGGCATGATGCACCAGGTGCTCGGCGCGACGGCGGTGGGGAACGGCCGGGACGGCGTCTACGCCCGGGTGATGCATGCGTTGCTCGCCGAAGTCCGGGCCGATCGGAACGGCCGCGCCGGCCTGTGGGCCACCGGGGCGGCGATCGTGATCGAGGGGAACCGGGCCACGGCAAATCGTGGCTTCGGCGTGTGGGTGATGGGCCGGGACGTCGAGGACCGCGGCGGGAACCAGGGCACCGGCAACGCCGGCATCATGGGACCGGTCGACGCCCCACCCGCCATGCTGCGCGACCCGAGGTTGTTGCAGTGCCGGATCGGCATGACGGAGGCCTGCCGATGAGGCGGCCCCTTCTTTTGCTCGCGCTCGTCCTGCTCGCCGCCGCTCGGCCCGCGGCCGCCGTATGCACGGCGGCCGACGTCATGGCCTGCGGTAGCTCGTGCTGGACGTGCACGGGCTTCACGTGCACGATCGCGAAGCTGCTCCCGGTGACCCGTGCGGCGTGCACCTTCGACTTCGGCGCGCGCAACATCGTGCTCGCGCGCGGCGGCTTCACCGCCGGCGCGAACGCCTTCGAGATCAAGGCCCACGGGCTCACCGTCAGCTTCGATGGCACGCTCAAGGCGACCGGGAACCGGGACACGCCGGGCGGCACGATCACCCTCACGCTCGGGGCCGCCGGCCTCACCGTCCTTCCCGGCGCGAACGTGATCGACCTCACCGGGGCGAGGCTGGCCGGCATCTCGCCGGGCGGCGGGGGCACCTTCAGCGTCTTCTCCGACGGCGACATCACCCTCGGCGGGCCGGACATCGTGGTCGACGGCACCACCACCGACGCCGATGGGGGCATGATCCTCCTCAACGCCGGCCGGCTGTCGGGGACCTCCCTGGTCGCCTCCGGGAGCATCACGGTGCGGGCGAACCTGTCCGCCATGGCGAAGACGAACGGGTCCGGCGGCACCGTCATGCTGGTCGCGAACGGCAGTGGCACCTCGGGCAGGATCGACGTCGAGCAGCGCGTCGACGTGACGGGCGGCGCGGGGGGCGGCACGATCAATTTGATGTCGAGCGGCGACACCATCCTCGGCACGACGCCGAGCGGCGGGCCCCTCCTGGTGGCCGACGCGAACGGGGATGGCAGCGACGGCGGCGAGATCGACGTCGCCGCCGGCGCCCAGGTCCGGAGCAACAACGGTGCGACGGGCCCGCTGCGCGCCCGCGGCAGCGCCGGATTCTTCCCCGGAGACCCTGGGGGCTTTGGCGGGACGTTCTGCATCGACGCGACCGGGGCCCTCACGCTCGGCGGCAGCAGCGGGGTCATCGACGCGTCCGGCGGCCAGTCCGGCTGCGGCGGCTGCATCCAACTGGCGACCGAGAACTCCGGCGCCGACCTCACCCTCGCCGTCCCCCTCTTCGTGGACGCGGGCGGCATCGACGGCGCCGCGGGTGAAGTCGACATCAGCGCGGACGGGCGCGCCATCCTGCGCGGCAACATCGACGCGAGCGCCGCCGTCGGATGCGGCATCCTGTGCATAGCGGCGCTCTCCGACATCACGCTCGACGCGCCCGCCCAGGCGATCCGCGCCGACGGACCGGGCGGCGCCGTCATGCTGTGCGCGGGCCGAGACGTCGTGCTCGGCAGCCCGCTCGTCAGCGCGGCCGCAACGTCCACCCTCTCGGGGGACGATGGGGGATCGCTCTGCGTGGCGAGCGGCAGGAACATCACGGCGAACGGCCCGGTGAACGTGTCCGCGAGTGGCCCGAACGCGGGCGGCACGATCGATGTCGAGGCGTGCCGGGACCTCTCGATCGGGGGCGCCGCGACGCTCGACGCCGACGGCGGGCAAGGTGGTGGCAGCGGCGGTGCGATCTTCCTGCTGGCTGGCGGGTTCGGCTTCCCGGGCGACGCCACCCTGAGCGGCCAGGCCCACGCCAGGGGTACCGCGGCGCCCGGCGCCGCCACCGCCGATCTCACGGGCTGCACCATCCACGTGGGTCCGACCGGCCTGCTCGATACCCGCGGCGACGCGCGCGCCCGCAACACCCTGAAGGCCCGGACCGGTCTCCGCGTCGACGCCGGCGCGCTCATCGCCACCACGGGCGGCGCTCCAACGAGCCGCAACTTCGTGACGCTCCCCGTGGGTGCGCCGACCGCGAGCCCGGGCATCTTCTCGCCCCCGCTCGCGCCCGGCGACGTGCAGTTCCAGCCCATCTGCACCCCGTCGAACCCACCGACCGGCTGCCTGCTGCCGTGCCCCGTGTGCGGCAACGGCCAGGTGCAGTATCCGGAGACCTGCGACAACGGCATCGCGAACGGCCCCTGCCAGCCCTGCGATGCGAATTGCCGCACCTTCACCTGCGACGACGGGAACCCGTGCACGACCGACGCCTGTGACCCGCTCGCCGGCTGCACCAGGTCGACGATCCCCGGCTGCACGACCACCACGACCACCACGATCGCGCCGCCGACGACCACCACGGGGAGCAGCACGACCACGACGAGCACGACCACGACGGGCACGTCCCCAGCGGTGACGACCACCACGGCCATTGCTCCCACCACCACGACGGGCCCCGCCCCCACGACGAGCAGCACGACCGTCACGCAGACCACGAGCACCACCAGCACCACCGTCGTGCCGAGCAGCACCACGACCGCGCCGAGCAGCACGACGACGAGCACGTCGTCCACCACCGCGACCAGCAGCACCACCTCCACGACGGCGCCGCCCGAGTGCACCGCCGACACGCCCGGCGCCTGCGACGATCACGACCTCTGCACGCGCGACACGTGCGTCGCGGGCCGCTGCGTCCACGCCCCGCTCGCCAGCTTCGACGCCGTCCTCTGCCGTCTCGACGACCTCACCGCCGCGATGCAGGCGGCCCCCGCGACCGCCGTCGGCGGAAGCCGCTCCCAGCACAAGCTCGAGACGGGGGTCGCCCGCGCGCGGGCCTTCACGGTGGCCGGGCAGGCCGCCCGAGGCAGGCGCCGCGCGAGGCAGCTCGGCAAGGCGCAGCGGAAGCTCGCGGCCTTCATCCACGCCGTCCAGAAGGGCGTACACCGGAAGAAGATCGACCCCGACCTCGGCGCCCGCCTGCTCTCCCTGGCCAACGCCGCGAAGGCCGACCTCGCCCCGCTCCGCACCGGCACCTGACCTGTCTTGCCAGCACGCCCTGCGCGGCGGTACTACGCTTCCATGTCGTTCATGACCGACCGGCCTCTGAGCGCGCGCGAGTTCCTGGACGAGTGCCTCGCCTTCAAGAAGGCCCATCCGGTCCAGAGCCGCTTCTTCTCCGTCTTCCTCGAGGGCAAGCTCACGCCCGAGCAGCTCCGCCTGTGGGCGAAGGACATGTATCATTACATCCAGCCCGCCATCCCCGCGCTGACGGCCTGGCTGGCGCACGCGCCCACCATCATCGAGCGCGACACCGCGCGCCTGGTCGCCAGCAACCTGGCGGGCGAGATGGGCTTCCTGCGCGAGCCCGACCACCGCGACCTCTACCTCAAGTTCCTGGCCGGCCTGGACATCGCCGAGGCGGAGGCGCGGGACCACCTCCCCCTCCCCTCGACCATCGGCGCGGCCTCCGCCATCGGGTACTTCTGCCGCTCCTCCTTCGAGGAGGGCCTCGGCGCCTTCGGCCTCGGCGTCGAGCTGCAAGTGCCCGGCCGTCCGAACGGCGCCGAGGTGATCGTCAAGGCGCTCCGCCACTACGCCATCCCGCGTGACGCGATGGAGTTCTACTTCGTCCACGTCGAGGCCGAGGAGGAGCACGGGGGCAACGCCGAGGCCGCCCTCGCGCCCTTCACGCGCACGCGTGAGCAGCAGGCGCTCGTGCGGCGCGCGTTCCAGTGGACGGTGCTCGCGCACCAGGGGATGCAGGCGGGGTTCGACGCCTTCTTGCGCTGACGCGACCATGGCGGGCGAGCGCGAGACCGACGTCGTGATCGTCGGTGCGGCGCTCGCCGGGCTGGTCGCGGGCGCGATCCTCACGCGGCACGGCAAGCGCGTCGTCCTCCTGGACCAGGCCGACACGGTGGGCGGGCGCGGCGGGGCGGTCGAGCGCCCGGGCGGCTGGTGGATCGACTTCGGTCACCGCGACGGTCACGACGTCGGCGACTGCCAGGTGGTGTGGCATCACGGCGCCGAGGCGGCGCGCGAGGCGGGGGTCGAGGTCGCGCTCCGTCCCGTCGAGGCGCCGCTCCGCCTGCATCGCTTCCCCGAGGGGACGGTGCTCGAGGGCGGCGGCTGGGGGCCGGAGGCGTTCCTCGCCACCGCGCGCGACTTCTTCGAGTGCCCCGATGACGGCCTCGAGGAGCTGGCGGCGACCGTGCGGCGCCTCGCGTCGGCGAGCGCGGAGGAGGTCGAGGCCGCGATCCCGGAGGGGCTCGGCGTCTGGCTTCCTGCGCGCGTCCGCCACCCCGGCGTCCGGCGCGCGCTCCTCCTGATGGCGACCGTCATCTTCCACCCGCACCCCGAGGAGGCGTCGGTCGGCCGGCTCATGCAGTTCTTCCAGACGCCCAGGCGCGGGCCGTTCATCCCCGACGACGACGAGGCGGGCGGCATGCAGGGGCTCATGGAGCCGTGGGCGCGCGCGATCCGCGGGGGCGGCGGCGAGATCGCGCTCGGCTGGAAGCCGGTCGAGATCGTGGTCGAAGGCGGCGCCGTACGCGGCGCGGTCGCCGTCGACCGGACGAACCTGGTGCGCGAGGTACGCGCGCCGGTCGTGATCACGACCTATCCCGTGTGGGAGAACTTCGACCTGATCGACGAGCGGTCGTTTCCCGCCGACTTCGTCGCCGCCGCCCGCGAGCTCCGCCGGCACCGCGCCGACCTCGTCGGTTGGCAGGCCGGGCTCCGCCGGCTGCCGAGCATCCGCGCGACCGGCCGCCCCGAGCACCACGCCGGGTGGAACCGCCTCCTGTGGGGACCCGAGCGCGTCTACCGGGGCGGCTGGCAGATCACGTCGATGACGAGCCGGCGCGCCGCGCCGCCCGGGAAGCACCTCCTCTCGCTGGTGATGGCGCGCTTCTTCCGCGGCGGCTCGACGGCGGGGCAGCCGTGGACGGCGGCGCGGGCCGAGCTCGACCAGGCGATCGAGTACCTCGGGCGCTTCTATGCGGGCTTCGACGGCTGCGTCGAGTGGAGCGCCTACCAGTACGCCACCGCGCCGCAGTCCATGAGCTGGGCGTGGGCGCCCGTCCGGCGCCACGCGCTCACCGTGCCGACCATCCGCGGCCTCTTCCTCGCCGGCTCGACCCTCGAGGCGCCAGCGGCGATCGTCGACCTGGCGGCGTACGCGGGTCTCGAGGCCGCACGGCGCGTGCTGGTGGGCGGCTGACGCGCGCCGCTACCGGCTGGCCTCGAGCTCGAGCGCGCGCGCGAGGGCCCCATTTAGGTCCGTCGTCTTGGCGGGGCGAAGCGTCCCCACGAAGCGGGCGAAGCTCCGTCTCGAGTAGGTCTCCGAGCGCTTCAGCGGGCTGCCAGCGCAGCGATCAGGATGCTCGCCTGACGCGCCAGCCGCTTCTTGTGCTTGCGCAGGATATCTCGCTCCCGAGCCTCGATTTCCCCGCGCCGAAGCGCCTCCGCAAACTGGCGGACCGCCGCCCGGGGGGAGCGCGAGGTCGTCGGGCAACGCCAGGGTCTCCTCGTCATAACGAACCCTAACGCCTAGGCCTGAGCCGCGCTTCCATTAGCGCGACCCACCAGTCCCGAGCAGCGGCGAGCCAGGCCGCCGTGCGCCTTCGCCAACGATGCGTGGCTCTCGCGACTACCAGAGCCGTAGCAATCATAAGGAGGAAAACGGCCAGGGCCACGATACCCTCGAGGGATGGATGGAAGTAGGCATGGCCGGCGTACTCTGGATTCGGGTCACCAAAGGGATGCCAAGGATTGAAGCGGTCCACGCGTCTACTCTAACACTCGCGCCTCACGAGAACAGCGTGAGCTGCCGCCGCGCCCCGGTGATCCCGTCGAAGTCCGGCTCGCCGAGGAAGCGCAGGATCGCGTCCGCGATCGGCCGGAGCTGCTGCGTCACGTAGTGGTCGTAGTCGGGCGGGGCGGTCGTCTCGCCCACCGCCTCGGGCCCCGAGCGGGTCATGACGTAGGTGACGATGCGGCCCGCCGCCCCGGCCTGCTTGCGCGCCGCCTTCACGTGCGGGGGCGTCGTCTTGGTGTACTCGGCGAGCGGCTTGCGGATCGCCTTTCGGTAGGCCAGCTCGCCGTCGAAGCGCCCGGCGCGCAGGTCGGCCACGAAGCCGAGGATGAAGTCGGCGACCGGCCGGTCGTGGAAGACCAGGTCGAGCAGCGCGCGCTGGAAGCGGCGCGCGACGCCGCTCCAGTCGCGCCGCACGGCCTCCAGGCCGACGAGCTCGATCTCCTCCCCGGACTCGCCGACCACCAGCCCGGCGTAGCGCTTCTTGCTCCCCATCGCGCCGCCGCGCACCTCGGGCATGAAGAAGCGCGCGTAGACCTTCTCGAACTCGAGCTCGAGGTGGCTCGTGCAGCCGAACTCGCGCGCGACGGCGTCGCCGACGGCGCCGCCGATCGCCGCGCGTAGCCCCTCGCCCCGCGCCGCGGCGCGCGCCGTGTCGGGCTCGCCGAGGTCGACGAAGAGCGAGTCGGTGTCGCCGTAGATGACGCGGTGGCCCAGGTCCGCGACCGCCCCGGCCGCGAGCCGGATCACGTGCTGGCCGGCGGTGGTGATCGCGTTCGCCACCGCGGGCGAGAAGAGGCGCGAGGCGGGCGAGCCGAGCACGCCGAAGAGGGAGTTCATCAGGATCTTGGTCGCCTGCGCCGCGATCGCGTTGCCCGCCGCCCGGGCGCGCGCGCGCTCCTTGCCGAGACGCGCCACCAGCTCGGGGAGGATGCCCGGCTCGTCGCGCCGGAACACGGCGCCGCCGGGCGTGCGGACGACCGGCTCCGCCCCGGGGGAGGGCACGTAGGTGAGCGGGTCGATGTTGAAGGTGCGGATGATGCTCGGGTAGAGGCTCTTGAAGTCGAAGACGAGGATGTTGCGGTAGAGGCCGGGGCGCGAGTCGAGCACGAGCCCGCCCACGATGCCCGCCCCGGCGCTCTCCGCCGCGCGCACCGAGGGCGCGACCCGCCCGCGCGCGCGCAGCGCCCCCAGGTAGAGCGAGTCGACGGACGCGATCGCCGCGCCGACGCGGTCGAGCTGCATCCCGGTCGAGAGGCTCCGCTCGACCGCCAGCTCGACCAGCCGCGTGCGCTCCAGGATCTCCAGCACCAGGCGCGCGTCCTCGAGGTTGTAGGCGGCGAGGCGGGCGGGATCGTCGCGGTACGCGGCCTCGATCTCCGCCCCGCGGTGCTCGGAGGTGAAGAGCTTCCGCTTGCCGATCAGCAGCTTGGCGGCGGTGTCGAGGCGGTAGTCCTCGAGGCGGATGAAGGCGCCGCGGAGAAGCGCGAGCCCGTCCAGCACCACGCGCCCGCAGAGCACGGCGCGCGACTCGCGCGTGAAGTTCTGGTCGCGGCGGATGTCGAGCTCGTCGTCGGTGCGGCCGAGGGCGCAGCGGAGCCCCGCGCGCCGGCAGGCGCGCTGCAGGACGGCCAGGTCGAAGTCGCACACGTTCCAGCCGGTCAGCACGTCGGGGTCGACCCGCCGCACGTGGGCGAGGAAGCGCTCGAGGAGCGCGCGCTCGTCGGGCACCGCCTCGGCGCCCGCGACCTCGCGCCGCGCGATCATGAGGACGCGCTCGCCGCCCGCGCCCGCCAGGGCGAGCGAGTAGAGCCGCTGGCCGTCGAGGCTCGTCTCGACGTCGAGCGAGAGCACGCGGAGCCGGGGCGCGAGCTCCGCCGGCGCGAGCGTGGGGTTCCGGTAGACGCGCCCCACGCCCGGGCGGCGCTGGAAGTCGCCCGCGACCGCGAACGCCCCGCGGATGCCGTGGTCGATCAGATAGCGGTACGCGAAGCGGAGGTCGGCCTCGAGGCAGTCGACGCCCGCCTCGCCGAGGCGGTTGCGCACCCCGGGCACGTCGCCGGGGAGCGCCACCTCGACGCGCACGACGGGCTCGCCGCCGAGCGCGCGGAGCGCGCTCGGCACGAGGCGCACGCCGGGGGCGAGCTGGCGCACCTGGGCCTCGTCGGCGGCGCGTACGAAAAAGTACGGCGCGAGCCGGTCGTCGACGATCAGCGCCGGCTCTCCGTCCTCGAGCACCGAGTGGAGGTGCACCTCCGGAGCACCGGCGACGATCCGGTAGGTGGGCGTCAGGATGAAGCCGCGCTCGGGCACGCGTCTATCTTGCCCGTGCCGCGGGGCGCGTACTAGAGTGCCGGGCTCATGCCCGATGCAGCACTGCTACGCCTCTCCGTGGCCGAGGCCGCGGATCGGATCCGCCGCCGCGCCCTCTCGCCGGTCGCGCTGATCGAGGCGGTGCTCGCGCAGATCGACGCGCTCAACCCGGCGCTCAACGCCTTCACCACGCTGGTACCGCGCGAGCAGGTGCTCGCGGGCGCGCGCGCTGCCGAGCGCGAGATCGCCGCCGGCGCGTACCGCGGCCTGCTGCACGGCATCCCGGTCAGCGTGAAGGACCTGATCGACACGGCGGGGCTGCGCACGACCTACGGCTCGGGCATGTTCCGCGACCACGTGCCGGAGAAGGATGGCGGCGTGCCCGAGCGCCTGCGCGCCGCCGGCGCCGTCATCACCGGGAAGACCGCGACCCACGAGCTCGGCCAGGGCATGACCACCAACAACCACTTCTTCGGCCCGACGCGGAACCCGTGGAACCCGGAGCACGTGCCCGGCGGCTCGAGCGGCGGCGCGGGGGCGGCCACCGCGGCGCTCATGGGGCCCCTCCACATCGGCACCGACGGCGGCGGCTCGATCCGCTTCCCCGCCGCCTTCTGCGGCGTCACCGGGCTCAAGCCGACGCTCGGTCTCATCACCAACCGCGGCCAGTTCGGCGGCGCCGGCACCTCGTTCTCCGTCCCCGGCCCCATGACGCGCACGGTGCGTGACGCAGCCCTCGCGGCCCAGGCGCTCGCGGGATTCGACCCCGAGTACCTCTACTCGCGCCCGGGGCCGGTGCCCGACCTGATGGGCGAGCTCGAGGGCGGCGTGCGCGGGCTCCGCGTCGGCACGAGCCCCGACCTCCTCGAGCCACCGCCCGAGCCCGAGGTGCGCGCGGCCTACGAGGCGACGCTCCGGCGGCTCGAGAAGCTGGGCGCGCGGCTCGTCGAGGTGCGCATGCCGCACCACGACCTGGTCTTCCGGACGACCATGGGGGTCTTCGCCATCGAGGGCGGCGTCGGGCTCGACGCGCTCATCGGCGACCGGCCGCGCGTCTTCGGCCCGCAGGTCCAGCGTATCTTCGAGATCACGCGCGTGCCCGACGTGGCCACGGCCGTGCACACCCAGCAGCGCCGCCAGCTCGTCGCGCGCGACTACCAGGCCGCGTTCGTCGAGGTGGACGTGCTGGTCGCGCCGGTCGCGCCCATGCCGGCGCCGCGCATCGACACCGACGAGTTCACCGTCGCGCCCCTCTGCGGTCCCTATTGCGGCGCCGCAAACCTGGCCGGCATCCCGTCCGTGCCGCTCCCGGCGGGGATGAGCGGCGGGCTCCCGATCGCGATCCAGATCATGGCGCCCGCCGGTGCCGACGCGCTCGCGCTGCGGGTCGCCTACGCGCTCGAGCAGGCGGCGCCGGAGCACCGCGTGCAGGTGCCGCCCCTCGCGGCGCGGGCGTGAGGCGCATCCCCGTCCTGCTGGCGCTGCTCGCGCTGGCGGCGCCGGCGGGGGCATCGGTCGCTCAAGCCGGGTCCGTACGTACGGACCCGGCCTGGATGCGCTAGCCAGCTTGATCCTCGGTCGCGCCGAACTTCAACTGACGGCGTTTGGTGACAATCGGGCGGGCATGGCGCCCTGCGGCCCCGCGCCGTCAGGCGACGGCACTCAGGATGACCGGCTGGCGCCTCGCTCCCCAGTCGCCCGGCGGTCCGTGGAAGACGCCGGGGCAGCGCGCGCCGCAGTGCCGGCACCTGCCATCGTCGGTGAGCTGCCAGCGCAGGATCCGGTACCAGTCGCGCACGATCAGTTTGGCGCCGCACTGATGGCACGTCGTGGTGCCGCCTTCGGGGTCGTGCACGTTACCCGTGTAGACGTACCGCAGGCCGTTCTCGAGCGCGATCGCGCGGGCGCGCGTGAGCGTCGCTGGCGGCGTGTGCGGCCTGTCCATCATCTTCCAGTCGGGGTGAAATGCGGTGAAGTGCAGCGGCACGTCGGGGCCGAGGTGCTCCATGAGCCACTGCGTCTCCCGCTCGATCTCCTCGTCCGAATCGTTCTCGCCTGGAATCAGCAGCGTCGTGATCTCGAACCACACGCCCGTCTCTTTCTTCAGGTACACGAGCGTATCGAGCACGTCCTGCAGATGGCCACCGCAGATCTTGTAGTAGAACTGCTCGGTGAATGCCTTCAGATCGACGTTCGCCGCGTCCATCCAGCGATACATTTCGCGGCGTGGCTCGGCGCACTGGTAACCCGCCGTCACCGCCACAGCCTTCAGGCCGAGCTCATGACACGCCTGCGCCGTGTCGATCGCGTACTCGTGAAACACGACGGGGTCGTTGTACGTGAACGCGATGCTGCTGCAGCCCAGCGCCTTGGCCACGCGCGCGAGCTTCTCGGGGCTCGCCGCGTCGGCGAGCTTGTCAATCTCGCGCGACTTGGAGATGTCCCAGTTCTGGCAATTCGCGACAGCGAGGAACGGCGCCAGATAGGAGTGCTCCGGGTCGTCGACCTCGAGGTTGTAGACCGGCCCCCGATAGGGCACCCGCTCGATCCTTCGGAGCGGCACCAGGAATGCCGAAGGCGTTTCGCGCCAGCGTGATCGCTCCGGTCGCGCATCGCCATCCGGATCGAATCGTTTGCGCAGATATTTGACGACGTAGTACTTGTGCTGCGAGACCGTTCTCCCTTCGATTTGCCGGGTCGGCGCCGGCGTGTGCTCGAAGAACGTGGGGAGCACGCCCAGGTGCAGGCCGAGCTCGAACAGGCCCAGCGCGAGCTCTTCGGACACGGTCACGCACTCCGCGTGCGTCGGCGTCCGGTGCCCGTCTCCGGCCAGATAGCCCTCGAGGAACGCTCGAATGACCGGCGCAGCGGCCTCGCGCACGGGAGGCGGCACGCGTTTGCGGTGAGCGCCACGACCACACAGGGCCTCGAACAGGCGCGCGAGCGAGGTCTGGCGGCACTCGACGGTGATGGTCGTACGCTGATGCACGATGAGCGGCCGTGCGCCGAACACGGCCGCAAGGAGTCGCGCCGTTCTTGAAGCCAGGTCGTGCTCGTGACGGCCGAGGCAGAACGACAGCAGGGCGGAGTTGGGCCGGTTGGGATGGACCGTGATGCAGCCCTCCGCGCAGAAGATCCCGAACAGCCACGCCAGCTCCGGCGTCAATGCGAGCCGATCGGGAACGCCGTAGCTCTTCTCGCCAAGGAAGCGCACGCGTCCGGCGCGCGTGCGAAGCACAGCCGGCCGTGGAGTTTCCGTGGCAACGAGCACGCCGCGCGACAGCTCCCCGCGGAGCTTACGCAGATAAGCGGGATGATAGCCGGTCGCCAGCGCGAGCTGCTGCGAAGTCGCTTCCGTGTGCAGCAGCTCCGTGAGGCGCGGCGTGACGATGCGCCGCGGCCGGGCGGCATGCGCGCCAATATCCAGTTGGGCGAGCCATTCGGCGGATCGGATGATGACTTCGTCGCGTCCGGGCTGTCGCTTTGGCACGACGAGGTAATGATCCTGCGTCAACTCGCCGGCCGGTACCTTCCGTACGATCCCGAGGTCCGAGCGGTGGGCTGCAAAGATCCCGTGATTGGGCGTTACGACGATCGGCGGGCACGACCCGCTCGTCGACCTCTTCTGGCTCGTCGGAATCGTCGCCGTCCTGCGCGCGCCGCGGCGGAACGCCTTCCTCGTCGCGTGGGCGGCGGCGCCGCTCCCGTGGCTCGTGCAGGACCCGAGCCGCTTCGTCCTCCAGTCGCCACTCGTGGGCGCCGTGCTCGGCGGCATCGCGATCGGCCGTTGGCTCGACGGCTGGCGCCGCCCGTGGGCACGCGCAGTCGTGATGGCAGCGATTGTCATGGTCGCGACGGTCTTCCCGTTCGGCCCACCGGCGCTCGGCGGCGAGGTGCTCTGGCTCCGCGCGCACTATCCGCGCATGCTCGACTGGCCGGAGATGCGCGCCGACGCCGAGGCGCTGCGGCACGACCAGGGCGGGGGGCTCGTCCTCGGCTACGCGAGCTACGTCGCGAGCGCGATCGCGGTCTGGGACGACATCGAGGCGGAGAAGGGCCACTGGATCGAAGTCCGCCCACCGGTCGACCCGGCGGACGACATCGGGGTCGCGGAGAAGCGCTACGTGCTCGCGCTGCCGCCCGACGACGGAACCCTTGCCGGCTGGGCGACGCAGGGCTGGCTCCGTGTGCTCGGCGGTGGCCGCTGGTCGTCCGTCCTCCGCTTCACGACCCGGCCGACGCCTGCCGAGGCCCAGGCGGCCGTGCGCGCCGCCTGGGTGCGCGACGGCGGCTGGATCGCCGGGGCGTGCGAGAGGAACGACTTCGGCGACCCGGTACGGGTCTTCACCGATCCGGCCGAGATCCCGCGGCGGGCCGCCGTGCGAGGTGAGTGTCGGCGTCGGATGGCGCGCCTCCAGGTGGCGACGCTCCTCTACGCGCACGCGATCGAGCCGACCGACCCCGCCCTCGCCCGGCGCGTGCGCGGCGGTGCCCTCGCGCTCGGCTGGTTGTCGTCGGTCGTGGGTGACGAGTCGACGCTCGACTTCCGCAGCGCCGCCGCCCACGCCCGCTTCCGCGCGGACGTGGCCGGGGTCGCGCGGGTCGCGGCCGACGGCGGCGACCTCGGGCCCCCGATCGCGGGGATGCTGGAGCGCTATCTCGGCGCCGCGCGTGGCAGTCTCTGACGCCTCCGAACGCTGCGCCGCGCGTAGGACATGCTCGATCGGACACGTCAGTGCTCTGGACGACCTTGGAAACCGAACGTTCGCCGCTGCGGGCGCGCTCGTGTTAGGGAGGCGCTCGAGAGCGAGGAAGCGGATGGCGGACTTCGCGAGGGACACGGCGCTCCGGGGTGGCGGCGGGCGCTACCGGGCAGCGGTGTCGGCGGACTGGGAGGTATGGGGCCCGCTCGGAGGGTACGTGGCCGCGATCGCGCTACGAGCGATCGGCGCGGAATGTCCCGGCCTACGCCCCGCGAGCATCAGCTGCCAGTTCCTTGCAACGGCGGCCTTCGGGGAGACGGATGTGGAGGTGGTCACCCTGGGTGCGGGCAAGCGGTCGCGCGCCCTCCACGTACGCATGATCCAGGAGGGGCGCCCGGTGCACGCCGCAACCGGCTGGGTGGTCGATGCGGGGATGCCCGGTCTCGAGCACGATCACGCGGTGATGCCCGACGTACCATCAGCGTCGCAGCTGCGGAGCTACGCCGAGCTCGCGGACAACTTCGCGGAATGGTTCCCGGTGTGGCACCGTGCCATCGATGGCCGCCCGATCGCGTGGCAGGACGAGC
>Ga0137403_10005262_pt1 | contig 15032 bp, 11 predicted proteins | sample CZOMad2_1_16fung_FD_122057 | JGI IMG/M metagenome (GOLD analysis project Ga0137403, IMG submission 122057) | Vadose zone soil fungal communities from Angelo Coast Range Reserve, California, USA - CZOMad2_1_16fungal (Hybrid Assembly) | ecosystem: Environmental > Terrestrial > Soil > Vadose zone... | reverse complement strand
ACCTCCGAAACGGTCATGCCGATGACGCCGATTGAGGTGAGCGCCTCCTTGACGTCGTCCAGCTTGAAAGGCTTGATGATGGCCTCTATTTTTTTCATCTAGGATCCTCCCCGCGATGATGCCCCAAAAAATCAAGCGGAAAAGAAAATCGTGCAAGCTCTGACCCGGGGAGAGGCGGATTTCAGCTCCCGGATCATTTGGCGTTTTCTGACCGTACTCCTGTGTAACAAAACCCGTCCGGATTGCCTTTAGACGGTAGCGCCCGGGATCGATTCCTTTTAATTCGAAGCGGCCGCCCACGTCTGTAACCGCTGAGTTTGTATGAGCAAGGTCCTGCAGGCCCTGAAGCTCGACGGTTGTGTTTCTTAGCGGCTCATTGCCGGCAAGCGTCACAACCATTCCAGAAATTGTGCATTCGTCGGATTTAGGCTTCGCTACGGAAGGGTTGCGCGAAGGGGCTTGCGCGAAAGCGATGTTTGCAAGGAAAAAAGGTACGCAGGCGGCGACAGAAAGCTTCATCATCGTTCTCGCGCCACTTGAGTATACGACAGGAAGGAGCTCTTGACTCCGGAGGCGTGTTCTCAGCAGACAATTTGTAGGACGTACTGGATGAGCGTAAAATAAGCAATTCAACCGTGCCTAATGGCCACACCGTTCAACATCATCTCGAATGTACCGGCTATACCAGTGACCTCACCGGAGGCACACCCGCGGCCGGATTGGCTGCGCGTCAAGTTTTTTGGCGGGGAGCGCTATCAGGATTTGAAGCGGATCATGCGGACGCTGGACTTGCACACGGTGTGCGAGAGCGCGCGATGCCCGAACATGGGGGAGTGCTGGGAGCATGGCACGGCTACGTTCATGATTCTGGGCGATATTTGCACGCGAGCTTGCGGTTTTTGCGCGGTGCCTTCGGGCAAGCCGGTGGGTCCCCCTGATGAAGAAGAGCCGCATCGGGTGGCCGAGGCGGTGGCGCGGATGGGGTTGCGGTATGCGGTGGTTACGTCCGTCAATCGCGACGATCAGGCGGATGGCGGCGCGCATATTTTCGCACGCACCATTGAGGAGATTCGTCGCCGGGTGCCTGGATGCAAAGTCGAAGTGCTGATCCCGGATTTTCGCGGTAATTGGGATGCTTTGGACGCGGTGTTGGCCACCAAGCCGGACGTACTCAATCACAATACTGAAACGGTGCCGCGGCTGTATCGGCAGGTGCGCAAAGGGGCGCTCTACGAGCGGTCTTTGGAACTGCTGCGGCGGGCCAAGCAGGCCCACCCTGAAGTTCCGACGAAAACTGGCTTGATGCTGGGGTTGGGCGAAGAGAAGGAAGAAGTGTTGGCTACCCTGCAAGATCTGGCCGCGCAGGGAACGGACATCCTGACGCTTGGACAATATTTACAACCGACGCGCGACCACCTGCCGATCGTGCGCTACGTGCATCCCGATGAATTCGCGGAATTCAAAGTCCGGGGCGAGGCTATGGGCTTCAAGCATGTTGAAGCTGGCCCGCTAGTCCGTTCCTCCTATCACGCCTTCGAGCAAACCGAATCCGCGCTTTCGTAACGGTTGGCGTGGGGTGGAGCGGACCCTCAGCGGCTGAAGCCGGTCTTGTTGGCGGGCTTGGTTGGCACGGCTGAAGCCGTGCCCTGACGACGACGGGAAACCGGAGTTCTGCGCGCAGACTCTGCCACTAGTTGCCCTGGAAGATCAGCGCGCTGATTTGGGTCCAGAAAAATATCGTGAAGGCGATCGATAGGCCCGCGTCGATCAGCGAGGCGACCGAAATCCAGTCCCGCGGCTTTTGGTCACTCTTGCGCAGAAGAAACACGGCGATCAGCTGAAGCAGGCCCGCCGCAATCAGCAACCAGATATGGTCTGAAGCGGGTCCAGCGCGTAGCGCCAGGCGTGTTTCTGAATGAAGTCGGCCCCGAGAGCTAGATTCCAAAGCGCCCAGATGATGATCGGAGAAAATGTGATCGCGACACCAGACACCAGCCGCAGCAATCGTTCTTGAACGGTGGGCGGGTGCAGCGCGGCCTTCGATTCGTGCGTCAAAGGCTGAGTGGGAGCGCCCATATTTTCGTTTTAATTGCTCTGAACTTTGCTGCTCTATTTTGGAGCGACACTGGCCCAGTCCGTGAATGGTACTGGCCGGCCGCTGCGAATCACGGACGGAATCACGTGATCGAATCCCTTGTGATCCTTTGCGGAATAATCCAGTTTGAGTTGCGGTCCAAGCCCGACGTCCAGCTGATGGATCGACTCAATGCCGCGAATCAGCCCTTCTCGGGTGAGGTCTTTACCGGCGCGCTTTAAGCCTTCCACCAGGACCAAGGCATCCACAAATCCTTCCAAACTCACAAAATTGGGACGCTCCGACGGAAAATACTGCGCAAGGGCGCGGCGATACTGCGCCACCGACTTGAGATCGGTGAGGTAATACGGCGGCACCACCTGGGTGACCACCATGCCATCCGCATCGGCTCCAGCCCCGGTGATCAATTCGTCTGTACCGACGAAGGATACCGTCAAGAACAACGGCTTCCACCCAGCCGCGTGCGCTTGCTTCAGGATCGGAGCTACGGTGTTGGGCGGCCCGACCACCACTACCGCTTGCGGATTCGCGGCTCGCACGCTGCTGATGGCCGCGTCCGCTCTGGCCGTCTGCCGCTGGTAGGACGCGACCGCCGCTGGCTCTGCTTCGTGAGCCTTCAGCGCTTCTTTCACGCCCTCAAGCACCGCGGTGCCGAAAGCGTCGTCGGGATAAATCACGCCAATCTTCTTGTAGCCCAGCGCCTTCCACACGCCGTCGATTTGCTCGCGGGTTTCGTCGAAATATGATGCGCGCACATTCACGACCCAATGGCGCAACGGTGTGTACAGCGTTTGCGCGCCGGTGAAGAGACCCACTATGGGAATCTTGTTCTCTTCCGCCAGCGGCAGGTATTTCAATGCTGTCGGCGTACCAACAAAGAATCCGAGCGCGAAGACTTTGTCCGCCAGGAGTTTGTCAAAGCATGCCTGCGTTTTGGCGGGATCGTAACTGTCGTCATACGAAATGAGGCGCAGTTTTCGGCCGTGGACGCCTCCTTCGTCGTTGATCATGGAGAAGTAGGCTTTGGCGCCCGCTACGGTTTGACGGCCTAAACCGCTGGAGGGGCCTTCGAGGGCCGCGCACGAACCGATAGCAATCTCTTTTTCGGTCACTCCCGGCGCTGTCTGCGCTTTAGCGGACGGCCCGAAGGCGAGCACAAGCGCGCACAAGCAACCGACACCCAAGGGCCTGTTGACCTTGCGGAACTTCATTTTCGTCTCCACGCGACACGACTGAGGGCCGATCCAATGTGGGAAGCTGCTCGAATCTGATGTATCTGATACTGAAGGTTGGACTGACGGACTGTCAACGCGGTTGAATGCGGGGAGACGCGAACCGGTAAGCGGCCTGTATTATGCTTGTTATCAAATAAGAACACCCCTGAACCCGGGTAAGGGCACAGGGGCGTTTTAGTTTTCGAATTGCGAGGCGGAAATTAAGCGCGTGCTGCGGCTGCGGTGGCAGCTGCGGCTGTTGCAGCCTTCTTCGCGGCCTTGGCTGCGGTAGAGGCCTTGCGGCGCCGCTTGGTCTTCGGCGGTGTGGCCGGGGCTTCCCCGATGAGCTCCGCCGTCATGATGCTGGTGACGAAGAGCTTAGGGCCATGATCGTCGAAATCCACCGCGGTGCGTTCCTGATCGGATGCGGTTACGACTCCGAGTCCATATACATCATGCTTGATGGTCTGACCTTCTTGCATTGATTGCACAACGTCCTCCTGGATCACTCACTCGACGCGGAAAAATCCTGAGCCGGAAATCTTGAATCGGTGTCCCGGGTTTATCGGATGAATGTTGGCCGAGATCCTGCCGCCGGGACACCCGAATCCACAGGCTAGAGCCCGGTAACGTTCTCTGCCTGAAGGCCTTTCGGGCCTTTCTTCACTTCAAATTCCACTGCCTGACCTTCGTTCAACGACTTGTAGCCGTCCATCATAATCGCGGAAAAGTGGACGAAAACGTCTTCTCCGGTTTGCCGCTGTATGAAGCCATATCCCTTTGAAGCATTGAACCACTTCACTGTGCCTTGTTCCTTCACGGCCACCACACCTCAAGTTGGAATTGCTTTGCGTCTCCTGGTCGCGCTTCCTGGTCGTACCGCGAAGGGCTAAACGCCCCAATGCCCAAGATCGTGACGCCTTCGTCCCGCAAAATGCCGCAAGACTTCCTTGATCGCAGCGCCTCTTGAACGGGCCAAAAGGTTAGTACAAGAGCAACAAACGCTTCAAGAATAGTACCATGAAAAGGGCTCTTTGTCCATGAGGATCGGCGAGGGTTGCGTGAGGGTCCCGGCGTTATAACTTATTCAAAATAATGCGTTTACAGCTATATTCGGAAAGCTTCGGCAGAACGAGAAGGCCCTGATTAGTCCTAATCCAAAGACTCTGGTTGGAGGGTTGCTTCGCCCTCTCCTGTGGATTTCTTGGCCCAGTACTTTCGGACCCAAGCATCCCAACTTCTGCCCGCCGCAGGGTCGCGGCCCGAGAACGCAAGTGCCGCAATATCGGCATAAGCGATCTTGAGTCGCTGGTTGGAGTCCTTGGGGAGCAGGCGGACAAAAGATGCGGCGAGAGTCGAGCCGGCAATTCGGTCGAAAATGTAACCTTCGATTTGCATGCCGTCCTTACGAGTGATGGTTACGTCGCCGCGATAATCGAACGCTTGCTCAAGAGCAGAGCGAAGTTCGTCTTCGGTCGCGAGTTCGGGCACCCAGCCTTCGACGGCTTGGCGCGCGGTTCCGGGGGCGACTTCCAATTTTTCGGGATCAATCCCACTGCGATCCGAGGCGGCGTTCGCAGCGCCGTGGCGCTCGGCGTGGCTGGGGGCGCTCACGCGCGGGTCTCTTCCATCTGGGCGTTGTCTGAACTGCTGATCTGGACGAGCGGATTGAACGCATGCACCGGCTTGACGGGTTCATTCAGCAACGAGAGCGCGTCCGAGTCTTCGTAGGCGCCGGAGAATTCGGACTTGATGGTAGCCCACAGACCGCGCAAGCCGCTGAACGTGTGATCCACCGCGCTAGCTTCGTAGCCACTGTGCACCATGCAGTTGGCGCATTTGGGGTTGCCGGACTCAGTGCCGTAATTTTGCCACTCGGTGGCGTCCAGCAATTCCTGAAAGGTGTCGGCATAGCCGTCCTGGAGCAGGTAGCAGGGCTTTTGCCAGCCGAAGACGTTGTAGGTCGGCATGCCCCATGGCGTGCACTTGTACTGCTGCTTGCCCATCAAGAACTCGAGGAAGAGAGAAGACTGGTTGAATTTCCAGCTCTTTTTGCGGTTCGAAAGAATCGAACGGAATAAACGGCGCGTGCGGGCCCGGCCCAGGAAGTGCTTTTGATCCGGGGCTTTATCGTAGGAATAGCCGGGAGACAGCATCATGCCCTCGACGCCCAGTTCCATCATTTCGTCGAAGTGCGCGCGCACGCTGTTGGGGTCGGCGCCATCGAACAGCGTGGTATTAGTGGTGACGCGGAAGCCGCGTTTGACCGCTTCCTTGATGCCCTCAATGGCCAAGTCGTAGCCGCCTTCGCGGCAAACGGAAAAATCGTGGTGCTCGCGCTGACCATCCACGTGTACGGAGAACGTCAAATATTTGCTGGGCTTGAAGAGGTGGAGTTTTTCTTTCAGCAACAATGCGTTGGTGCAGAGATAGATGTATTTTTTGCGGGCGACGAGGCCATCGACGATTTTGTCGATTTGGGAATGCATGAGCGGCTCGCCGCCAGGAATGGACACCATTGGTGTACCGCACTCGTCCACGGCCTTGAAGCACTCTTCCGGGCTGAGTTCGGTCTTCAAGATGTGCGCGGGATACTGAATCTTGCCGCAGCCGGCGCACGCCAGATTGCAGCGGAAAAGCGGCTCGAGCATCAGGACGAACGGGTAGCGCTTGACGCCCTTCAGCTTTTGCTTGAGGACGTAAGTGGCGACGGTCCAGCCTTGAGAGATCGGTACGGGCATATTTACAGTGCCAGTCCTTTAACTGCGAATTGGACTAAGAAGGGGCTATTCGCACTATCCCCCCCGAATCTATATTGTAACCGACAAAGCGTCGATTCCTAGGCTGTACTTTTTCTACGATGCATCCACATGGGCCAGCCCTTCGTGGCGTCAACTCATAATGGGGACACGTTCTTCAGCGGACATTGGAGGCTGCCGACGACGGTAAGGATGCGTGAAATTTGGAGACGCTTTAGTCGTTCGCGCCGAAAGCCAGCAGCACATTGCCGATTGTTCCGCCGAAGCGTGGATAACCGGAATTCACATAGAGCATTCCGTCAACGACTACTGGGCCGGCGCCATCCAGTGAACCGCCTCTAGCTGTGATTCCATTGACCGCGGCATATTCCTTTACCGTGTCAAAATCCCAGAGAAGCAGGCCGTCTGCTGTCGAAAAAGCGCGGATGTGTCCATCGAGCGCGCCTGAAAAAACCGCGCCGGGTATTGCCGTAATCGCCGCGGATTGCGCGGGACTGCAGCCGGGACGCGGCGGAAGGCACGGATAGCTGGGTGCGAACCACATCTTGACGCCGTCCGTAAGCCGGAGAGCGGTGAGGCCTCCGCCCTTCACGGGATCGAAATTTGCGCCTCCGACAGGCGCTCCTCCGGTGTCGGATTGATCCGGCAGGGCGACGATGTCGGAGACCGCGGCGTAAACGTTTTGTTCATCGCTGGCCATGCCCCATTGAACGCCGCCGGTGATGCCACCTGTGCCCACCCGCTCTTGCCACAGGATTTTGCCTTGGGCGTCGGGATCGAGTGCATAGACGATGCCGGACTTTTGCCCGGCAAGTAGCAGATCGCGTCCGCCGAGACGAACGAGAATTGCGGACGCGCCGAAGTCATAGTCTGGGCCGCACTTCGCGTCATCTTCGTTGCAGGGGCCGGTATTGTGGAAGTCGCCGGAGGTCACCTGCTGGCGCCAGGCAATTTTTCCTGTCTTCTGATCGAGTGCGAGAACCGCGTCGCTGGTCTTGGTCGTCGGAATGGAATAGTTGTCGCCCGTCGCGACGTAGAGTAGTCCGCGCTTGGGGTCAAGGGTTGGCGCGGACCAGACTCCTGCTCCCGAGGGACCGAATTGCGCGGTGCCTTGGCGGCTTACGCCGGTCTTTTTTGGCGGATCGATCATGTAGGTCTTCCACAGCAGCGAACCGTCGCTTACGTGCAGCGCGGTGACGCTTCCGCGAAACGTGCAACACGGATATTTCGGATTCCCGGAGCGCGTCTCTTCCCAGGACGCGGCAGGAACAAAGGCTACGCCGTCTTGCACAACGGCGGAACCGGTGAGCCTGGTCGCCTCGTGTGGATCGATTCTGCGCTTCCAGAGCAATCGCCCGGTAAAAGCATCGAGCGAATAAAACCATCCGATCTGATCGGGGAACATAATGGAATGGCCTGCGCCATTTTTGGCGATCAACGTCGCCGCGCGCACCGGGCCGTCCGCCTGGAACGTCCAATACAGGCAGCCGGTCTTCGCGTCCATAGCGTGAACGACGCCGCCTGCACTGCCGACAAACAGGACGCCGCTGTGAACGGTGGGCGCGGCATAGGCGGTAATGTCTCCTGAAAATCCGAAGGCCCATTTGAGTTTGAGATTGCGCACTTGCGCGATGCTGAGCGAGGCCTGCTCCAACGACTGAAAGCGCGTGTTGGAGGAGGATGGACTCCAGCCCGACCAGCCCGGCGTTGAATTTCCCGTCCACGCGAATTGCCGGTTGGAGCAAAACGCGCTTGCCGGAGGGCTGCTGTCGTCGATTGGCTTTCCGAGATATTTCGCGACCGCCTCGCGCTGGCTGCGCTGTAGACCGTAGGCTACCGTCATCATCACGCCGATATCCAACGTGCGCAGGATTCGCGCCGCCGAAAGATTTTGCAGAGCGCTGCGCTGGGGAATTCGCGGCCCCGGGTGATCGTGGCATGCGGCGCAGTACTCTTGATACACGGCTTCGCCGGAAACGGGCGCCGCTCTCACGCGAGCAGAAAACGAGCCGGCGGTGAAGAGAATCGCGATACCGGCGGCACAACCAAGCGCGCCGCATAGAATCGAAGAGAACTTCATGAAGGCTCCGTTGACCTGCAGCATCATCCGCTTGCTCCACAGGGGACACAACGTCTTTTTGGAACCGTTGTTACGGTGGCATACCGCGTGCTTTCGATTCCTGGATAAGGCGTAGAATCCGGACTGTTTAAGAGTGCGTGCGGGTGCAATGGCGCGAACCAACCTTATTTCATTGTTTGGCGAGTTCGAACGGTATGCACGGGACGTCGCCGTGGTGCAGCGCCGCGGATACCGGCGCGAATGCTGGACTTACGCGCGGTTGGCGAACGCCGCGGTAATTTGCGCTTTGGAGCTGAGGGAACGCGGTGTTGGCACCGGCGACCGCGTGATTTTGTGGGGGCGGAACGGCGCGGAGTGGGTGGCGGCGTTCTGGGGATGCTTACTGCGGGGCGCGGTGGCGGTGCCGCTGGATGATGGGGCCACGGTGGAATTTGCGGCTCGTGTTGCACGTGAAACATCGGCCACGTTGACCATTGCGGAGCGCGGCAAGCCCTTGCTGGGCACTGCCATCGCCGTACTCAAACTGGAAGATTTAGCCGACATGGGGCGAAGGCCGCGAGTGGTCGCGACGCAGCTTGTCTCTGGCAAGACGGCCAAGCCAGTTTACGAATCCTTGGCCGACGAGCCGATCACACGAAATCACCTTGCGCAGATTTTGTTTACGTCGGGCACTACGGCGGAGCCGCGCGGCGTGGTTCTAACGCACGGCAATTTTTTGGCGAACCTCGAGCCTTTGGAGCGGGGAATCGAGCCGTATCGAAACTATGAGAAGTGGTTTCATCCGCTGCGATTTGTGACCTTGGTGCCGCTAAGCCACGTGTTTGGGCAATTCATGGCGTTGTTGGTGCCGCCGCTGCTGGGAGCGACGGTGGTGTTTGAACCGTCCGCGAACCCGACCGAGATCAGGCGGACGATCAAACGCGAGCGGGCTACGGCGCTGATTGCTGTGCCTCGTATGCTCGACGGACTGCGGACGGGAATCTGGCGCGAGATCGATTCGCGCGGGCAAGGCGATTGGCTTCGCCACGCGTTCGAATCGGCGAGCGGCCAGAAATTTCTGCGCCGTGCGTGGAGGTTTCGGGGCATTCACCGGCAGTTCGGATGGAAATTCTGGGCGTTCATTTGCGGTGGCGCGGCACTTTCGGCGGAGACCGAAGAATTTTTCCGGCGCGTCGGATATGCGGTTGTGCAGGGTTACGGAATGACCGAGACGGCTTCGCTGATCAGCTTGAATCATCCGTTTCGCGCGGCGCAAGGAACCATCGGAAAAGTCTTGCCGGGGCGGGAATTTCGCCTTGCGGAGGACGGCGAAATTCTGGTGCGCGGGGAAAATGTGACTGGTGGTTACTGGGAATCGGGAGCGCTCCGGCCCTCGGATGATCGGGAGTGGTTGCGCACCGGAGACATTGGGGAGTTGGATGAGGAAGGGAATCTGCATTTTCGCGGGCGGAAGAAGAATGTCATCGTCACGTCGGCTGGGCTGAATGTCTATCCGGAAGACTTGGAAGGGACGCTGCGGAACCAGGCTGGCGTGCGGGATTGCGTGGTGATTCCAGTCGAAGGGGGAGGAAATGCCGAGGCTTGCGCGGTTTTGTTGATGGATGGTGGCGGCGAAGAAGGGGCTGGGCGCGCGATCGAGAGCGCGAATACATCGTTGGCGGAATATCAGCGGATGCGGCGTTGGGTGGTTTGGCCGGAGGCGGATTTTCCGAGGACGGCGACTGGGAAGGCTCGGATTGCGGCGGTGACTGCTGGTGCTAGAGAAATACTTGCGCCGGAAGGCGGCGTGAACCATGGCGGAACGGAAGGCGCGAATTCTGGAGGTATGGGTTTACGTCCGGGCAAGCTGGGCCGCAGCAGTGCTGCGCCCCTACAACGTCATGGGGATTTGGAGAATTTATTGCGCACGTCTTCAGGGGGTAGGAGTGCTTCGGGGTCGATCGGGAACGAGTTGAACTTGAGTTCGCTGGATCGTGTGGAATTGATGAGTGCCTTGGAACAGCGTTATCAGGTGGAATTGAGCGAGACGGCCTTCGCGGAAGCGAAAACTGTTGGCGACGTGGAACGGTTGCTGCGGGCGCCTTCGGCTCGACGCGGAGAATATGCTTATCCACGATGGGCCTTGGCTACGCCGGTGCGGTGGTTGCGGCTTGCCGTGTACTACGGATTGGTTTGGCCTGCTACGCAGATTTTGGGGCATCCGAAAATTGTTGGTCGGGACAATTTGCACGGGTTGCGCGGGCCGATGATTGTAGTGTCGAACCATATTACGCGCCGTGCGGATATTGGGTTGATTCTTGCGGCCCTGCCGCGCCACTACCGACATTGGCTGGCTACGGCGATGGGCGGAGAAACCTTGCAGCAGATGCGGCGACCACCTGCGGATTGGTTTTTTGCTCGACGATGGTCGTATCAACTGGGCCACTGGTTGGTTACGGCGTTGTTCAACGTCTTTCCCTTGCCCCAGTTTTCGGGATTTCGCGAGAGCTTTCGCTATGCCGGTGAATGCGTCGATCGCGACTATAGCGTGCTCGTTTTCCCAGAGGGCGAAGTGAACGAGTCCGAGACTGGCGGAATGGTGAAATTTCGGAGTGGCATTGGGTTGCTCGCGGAGAACCTGAATGTTCCGATCGTGCCGATGCGACTGGATGGAGTTTGGAAAATGAAGCGGGAGCATCGGCGACTCGCGCGCTGGGCCGAGATCACCGTGCGCATCGGACCTCCAATCACTTTTCCGGCCGGTATTCTGCCGGAAGAAATCGCTGGTCAGCTCCAGGCGTTGGTACGCTCTTTATGAGTTGATTACGGAGAAAAATTCGATGATTGCGAATCTGTGATTGTTCGGCTCGTTCCGAAGGATTTTGCGAATGGTTCCGGGATGATTTCCGAAAGTGCTTCGGGAGTATGGGCGCCAAGTTTGGCGCCGTCCCGCCTTGTTGCTCTGAACCTCAAGTTCTGCGCCCCCAGCAACTTCGAACTGCATTTGGCGCTACATTCGTGCCGCGCCAGCTTTGTGAGAAACTATCGGGCTAGCGAATGCGGCCACTTCGCGGCCCACGAGAAGAACAATGAGCACACCGGTATTGCACGAAACAGGAAGCAAGCCACTCGACAGCGCATGGGTGAGGGAACAATTCCCGTCTCTAAAACTTCAGGTGGACCGAAAGCCAGCCGCCTTCCTCGATGGCCCGGCCGGCACTCAAGTCCCCAAACAAGTAATGGACGCAATCCAAAACTACCTGCTCACTGCCAACGCCAACACCTGCGGCGCTTTCGAAACCAGCCGCCGCAACGATGCCATCATCGATTCCAGTCGCGCTGCGATGGCCGACTTCTTCCACTGCGACAAGGACGAAGTCATCTTTGGTCAAAACATGACCACGCTAACCTTCGCCCTCGCGCGAGCCATCGCCCGCGAACTAAAACCCGGTGACGAGATCGTAGTCACCACTCTGGACCACGACGCCAACGTAGCGCCGTGGCGCGCCCTGGAAGAAAAAGGCGTAGTGATCCGCCAGGTTGATATCCGCGAAGCCGACTGCACGCTGGACCTTGACGACCTGAAGAAAAAGATCACGTCGAAAACCAAGCTCGTCGCGATAGGCTATGCGTCGAACGCCGTAGGCACGATCAACCCCGTAGCCGAAATCACCAAACTAGCCCACGCCGCCGGCGCCCTGATGTTCATCGACGCCGTCCACTACGCCCCACACGGCCCCATCGACGTCCGAGCCCTCGATTGCGATTTCCTGGCCTGCTCCCCCTACAAGTTTTTCGGCCCCCACATGGGCACCCTCTACGGCAAGCGCGAACACCTGCTCCGCTTCAACCCGTACAAAGTGCGTCCGGCCCCCGACACCCTCCCAGATCGTTGGGAAACCGGCACCCAAGTCCAGGAACTGATCGCCGGAATCGGTGCAGCCGTCGACTACATCGCTGAACTAGGCCGCCGCTGCGACCCCACCGCCAAAGACCGGCGTAGCGCCCTGCTCGCAGCCTATCGCAGCACTCGCCAGCACGAGATGGCCCTGCTTTCCCAACTGATCACCGGCCTGCTAGCCATCCCCGGCCTGAAGTTTTTCGGCATCACCGATCCCAAACAATTCGAACAGCGCTGCTCCACAGTCTCCATCCGCCTTCCCAACCACACGCCAACGGAAACCGCAAAATTCCTGGGCGACCGCGGCATCTTCACCTGGGACGGCAACTATTACGCCCTGAATCTCACCGAACGCCTCGACGTAGAGAAAGACGGTGGCTTCCTGCGCATCGGCCTGGCCCACTACAACACCGCCGAAGAGGTCGCCCGCCTGCTACGCGCACTGCGCGATCTTGCCAGGTAACCAAGAGCTTTGTTTCCCTCGGTGTGCTCCGTTGGCTTAAGGTTTTTCGCGTCGTAGTTCTACTACCTGATCGCCCTTGCCGATCAACGCCATGGCCGCCATCCCGATAAACAATCCATGCTCCACTACGCCGGGCATACTCTCCAGTTGGCGCGCCAGCGCCGGAGGATCGGGAATCTGTCCGAAATTACAGTCCAGGATGTGATTGCCCTCGTCGGTGAGGAAAGGCTTGCCGGACGATGCGCCTCGAACGGTGACCGCGGCCCCCAGAGCGGCAATCTTCTTTGCCACCAATGCCTCTGCGAATTTGATGATCTCCACTGGCACTGGAAATTCGCCCAGCACCGGAACCTGTTTGCTGTAATCGGCGATAATCACAAATTTCCTGGTCGCCGAAGCCACGATCTTTTCCCGCAGCAGCGCACCGCCCCCGCCCTTGATCAGCCGCAGTTCAGCATCTACTTCATCTGCGCCGTCGATGGTGATGTCGATCTCCTGGAATTCATCGAGTGTGGTCAGCGGAATCCCGAGACTCGCAGCCAGTTCCTGGGTGTGAATCGAAGTCGGTATGCCCCGAATCTTGAGTCCGGCCTGTACCCGTTCGCCCAGAAAACGGACGGCAAAAGCAGCTGTCGAGCCCGTTCCCAGGCCGACGATATCGCCCTCGCGCACAAACCGCAAGCTGGCGCGTGCTGCCGCTTCTTTCTCCCGGTCATTAGCCATGCCGCTCAGCGACTCTCGCGACCGCTACTCGCTCAGTGACTTTTCACAACTTGCTGGAATGAAGGAAACTTGAGAGCATTTTCTCGAAACTGGCGTGAGCTTGCAGTCCGACGGTAACCTTGACCTTGCTGTTGTCCTTTGCCTCTTCGGAATAGGAAATTGTCAGCATCTTACCATGGTGCTTTACGGCAATAAGCCGTACCGGCTCTCCGTGCGGCTATCTACCCCTACTCTACCGCTTTCTGGACCAGCGCACTAACGCTGTGCAGACCCGACTGGCCCCCAGTTACGCATAGGTTGAGGGGGCCGCAGGCAGGGAGTGTAGGACGTCAGACCGCGGCGACGAGGCGTCGAAAGCCAAAAGCTCATTTTGTATTTCCTGTGCGGGCTTGTGGAAAATCCATCTGGCAAAGCAAGTTACATTCTGACTTTGCGCAGGTTTTCACTCCGGATCGCTGTCTTTGCAGCCTATCTTCAAGCTTTCCACGTTTCGCCGCGATGCGAAAACTGCCTCTCGCAAAAATTCAATTTGCACAAGATTCGGGGATTGACCGCGTCGCTGATCACGCGTAGATTCTTTTCACCTCAACAAGAAAATTCCAGCCAACAAAAACTGCGCTGCAGGTGGGAAGCAACGTCCGAAATCTTCCCTCCCCCAAGGATGGAGCAAGTGAGTAAAGAAGAATGTGAGTGGCAGGTCTATCGGACGCGATTTCTGATCCGTGCCAGACAACTCACCGGTCCGTTAGAGTTCCGGGATGTGCTCGGGCGCGAACATCGCGGTGAAAGAGGCGACTATTTGGTCGAATCCTCCGACGGCCTGCTAAGAATTGCGCCGCGCGAAATTTTCGAGGATGTCTATGTTGCGATGGATGTTGCGATGGACTCCGCCGTGGAGAACCGGCCCCCGCAAACCAGGCCTCGCTTCTCGATCTCGGATCTGAAGCGGTGCACTACAACTGGGGCCGAGATGCAGGCGTAGACGCAATCGCGGGCGTCTCGCCCGTGCTCGCGGCGGTTGCCTGTGGAAAGTTTGAGAGCGGGGGCAGCATCCCACTTGTTAAGATCGAGATACAATATATGGGGATACCCTCTTGACAGCCCCAACATACGGGCGTACTGTTTGCATCCCATAGAGCTTTCATCGCCGTCCGAATGAAGGAACGGCGATAAGCCGTAAGTGTAAGAAAATACAGGGTGCGTGCTCGGTCTGAGGTGGCCTGGCGCCATGCCTGGTTGGGGGTTAACCCGTTCTTCGGGGCGGGTGCGCTTTTGAGCGGTGGCCGCTCCCTCGTTCTACGCAAGTTTGTTTGCTGAACTCCTCTCGAGGGAGCGACGACAGTTGACAACTCAGGCTGTGGAAAAATGCCTCGATCCAAGGGCTCGCTACCCCTTTCTTCGAAGCCAAAATTAAAGGATTTGCTATGGAAAGTTTGGAGCGTCTGGTCAGCGAGTCATTCGCCCGTCACGGGGTGCAAACCGCCTTCGATCATCGCCGCTTGCAATGGTCGCCGTGGTTCCGTTGTGCCCAGGGTTCTGCCATTCAGGCATCCACCAAGCCCGGCCTGTTCGCCTTGGCCGACGAGGTGATTGCCGGGGAACCCGGCGGCAAGCGCATGCTGGCGCTGCTGCGCATTTCCGAAGCCGAGGATCTAGGCATGGCGCTGGGCCGTCTGTTTCTGCCCCGCAGTCCCGAACGCGAACGATTGGCTGGCGGTCGCTGTTTCGCGCGCTATACCGTGATCGAAGATCCGGTTCAGCGCCGCGCGGCCCACGCTGCCTTGCAAACCTGGCTGGCAGAAACGACATCCGGAATTT
>Ga0137403_10005261_pt1 | contig 15034 bp, 14 predicted proteins | sample CZOMad2_1_16fung_FD_122057 | JGI IMG/M metagenome (GOLD analysis project Ga0137403, IMG submission 122057) | Vadose zone soil fungal communities from Angelo Coast Range Reserve, California, USA - CZOMad2_1_16fungal (Hybrid Assembly) | ecosystem: Environmental > Terrestrial > Soil > Vadose zone... | reverse complement strand
TCTCGTCACCGGTGACGTGATCGGGCCAATTCGGGACACTGTGCCAGGGCCGTTTCGGGGTGTTCGCCTCATAGGAGTGGACTTGGGAATCGATGATCGCCATCGGGACGTCCTCCGTGCCAAGCGGGTTCGTCATCTATATCGATAGGTGGCGTTCAGGTGAGTTCCGGGAGCTGCAGCTGACCGTGCCCAGGAGGCGTCCGATCCGTGCGGCCATCCTGAAGATCCTTGGGGCGGTGGCGCGGCGCCGAGCGACGGCCAGTGCGGGGTGGTGGGAAGCTGAGCCGTAGACCCTGCGCCTGAACCTGAAACAGGACCTCGGCGTCGGGAAGACCAGGAAGGCGATGTCTACCGAGGCTCCGGAATCGGAAGCCGGTCGCTGCGGATTTTCCAGCGGCCGCTCTGGTGGCGGCTGACACGACGATCTGCCCCCCATGGGCCGCCGCGCAGAGGCGGGCCGTGGTATGGACGGCCAGGCCGATGTACCCGACATCCGTTAGTGTCGGGTGGCCGCTGTGAATCCCGATACGCAGCCGCACCTCCAGATCGTCGGGCCATGTGCGGCTGCCGAGCGCCCGCTGGATGGCCACCGCCGCCTCGACAGCCGCCGCGGGGCGATCGAAGACCGCGAAGAATTCGTCGGCACGCGCATCGATTTCGCGGCCGCTCCCGCGTGACACCGCTCTCCGGACGATGGACCTGACGTCGTTCAGCAGCGCGCCATAGCCATCGCCCAGCCTGCGGAGCAGGGCGGTGGACGCCTCGATATCGGTCATGAGAAGTGTGACGAACCCGCTGGGCAGCGCCGCGGCATCGGTCGATGTTGCCTGGATCTGGCCGCGCAGGCGCTCCTTTTCGATCACGAAACGCACGGCCGTCAGCACGGTCTCCGAAAGATCCGCATCATCGAGGACCATCGGGTTGTGCACCAGCGCTGTCATTGGGCGCCCCTGGCGCTCGAGAAACGTCACGCCGCGCTGGTCCCCCTCCGCCGGTAGCGGGACAGGTTTGCCGGTGGCGTCCACGTATGCCCCCGAAGCGTCGGACCAGTGCAGAACGGCTAGCGTCGGATCACGAAGGGCCGTTCGCAACCGCCGTTCGAGCTCGCCCGGTGCGGGGTTCCGTCCGAGCTCGATCACGAGGCGACCGGTCTTGGCGTGCCGCTGCTCGGATTGCAGCTGGCCAGTGATGAATCCCACCGGCACGATGCGGAACTTCTTGGCCGCGTTGAGCAGCCGGCGGCGTGCCTGCTCGCGCGCGGCATCCGTCTCGAAGACAACCTGGCTGAACCGGGCGAGCGCATTCTTCACGTGCGCCTTGTCGTGAACCGGCAACCGGCGACGCCCGCGAGAGTCGATATACGCGAAGGCTCTGTCCGGGAGGCGCGCTCGCCTTCTCGTGCTGAGGCGCGACATGCGGCAACGATAGCTCGCTTTCCACGACTGCGCGAGCACCTCAGGGCAGCACGACGGGCCAACGCGACTCTATCGGAGACGGCGGATGCCATCGCCGCCGGTCGCATACCGCGACCGCGCGACGATGCCGCCGATGATCGCGCACAGCTCCGGGGCGAGGCGCCCGCGACCCACGTTGCCGCTCACGTTCACCAGCGCGCCCAGTTGAGGGCGTCGATCAGGCCATTGGCGTCCGCGACGAGCCGGTTGTACTCCTCCGCGAGCGCGCCGCGCCGCCCGGCGAGGGCGTTGTGCTGCGCGACGAGGTCCGCGCGCCCGGCGTCGACCTGACGCCGAAGATCTGCGAGCTCGGTGTCGAGGCGGCGGATCTCCGCGTCCACGGGCTCGAGCCGCGCGCGGGTGCCGTCGAGCCGGGCCTGTAGCGCCTCGCGCTCGCTCCGGGCCGTGGTCTCGTCCACGGCGTGGAACTCCGCCTGCGCGCGCTCGATGTCCGCCTGCTGGGCCCGCCACTCGGCGTCGATCGCCTTCTCGAGGTCCGCGCAGGACACGGCCGTCCGCGTCGCCTCCAGGCGCGCCTTCATCGCCTTCGCGCCCTCCAGGTAGATGTCGACGTGACGCTGCTCGTGGGCGGCGACCCGGGCGACGAAGCGCTCCCAGCGGCCCCGGAGGTCGGCCGGCAGGTCGTCCGGCGTCTCGTGTCGCGGTAGCATGACGACGAGATGGAGCATGACCGTCAGCGACGGAAAGACGCAGGGCACGGCGCGGACGTCCACGTCGCCCGAGGTCAGCTTCCATTCCGCGGACGTCACGCCCACCGCGCGCTGGCCGCTCGTCTCGACGAGGCCGTTGGCGTCGATGGCCGCGAAGATCGCCGCCGTGGTCGTCCCCCGCACCGGGTAGTAGCGGGTCGAGACGCTCGTCTCGACCACGACCGGCTGCCGCGGTGGCGCGGGCGGCGGGCTCGAGCAGGCGGTGAGGCCGGGGCCCGCGAGCAGTGCGAGCGCGGCGACCGCGCTCCGCGCGCTCACACGCGGCGCTGCGAGAAGTCGGTCACGAGCGGCCAGGCGAGGTCGGCGTAGTGCGGTGGCAAGCCGTCGTTGCCCGGGTGGGCGGATGAGCAGCCGGCCGCTACGGCGCGCGATCGGTTCGGCGGCATCGACATCATCATCCATGTTAACGGCTCTCCGGCTCCGGCGGGCGGGTTCGCAGTCTTGGACGATGCCGAATCGCAGCGCACACTGCGGCCCGGCGGTCTACGCACCCGGCGAGATGGTGTGCTACGTACGCGACTGCTGAAGGCTACGCCGCCGGCGCGGCGCCCGCGCGTACCGAATCCGTCGGGTCCTTCACGACGATGAGGAAGAGAAGCGCCACGAGCGTCATGAAAGCCGCGATAGTGCCGAACGCCGGCGCATAGGACAGCGATCCGATCAGGAAGCCAGCCAGGATCGGACCTGCGGCCTCTCCCGCATCCCATATCGTCCCGAACACGCCCATCGCCGAACCCATGCGAGCGGATTTGACGAGGTCTGCCACCAGCGCTGTGGTCGACGGAGTCACGACCGCGACTGCCAAACCGAGGAGCGCCGAAAATGAAAAGAGGAGCCAGAGCGAGGCAAGTCTCGGGATGACGGCAAGCGTCATGGCGCATAGCAGGAGACCGACGACGATCATCGGCTTCCGGCCAAGCCGGTCGGACGCTCTCCCGGAAAGAGGCTTGGCGAGCATTGTGGTGGCGAGTTGCACGCCCATCACCAGAGCGATCTGCGCGTCGTTGAGACCGAGTGTCCTCGCGTATGTGGGGAAGAAGCCGAGGAACGCACCGTAGCCGAAAAACAGGGCTCCTTCGAGCGCTGACGCCATGAGTACCGCCCGGCTCGAGAGGACTTCCCAGATTCCGCTCCAGAACTCGCTCGACCGTGCTCCGAGCGTTGAGCGGGAAGAAAGATGTGGCCCGTCGTCCGGCAGCCGCAAAATCATTATGAGAGGTAGCAGGCCCAGCGCGCCAACGGCGAGATACGTCGCGGAGTAGCTAGCAGTGTAAAAGAGCAGTAACCCACCAAGGAGCGGTCCCGCAGTGGCGCCGAGATCGTTCGCCGCCGCAAACCACCCAAGCCTCTCACCACGTCGGCGCTGCGAGAGGTCGGCAACAAAGGCCGAGGCGACCGGAGCGAAGATTGCAGTCGCGAAACCGTGGAGGAAACGAAGCGCGAGAAGACTGCCGGGCGAGTCAACGAGTGGGTAGAGAAAGGGGGTCCCGGCAAAGAAGAGGCATCCCAGCAGCATCATCCTCTTCCGTCCAAGCACATCGGAGAGCGCCCCCGCCGGCAACTTGATAAAGACCCCCGTTACCGTCGAGGCGGCCACAATCAGCCCGATCAGCTCTGGGGCTGCGCCGAGGTCCTGTGCGAATCGCGGAAGAACTGGGCTTCGGGCCATCTGATGGCTGAAGCGGGCGAGGAAACTGGCCAGGACCAGGGTGAGGAGCGGGGTCATATGATTCCGATCAGTAGACCCGCTCTGCGGCGACTCGGCGAGACCATGGCTGTCTACGGCCGCGCAGGCGGAAGGGGGAAGCCGAACGTCAGACCGATCGTGAACTGCCAGTCCGGCGCAGCCCGACTGATGCCGCGCCGGAGCCCCGCGTCGAGAAACAGGTTCTTCGACGTCGGGCGCCAGATGACGCCGAGGAGTGCTGAATTGTTCGGCCGCTGGTCCTGCGTACTCTCGCCGTTAACCTCGCCGACTAGCCGGAGCTTCGGATGCACCGGCAGCTCGCCGATGACACCCCAGATCGCAAAGGCGTGTCGGTCGTCTCGATCGAGACCGCCGCCACCGTTGACGTGCACCGTGACCGGCCCCACCTTTCCGCTCACGATACCGATCCCCTCGACGCCGACGCCATTTTCGTGTGGAAGGGTCGACGGCAGCAACAGCCCGGCTTCAATCGCAAAGCTTAGGCCTTCCTTTTCTTGGAGCACCCCTTCCTTTAGCACTCCTTTCAGGGACAGTCCCGGGTCGGTGAGCTCGAGCTCAGGGCTGGCCTCGACGCGAAACTCGCCGACCGCCTCCCAGTTCTTCGCGAAGCCATAGTTGAGCACCACGCTCGGCGTGGTGAACGTGTTTTTCCGGCCCGTACGCTCGAGATTGAAATAGCCGAGCTCGATCTCGACTTCCCTTGGATCAGCGACCGCCGCGTCGGTGGAGACGAACGGGCGGTACGCCAGGGCTGATGTGGGGATGAGCAGAACTGCGAGCAGCAGTACGAGGAATTTAATTCGTCACGGCCTCGAAGACGAACATCTTTGATGCGGGCCGGCCCTTTTCTTGTTCCGCCGGCGCGTAGAGCCGGTGGGTCCGCGGGTCCACCGCGAGGCTGTGAATCCTCGGCTCCACCGGGAAGTCCTGCAGCTTTCGGAAATGGGTCGGATCGTCCATCTGAAATACGGAGATTGCACCACTGGAGCACGCCACATAGATGCGCCCGAGCCCCGGATCGAACATCACGACATCGGCGCCCTTGGCCATCGGCAGGTGGGCGATCGCCCGATGCGTGTCGAGGTCGAAGACCGTGAGGGTGTCGTTGCCCTCGCAGGAAAGGAACGCGCGATGGTGCTCGGGGTCGACCGCCATGCCATGATTGCCGCGGCATCCCTCGACGGGGTACCGGCCCACGACCTCATCCGTGGCGGGATCGATCACCGCGAGAATATTCTGGTCTTGGAGGTTGACATAGATCTTGCGCGCGACAGGGTCGTACTGCGGCACACCCGTTTCGCTGTCAAAGCGTAGCACCTTCATGATCGTATCGGTCCTGACGTCGATGACGCTCTCCGCCTTGGCGCGCTCGTTCGACACGTACGCTTTGTGGAATGGCGCGGCGTAGGCGATGCCGTCGGGCTTGGCTTCCGTCGCAAGCGTCTTGACAATCGCCATGCGAGCCACATCGATAACGCCTATCTTGTTCTCGCCCCAGTTTGCTGTGTAGATCTTCTTGCCCTCGGCGATGTACGCGACGCCTTCGATGCCAGGCACGTCGGGGACGGTCTTGACCACCGCGTTCGTCCGGAGGTCGATCACATGCAAGAGTCCGGCGCCGAGATGAGCCGACAGCAGGTAGTTGTCATCCTCGTCGATCGCCAGATAGTCGAAGCGCTTGCCCGGCGGTCCGGGAAGCTCGAACTCAGCAATCTGCCGCAACAAACGATGGTCGGCTGCCGGCTGGGCGCCGCCGCGACCTAACTCCGTCCACAAACCAACCCCGATCGCCGCCACGAGCGTCACGACGAGGGCACACAGCGGCATCTGACGAGACCGAAGCTCGTGCGACATGAGCATCACTTGCGGCTATTGGTCTGATCGAGTGCGGCCTTCAGTCCCTGGGCCAGCTTGGCTGGATCGTCGTTGCCCCAAAAGTGCATGTAGAAGAGCCGCGGCATATCCAGGAGCCCGTGGTTGTGGATCGCCGTCACGTCGATGCCGTGTTGCCTGAGGGTGCGCGCCACCGTGTTCACTTCTTTGTCGATGAGCACGAAGTCGCCGGTGATTGCCGCCTTGCCGTCCGCCGTCGGCTGGAAGTTCAGGACCGTCACCACGCCCATGGCGGGCAGGAGGGGCATCCCCATCTCGGTAATGTTCTCGCCGCGTGGGACCGTGACCTGGAACACCCCGCCGCCGGTGTCCCGGCCGGAACGGCCGAGCGCCTGCTCAATCTGCTTGGTGTCGAGCGTCGGCCCGGCGGGTGGGGCCGGCGTCGCTGGCATGCTGCCGAGCGGTGTCCCACTGGCGGCGAGCGCCTGGCGGAGTCCCTTGGCGAGCTGCAGGGCATCGCCACGCCCGCCGTAGTGCATGTACATCACATGCGGCGACATCTCGTTGAGGTGGTTATGGATCGCCGTGACCTCGAGCCCGTTGGCGAACAGGCCGGACATCACGGCCGGGATCTCCTGGTCGAGCAGCACGAGGTCCCCCATCACCATGGCGTGGTCCCCGACCTGCCTGAAGGCAGCGTAGGAGCCGAGCGCGAAGCCCGCCTTGACGGGCACGCCCTTGACAGAGACGTTCAAGTCAGTACGCGGCATCCCGATTCGGTACACATCGCCCGGCATCATCTGGCCGGATTTCCCCAGCGCCTGTTCGACGGCCTTCCAATCTGGATCCGCGGCGCGAGCCACTCCCGGCGGTCCGGCGATCACCGCGAAGCCTAGACCAGCAATCGTTAGCGCCCGGATCGAGAGTCGCATGATCATGTTCTCCTTCTTCATCTCGCGTGGGCCTGATGGAGGCTCGACACGTTGTGCCAGCGGACGTTCAGCATGAACGCGTCGACGTATTTCGCTGCGGCCGCACCATAATCGATGTGGTACGAGTGCTCGTACATATCGAGGGCGAGAATCGGTGTGCCGCCTGCAAGTCCATGCGTGTGGTCGGCGGCCCACTGGTTCACGAGCCGGCGGTCACGCGCCGAGTACGTGAGCAGGACCCAGCCAGAGCCACCGCCCATCGCCTTGCCCATCGCGATGAACTCCGCGCGCCAGCGCTCGACGCTGCCGAAATCACGCGTCAACGCTTCGCGCAGCGCCGTGTCCGGCTCGCCCCCGTCGCCGAGGCCGTCGAAGTACAACTCGTGCAGGATCATCGAGTTCATGGCGATCAGCTCTTCCCGCTTGAGCCCGTTGACCACGAAGACGGGTGCCGTGGCAAAGTTCAGCGAGGCGAGCTGTTCGGAGATCGCGTTCAGCCTTTTGACCGCACCGCTATAGTTGTTCTCCCAGTGGCTGACGATGAGCTTCTCCGAGAGCCCCTTCAGCTTCGTCGGGTCACATGACAGCGGTTTGATGGCGTAACTCATCGTCTCTTTCCTCTACCGTGGCAGCACCATGATCGTGGCGGTCATGGACGGGGCGTGCGTCGCGCACTGCAGGTGGTAGTCCCCAACCTTCAGGACCTGGAAGAACAGTGTGTACTCGCGTCCTCGGTCCCACGTCTTCTTCTCGATCACGACTTGACCGTCGGGATCGGTGATGTGCACGTCGTGGTGGTCACCGTTCGCGATGAATGCGCTCAGCATGATCGAGTCGCCCTGGTGGACGCTGACGAATGCTGGGCTGAACTGGTAACTGGCCACTTCCCAGCGCTGGGGAGCGGCCGGGTCGGCCTGCCCGGGACCCTTGTAGGTGTAGCCGTGTGAGAGCTTCGATGGATCGATTGTGGGAGGGGTGACATTGTCACTCGTGGTCGATCCTTTGAACTCGACCGCAGTGATGTAGATGGCGTGCCCCGCTGGGGGACGTTGTTGCGCGCGCGCATCCGGAGCGATCAAGAATGCGACGAGCATCAAGAGGCACGGCATCACATTTCTCATCTTTTTCATCACCCTCCACCCGTCCCACATGCGGAAGTCCTCTCGCGCGTTCGTCCGCTAATCGAGCTTCTCCGACACCGTCTTCCAGTCGGCCCCCTTCACCAGCGTCACCTCCGCCACTGGGTGGCCGTCCTTCAGCGACGGCATCACGCTCACGGCGCGATACCCCGTGTTGTCTTTCAGTGCTTCAGAGGCCGCCGCGTCGAGGGAGCGCTTGGCCTTGGCCATCGCCTCGCTCTGCGCCTTCGCCGCGGTGAGGTCAGCGTCATGCGTGATCGGGTCCGCCTTGGCGATCTTCCCGGTCTTGTAATCGACGATCACCTCGGAGAACTTCTCGCCTTTCATCGTGTACACGGAAAGCTGGAGCTTGCCCTCCTCCATCTCGTACTTCGCAGAGATCGGCTTGCCTTCCTTGGCGCTCGCCGTCATTCCGCGCTGCAACGAGACCTTGGCGTCCTTGAGTGCCTTGGCCAATTCGGCGTGTTCCTTGTCGTCGGACTTCTGCGCCCAGCCCGTCGGCATCGCAACGAACCACGCCACCAGAAATGCGAGCGCGATCGTCGTCTTCCTCATTTGTTCCTCCGAGATTCGACGTGATGGATGGACTACGTTTTCAGCTTCGACAGCGTGTAGAAACCTTCGAAAATCGCCCTGCCGCGTTCCAGGAGCGCGTGGTCATCCGGGGATAGCTCCGGCGACGTCGTCGATCGGGAGATCCACGCCCGCGGTTTATTGCGCGTGAACTTAGAGTTGACCAAGCGGCGCACGAGGTCACCGTAACGCTTGATACGTCTGGCGTCAAACGTTACACTTCGCGCTGTCTGGGAGGCTGAATGATGGAAGGCGAGAAAACCACCGAGCGTATTCCCATCCGCGATCTCGTTCGGTACTTCCTGCGCCTTGGCCTCCTGGGTTTCGGCGGCCCGGTTGCCCTGGTCGGGCAGATGGAGCGCGAGCTGGTGGGCGATAAGAAGTGGCTGACCAAGGAGGAGATGCGAGAAGGCATCGCGGTGTGTCAGTCACTGCCGGGGCCGCTGGCCATCCAGGTCGGCATCTGGATCTCTTACATCCGCGGCGGCTTCTGGGGCGCGTGGGCAGGGGGCTGGGCATTCATCCTTCCCAACTTCGTAATCGTGGTGACCATGGGCGCGCTCTACGTCTACTTCGGCGGGCTCTCGCTGGTGAAGGCGATCTTCTATGGCGTGAGCCCGGCCGTCATCGCGCTGATTCTCCATTCGTGCTACCGACTCACCAAACTCGGAATGAAGGACTGGATCGAGTGGGCACTTGCCGTTGCCGCTTTCGTCATCACCGTCGCCGTCCAGGCTGAGGTGGCGCTCGTCTTCATCGGCTGCGGTGTTGTCGGTCTCGTCTACTACGGCTCGCTGCTTCGCACGCGCGGGACAAGCTCGACGACCAGATCGCTCCTCGTGGGCCTCCCGCTCGTCACCGGTGCGGCGCCAGGCAGCATCGGCAAGATCCTCGGCGAGCTGCTCGTCTTCTTTCTCAAGGCGGGCTCGCTGACCTTCGGGAGCGGCCTCGTCATCGTGCCCTTCCTGGAGAAGGGACTCGTGCAGCAGATGCACTGGCTGAACGAGCGCGACTTCCTCGTGGCCGTGGCCATGGGAATGATCAGTCCGGGCCCGGTCGTCATCACGGCGACGTTCGTCGGCTACCTCGTGGCCGCGCGGCTCGGCGGCTCGCTTGTGGACGGGTTCTGGGGATCGATCACCGCGACGATTGGAATCTTCCTACCATCGTTCCTGTTCATACTCATCGTCGCGCCGATCCTTATGCGTTACCGTCAGAATCCGAACGTTCAAGGATTCATCAAGGGAGCATATGCGGCCGCGATCGGGACGATCTTGGGCGCCTGCGTCCTCCTGGGGAAGATCGCGATCGGCGACTGGCTCACCGCTCTGATAGCGCTCGTGAGCCTCGTCGTTCTGTTCCGCTGGAAGGTCAGCAATCCCTGGCTCGTGGCCGCAACGGCGATCATCGGGTTGATCGCATTTCCACTGCTCAAGCCTGAATGGGTGTTCGTGAAATAGCCAAACTTCCCAACACGCATCTCGAGCGACCAGCCAACAATCAGAAATGGCGCGTGAGCGCCGTGAGCGGGAGCTGGCTCCGGATCACGCCGAGAACCGCGCCGCCGATCATGAGCTTGAAAGCGCCGACCCGAAGGGCCAGCGCCAAGGCGACGGTCCCGATCAGGATCACGAGCGCGAGTGGATCCGGCACAGCCGCCGGGGAGAGCCGGACCAGCGAGACGGCGAGGACCCCGATCACCGCTGGAGACATGCCCTTCATCACGGCCTTCATCCAGGCAAGCTGTCTGACGCGGTCGAGCACGGGCAGAATGACGAGCATGATTATGAAGGACGGAAGGAAGGCTGCCGTCGCCGCCACGGCCGCGCCGCCGGCCTATCTCGACGGCACGCGGCTTCTCGACCATGAGGACAAGACGTTCGCGGACGGCTGGGTTGGGTTATGGACCAAGGCCGACTCGATCACCGAGTTCGCCGACCTGGAGATCACCGGGACTCCTTTGAAGTGACGCCCACCGCGCCCTGTACGGAGAAGAGCGTCATGTGCATCGCTGATGTGCTGTAACGCGCCTCGCCGGGCCTCTCCCGGCGACGAGTGCCATGCCTGCGCCCGCTCCGGTCCTGACGAATTCTCGACGCGAGTGACGTCGCTGTGCGCGGTTCGTACTGACGAAGCCGGGGAAGCATAACCACCCCACATCGGCAATGCGAAGGGAACGCGAGGCTCTTTCGCGTCAGAGTGAGCGGATCATGATGTTGCGGAACTGCACATTTCCAGTGTGACACTGCAGTCCAACGTGGCCCGCCGCCAGTCGCGAGGTGTTAGCCGGGATCGCATACGTCGTGACCAGTTTAGCGTTGAGCGTCACCTTGATGCTGGTGCTGGTGGCCTCGATTTCAAAGGTATTCCACTGCCCCGCGGGCCTGGACTGTAGGCTGGTGGAGGGCTCCAGAGCATAGACCGCCCCCGTCTGGTGGAGCGGGCTGAAATTCTGGCCGTTGTCCGGGTTGAACCCCGTGTCATCGATCTGAATCTCGTAGCCCTTGTCCGACGCCAGCTTCCAATCGTTTGCCGGATCGCTGGCATTCAGCGCCGGGAAACGGAGCAGCACGCCGGAGTTGTCGGCGCGGCCACCCGGGATGTTGGTCGTAGGGTTGAACGACAGCCAATCCACCTTGAGCACGAAGTTCTTGAACACCTCGCGCGTGAACCAGAGCACGCCCAGACCGTTCGGTTGCGCCTCGAGGATCGATCCGAAGATCGTGAGAAAGTCACCGCCGCCAGACATCTGCCAGCCGCGACGGGAGCCGGTGAACAACGGGGTGAACGCCGGATTGGGCGGAATAGTCTGATTGGAAACGACGGCATCCGCCGTTCGGCGAGCGAGGGTCGTCGCCGTCAGCGAGGGATTCGCGGATCCGATGACCGGGAACAGGGCAGGCCCGGCCACGTAGGCATTTGCCACATTGTGAAACCTGCCGAACGAGTCTGTCACCGATTGACCTGGGTCTCCCATCCACAGCGTGCCAGCCTCGTGATGAGTGCTCCCGACCGCATTCCGGTTGACCTGGATATTCTGGAGGTCCGCCGGATTTCCGGCGGCCGCTTTCAGGAGCGCGACGGCCGCATCCTCCATTTCTTTCCACGCCGCCACATCGGCGTCCGAAGGATCGAGGTTGACCCAGGCGCGAGGACGATTGATGCGTGGGTCATTCTGCAACGCCAGATTGATCCAGCTCTGTTTCGTGTCGCCGGGCTGCGCGCTTGGATGTCCAATCATTTGCCCGATCGCCCGGAGCGTGATCGGTATCCACGCCGGATCTTGATTCGCGCGAATCGCGTCCAGCAGGTCCAGATCGGGAACCGAAGTAAAGAGATTGTCATCGGATCCACGGCCGGCACTCGCCGTGATCTGGAAGTGGTATTCGTGCCCGTCGCTCGTCGTGCCGCGGACGAGCATGGCCGCAATCTCCAAATCGGTGGCGGTGGCGGGTAACCCGGGAATCGCCGTGCGCCGGATTCGACCGGTGATGTCGCTTCTCAGATGGGCCATCAGGTTCGACCCCATGCGGCGGTTCGCCCCGAGCGCTGGAGCCGGCAGCGAGTCCAGAGCTAGCCGCGTCGACTCGATCGTGCTCGCGGCCAGAATCACCTGGCAGCTGTCGGAGAGTAGTGGCGGCCGCAGGAACTGCTGCTGGCCGTTCACCAAGAGCTCGAGTTCAGTCACTCGGTTGCCGAGCGTCTGCAGACGGACCACCTGGGTGTGCGGCAGAAGCATCAACCGGCGCCACGCATCGATGTTGTTCCGCCAGTGGCGCCCGAGGTCCTCCCGGATCGCATCGAACAGCAAGTACGCGCTACTGTACTTGTCGAACGCGAACAGCCCCGACTGCGGAGATTGTCCCTGAACTGCCAGCGGCGCGTCCTCGAGCGATTGACCCGCACCGATGACGGCGCCGAAGCGAGCCTTCAACCGGTCGAAGAGCGCTCCGGAGATGTAGTCGGTCGTGGGCTGCACGCCCATCTCGATTTCAACGGCGTCGTAGCGTCCCGTCAAGTACGTGACGGCAGCGATCGGCCATGTCGCTTCGGCCGCCGGCCGCGCGCCAAGATCGGCAGGTGTCAGTCGCGGTGACCAGCCGCCCCAGAAGAGCGATCTGCCTCCAAGGCAATATGCCAATCCTGGAAATGCCTGATTACTGTGCCACGGATGCCCCCACACCAAGTTTTGTGCGCCGGGATCCTGCGCATTTGACGCCACCACCTGTGGGGCCGGGGCGTTGAGTCCCAATCGGGGCAGGTTCTGCACATGGGTGGGAAGGAGAAACGAACCAGCCTCGACGACGAGGATTCGGAGACCAATGTCTTCGCCGCGGCGATACAGCTTGTCCGCAATGTACGCTCCGAACATCCCCGCCCCGATCACGACGACGTCAAATGGATCACCGCCATTGCCGCTCACTTCCGGCCACGTGCTGCAGGACCAGCGGCCCAGGACGTCGTGCGAGAACTCGGTCTGCTGGACATCGACCTGCGCATTGGGATCAGCGTTGAGTCTAGGCAGCATGAGAAACTCCTCTCGCGGCTTTCGGTTGTCCCGGGAAGAAAAGTTCCGTACTCATAGTCGGGATGGCGTGTTCCGCGCTTCATCAAGCCCGTTGCAGATGTAGCGGCCGAGCGCGTCGATCGGAATGTCGTCGACTCGGGACTGCGGGGTGTCGCCATCTTGGAACTCCTCGCGTTGCGGACTAAAGAGGAGTTATAGGTGGAAAACAGTGTCGGCGCGGCATCGCGCCACGGGGCACTTTAGATCCCACTGGGAGACGGGTCAAGGGCAAATTTCCTGGCCTCACCAGTGAGGAAGAGTTACTTCAGGCAAGGCGTGATGACCCAGGTCAGTCGATCGGACTTTCGTTCTTCATCGCCGCGAGCTCGACTCTATCGTCAGGTTGGCGGGCATACAGGTAGAACACCGCGGCTCCAGTACAGCCGAATGCAAAGGCGAGGTACAGGAGAGCCTGGGATCCGAGCCAAAACCAGACGAGCGCACCTATCAGCGACGCCCAACAAATCGCGATGCTACGGATGCCCCAGTAGAGTCCCACCCCTTGGGCGCGGATCGGCGCGGGCAGCAAGGAGACAATCAGCGCTGTGCGAGCAGGCTCGCCAATCTCGCGCAGGCCCCAGACGACGAACGCCACGATTAACCCGTAACCGTCAGGTGCCACGGCGAGAGAGAGCGGAAACAGCGCGAAGAAGATGAACGTGAGGCCAATGAATGGCTGAAGACCGACCACGGCCGTCATCCGCCCGACCGGTAGGTACGTCAGCAACGCGACGAGATTCTGCAGAGCGAACAGCAGGCCGACGGATGCCGCATCGACTCCCCGAACCTCCAAGAGGTAGAGAACGACGAACTCACGAATGAGCCAATCGCACCAGCGGGTGAAAACCTCGGCCAACAGCAACCGTCGTAGCGTCGGGTGAAAGGCTCGAACGATGGCGATGCCGGGGGCCCTGGTGAGGATATGGGGTAGTGAGGCATCCACAGGTGTCCTTCGCCAAAACCTCATCCCACTCGATGACGACGGCCGATTGCTCTGGCGACAGGCCAATGAACAGCCGGAGAGACTGGGATAGCGTTCGATGCAGGGCAGTCGGCCAGTTGCGGTTCGTCGGATCAACCACCGAAGGAGGTGGAACGTGGGACGGCGAGCGTCTGGCGGCAGGCGGTCCCGGGGGGGAGGGGATAGCTCAGGCCGCGCGCCGGACGTAGCGGTGATGCAGGCCACCGACTTGGGGAATCGGGATGACCCTGCCGAGTTCCGGCCGCTCAATTCGTCGGCCGTGGGGCGCATCCTTGTCAAGCGAGAGGTGAGTACGCGCCCGATGGTAGTACGCGAAGTAGCGAGCCAGGGTACGGCGCAGGTGTCGTTCGCCAAGGACGAGGACGTGATTCAGACATTCGCGCCGGATGGAGCCGATAAGGCGCTCCGCGAAAGGGTTCTGCCATGGGCGGTGAGGCGCCGTCAGAACTTCACCGATGCCCATGCCCTTCACGCGTTGCCGGAACACGTGCCCGTAGACCGAGTCGCGATCGCGGAGGAGGTAGGCCGGCGCGGAGTCGTCCGGGAAGGCGTCCACGATCTGCTGGGCGGTCCAGTGGGCAGTGGGGTGTTCGGTCACGTTGAAGTGGACGACGCGCCGGCGATGGTGAACGAGCACGACGAGAACGAAGAGGACGCGGAAGCGCGCGGTGGGCACCGTGAAGAAATCCAGCGAGACCAGGTCCCGGACATGGTTGGCAAGGAACGTCCGCCAGGTCTGCGACGGGGATCTGCGAGGTCTCGGCAGTAAGCGAGAGACGGTCCGCTCGGCGACATCGATCCCGAGCTTGAGGAGCTCTCCGTGGATTCTTGGCGCGCCCCACAAGGGATTGGTCGCCGCCATCTTTCTGATGAGGGCGGCGGTCTCGGCGCTGATAGGCGGACGGCCCAGCCGAGGCCGGTCGGAGAGCTTCGTCCAGTGCTCACGGAAGCGACGACGCTGCCACCGCAGTACGGTGTCGGGCGACACGATGACCAGGGCCTGCCTCCAGCCGGCCCAGACTCTAGCCAGCCAGATCCAGAAGAGGCGATCCGTCGTGCGCAGCTTGGGTCGGGCCGTCGTTCTTTTGTACACAGCCAGTTGCTGCCGCAGGGCA
>Ga0137403_10005260_pt1 | contig 15035 bp, 9 predicted proteins | sample CZOMad2_1_16fung_FD_122057 | JGI IMG/M metagenome (GOLD analysis project Ga0137403, IMG submission 122057) | Vadose zone soil fungal communities from Angelo Coast Range Reserve, California, USA - CZOMad2_1_16fungal (Hybrid Assembly) | ecosystem: Environmental > Terrestrial > Soil > Vadose zone... | reverse complement strand
TAAAACAGCACGGCCAAGATTGCCGCCCACGTAATGGCGATTATAAAAGGGCTAAGAACCTGTAAGGCGACATAGAGCAGGAACAGTAAAAGCGCGAAAAAAAAGGCCCTGGCCAGCCACTGTTGGTTCACTTCGGAAATCCCTCGTTAAATTGTCAGGGCAATATAGGCATAAGCACTCACCGCTTCAAGGCGCTTTCGATTGAACTGGAGCAAATTTGATAAGGGGGGTGTAGCAAGATTGCTACGCTCGGGTTTCTGTCGAGTGGGCGAAAACACCTCCCTACCTAAACATTTCCCTACAAGATCAAGGCATTGTTCGAGCCAGCGTTCCCTTTCACTTGTGGCATAACGCTTGCGCTCCGAAGCACCGGATGGCAGAAGATCCAAGATAGGCAATCCAAAACCCGTCCTGCCTTCGACCGAGCTCAAGCCGAGGGTAGCACCGCGGAAGGGCCGAAGATCTTTTGACTCTGGACAGCCGTCAATAGAGAGCAGTATGTTGCAAAGACTATGATTGAGAAACCTCTGGGTTTCTATCCAGTTACCCTAAACCCAGTCCTGGCTTTAGCCCGGCTATCGGAGGGGCAGCAGCCGGGGAAGGTTTATCGGATTGATTGTCCATCGCTCCGCCTCGGGATGGAGCAGCCCAGCAAGTTCAAGCTTATAATCAATCTCAAAACCGCAAAGCAGATCGGGGTTACGATTCCACAGTCTGTTCTTTACCGAGCAGACAAGGTAATCAAATAATCGGCCACTCAAAGTCCAAAACTTGTACTGAGCGAAGTCGAAGTATCGGAAATCTAAAATCGCACAATGGGGAGGAAAGGAAACAAATGTCGAAACCATCGTGGATGAAAAATATCGTTAAGGTTGTGGGAGTTGTAGTGGGGCTGTTTGCGGGCTGTATTGTCGCGAGCGCGCAGCAGCCGGTAAAAACTTGGAAGATCGGCGTGCTGGTTTCGAGCACACAAGCGTTGAATACCGCGCGCGACGAAGCTCTGCGACAGGGCCTGCGCGATCTGGGCTATGAAGAGGGCAAGAACATTGCAATGGAGTACCGTTACGCCGAAGGGAAGACGGATCGGTTAGATAAGCTCGCTCGGGAGCTGGTCGAGCAAAAAGTCGATGTGATCGTGGTCGGCGGTACCGGTGTGGCCGTTGCCGCCAAGAACGCTACCAACACCGTTCCCATCGTCGTGGCGGGCGCCGGAGATCTTGTCGAGGCGGGACTCATTAAAAGCTTTATGTATCCAGGCGGCAACGTTACCGGCGTCGCGAGAATGTCCTCAGACTTTTTCGGCGCGCGGCTGAAACTCATCAAAGAGATACTCCCAAAGACGGCTCAAGTAACCGCCCTTTCGAATCCAAAAAATCCCGGTCATGGCCGGAGTCTTAAAGACGCCGAACTTGGCGCTCGGGCTATGGGTCTAACGTTCCAATCGGTAACGGCCCAAAATGCCAATGAGCTCGACAGCGCGGTTGGTGCCGCTGCCAAAAGCGGCAGTGGTGCTCTGTTCGTAATGACGGACGCTCTGTTCAACAGTCACCTGGCGCGGATTGCGCAATCGTCGGTCAAAAACCGGCTCCCATCAGTTTACGACCGCACCGGATTTGTTGAGGCAGGCGGGCTGATGAGTTACGGCGTGAACCTGCCCGACTTATCGCGACGCGCAGCTGAGTACGTCGATCAAATCTTCAAAGGCGCCAAGCCTGGCGATCTTACTTTGGTGCAACCGACGAAGTTCGATCTTGCGCTCAATCTCAAAACTGCCAACCAAATCGGCGTCACAATTCCGCCCGAGGTGCTCAACCGCGCAGTGAAGGTGATTAAGTGAAACAGAAGGCAGTAATAATGGAACAACGGAGTGTGGGAAATTAGGAGCCGCCAAATAACGGGAAATGATTTTAGATGAAGGATCCATGAAGAGGAAACTCGTTAGCTTTGCTTTGGCCGCTCTGCTCTTGGTAGTTGGTTTGCCGGTGCAAGCACAGCAGCAGAAGGCCTATCGTATCGGGGTCCTTCTTCAGGGAGGCCCGTGGTACGACGCCGTAGATGGTCTCCGGCGGGGGCTTAAGGAGCTGGGACTGGAAGAGGACAAGCAGTTTGTTTTGGATATCCGCGATGCCAAAGGAGATCCGAAAGCTGTCGAGGAGGCCGCAAGGAATTTAGAACGCGACAAGGTCAAGCTTATCTATGCTGTGGCTACCTCCGTGGTCACCACAGCAAAACAGGTGACAACAGATACCCCTATGGTGTTCGTTGCGGGTACCGACCCTGTGGCCATGGGGCTCGTGGAGAGCTTCGTAAAACCCGGCGGTAGGCTCACAGGCGTTTACCTTTTAGTGACCGATCTGACGGCGAAGCGCTTGGAGATCCTAAAAGAGATTCTCCCGAAGCTCCGTGGGGTGCTGACTTTTTACAGTCCTGCCAATGAGGTCGCAAAGCAGGGCGCCAGCCTGGGACGTGAAGAAGCTAAGCGCTTGGGCCTCAAGTTCATCGAACGACACGTTAAGTCTGTCGAGGAACTCCGCCAGGCTTTGCGGGCGCTCAAAGCGGGAGAGGTGGATGCTTTCTTCTATACCCCAGACGCGATGGTGCTGAGCCAGGCTCAACTGATCATCGATACTGCCAGCGCTAAGAGGTTGGCGACCATGTTCCAAGAGCAAAGTCTGGTCGCCAAGGGGGCCCTTGCCAGTTATGGACAGAGTTACTATGAGATTGGCCGGCTTTCGGCGAAGTATGTACAGAAAGTTCTAAGCGGCACGAACCCGCGCGATCTTCGGATCGAAACTTTCGATGATGTGGAATTGGTCATCAATCTCAAGACGGCAAAACAGCTTGGGCTGACGATTCCACCCAACGTGCTGGCGAGAGCGAAAAGAGTAATCAAGTGATTTTAGACCTGGAGCAAGATGAACTTTCGGGAAAGATTGCCATTAGCAAAAATCACAAAGAGAATCTTTTTTTGCGTTCTCCGCGTTCTTTACGGTCAATGGGAGGATGAAGCATAAAATCTAAAATAAAATGTTCCAACAGCTAAAAACCAAAATCCAAAATTTAAGAGGTCTTCCCTTCCCCCGCCTTTTCTCTGGGCGGCGGCGCGGGCGGCTGGTTCGCGATTATTTCTTCATCTCCGTGTTGTTGATCGGCGGCGGTTTGATCGCGAGCGGTCTCGTCGAAATCTATTTCCGCTATCTGGAGAGCCGCGAACAGTTGGGCTCTGTCCAGAAGGAAGTTGCGACCGGAGCGGCGGTCAAAATCGAGCGGTTCGTGCAAGAAATTCACAATACCTTGAAAGGCGCTACGAAGAGCCGCGAGATCGCGCCTAAAGGACTGACGACGGAATTTCGCTTCGAACTCGAAAAACTTCTTCTAATCGCCCCGGCGGTCACCGAAGCGCTCGCGCTCGATGAAAATGGGGCGATCCGGGTGCAGGCTTCGCGCTTGCGCACGGTGCTTCCCGAAGCCAAACGAGATCTTTCCACCGCGCCGCCCTTTCTAACGGCGAAGCAAGGCAAATCCTATTTTGGTCCGGTTCACTTTGTCCGAGGCTCCGAACCTTACATGACCATTGCTGTACCGATAGAGCGCTTTGCCGGCGACGTTATCGGCGTGCTGCAGGCCGAAGTGAATCTCAAATACATCGGCGACGTGGTGTCGGCCATCACCGTGGGAAAAGCAGGTTATGCTTATGCCGTTACCCGGACCGGCGAGCTCATCGCCCATCCCGATATCAGTCTCGTCCTACAGCGGCGCAACGTCGCCCTGCTCGATCAGGTAAAAGCGGCCTTTGAGGCCAGCCCCGGAAGAACCAAGCTGAATGCAATCGTTGCGGATAATCTGCAAGGCAAAAGCGTGCTCACCTCGTTCGCCCTTATTCCGGGCCTGGACTGGGCAGTTATTATCGAGCGACCCGTCGAAGAGGCCTATGAGACGCTTTACGCTTCGATGATGCGAACCTCCGCCCTGTTCTTGATCGGTCTCGGCATGGCGCTGATCGCTAGCTGGTTTCTAGCGCGGCGAGTTATCCGTCCCGTGCGAATCCTGCGTGAAGGCGTGGAGCGCATCGGCACCGGCGATCTGGGTTTTCGTCTCGATCTGAAGACTGGGGACGAGATCGAGGTTTTGGCCGACGAGTTCAACAAGATGACCACCCAGCTCCAGGAATCCTACGCCAACCTGGAGCACAAGGTTGAAGACCGAACACGCGAGCTTACCGAGTCCTTGGAGCAGCAGACCGCGACTAGCGATATCCTCCGGGTTATCGCCAGTTCGCCGACGGATCTACAACCGGTGCTCGACGCGGTTGCCGAGAGGGCGGCAAAATTATGTGATGCAACCAATGCACAGATTTTTCGTTCTGATGGTGGCTTTCTAAAATTAGTAGCCACGTATGGACCGCTGCCCGTAAGCGAAGAAATCCCCATCAGTCGTCATCGGGTGCCCGGTCGTGCTTTCACTGACCGGCAAACAATCCATATCCCTGACCTGGCAGCGCCGGAAGTTCAAGCTGAGTTCCCCGAAGGCAATGAAGCCGCGCAACGCGTCGGCCAACGGACATCGCTATCGACACCGCTGCTTCGAGAGGGTGTCCCTATAGGCGTGATTGGGATTCGGCGAACCCAGGTCCGGCCTTTTTCGGATAAACAGATCAAACTTCTCGAGACCTTCGCTGACCAAGCCGTGATCGCCATTGAAAACGCCCGGCTGTTCCAGGAAATCCAGGACAAGAATGAGCAGCTCGAAGCCGCCAACCGGCACAAGTCGCAGTTTCTCGCCAACGTAAGTCACGAGCTACGCACGCCGCTGAACTCTATCATCGGCTTTACCCGCATCGTTCTGCGCAGAATAGGCGCGCAAATCCCTGATCTGCAGAAGGAGAATCTTCAGAAGGTTCTGGTCAGCTCGGAGCACCTGCTTAACCTGATCAACGAGCTTCTCGACCTTGCCAAGATCGAATCGGGCCGCATGGAAGTTTATGCCGAAACGTTCCATCTGAACGACGTCGTCCGAATGGCGACCTCGACCGTGGAGCCGATGTTAAAGGATGGTCGCGTCCGTTTGGTGACCGAGATCGCGCCGGACATCCCGCCATTGAAAACCGATCGAGACAAACTCAAGCAGGCCGTGCTGAATCTTTTGAGCAACGCCGCGAAGTTCACCGAGCGAGGAGAGATCAAGGTTGCGGCATGGCCGGAAAATGGGAACGTGAAGCTCACCGTTTCCGACACCGGCATCGGCATGAAAAAAGAAGCGCTGGATTACATCTTTGAGGAGTTTCGCCAAGCAGACATGTCGAGCACGCGAAGATATGGTGGGACGGGATTAGGGCTCGCAATCGTTAGACGATTCATCAATCTGATGGGTGGCGAAATCAGTGTTGAGAGCGAAGTCGGCAAAGGATCGAAGTTTACGATTACGATCCCCATAAGCCTGAAAAGCCAATGAGACATTTTGGATTTTAGATTTTCGATTTTGGATTCAACGCAAAATCCCCAGTCGAGAAGCTAAAACCTCATGTCCTTTCCTGCTCATTTCTTTGGTTTCACCGGCGGATAAAAATACTCGAAGGTGCCGGCGTCGATCTTCCGCATGACTTCGCTAAAAGTTTTCCACGGGTCTTTCGCGTAGTCCTGATACTTTCCGGGCGCGTTGATTCCGGGAATGTAGGGCGACCAGTCATCGCTCAGCACTTCATCGGGATTGCCGTAGCGCGACGCCAGAGCGCGAATCTCCGGACTCTTGAGCGCGTTCACTTCACCTTTTTCGATCAAAGTAAGCCAGGTATTTTTGGTGCCGCGTATACGCACGCGATAAGTCGGCAGCGTGTTGTGAATATGCCACCAGTGATCGTTGGGCAATCCATGTTGCTTGGCGAAATCCATCCATTCCTTGGACTCCGTCGCTTTGTCCGGCCCGTGATCGAGACGAAGGCCGAAACCCCAATGAATCACACCGGCGTTGTTGCGTTCGGAACCATTGGTTCCTTCCATATTCTCATCCGGACGCCTAAAGAATTTCGGATTGGTGCCCATGCCCGCTTCATAGATCCACCAGTAACCGGGCTGGTCGTGAAACGGATAAGTGAGCTCGTTAATCTTCGGATATTTGAGAAACTCGCGCCATAGCTCGCCGTATAAGCCGCCGCCTTTGACTTCCTTGACGTAGCCGTCCTTGACGTGCACTTCGATTCGCGGATAAGAGCCGGTGTGGTTGCTGGTTCCGGCGAAGACGCCATTCGCCTTGACCAAGAAACGAGGATTATATTTCTTTGTGAATGCCGGATAATCGACGGAAGAGTATGGAAAGCGGCCGGTTGCCTGATGAGGAAACATGAATAGGTGACCTTGCTGATAGGCCCCTTCCGCCCACGCTTGCGCCTGCTTCTCCTCGAGCTCGAACGAAAAATTCGTTCCTTCAGGGTCATTCACTTCGACGCGATCTGTCCAAGCGAGCGGCTCGACGACGCGTTCTTCGGCCAAGCGCCAGATGTCGCCTGGGAAAGTCGCGGCTTTGTTCATGAGCTCATAGCGGTTGTCAAAAATAAAGTTGCCGTAGAATTTGCTGCCGTGCGGCTCGATCGCTTTACGTGTAACCGTCCGGCCGCCGCGCCGCCAGAAAACTGCGCTGACCTCTTTGTGCTGCTCGAGATATTTGATGATCGCGTCGGCGACGCTCTTGCCGCCAAAGCGTCTGCCGAGATCGATGAGTTCCTGCGAGCTGTCGTCTTCGCGTTGAAACACGGCCTTGTAAAGATCCGGGCGACGCTCCTTGAGCCATTTCTTGGGAACTTCGGCGTCGCCGAATCGTTGCAAAATCCATGCGCGCATTTCCATGTAGCCCTGCTCCGAGGTGAACCAGCGGTTGGCTTTCACCGCTTTCATTGCCTCTTCCTTGCTGACACCGAGGAGCTGGTACTCCGGAACGATCTGGATCTTTACACCACGTTCTTCGTAGGCGCGCTTGATCGCCTGCAGGATCATATCTTCAGCCGTCGGCTCGCTGAAGATCGCGACTGTTTGTCCCTTCTCGACAAGCCCCAACGGAGTGCGCCCGCCGGTCTGGCGCACCGCCGCGCGAGCGAAAGGCATGACGTCGTCGATCGATTTCGGCGGCCTGACGTAAGATGGAAAACGCGGCGCGGGATATTTGCCTTTTTCCTGCGCGCCAGTCAAACCGATTAGCGAAAACAAGATAAGCGCTGTCCAGCCAATTCTCGTTGTCTTCACGGCGATCCCTCTTAAACTTTTGAACCTTTGAACGATTGAACCTTGAATTGCGCCCCAGCCCTATTTCTTCTTCGGATAAAAATATTCGTACGTTCCGGCATTCACCTTCTTCATCACTTCCGTAAACGTCTTCCAGGGATCCTTGGCATAGTCCTCGTATTTCCCCGGCGCGTTGATACCCGGCAGATGCGGCACCCAATCTTCCGCCAGCACTTCGTTGGGATCACCGTAGCGCGATGCCAAGGCGCGAATCTCCGGACTCTTGTATGCCGTAAGCTCGCCTTTATCGATGATCGTTATCCAAGTGTTCTTCGTGCCGTGCACCCGCCCGCGATAGGTCACCAGCGTGTTGTGGATATGCCACCAGTGGTCCTTCGGCAAACCGTTCTGTTTGGGGAAATCGATCCACGCCTTCGATTCTTCCGGCTTGTCGGGATCATGAATCACGCTGCCGCCAAAGCCCCAGTGAATCACGCCAGCGTTGTTTCGCTCCGATTGATTGTTGCCTTCCATGTTTTCATCGGGCCGCTTGAAAAACTTTGGGTTGGTGCCGAGCCCTGCTTCGTAGAACCACCAGTAGCCCGGCTTTTCCTGATAAGGATAGGTCAGCTCGTTGATTTTGGGATACTTGAGAAACTCGCGCCACAGCTCGCCGTAGACGCCGCCGCCTTTGACCTCCGTCACATAGCCGTCTTTGACGTAAACTTCGATGCGTGGATAAGAGCCGGCGTGGTTGCTCGTGCCGGCGAATACACCGTTGACTTTGGTCTGCAGCGGCGCGTTCCATTTCTTTTGAATCGCCGGATAGTCAACGACGGAAAAAGGAAATCGTCCCGTCGCCTGATAGGGCGACATGAACAAATGCCCTTGATTGTAGGCGCCCGACGCCCAAGTCTTCGCTTCCTCTTCGGTCAATTCGAAGGACATGTTCGTGCCTTCGGGATCGAAAGCTTCAACGCGGTCGAGCCACGCGAGCGACTCGAGCACGCGCTCTTCGGCCAGACGCCAGACGTCGCCGGGGAACGTCGAAGCTTTGTTCATCAGCTCGTAGCGGTTGTCGAAAATGTAATTGCCGTAAAATTTTGCGCTATGTTGCTTGAGCAAACGCGCCGTGCGTGGCCGGCCGCCGCGGCGCCAGAAGACCGCTTTGATGTCGGGGTGCTGATCCAGATATTTGATCATCGCTTCGGCGACGTTCGGACCGCCAAACTGTTTGGCGAGCTCGCGCTGCTTTTGCGGCACTTCGTCGCCCTTGGTGTAAATCGCGTTGTAGAGATCCGGGCGGCGCTCTTTGAGCCATTTTTTCGGCACTTCCGGATCGACGAACAGATCATCGATCCAGCGGCGCACTTCCATGTAGCCCTGCTCCGAAGTAAACCAGTGCATGGCGTGAAGCGCCTTCAGCGCTTCTTCTTTGTTCACGCCCAAAAGCTCGTGCTCGCCGACGATGTAAGTCTTGACGCCTCGTTCCTCGTACGCCCTCTTAATCGCTTGCATCACCATCGGATCGGCACCGACCTCAGTGACGATGAGCGCGGCCGTGCCCTTTTCGACCAGGCCCAATGGAGTTCGCCCACCGGTCTGACGCACAGCCGCGCGCGCAAAAGGCATGATGTCGTCGATGGATTTCGGCGGCTTCAAATACGAAGGAAATCGCGGCGCAGGATATTTTTTGCTCTCCGCGGCACCGATGTCGTGGGTAGTGACCAATGACGCGAGCGCAAACACGATCACGAACGCAAAGATCCGATGGATCATCTCAGCTCCTCTCAACCTTGAACTCTCGAACGTTTGAACCTTGAACCGCGCCTGGCGCTATTGCTTCGCCTTGATCGGCGGATAGAACCCCTCGTAATTCCCAGTTTGAATTCGGTTGATCACGCCGGAAATCGTTTTCCACGGATCTTTCGCGTAGTCTTCATACTTGCCCGGCGCGTTGATGCCCGGCAGATGCGGCGCCCAATCGTCGCTCAAGACATCGCGCGGATCGCCGTAGCGCGAGGCCAGGGCGCGAACTTCGGGACTCTTGAAGGCGGTCAGCTCGCCTTTGTCGATGAGCGTGATCCAGCTACTCTTCGTGCCGCGTACTTTCACGCGGTAGGTCGGCAGCAGATTGTGAATATGCCAGCCATGATCGTCCGGCAAATTCGCCGTCTTGGTAAATTCGGTCCACTCTTTCGGCAGCAGCGCCTCTTTGGGCCCGTGTAACATGTTCAAACCGAAGCCCCAGTGAATCACGCCGGCGTTGTTGCGCTCGGAAATATTGTTGCCTTCCATGTTTTCATCCGGGCGTTTGAAAAATTTCGGATTGGTTCCCAAGCCCGCTTCGTGCAGCCACCAGTAACCTTTTTGCGGCATAAACGGATACTGCGCTTCATTGATGTTGGGATACTTCAGAAACTCGCGCCACAGATCGCCGTAAATGCCGCCGCCCTTAACCTCGCTCACGACACCGTCTTTGACCGTGACTTCGATTCTCGGATAGGCGCCATAATGATTATTGGTGCCGGCAAACACGCCATTGACTTTGATCAGCACGGGCGCAAGCCAATGTTTGCTCCAAGCAGGATAATCGACTTTCGAATAAGGAAACCCGCGCGTCGCTTGAGTCGGATATAAATAAAGATGGCCCTGTTGATAGGCTCCTTCTCCCCACGCTTCCGCCTCTTTCTCGGTCAATGAAAACGTGAAGTGGGTGCCTTCGGGATCGGTCACCTGAACTTGATCGACCCAACCGAACGATTCGATGACGCGCTCTTCGGCAAGCTTCCAAACGTCGCCGGGAAACGTCGCGGCTTTGTTCATCAGCTCCCAGTGATTGTCGAAGATGAAGTTGCCGAGCAGTTTTTCACCCTGCTTGCCCATTGCCTTGCGCGTGTTTGGCCGGCCGCCGCGGCGCCAGAAGACGCCTTTGATTTCTGGATGAGCATCCAAATATTTCTCCAGCAAAGCGCCCATATTTCTCTGCGCCAGTTTGCCGAAAATTTCTTTGTGCGCCGGCGTAATCACTTCGTCGTCGCGCGAAAACATCGCCTTATAGATATCCGGGCGCCGTTCCTTGAGCCATTTCTTCGGCACCTCGGGATCGGCGAAGCGCTGCGTGATCCACGGTTTAATCTCCATATAGCCAAGCTCCGACGTGTACCACTTGTTCGCTTTGATCGCTTTCAACACCTCCTCGCGGCTGACGCCCGCGAGCTCGTATTCGGGGATAATGCGCACTTCGACGCCGCGTTCTTTGTACGCGCGCACGATCGCTTGCAGCACGGTATCGTCGGCAACGGCTTCGGTGACCAGTCCGATCAGCGTTCCCTTTTCGACCAATCCCAACGGCGTGCGGCCGCCGGTTTGACGCACCGCGGCGCGGGCAAACGGCATGATGTCTTCGATCGACTTTGGTGGTTTGACGTAGGACGGAAATCGCGGCGCGGGGTACTTGGCGGTTTCGGCGGCACCGAGCGGTAAAATCAACACCAGCGAAAGCAAAGAAGCAAAAATAGTCATCGTCGACTTCATGTGAACCTCCGCGAAGTTCGTAGCTTTTGCCGGTCGAACCAACGATCAATCTAAATAGGTTTGGAAGCGATTTGGAATCTAGTGACTTTGAAGACAGGTTGTCAAGCGAATTTCGCTCAACCGCCAAGCGCACTACAACGGGGAGTCGTCTCCCTCGTTATTGCCGACGGAGTCTGCACGAAGAGGTGGTGGTCTAACGATGATTACGTATCGTGTCTTCGGTCTTCGCACGTGTCGGAAGCCGACGATCGCGAGCTAACTCCGCAATGGTGAAAAATGCGTCACGCGGAATATCATGGGCCTTCTGCGAATCATTCAGGGGTGTGGATCTGTCGTCAAAATTGCTTGCACGATCTACTCTATTCGAGTATCGTTTGCGGGTTGCCAGCTTTTTTGCGATGCGCGCATGCAAAGAACATTTGGTCCTCTTGTGGGTAGTTACGGGGACTTTCGGATGTGCCTCCGCTGAGCGGTTGTATCGTCCCTCGGTGAAACCTCCGGCCCAAATTCCCCAGGCGCTCCGTCTCGAAAATAATTTTTCTCATGTAGCTATCGATCCGTTGCTCCCGAATTCATCCTTGAGCGACATTAGCGATCCACCAATTGATCAAGAGCAAAAGCCCGCCGTCGTCGAGGTAGATGTCAATCCGACCGGGTCGACGACCCCAATCCAACAAAAACCGGCACGCTCGATTAGTCGCGAGAAAACTGCGCAACCCACCAATGCGGCGGCGTCAGCGCAACCCGAACCCGTTCTGCGCGCGGATAATCGCTTGTTGGAATTGTTGGACAAAGATTTCGATAAAGCAGTCCAGCAATCCAATGAGCACCGACGGTTGCAGTTTTCTAAAGAAGTCATCGACAATCCTAAGGTAAGGCATTTTGTCGGCTACTATTCGACCACTGGGAGGAGTCGCTTTCAGGGACTGCTGGGCCGCTCCGGAAAATACATGCCGATGATCGCGAAGGTGCTGGGCCAAGAAGGCTTGCCGGAGGAACTCGGTTATCTTGCCCTACTCGAGAGCGAGTTTGTCGTTAACACAACCTCTCGAAATGGCGCGGTGGGATTGTGGCAATTCGTCGCCGGCACCGCCCTGCGGTACGGTTTGCGAATCGACGAGTGGGTCGATGAACGGCGCGATCCGGTCAAGTCGACCCGGGCCGCTGCCGCTTATCTCAAAGACCTGCACAACCGCTACGGCCGCTGGTATCTGGCAACTGCGGCGTATAACGCCGGACCGGGAACCATCGACAAAGCGTTACAGCAGAGCGGCGCGAGGGATTTCTGGAACATCAAAGCAAAAGCGCAACTCAGCGATGAAACGCGCAACTTCGTGCCAAAGTTCGTCGCGATAGCGCTGATTGCGATGGATCCAAAAAAATACGGTTTGGATAACGTCGTCTATGAAAAGCCGTTGGATTATGAAGAAGTGGAACTTGACGCTCCCATGAAGCTTGCGGTCCTCGCAAAGTCTGCGGAAACGGATGTTTCGAGCGTACGAAATCTAAATCCTGCGTTACTGCGCGACTCGACACCGCCAGGTGAGCCGGGTTTTCGGGTAAATCTACCGGTGGAAAATGCTTCGATGTTTCTCGCAAAATCCAGCGAGAAGGCGCTCGAGAAAGACGTCGAACCGGCGCGAGTCGTCATGCACGAAGTGAAAACGGGCGACACGCTTTTCTCCATCGCCCGACGATATGGCCTCGAAGTAAGCGCCTTGATGGATTTCAATGGCCTGACCACCTCACGAGTGCGGATCGGCCAGAAGCTGAAGATCCTGCTGGAAGGTTTGCGCGGGGTGTTGCGCTAAGTCGCTTACGAACGCTTGTTCATCGGGACGTAATCGCGTATTTCCGCACCCAGATAAACCTGCTTCGGACGGGCTAATTTCTGATCCGGATCGGTCAACATCTCATCCCATTGAGCGATCCAACCCGAGGTCCGGGGAATCGCGAAAAGCACCGGGAACATATCCATCGGCAGTCCCATCGACTGATAAATCAGCCCGGAATAAAAATCGACATTGGGATAGAGCTTACGTTTGATGAAGTAGTCATCGGACAGAGCGATCCGTTCGAGCTCCAAGGCGATATCGAGCAAAGGATTGCGTCCTTTGACTTCGAAAACTTGGTCGGCGACCTGCTTGATGATTTTCGCGCGCGGATCGTAGTTCTTGTAAACACGATGGCCAAAGCCCATGAGCCGGCCTTCTCCGCCTTTTACCTTTTTTATAAACTCAGGAACTCTGTCTTTCGAGCCGATCTCCATGAGCATCCTGAGAACGGCTTCATTGGCACCGCCGTGCAGCGGTCCATACAGGGCGGCCGCCGCGGCGGCGACTGCGGAATAGGGATCGACCTGCGAGCTTCCAACCCCGCGCATCGCGTTGGTGCTGCAGTTCTGCTCGTGGTCAGCATGCAGGATAAAAAGAATATCGAGCGCGCGCTCGAGCACCGGATGCGGTTTATACTTAAGCTCCGTCATCTTGAAGAGCATGTTGAGAAAGTTGCCGGTATAGCTCAAATCATTGTCTGGATAGGAGTACGGCAAGCCCCGACTATGCCGATAGGCGAAGGCCGCCAGCGTCGGCATCTTGCTGATCAATCGGTAGGTCTGATCATGGCGCGACTTGACGTCGAAAATCTTCTTGGCCTCGGGATAGAACGTCGACAGCGCGCCCACGGTGCTGAGCAAGATTCCCATGGGATGGGCATCATGATGAAAACCGTCGATAAGTTTTTTAATGTTTTCATGAATGATCGAGTGGTACGTGATGTTGTGCGTCCAGTCTTCAAGCTCCGCTTTGTTCGGCAACTCGCCGTAGAGTATCAAATAAGCGGTTTCTAAATAGGTGCTTTTTTCAGCGATCTGCTCGATCGGATAACCGCGGTAACGAAGGATCCCGTTGTCCCCATCGATATAGGTAATCTTGCTCTGGCACGACGCGGTATTCATGAAGCCCGGGTCGTAACTGACGATACCTTCTTCCTCGTTGACCCTGATTTGGAAAAGATCCGTCGCCTTAATGGCACCGTTTTTTATCGGAATCTCGTACTGTTTGCCGGTTCGATTGTCGGTAATCGTCAGTGTCTCTGCGGCCATGGGTTCTACCTTTCAATTCTACCGTTTTACGTCTGTTTTTCCTTTTAGACCATCCCTATGCGCCGGTCAACTCCGGGTCAAATTCTCGGTTGCGGCAGCGTCCAATCGATGCTCCATCGATCGCCGACTCTGCGGCAGCAAACCATCGTTGCCGGTAAAAATTCAACCACGGCGCGATCCGGGTCACCATGGATCAATAGACTCGTCAAACGATTCAGATAGGGCAAATGGCCTACCAGCAAGATCGATTGTTGGGCGATGTCAAGCTCGGCTTTGACAATCGCCGGATCGTCTTCCGGCAATAAACCGGAGTGCTGTTCCACACGCACAGAAGACGAGAGCACCTTGGCAAATAATTCTGCGGTCTGTTTCGCCCGCAGAATTCCTGAGTGATAGATCCCGGTGACATGGACCCTGCGATCGAGCGCCAAACGGGCGATCCGTTCAACCGCTTGGCGCCCTTTCTGAGAGAGCGGACGCTCGGAATTTTCCGCTGCGGAGAGCGCCTCTCCGTGCCGAACCAAATAAACAATCATAACTGGCTTAGGGCCGGCTCCGGGTGATCGGAGTCCAGCGGCGAATCTGCGCCTGGTGGCATTGCCGCGAGCGCGAGTCGTCGGTGACCGCTCACGTTCAAGCGACCAATTCGTTTCGTCGTGGTTGCAAAAAGCAGTTGTTCATATAGTATGCCGATCAGTAATTTGCAATCCAGTTACGCGGCGCGCGTTCGGTAACCGTGATCGAGTTTCGCAAGGTCAATAAGTGGTTCGGCTCGCTTCACGTCCTAGAGGACATCGATCTCACCATCGAGGCGGGAAAAGTAGTTGTCGTCTGCGGCCCGAGCGGTAGCGGCAAAAGCACTCTTATCCGCTGCATCAACCGACTCGAAACGATCCAATCCGGCGATATCATCGTGGACGGCTCGTCGTTGTCCGATGCCAAGCTGGACACCGTGAAGTTGCGCACCGAAGTCGGCATGGTCTTCCAGTCATTTAATCTTTATCCGCATATGACCGTGCTGCGAAACATCACGTTGGCGCCGGTCAAAGTGAAGCATGTGTCCCCGGCCGAAGCCGAAAAAATCGCCGCCGTGCTATTGGAACGGGTGGGCATTCCCGACAAATCTCAGGCTTATCCGGCCAATCTTTCGGGAGGCCAGCAGCAGCGCGTCGCCATCGCCCGCG
>Ga0137403_10005259_pt1 | contig 15036 bp, 12 predicted proteins | sample CZOMad2_1_16fung_FD_122057 | JGI IMG/M metagenome (GOLD analysis project Ga0137403, IMG submission 122057) | Vadose zone soil fungal communities from Angelo Coast Range Reserve, California, USA - CZOMad2_1_16fungal (Hybrid Assembly) | ecosystem: Environmental > Terrestrial > Soil > Vadose zone... | reverse complement strand
ATCAATTCCACATTGGGATTGTGCTTGTCGTTGCTCATGCGGTCGGAAACGACCGCAGACATGAGCGATTCGATCGCGCCGAGCATCGCCACGGTGAATGCGGCGGAGAAGAGTTCCCGCACAATGTCGTAGTGAAACGTTGGGACGGCGAACTTGGGGAGGCCGCCGGGGATGCCGCCAAAACGCGACCCGATCGTCTCCACCGGAAGATGAAGCAGCATGACCGCGGCGGTCGCACCGAACGTCACCAGAATCGCGCCCGGAATTTTCTTTGCGAACTTCATGCAGAAAAGCATGACCGCGATGGAAAGAATGGACACGGCAGTTGCCGGCACCGAAAAGGTGTTCCATGCATTGGCGAACGCCATCATGCGATGAAAGAAATCGCCGGGAACGTGATCCATCTTCAAGCCGAAGAAATCGCGAATCTGTGTGCTGGCGATCAGGATCGCGATGCCGTTGGTGAAGCCCACGACGACGGGACGCGGAAAGTATTTCACCATGCTGCCCATGCCCGTCACGCCGAGCAGCACCAGCAGCACGCCAGCCATCATCGTGCATGCGAAGAGTCCGTCGATCCCATGCTTCGCGACGATGCCGGCGACTACAACGACGAACGCGCCCGTTGGCCCGCCAATTTGCGTCTTGGATCCGCCCAGCAGCGAAATCAGGAATCCCGTTACAATCGCGCAATAGAGTCCTGCCTGAGGCGACAGGCCTGAAGCAATCGCAAAGGCCATCGCCAGCGGCAGCGCAACGAGGCCAACCGTCATTCCGGCGATCAAATCGGAAATGAACTTATGACGATCGTAGTCGCGCAGCAGGAGTATTGATTTCGGAAGCCAGGCTTCGATTGCGGGTGTCATGGCAGTGCAAGGATCTCTGCAGATTCTATCAGGGGAAAAGGCAAACGAAGCGCGCGACAAGTGCGCCTGTGTCTTGCAGGGAATCGAGCGGTCGAACTTAGTCGGCGGCTTCGCTTCGAGGAGTCGCCGGTTTCCAGCGCAGGATCGGCTTGCGCGCAGCCCCAACTTCATCCAGGCGGCGAACCCGCGTCGTGTGCGGCGCGGTCTTCACAATTTCGGGTTTCGTGGCGGCTTCGTCCGCGATCGCTTTCATTGCGTCAATAAACAGGTCGCACTCTTCCTTTGATTCCGATTCGGTCGGCTCGATCATCAGAGCGCCGGGGACGATCAGCGGAAACGCGGTTGTGTACGGATGGAAGCCATAGTCAATCAGCCGTTTCGCGATATCCATGGTGTTCACGCCGTTTTGCTTCTGAATAGAGTCGCTGAACACCACCTCATGCATGGAGGGAAGTGAATAAGGGAGATCGAAAACACCTTCGAGATTCTTTCGAATGTAGTTCGCGTTGAGCACCGCGTCTTCCGTAGCCTGCCGCACGCCCGGCCCGTAGGCGAGGATGTACGCCAACGCACGGACTAAAACGCCGAAATTACCAGCGAATGCTTTCACTTTGCCTATGGAATCCCGCCGCACGGGCTCGAGCGTCAGCCGTCCGTCTTCTTTTTCCACCAGGATCGGAACCGGGCGAAATGGTTCGAGGATTTTCTTCATCGCTACGGGACCCGCTCCGGGGCCGCCGCCGCCGTGGGGCGTCGAAAACGTTTTGTGCAGGTTCAGGTGCATCACGTCGACGCCGAGATCGCCCGGTCGCGTCACGCCTGTCAGCGCGTTCATGTTTGCGCCATCCATATAAAGTAGCGCGCCTTTGGCGTGCAGAATTTCCGCGATTTCCGGAATTCGCTGTTCGAAAATCCCAAGCGTGGAAGGATTGGTGATCATCAGCGCCGCGACATCTTCGGTCACCAGATCGCGCAACTTATCCACGTCGATCTGACCGTGCGACTCGGACTTGATGTTCTCGACTTCGTAGCCGGCGATCACTGCCGTCGCCGGATTCGTTCCGTGTGCCGAGTCCGGAATCAGCACTTTCTTGCGAGGATTGCCTTGTTTCTCCAGGTACCCGCGAATGAGGAGCAGCCCGGTCATCTCTCCCTGCGCGCCCGCAGCAGGCTGTAGCGTAATCGCGTCCATGCCGGTGATCTCGAGCAGGCACTTTTCGAGCAAGCGCAAAATCTTCAGGCAGCCCTGCGAAAGCTCTTGCGGCTGGTAGGGATGTTCCGTTGCAATTCCGTCGAGCCGCGCCACGAATTCATTGACGCGCGGATTGTATTTCATCGTGCATGAGCCCAGCGGGTACATACCCAGGTCAATGGCGTAGTTCCAAGTCGAAAGCCGCGTGAAGTGGCGGAGCACTTCGATCTCACTCACTTCGGGAAATCCTTCGACGCCTTCCCGGCGGTGACTCGCGCCGAGCGCTTTCGTTGGATCGGCCGCGGGCACGTCGAGCGGCGGCAGTTCGAACGCGCGCTTCCCGGGGGACGATTTCTCGAAGATCAGCCCTTCGTTCTGATTGGTATGCGTTGTGGCCTTCTTGATTCTTTCGTTCATTCTCAGCTTTCTGCTTCGAAAGGTGCGGCAAGCTGCGCCTGCAGAAAATCAACTCCGTTCAGATCGGCTGCTCGAGCGCCCGCTTCAGCGCGCCCGCAAATCGTTCGATCTCTACGCGGGTCGTTGTTTCCGTGACGCAGACCAGGGCGCGCTTCGTGAGTTCCGGATATGCCGTGCCCAATGCGAGCGGCCCGATAATTTTGTCGCGCAGCAGTTGTGCGTTGATCAATTTTACCGAGCGCGGGAACTCGACCACAAACTCGTTGAAGAACGGCGCATCGAACATGCGCTTCACGCCGGGAATTTTCAGCAATTCAGATAGCGCAAACTGCGCCTTCGACAAATTCTGCTGCGCCATTTCGCGCAGGCCTTCCTTGCCGAGCAGCGTCAAGTGCACGGTAGCGGCCAGTGCGCAAAGCGCCTGGTTTGTGCAGATATTCGAAGTCGCTTTCTCGCGGCGGATGTGCTGCTCGCGCGTTGCCAGCGTCAGCACGAAACCCCGGCGGCCTTCCGCGTCCGTGGTTTGTCCCGCGAGGCGCCCCGGCATCTGCCGCACAAACTTGTCACGCGAGGCGATCACGCCGGCGAACGGCCCGCCGTAACTGGGAGCCAGTCCGAAGCTCTGCGCCTCCATGGCCACGATGTCCGCTTCTACGGGCGGCCGAACCAGCCCGAGCGAAACGCCCTCGGCAATTGCAACCACCAACATTCCGCCGGATGCGTGCGTCGCCTCCGCTAGAGGGGCAAGCGTTTCAATGACTCCGAAAAAGTTCGGCGATTGCACAACCACGGCTGCAACATCGTCCTTCAGCGCCGCTTGCAGCGCCTTTGCGTCGACCGTGCCGCTCGCCGTGAACGGAATCTCTTCCACATGCAGTCCGGAATTCTTCGCGTAGGTTTTCAGCACGTCGCGGTATTCCGGATGGACGGACCGCGCCACCAGCACGCGCCGCCGGCCCGTCAACCGCTCCGCCATCAGCACGGCTTCTGTCGTCGCCGTCGAGCCGTCGTACATGGAAGCGTTTGCGACTTCCTGCCCGGTGAGCTGGCACATCAGCGTTTGAAATTCGAAAATTGCTTGCAGCGTGCCTTGCGTGATTTCCGCCTGATAAGGCGTATAGGAGGTGAGGAATTCGCCGCGCTGGATGACGGCGTCCGTCACCACGGAGCGCAGATGATTGTAAACTCCGGCGCCGAGAAAACTCGTGTACCCGTTCGAATTCTCCGCCGCGCGCTCTTTGAAATACTGGATGACTTCGGCTTCCGAATACGGTCCGGGAATCTTTAGCGGCTCGCGCAGGCGAAAACGTTCTGGAATGCTGGAAAACAATTCCTCGATGGATTTTACGCCGATAGCAGCGAGCATCTCCTGCCGCTCGGCGGGGCTCTTCGGGAGATAGCGCATCAGGCCGAGGCTTCCTTGCCTTTGTCGGCGATGTACGCTTCGTAAGCGGCCGCGTCCATCAAGCCGTTCAGCTCACTCGCATTCGTCAATCGCACTTTGATGAGCCACGCCGCTCCGTGCGGATCCGTATTGAGCTTTTCGGGAGTATTGTGGAGCTCCGCGTTCGCTTCGAGCACTTCGCCGGAGGCCGGGGCATAAATCTCGCTCACTGCTTTCACCGATTCCACGGTCCCGAAGGTTTTTCCGGTTTCGAGTTTCGCTCCGGGCTTCGGCAGCTCGACGAATACGACGTCACCCAATTCATGCTGCGCGTAGTCGGTGATCCCGATGGTCGCGAGGTCGCCCTTTGCGTCCACCCACTCATGTTCTTTCGTGTAGCGGTACTGTTTCGGATACGCCATTTCAGATTCTCCTGTGAACTTTACAATCGCTTTCGCGCGGCAGCCCACCGTTCAACGCAGCATCCCGCTGCGCTCAATTCTTGGGCGGAGCCGCAGATTCCTCGAGAGCCTTTTTCAGATCGGGATGCTCGTCGAGCACTTCCACCATGGCTTCGCGGCCAATCTTCTCGCCCAACTTCATCGATTCCGTCTGCATTTCGACCATGGCTTGCGGTAGAAAGGACAAAGTCTTCTGGCCCAGAGTTGTCTGGTAAAATCGCATCAGCCCCTCAAGTTCTTCTTTGCTGAAATACTTGGCGTAGATTGGAATTGCCAGGTCCATCAATTGCTCCACGCGGAGCTTGGACTGAAATTTTTGGAGAAACAAGTCCGCAAGCTTTTCGCGATACTCGCCAGGAGGCAGGGAAGACATCAGCATGGGCTTCATATTGCTGCTCATTCCCGAGAGCACTTGCTGCATCATTTTCGTCATACCCATGACTTCAAACATTTTTCGGACCGCCGCTTCCTTCGCCGGATCGACACTCGGCGCGGAGTTCCCGGAAGCTGCTTGTGCCGGTGCGGCAGCAGTTTGGGCGGGTGCAGTTTGCACGGGCTTCGCGTCTTGCGCGCTGCGAGCGGTGCCTCCTGCGACCGCCGCGAACGGAGCAATCCAGCAGAGAAGGAAAGCGGATAGGGTTCTCACAGTTGCTCCTTTGATTCGTTTCAAGCCTTTTTCGTCACGTTCGATGCGGATGCTAGCTTCGGGCGTTTGTAAAATGGAGTAGGCACCACCTGAGCCTTGCACTTTTGCGCGCGAATTTCCACGTACAAAATTGTTCCTACCGCCGAATACGCCGGCGGCACGTACGCTAGCGCAATATTTTTGCCAAGCGTCGGGGAAGGCGAGCCGCTGGTGATCACGCCGATCGCTTCGCCGGCCTCATTGCAGCAGCAATATTCGTCGCGCGCAATGCCGCGATCGATCATTTCAAGCCCCACAAGCGTGCGAGTCAATCCTGCAAGTTTTGCGCGTTCCAGTGCAGCGCGTCCGATGAAATCGCCCTTCTCCATCTTGCAGTAGCGGTCCAGCCCTGCTTCCCAAACGTTAATCTTGTCGCTGATCTCGTGGCCGTAGAGCGCCATCTTCGATTCCAGCCGCAGGGTGTTTCGCGCTCCCAATCCGCAGGGAACGATCCCGAATTCGCGCCCCGCTTCCATTACCTGATTCCAAACATTTTCACTGGTCGCTACGTCGGACGGCACATAAATTTCGAATCCATCTTCGCCGGTGTATCCGGTCCGTGCGATCAGCGTGTTCTTCAGCCCGCAAACCGTGCTGTGCGTGAACCAGTAATTCTTGACCGCGCTCAAATCCGCATCCGCAAATTTTCGCAAAACATCCACGGCCCGCGGCCCTTGAATCGCCAATTGCGTATATGCGTCGCTCAGTTCCTCGATCACGCAATCAAGACCCTTCGTGTTCGCGCGGACCCAGTTGATGTCTTTCTCGCGCGTCCCCGCATTGATCACCAGCAGGAAATCGTCTTCGCCCAGCCGGTGCACGATCACGTCGTCCACAAACGTGCCTTCCGGATAGAGCATCGCCGAATAGTGCGCCTGGCCGATGGCCAGCTTTGACGCATCGTTCATGCTAATGTGCTGCACCGCCGCCAGCGCTCCTCCGGGCTTGCCGCCGCTGCGGATTCGAATGTCGCCCATGTGGCTGACGTCAAAGACACCCACGCTCCCGCGCACTGCTTTATGTTCAGCGATGAGCCCGCCGCTCGACGGGTATTCCACCGGCATGTCCCAGCCGCCAAAATTCACCATCTTTGCGCCCAGCCGGCGGTGGATTGCGTTCAGCGCCGTCTTGCGAAGCTCACTGATAAGAGGAGTTGTAGTGGATTCCATTCCAAGCGCTCGGAAGAAACCGATACTAGCATGCACGCATAAACGGGTCAAAGAAACCGGCAAGAGGAGCCGTGTCGCCTGAATTTTGGCTCCGTTGACTTGCCTCGTGACGCAACCTAAGATGAGCGCGAAATGGCGGACTCACTTTCACTGATCGGCAAGACCATCTCACACTACCGCATCGTTGAAAAGCTCGGTGGCGGAGGCATGGGCGTGGTGTACAAAGCGCAGGACACCCGCCTGGATCGTTTTGTCGCTCTGAAGTTTCTGCCTGACGATGTTGCCAGGGACCCGCAAGCCCTGAGCCGATTCCGTCGCGAAGCCAAAGCCGCCTCGGCCCTGAATCATCCCAACATTTGCACCATTTACGACGTTGGCGAAGACAACGCCCAGGCATTCATTGCGATGGAATACCTTGAGGGCACCACACTCAAGCACCGCATAGGAAGTCTCCCCTTGGAGCTGGAAACCCTGCTCTCCCTCGCGATCGAAATTGCTGACGCGCTCGACGCCGCTCACGCCCAGGGCATCATTCACCGGGACATCAAGCCAGCCAACATTTTTGTCACCAAGCGCGGTCACGCCAAGATTCTCGATTTCGGCTTGGCGAAGGTTGCCTATTTCGCCGAAGGTGGCTCGGCGCTGCTAACCGCAACGGAGGGAGATTTGCTGACCAGCCCCGGCACGGCGGTGGGCACAGTCGCCTATATGTCGCCGGAGCAGGTGCGCGGCAAAGAACTGGATGCGCGGACCGATCTCTTCTCGCTCGGCGTGGTGCTCTATGAGATGGCCACAGGCGCTCTGCCATTTCGCGGAGATACCTCCGGAGTCCTTTTCGAGGCCATCCTGAATCGGGAGCCCGTCGCGCCCGTGCATCTGAATCCTGATCTGCCGGCCAAGTTGGACGAAATAATCAACCGGGCGCTCGAAAAGGACCGTAATTTGCGCTACCAGCACGCGTCCGACATGCATGCGGAATTTCAGAGGCTGCGGCGCGATAGCAGCTCGGGCCGCACGCGGATATTGCCTTCAGGACAAACGGAGCACCCAGCATTAGAGTCACAGCCGGTAGCTTCGGGCGCGACAGCGAGATCCCGCGGACGACCGGGCTACTATCTTGCGGCGGCATTCCTCGTGTTAGCGGGTGCGGCAGGAGCGTTTCTGCTGTATCGTTCGTTTCGGAGTAGTCCTCCCGTTAGCAAGGATTGGGAGCAGCTCACATTCTTTACCGATTCCGCGGTGTACCCATCTCTGTCTCCCGACGGGCGCATGCTGACGTTCATCCGGGGAAGTGATTCGTTTTTCGGCCCGGGACAAATTTATGTCAAGTTTCTGCCGGATGGCCAGCCCGTCCAACTTACCCACGACGCCACGTGGAAATTGAGCCCGACCTTCTCTCCGGATAGCTCGCGCGTTGCCTACGGTACGGCGATACCTTTTGACACATGGGAAGTACCTGTTCTCGGCGGGGATCCTCACGTTCTCCTACCTAATACTTCGTCTTTGACTTGGATCGAAGCTGGGAAGCGGCTGCTCTTTTCTGAGATTAAAGAAGGATTGCACATGGCAGTTGTGACCACCGATGAAGGCCGCGGGCACAGCCGCGACGTCTACGTGCCTGCCGGTGAGCGCAGCATGGCTCATCATTCGTATCTTTCCCCGGACGGACAGTGGGTGCTGGTCGTTGAAATGGACAGTCGTGGCAGAATTTTGCCGTGCCGAGTTGTTTCTTTCCAGGGGAGTGGCGACGTCCGCGTCGTTGGTCCTCCCGACGGTGCATGTATGTCAGGCGCTTGGTCCCCAGATGGTAAATGGCTGTACGTTACTGCAGACACCGACGATTCTCATATCTGGCGGCAGCGTTTTCCTGGAGGAGAACCTGAGCAAGTAACTTCTGGCCCGACCTCCCAGGAAGGGATTGCCATGGCCCCCGACGGCAAGTCGTTTATTACGTCGGTCGGCTCGCAGGACAGCACGGTGTGGCTCCACGATAAGGACGGCGACCACCAGATCTCCTCGGAAGGAAATGCCGTAGCGCCTTCTTTCTCTTCGGATGGAAACAAACTCTATTTTCTGATGGCCAATGGCCAAACGCGCGGTTTCGAATTGTGGATGACGGAGCTAAACAGCAAAAAAGTGGAGAGGCTCCTGCCGGGTTACTCAATGGCGGCCTACTCAGTTTCCCGGGATGGAAAAGCAGTAGCGTTCGCCGTCAATGACCAGAGCGGCCATTCCAGCCTGTGGGTTGCACCCACGGATCGCCGCTCCTCACCGGTGCGCATCTCCTCAACGGCAAGCGAAGATTCTCCGCATTTCCTGCCGGATGGCGATCTTGTTTTTCGCGCAATCGAAGGCAGCTCGAATTTTATCTATCGCATGAAAGTAGACGGAGCCGGCAGGCGCAAGATTACAACGGAACGTATATTAGATGCCGTAGCGGTTTCGCCGGACGGCCGTTGGATCGTTGCGAGCTTACCGAATCCCGACCGAGAACACACGATTGCGATCAAAGCATTTGAAGTGGATGGAAACAAGGCGGTGCCGTTGTGCCTGGGTTATTGCCGGCTAAACTGGGACATCACTGGAAAATTCATGTACGTCCACTTCCCGCAACTGTCCGAGAGCACCCAAGCGCTACCAGTGCTGCATGACTCGGGACTTCCGAGGTTACCGCCTGCTGGAATCGCGCGAATCGAGGACTTCAAGAATGCCAAATCTGCTACTGCGATCCCCTCCGGATTGCCTTCGGCAGTAAACCCATCCTTCTATGCCTACACTCGCCAGAATACCCGCCGCAACCTCTACCGCATCCAGTTGCCATAACTCTAACCCATTCGTCTGTCCACCTGAAGCAGGCCAAGAGAGCTTTCGCGGCGTACTCAGCCGAGGAGGTAAACGACTCGGCGTATCCTCCCGACCTTCGTCTTGCCGCGACTCCCGGGCTCAGGTACAGTTTTCCCGGAGGCCTTATGCAAGCTCCTACCGTCTGCGTGCAGTGTGATTTGCCGGAAGAGCGCTGCACTTGTGAAAGGTACTGCACCATCTGCAAAGGGCAGCACAATGTACGCCTGTGCATGGACGGTCTCTATTACTGCCCGGATTGCCGCGAAGCTTGCGATGTCTCCTTAGTCAGCAGCCGTGGCCACTGAACCCAAGAGCTTCCGCGTCCAGATTGACGCCGATGTTCGTCTGGCCGCGGCGGTCGGCGGCGCGGCGCGCTATCTCGCCGACGACGCGGGGCTGGAAAACAACGCAGTCGCGCAATTGCAGTCTTCCGTGGTCGCCGCATGCGTCGAAGTGTTCCAGTACTTGACCGTAGAACATCCCCATTTGCAAGTCATGCTCACGCACTTCGCGGATCGCATCGAAGTGGCTCTATCCCATCACGGCGATGCTTCGCCGGCCGTGGGACTCGATTCCATCGCCGGATTCGCCGCGCAACTCGGCAGCGGCGAAGCGGGAGCAAATGCGTTTGTGGGCGTCGACCGCGTCCAGTACGAAACGCATGGCGGAGAATTCGTGACGCGCCTGACGAAATACATCGGCAAAGTTATTCGCAGCATTTAATCTTCGGCGACAAACTGGGAGGGCCAGACAGCGATGCGGTCTGGCCCTTCTGATCTCACGCTATGATTTTTCCGCGAACTTACATCTTGAACGCGAACGTGTTTTTCCGGATCAGCGAAGTGATCTGCTCGTCGTTCAGCGTCATGCGCACCATCACGCGATCGCCCGCGGGAATGATGCTCGCCTGGCTCAGAAGCTGCGCCATGTCCGGATTGTCATTCTTGGATTGATATTGCTTGTACATCAAACCCATTTGCAGCAATTGCCCTAGCGTGTTGGCGTCTTCTGTTGATCCGCACACCGCCTGGAACTTGCCATCGACGCTGCTGCTCGCGTCCACGTTGATAATCATGTTTTGCATGCGCGTCACCAGCTTGGCCGCTTCGGGGAACTGTTGCACTTCCGGAGCAAGCTGCTGCATCGCCAGCCGTGTGTACGCCGGATTCAGCACCGCCCACACGACTCCCGACCCGTTCGCTTCGTTGATCAGCGGGAAGAGCTTGTCGTTGGTCAGCAGCCCTTCTTCGGTGCCAAACCGTACCTCGATCATTTTCTCGAGAAGCGAGCGGTGGCCAAACGCAGCCGTGTTCGAATCAATGAATAGGAAAAACAGGTCATTCGGCCCCGATCCCGTTCCAAATGCAAACATCGTGTAGCCGCGAGCCTTGAAGCTCGGCAGTTTCTGCTGCTTGAAGTAGGCTTCCGTCGAGTTTGGATTGTAAGTTCCGAGGGCTACGCCGACAATTTGTTCCCCCGTCGGCACCGCTGCCGAACCCGTCCCTTCGGTCTTCGTCGTCATCCCTTCGGGGACGAGCGCCCACGCCAATTCATCCACCTGCGAATTCGGGTCCACTCCCGCTGACGCCAGGAACTTTTCGAATTGGCGGAACCGTTCCGGAAGCATCTGCTCCTTCAATTGCGGAAACCATTTCAGCGTGCGCGCCTTTTTCAAATCGGCGTAGGCAAATTCGCCGACCTCCTTGGGGAACAGCGCGATTTTGTCGGAACCCAGACGGTCCGCCCGAACCGGCGCCGGAATCATCAGCGCCATTGCAACCAAAATGCTTGCGGCCACGAGTCTGCTGAAAGCCGTGGTCAGTTTCATGTGGTGCTCCTTTCGAACGGGGCCGGAGGAAATCCTATCTTACGCGCTTGTGGCCCGAGGCGCATCGCCCAGTCGCGCACGCAATGCCGTTATCTTCGCACGCATCGATGAGACGTACGGCGCGTCCTTGATCCCATCGAGGTTAATCTCCACGTTCGCCAGCGCCCCGCGCGCCCCTGCGCCGGCCATCAATTTCGCTACTTGCAAGTCTGACTTCATGGATGCGGCCGCGATAGCTTCCAGTTGTCCCAGGCGTTCGAAAAGTGCAACGGTGCGCTCAGCGACTTGCCAGGGCACTTCGGCCGCACCTTTCGTCGCTGTCTGAATCGCTTCCTCGCGCCGCCGCGTCTCTTCCGCGTTTCCTTGCGGCAGTTTGAACGCCGCCATCACCGCGTCGTATGACTCCGCGTCGCGGTCGATCGCTCCCGTAAGTTCCTCGGCGGTCCGCCGCAATTCATCCAGTGCCGCGGAAAGCTTGTCCACATGCATAACCTGCGACTTCTTTTTCCGCGATAGTCCCGCGACCATTTGCCCCAGCGCCGCCGCCATCGCTCCCGCAAACGCCGATACGCTTCCTCCGCCCGGAGTTGCCGCCGGCGCAGCCACTGCGTCCAGTAACGGCCGCGCCAGTCCAGCCAGCTTTCCGTCCTTGGACGTCTCCAGCGGCGCGCCGCTCAGCGCGGCCGCCAGCTTGTTCTCAAACACCTGCTCCGGAGAAAAATTTTCGAGTTGTAGAAAAAAGTCCGCCGCCATCTCAATCGCTTTTTTCGGGATCAATCCGACGATCTCGCTGCCCACTGGCATCACGCCGTACCGTTCCGCCTCGCGCTTCACCATTTCATACACGCGGTGCATCGGCGTTTGCTCAAAATCCGTCAAGTTAATCGAAACTTGCGCCAAATTGCGCCCTTTCAGGTCCACGCCCATCGATTTCACGTACCGCAATCCACCCGACGAATAACGAATCGCCTTCGCAATCTTGTTGGCGATGCTGACATCGGACGTATTCAGATTCACGTTGTACGCGATCAGAAACTTCCGCGCACCCACCACCGTCACGCCCGCCGTCGGATGCAGCTTCGGCTCGCCGACGTCTGGTTGGCGCTCATGATTCTTCTTCATCTGTTCGCGCAATCCCTCGAACTGGCCGCGCCTCACATTTTCCAGGTTGACGCGGTCCGGCCGCGTGGCCGCCGCTTCATAAAAAAATACCGGTATGCGGAAGCGCTTCCAGATTTCCTCGCCCACGCGCCGCGCCAGCGCCACGCAATCCTCAATCGTCACGCCCTCGATCGGAATAAACGGCAACACGTCCGTCGCGCCCACCCGCGGATGCGCCCCGGTGTGCTTCGTCAGGTCAATCAATTCCATCGCCTTGCCCGTGCCGCGCAGCGCCGCCTCGGCCACGGCATCCGGCTCGCCCGCCAGCGTAACCACCGAGCGGTTATGATCCGCGTCCATCTCCCGGTCCAGCACGTACACCCCGGGCACGCTGCTCATGGCAGCGACGATAGCGTCCACCTTCTTGGTATCACGTCCTTCGGAAAAATTCGGCACGCACTCGATCAGTCGCTTCATCGCTTTGGTTTTTTGTCCTGTTCCCCGGTTGTCTTTTTGTGTGGCTGTCCCGGCCAGTTCGCCGGCAATTTTGGCTTACGGTCGGGGAGTGTCGGCCGTTCGTATACGAATACCGGTTTGGTCTTGCCGTTTTGTCCTGCGGGGGTCGGTCCGGTTTGCGCCGGCGCCCCTGGCGCTTTCCTTGGCCATTGCGGCCCAATCATCGGCTTCATATTTGATGGCACGGGCATCTTGGCATGCTGAGCAGGCGTTTTCGCCGCTTCAACGGGCTTCTTTTTTGGCGCAGGCTCCGATTTTTCATTGAAGTATCTCTTTAACTGCCTCGCGAACCAGGTAAGTCCCGCCACCCACAGCCCCACGATCAGCGCGGTGGAAGTGTCCAGTCCCCCAGCTTTGAGCGGGATGAAGAGCGCCAGAAAAATCGCCACTAAAAATCCGCAAAAATATTCCTCGAACAGCCCTTTCGATTTCGGCGGCCCAAGCTTCAGCAGCCGCACCCGTTTGATGGGCTTTTTCGAATAATTAGATTGGGGACTATTTGGAGACATGGATTACGCGCCCACGCTTCACCGTCATCCAGCAATGGTCCACACCAAAATAATAGGGAATTTCCCGGTAGTCGGCCACTTCGAAAACGGCGATGTCCGCTTGTTTGCCAACTTCCAGGGAACCGATGCTCTTTTCCCGCCGCAGCGCATAAGCCGCATTCATCGTCGCCGCCGCAATCGCCTCCGCGGGCGTCATCCGCAGTTGCGTGCACGCCAGCGACAATATCATCGGCATGCTCAGCGTCGGGCTCGTTCCCGGATTGTAGTCCGTCGCCAGCGAGGCAATCGCTCCCGCATCAATCAGCTCCCGCGCGGGCGCATAGTTTTGCAATCCCAAATGAAAATCGCATCCCGGCAGCAGCGTCGCCACGGTCTTCGATTTTCCCAGCGCACGAATATCGCTCTTGTTCACGTGTTCGAGGTGATCGCAGCTCGCCGCGCCAAGTTCCACCGCCAACTGAGTCGCTCCCGTTCGCGACAATTGCTCCGCATGCAGCCGCGGCGCCATTCCGTATTTCCTTCCTGCTTCGAGAATTCGTTTCGATTGCGCCCGCGTGAACGCCCCGCGATCGCAAAACACATCGCAGAATTCCGCGAGTTTTTTCGCCGCCACTTCCGGCATCAGCTTCTCCGTCAGCAGTGCAATATATTTTTCCGCTCCGTTCGCCTTCCCCCGGAATTCCGCGGGCACCACATGTGCCCCAAGAAATGTCGATACGATTTCCAGCGGCTGTTCTGCTGCTAATTCCTCATGCAATCGCAGAATCTTCAATTCGCCTGCAACATCCAGCCCGTACCCGCTCTTCGCCTCGACCGTTGTTGTGCCGTACGCGGCGAACTTCTTCAATGCCTCCGCCGCGCGCTTCTTCAAAGCTTCGGAAGTCGCCGTGCGCAGCTTCTTCACCGAATTCAAGATCCCGCCGCCCTTCCGCGCGATCTCTTCGTAGCTGGCCCCGGCAATCTTCAATTCATACTCTTCCGCGCGGCTCGCCGCGTGAATCAGGTGGGTATGCGAATCGACGAATCCCGGCAGCGCCACGCGCCCGCCCAGGTCGAGTTTCTCCGTCGCGCGCGCCTCCGGCAGCGCCTCGACCTGCGCCCGCGTCCCCACGGCCGCGATCACGCCGTCGCGCACCAGCAGCGCCCCATCTTTGATGATGTCTAAGTTGGAAAGCGAATTGCCCCGCCGCGGACCGCGCCCACGTAGGGTCAAAAGCTGCGATGCTCCGGTAATGAGAAGGGAATTCGGCAAGTCTACTTCATTATGCCGAAAAGCGGGCAACTAGTCCGCATCTCTCACAAGAAAGCATCCCGTTGCCGGAAATGTTGTAGGGCCCGCCTCTCGAGGCGGCCACTCTGCTTACTCGAATTATGCGCTAGCCGCTTGCCCCTTGAATGCCGGCAAGAACACTTCCTCCACGAAGGTCTCAAACGTAGTCGGCGTCGTGTTTTTCGCAGACCGCGGCTCCAGCGCCTTCATGGTTCCGCTGTTGATCGCCGCGGACATCTCGCAAATCAGCTCCGCCATATTCCTGGAAATCCCCATCTCCGTCATTGCCTGGATCACCTGCTCATCCGGCAACTCCATGTAAGCAAGGCCTGGATTCCCGATCGCCGTGCCGATAATTCTTGCCGCCTCGGTATAAGTCACGTCCCGCGGCCCCAGCAGTTCCTGCGTCTTCTGCCCCTCGAAGTCCAATCGCAACAGCGCCTCCGCGGCTGCCACGCCAATATCTTTCGTTGCAATCATTGGCAGCGGAACATCCGCGCGAACCGGCCCTGCCATCATGCCGAACGACTTTATGATGCCGGTTTGCGCCAGCGTGTTCTCCATGAAATATCCAGCGCGCAGATGCAGGGCGTTCAGCCCCTTGATTTGCGCGAGCCGCTTTTCCATGTTGTGCAAGCCGACCACCGGCCCCGTCTTATCCGGCTTATCTGCGCCAAAGCTGCTCAGCGTCACCGAGTGCGTGACGCCCGCCGTTTCCAGCGCCCTCGCGATCGAGTCCGTCACTTGATCTTGATACGTGCGGAAATCCGGATGAGTCATCGCCGGCGGAATCA
>Ga0137403_10005257_pt1 | contig 15041 bp, 15 predicted proteins | sample CZOMad2_1_16fung_FD_122057 | JGI IMG/M metagenome (GOLD analysis project Ga0137403, IMG submission 122057) | Vadose zone soil fungal communities from Angelo Coast Range Reserve, California, USA - CZOMad2_1_16fungal (Hybrid Assembly) | ecosystem: Environmental > Terrestrial > Soil > Vadose zone... | reverse complement strand
CTTTGGCTACGTCTTCGGGCAGGAACTTGAGAGCCACAAAGCGATCGAGTTTTACGTCTTCGGCCTTGTAGACCACGCCCATGCCGCCGCCGCCGAGTTTCTCGACAATGCGGTAGTGCGAGATGGTTTGGCCGATCATCAGAAATTGGTTTTTCGGGTCGCTTCATCTTACGGACGCAACATTCGCGAGTCAACGAAGCGCGACTGCGGGGCTGCGGGCGGCTGCGGCACGGTCGCGTCGAATCACTCCCGGAAGGTCGGCATTCAGAAAAAGTGCGGCGTAGGCAATCAACAATGCGAGGAAAGTTCGACGATTCCTGCTAAAATTGCGCGGGCGCGTCGGTGTGCGCACCACCCTTCAAAGAGCAATGGATCGAGAATGCTAACCATTTTTTCCACTCCAAAGCCATTCGAGGGCCACAGCAATGTGATCCAGCGAAATGCAATCCAAAGCTGGACCTTACTGCACCCCGAGGTAGAGGTTATCCTCTTTGGAGATGAAGAAGGGACAGCTGAGGCTTGCCGAGACCTTGCGATACACCATGAGCCGCACGTAATCCGGAATGAGCATGGCACGAAGTACCTCAATTACATTTTTGATCGGGCTAACCAAATCGCCCGCCATAACATCCTCTGCTATGCGAACTGCGACATAATGCTGACCTCCGACTTTCGCGCAGCAGTCGAGGTGACCTCCAAAACCTACAGCGAGTTCCTTTTGATGGGAAGGCGCTGGGACACGAATATCACTGAGCCATGGGACTTCAATCAAGCTGAGTGGGATCGACAGTTGCGATCGCTTGCCTTGGCCACTGGGAGACTGAATGGGCCGAGCTGGGTGGATTATTTCTGCTTCTCGCGTGACCTGTACTACGGGAAGATGCCGCCGTTCTTGATTGGCCGTGATGGATGGGATCCATGGCTCATATGGTTCGCCCGCAACAGCGAGGTCCCTCTTGTCGATGTAAGCCGGGCGGTTATTGCCGTACATCAAAACCACGACTACGCGTATCTGAAACGGGGACCGGCGGCTATCCACAAAGAGAAGGAAATAAGCTACAACTTGAATCTAGGAAACGGAACAGGCTGGCACTATTACGCCGCTAACGCGGCGACTAGACAGCTTGTGGATGGCAACCTGAGGTCTAACCCACTGGCACGTCTTGGACCCATCCAACGCCGAATCGTGTGCGGCTTGTACTCGACTTGGTTCTCATTTCTGAAGATCACAAGGCCGATTCGTCATCCGTTGGGATTGCGGCGAATGTGACGCATGATCAGCATTTTGTGAGTTAACTAAAGGACTTGCTTGGTGGAGCTCGCCGGGGTTAGTTCATGCTTTCTCGCTGGTTCCGGAACCCATCGCTTATGACCCTCTTGCTGCATGTCTTTCGGATGAGCGAGACCTGCGACTCGGCAATGTGCGAAGGAGTTGGTCTGAGTTTCACTTAGCAACGCATATCATGTGATCGAAAAAATAGGGAACTAAGAACTCAGTCGTCTTTTGCCGAAAGAGTCCTAGGCGAATGACGTTCTCGCCAAACAGCTCAACGGCCCAGTGTTTGCCGACCCCTCGCATCCACCCGGTTGCCACGGAACGACTTCTCTCCCCGTGGTGAATTCTCTCAAACCTAGAAACCGAGAATCCTGCCTTGGCTAAACCCTTCCTAAGAGAGTTCGAATTAAAAAAGGAAAGGTGCTCTGGGAGGCACAAGTAAGTCCAGCGGCTTCCCGCCAGACGGGCTGTGAGAGAACCGGAGTCACCTGTGCCTAAAAGCAGCCATCCACCAGGTCTCAAGATGCGCCGCGCCTCCCGGAAGATGGGAGTTGGGCTAGGTAGATGCTCTAGAACGTCGAAAGAACATATCACATCAAAAGATTGTGCTGGGAATTTTGCTGAAACGAGGTCGCATTCGCGGATACTAAGCCCGGGACGCTTTCTGGCCCGCTCCGCAGCCAAATGAAAGAGTTCAATGCCGAACCGTTCCCAGTTTCCTCCGAGCGATTCCAGAAAAAAACCGCTTGCACAGCCTATGTCAAGGATCGTTCCCCCTTTGTAAAACGCTTCAGTCAACAATTGCCGAGCCACACGAAAATCTTCGCGGATTCCGCTATGCTCCTCGGCTAGGCTCACAAGATAGTCTTCCCCTGATTCGGCATAGAGTTCGTGAAGATCGCCGGCGTTCGGCTGTTGGAGTTTGAACAGGAAGCTGCACTCGCGGCAGGCAACAACGGTAGCACCGGCAAAGCCAAGTTCCAATGCGCAGGCTCGCTGGGGGTCATCTATGACATGCCGCACATCAAACTTCCGCTTTAGCCGACAACTTCCGCATACCGGGCAAACACTTACGGTCTCGAAACGATCAGTGTGTTGGTTAGTAGCCTGTCCCATAAACGAATAACGAACTCATTGTAGGGGCGCATTTGTCGACCGGGTACCCACTGTTCTCTTACAAGTCTCTTCGCCGATTCATCGATGACTGCCCCTGCCTTGACCCTCGAATTGTCTAGCTTCTGCGCGGGAATCTGAGATCTGACCACTGGCATGGCTTCAACCAATCCAACGCTAAATCGTTCGCAACGTTTATTGGGTTGGGTCTCATTGCTGAAAGCTACAAGGCGATTCGCCGTTCCTCGGGTTCACGGCGATCCTGATCTGACGGGCCAGTATTCCTGTCCTGCCCGCTCAGTTCGTCGAGGATCGAGGCCAAGATTCGCGCCGACTGCCCGATGGAGTGCTCACGAGCCATAGCGATTCGCCCCGCCCTCTTAGGGCTATCGACAGGTTCGGCGAGGGCTTTTGAAATCGAGTCTACCAGCTCGTCTGCAGTACGCCCTAAATAGACCAGGTCTTCATATTCCTGCAGGAATACGATAGGCGTGCTGACGACCGGTATCCCCTGAGCAAAGTAATCAAAAAGCTTCAGCGGAACGCAGTGTAGATTCTTGGCGGTTGAACAGTCATAGGGCATGAAACCCACATTCAAACCTGCCACGATCCTGCCGAGATCTTCTCGCGATCGCCAGGAGAGTATGTGCTCGTTGGGCAAGTGCAGCCGTTTCTCACTATCGAACGAAATGAACTGCCACTCCGGGTGTCGGACAAGCGTTTCCCTGAGCAGGGGGAGCGAGAGCCTCCCTCCCAAACCTCCCAAATAGCCCAGCCGCGGCTTCGGTATTCTTGACAGTTCGGCTGATTCGAGCAATCCACTCAGCGTTTGCCCGCCGGACTCGTCAACGTAGGAAAACTGTGGGATCTTGCGCACTTTTGCGCCGAACTCCCCCCGCAATTTCTCGAATGCGGCACGAGGAATAATCAATGCCAAGTCCGATTCCCGAACGTGTTCCGCCACGAGATCCAGTTCGTAGTCCATACAGATATGAATTAGCTGGAAGCCTCGCCGTTTGAACTCCCGGCAAAGCGGCAGACAGTAATCACCGTGGGGGTATATGAAAACTGGATTGTTCAGCTGCAGACGAACTGCAATGTTCAGGATTTCCGAGGCCAGCAGTTTCGCCTGGAACGGCCGAAGAATCGGAAACGAATTTAAACGATGACCAAAGTGCTGCAAACCGAACGCGAAGACGCCTTTTTCCACTTCGGAAAAAGGACGGACAGTCTGCAAAAAAGACGCGGGATTCTCACAGTAGAGTACACGCGATCCTGCGCGCGCCAGCGCGGAGGCCACGCGCTCTGGCACATTCGAGGCTTCCCATGTCCACCCCGAAGCTACAATTGCGTCACGCATGGGTTTTGCTTGGAACAGATTTCTGCGCAAAGTGAAGAGTCATTCGCTCTCTGTTCCTTCGAGACCGGGCTGCGTGCATCGAGCCGTCACGCACGACCGTGGTCTCTCAAACATTGCCGCCAGACGATCCTGGCCGGCGACGCTGTTCAGCGCCTGTTCGGTAAAACGCTCGTGATCGTGATCCCACGCGCAACCATTGTAAACCATGGACAGATCGATGGGCGCCGGGTTTGTGTCTCGGTCGACCCGTTCGGTTCTCTTCATGCCGCGCTTCGCTTTTCGTGCGTCTTTATCGTTGCGAGGATCGCGGTTTCTTTCTTACACAGTGTTTCTGGTGCCCGAGCACGTCAGTTCAACCTCTCGATAACAAGGGCCTTTCACTGGACTATCCTGCCGGCTAGGTAAGGAATGTCGTCGCACGCAGCTCCGACAATACGAGCAGGGGAGGCGGCACGTCAGACGGTATCGCACTGCCATCGCGCCTCAGGTTCGGGCCGGTGTGACCAAGGACAATAAATCGCGCCAGTGACGTAACAGTTTTCGGCGAACGGTCTCGATAGCCGGACCTGTGACTCTTCGCATTGGATGAGGATCGATTGCTCTCACGTGACGTAGGATGGCTGATTTGGCACTAAGCGGGATGCGCGTGCTCATCATTTCGGGAACCCAGCCAGCAGCATGTGCCTTGTACACTTTGAGGAGTTCCGCCTCGGACAAACTCACGCGGTCCAAAATCCAACGAACCACCTGCAGGCTTTCCGGTACGCTCACGCTCGCGGATCCCCGTGGGGTCTTGCTCCGGACACTCGCGTCGTGCAATCGATAGTAATTTAAGGGCTCGCTCGCATATGCCACCCGATCAAGAGCCATAGCAGCCCAAAGCTTCCAGTCGCTGCATAGAATCATGCTCTCATCCGCGCCACCCAAGCGTTCGTACACGACCTTTCGGAAAACAACCGCGCTCGCGTTCGGAACCAGGTTTTCGAAGAGGAAATAGCTTCGGCATTCCTGCAGTCCCTCAAGACAAAAGTCTGCATTCCATCCGTGGGGGGTTTGATATCGAAAGTATGTGTCCTCGAAACCCTTCAACTGGTCGTCGTCCGTAACGCGCCATGACCGGCAAAAGGCAAACGCGATTTTCTCGTCGCGCTCGAGGATCGCCACCAATCGCTCCAACAACCTCTCATCAGCATAGTCATCTGATTCCGCGATCCAGACGTATTTCCCCTTTGCTAGCCGGACGCCCTTGTTCCACTGCTTGAACGTGCTGCCGGAATTTTTTGCATTAAACTCGATCCTGACTCGCGAATCATCCGCATAGGCGGTAAGAATGTCACGACTATTGTCGGTTGAGCAGTCGTCCAGCAGGATCAGTTCGAAATCCAGAAAGGTTTGACCAAGGACGGTATCGATGCGCCGGCGTAGGAACCGGGCGTGGTTGTAATTGGGGACGATGACGCTAACGGCGGGCATATTTCTCCGCGGTTAGGATAAACCGAAGGTCGCGCGCCAGTGCCGTTGAATCTTTAGCCGGGCGGTCAACAGAGCTGGGCGGAGGACTCTACGAATCGGATGAGGGTCGATCGCCTTCACAGTTTTTAGCATTGCCACCTTCGAGCGACTCGCGGATATAAGCGACTTTTCGCCTGTGGGCCAGCAGTCGTCCAGGAGAGTCACCTCAAAATCCTGGTAACTCTGGTCAAGGATGCTATCGATCCGCCTGCGCAAGAAGCGCGCGTGATTGTAGTTGGGTACGATAAGGCTAACGGCCGGCATAGCGGTTTCTCGTGGTGCCGGCCCGCCCTGAGCTCATCGGGCATCTTGCCGACTCTCTTATGCTATCACATAGGGGACGGAGCTTCGGCTCCGACGCGAACCCCAGCCTCCGCATCACTCGAAAACACACTCAACGCTCGCCTCGTCGCTTCGAGGTACGCGCGGCCCCATTTCTGGCACGGTTCCAGATGATTACCCTCGGCCCATTCGTTCCAGGCGTTGATGAAAACCAACGACTCGGGAGACACGTCGGAGTTTTCATTCGCCGCGATGCGAGCCGCCTGTCGGCTCACGACCTCGCGCAGCCAGCGCTCGTAAAACTTCGGCGTGGAGTTCGCGAGGACGAGCGCACCACTCTTCCGCCGCGCACTGTTGTCCCAACTCGGGCAGACGCAGGGTATCTGCGGATACCCCGGGGAGCCTTGCGCCAATGCGCTCCTGGCCAATTGTTCATAGTCGGAGATAACGTCGTCGTAGAATATGGGCTCCGCGGTTCGGAGCTTTCTGCGATGCCACCACTTTCTGCGAAGAATCCTTGATTCCAGCGCGAGCCCCCAGTTCGGCTGAAAGCCTATCGAGTAATCAAATCCGATGTCCCGAGGGTCGCCAGCTTCGCTGTAGCTTTCTACACGAACGAGGAATAGGCCCTTCAGCCCGGCGCGTTCTGCTTCTCGCCTCCAGACGTCAGTTGTCCTTTGTGGCTCGGGCAACAATGACGCCCGGTAGACCGCGAAAAACGGGCGGTCCATCACGCGAATATAACGGCGGTCCAGAAAAAACGGAATTAGGCTGCGAATGTGCGCCAGATCGTCATCCGCAGTGTACTGCTGCGCCAATAGAACCTCATGGTGTAGGCCGTCCCATCGACGCGTCCAGTTTTCGTTAGCCCAGCAGAGGCAAAATGGAAAATCTGGTGCGCCGCTGTTCAAAATCTCGTTCACGGGCCGTTCGAGCAATTGCCGGCCATTGAACCAGTAGTGGTAGTGGCAAAAACCGTAGATTCCATACTCCGCCGCAAGCTCGGCCTGGGCCACTCGCGCCTCCGGCAATCGCAAGTCGTAGAATCCCAGGTCCGCCGGTAAATGGGGCTGGTAATGACCCGGAAAAAGCGGCCTAGCCTTCACTACGTTAGTCCATTCCGTGAAGCCTTTTCCCCACCATTCATCATTCTCCGGAATCGGATGAAACTGCGGCAGGTGAAACGCGATGGCCCTCACGCCTTGAAAACTTTCTAACGCCGGACCGCTCATGATATCTCAGCCCCAACTTGGTGACCGCCAGGCTCGGCTAACAAATCGGCCGCCGAAGTCTTGCCGCTAATTAGAACGTCCAAGAACTCTCCCTTTAGACCGAATCGCGGATCGTAGAAGTTAAGAATCGCGGGGATCATCCCTGAAGATCGGAACACAAAATCACACCGCTCGTCACCCCATTCCGTAATCAGCAGGCAACCTGCCGCGTCTATGGGATTACCGTGATAGTCTGGCTTCATTGGGTGCGTGATACCCTCCATTCCATTAGGTTCTGCTCGGACGACCGCTTTTCCCTCGATAATAAGGCACTGTATAGATGTGTGCGCCGCCGGGCTTCAGCGTGCGGGCAATCTCCGCAAACGCCTTCGCTGGTCGCAATACATGTTCAAAGACATCCAGTGTGATCACAAGGTCAAAAGACTCATCATTGCGAGAGATATTTCCAAGCATTCTTCGCGGAACGCGGGTTTCTCCAGCAGGTGCTCATCCACATAGTCATCCGATTCCGCGATCCACACATACTTTCCGCGTGCCAGCCGCCACCTCTATTCCACTGCCTGAATGTACTGCCGGAATTTATCTCGTTGAACTCGACCCGCGCTCTTGGATCTTCCACATACTCACCGATAACCACGGGCTTTCGTCCGTCGAGCAATCGTCCCAGCAAAATCACTTCGAAATCCCGATACGTCTGTGCCAACAGGCTGTCAACCCGCTTCCGCAGATACCGCAATTGTAGTGCGGTACGATAACGCTGACAGTTGGTATCGCCCCGGGTGACATAATTTCCTACCGAAGTGCAATTGCGATCAGGTAAGTCGGCTTTTCCCCAGTCCAGCTTCGCCGGCGGCGCAGGATGTATGGATTTATAGGGCTCAAAGGAGTGTTGTTAACCTGAAGTATCACGTCGGTGGCTGACGCTCGCTCTTCCGGGGTTGGTTCGCGAACGGCGGTCGGAGCCAGTCTGAATCGGGCGGCTCTTCTACGGACACGCCCAAGCAGGGAAACGTCGGAAGCCAGCGACCGCAAACTCCACCAGCCCGCAGAATGAGGATGCTGTGTGTAAAGTTTAAGTCCGCCGAACCTCGCGCGTAATGCCGTTGAAAATTCTTCCTCAGTCATTTCCGAGCAGTGATACGGATTCGCGGGGGCCACTACGTCATAAATTCCCTTGTTTGGCGTGGAGATAATCAGCTTCCCTCCGGAAGATAACACCCGCACGCATTCATCCAGGAAGCGATTCGGATTCGGGACATGTTCGATGGTTTCGAAGGAAACAACTACTTCTACGGAGTTGTCCGGCAATGGAATCTGCTCTGCGCTGCCGGGCCTGGCGTCAATACCATACTTCATCCGAGCGTGAAAGCAGGCAGATTCGGAGACGTCGACTCCGATCACATGCGCGGCTCCTGCCTTTTGAAGGGCCGCGGCGCCGTAACCTTCTCCGGACGCAATGTCCAGGACTCGTTTTCCGGCGACAAAGCGGCAAGCGAAAGCATAACGGTGCACGTGCTCCCAGAATGTCACGCCACCCGAAACCTCGGGAACCATCCGCTCGCCGGCGTTGTCGTCCAGTACCTGTATACTTTCTTGTGTCATATCCCGACCCAAGGATTGCGACTCATCCGCGGATCGCTTCATTCGCGACCTGCCGCTCACTGCCGTAAGGCTCGAACTCCGTTTTCCATTCGAACGAGGAGCGCACCACGCCCGGCAAGTGACCCGCGTAGTCGCCACGCACGGAATCGCCATCGATGGAATCAGTCACGTCGAATCCCACCACGCTCTGTTCATGAAAATGGACTTCGAAAGGACGAAGGTAGTAATCGCAACGTCCACCACCAGCGAGCCTTCCACAAGGACATTGCCCGGAATAGAGCCGCGGCATACGCAGCGGCCAGCCGTACGGGCCGCAATCAGACTCCACCGGAAAATTCCGGAATTCTGAATTTGCGAAGTCAAGCGCGACGTTTTGCGTCTCCATCGGTCTCCGCCTCCCGCGATAGTCCATTCAATAGTATCCGCGATGCGTGGCGCCGCCCGGCTGACGTCGTGGCGCTCTTTGACCTTGCGCCGCCGTTCCCATTGTACGGCGGCGATCCGCCGAATCAGTTACGGAGAGTACCAGCGCCTCGGTGCAACTTTACAGGGCACTCGGCGGAGGCTGGAAGCAATGATCTCTGCCCCTGGGGCCTCTAGCGAAGGCAACGGCGCGGACTCCAGAGTACAAACAACTACAGCATGAAGTGACGGTGTCCATGCGGGAGATGATCGAGCGAGCACTCAAGGCCGCATCTCGATCAGACAGCGGGATGAAGTGGCTGCAGGCGGTTCTCATTTTTCCGAATCGGTGTGCCAGCCAGGATTAGTCCATTTCCCCTTGCGTAAGACAAAAATCTCCGTGACGCGACCGGAGGTCACCGATCGCTTACCGCTCATTTCAATTTCATACAGGTACTGACTGTAGGCGATTGCAACATCGCCGAAGCGCTGAATTTCGGTGCGCGGAAACTCCAGGCGGATCAGCTTTCCACCATCTGCCTGAAACTTAGCGGCGGATTGAAATATGTCTGCCTGGTTCTTCCACTTTTCTTCCCCGGAACTAATGACAATCGTGTCCTTCGGGACCAACACTTCGAGAGTTTTTGTATCATTGGCGAACCACGAACGCCAAACGGCCTCGCGCGCTTTGAGGAGTTCCGCGCGATCGTCTGGCATTGCGGCCAGACCGGAAACGATCAGCAAAACCAGTGCACCAGCTGTTGCCACGGGAATCCGGACTATGCGACCCATATTTCCTCCTAGAGTCATAGACAAACTCAACCAAGTAGAGTGCAGGACGCCATCACAAATTCGGGCCGCAGCTAACCACACGGAGCAGTGAAGCGCCGCTGCGACCGCCGGCAGAACCGTTCATGAATTCACCGCGGGCCTTCGGTTCTGGTAAAGCGCCAGCAAGACAGATCCCGCGGATGCGGAAAAGACTGAATGATCCAGCGGGGACTTTATGCCGAAAGAAATGGCCATAGCGATGCCGAACATGACGAGCAGCAGCGCGCTGCCAATAGCCACCCATCGCGGCCAGATACCGAGAATGAGCGCGATTCCAAGAAATAGTTCGGCAGCGGTTGCGGCCCAGGCGAGAAATGGAATCGTGGCCGGAAGCATGAAGGAATTTACCTCGGCCGTATAGCGCATAAAGCCGTCGAAGTTTCCATAACCAACGTTCCTTCCCCAATAGAGGCCGAAGCGGTCGGCGACACCGGAAAGGAAGGCGGCGGCGAGTGCGCTGCGCGCATAGAGGATTCCGAGCCGCTCCAAAGTCTGGGTACGCTTGTCTTCCCCAGTGTGATTCGGAATGGGTTGCGACGAAATGAGTTGTGCGTTGAACACGATTATTTCTCTCCCGCAGGCTTGCTTTCCGGTACGTCAACGCTGAGTGCGGTGTGGCGGTCACAAACAAAAAACGCGAGCAACTTCGCCTGTTCTTTGTCGCTGGCGTTTGCCGAAACCAGATGAACGCCGTTCGGCGGTTCGTAGAACGTCTCGCCGGCTTTGTAGATGGCTTCTGGTTCATCCTTTACCTGTGTCCGGAGCGCGCCCGCAACGACATAACCGATAACCGGGCAAGGATGACCGTGAGGTGTGGAGGAGTCACCGGGTCCGTAGTTGACTTCAACCACTGTGACGGTGAGCTTGTCACCATTCAACTGTGGCAAATCGTGAGAGAAAGCGACTCGTGCGCGTTCTCTTTTCTCTTGATCCGCGTGAAAGGCATCCCTCGCAACAAAGTGGTTGCCGGCAACGGCTGCACACGAAATCGTTAGCGCGAGGCTGGCCCAGGTTTGGATGGTGGTCATGGTCGGCTCCGTTCAGCCGGTAAGTTAGATTAAAGTGGACCTGCCGCCAAGGTCCATTTACAGTATTTCTGGTGTACCACTTCTCATGACGAAACGAGCGACTGCCTTCGCGTTAGTGCTGCCACCCAAGCGTTCGGGAACCCCCGCCCATCGATGGCTGTATGGGTCCTTACGAGAAGAAATTCTCGCAGGCCGTCTGCGGTCCGGCGCGAAGCTTCCTGCCACGCGTGATCTCGCCCGACAATACCGACTGTCACGTGGAACCATCGTGAGCGCCTTTGAGCTATTGAAATCGGAAGGTTACTTGCGAGGAGCGATTGGGTCCGGCACTTACGTGAGCAACACCTTGCCCGACGCATTGCTTCAGGTGACACGCGCACCTAACCCGAGACTGTCATCGCGGGGAAAAAAGAAATTCAGCGTTTCAAATTACGGGAAGCGAGTGAATTTGTTTCCCAGCTTTGAAATACGCCCTAGCCGTGCCTTCCGTCCTAACGTGCCGGCGCTCGACTTATTTCCTACGACTTTATGGGCACAAATCACGGCTCGCCGATTGCGACGAGCCTCCATGCAGCTGCTACTGGCTTGCGATCCAATGGGATATGGACCATTGCGGGACGCGGTGGCCAGCTACCTCAGCACATCTCGCGGCGTGAAATGCCGTCCCGAACAGATCGCAATTGTCTCCGGCGTGCAGGAGGCTCTCGACCTAACCGCGCGGCTCTTCTTGAATCCTGGGGATCGCGTGTCCATGGAAAATCCAGGTTACGTCGGCGCGCGCATGGCGTTCGAAGCCGTAGGCGCGAAAGTCTCCGCCGTGCACTTGGACGACGAGGGAATGAAAATGCGCGACCGGAGCCTACGCGGTTCGCGACTGGTTTACGTCACGCCGGGTCACCAGTTTCCTCTTGGCATTACCATGAGCCTGTCTCGACGGCTGGAGTTATTGGAGTGGGCCCGAAAGTCGGGCGCACTGATCTTTGAAGATGACTATGACAGCGAGTACCGCTATTCGGGGCCTCCAATTCCGGCGATGCAAGGATTCGACCGCAACGGGTTGGTGATCTTTGCGGGGAGCTTCAGTAAGGTATTGTTCCCATCACTGAGGCTGGGGTATCTGGTGATTCCGCCGGACCTGATGACACTTTTCGCGGCAACGATATCGCTGACCGTGCGGCACGCACCACTAGCGGAACAAGCGGTGCTGTGCGACTTTATCACCGCAGGGCATTTTGCCCGCCACCTTCGGCGCATGCGAGAAGTGTACGCGGGGCGATTGTGGGTTCTGCTGGAAGCCGCTCGAGAAAAGTTAGCTGGATTGCTCGAAATCTCCAAAATCGAAGCTGGCCTGCAGACCGTCGGGTGGTTGTGCGAAGGGATGGACGGCGAATCGGCTACAAGGGCAGCAGCGGCCCGCGATGTGGAAGTATTTCCTCTCAGCCGATACACCCAGGGCCGTGTTGCGCGAGAGGGATTGCAGTTGGGTTTTGCCGCTGTGGATGCGCGTGAAATCCGGCGCGGCGTTCAAGGGCTCGCGGCCGCGCTGGAAGTGGAATCGAAGAGCTTCCAACGCCGGAGACGGTCACGGGACATCGATAAGACGGCTTAATATAGGCCTCCGACCGCCGTTCACAAATCTAATTTGAAGGTAAGAACCGGATAGTTTTTGAAGGTGCAATCCTTTAGGTTGTGCGAACGGTGTTAGCGCGACGAAGGTGACCGCATGAGCATGGCAACAAGAACTTCCATCGCGGCAGAAAATGCCATCTCGCGGGTCAGCGCGCTCGACTGGAATCGCGTCTCGCAGAATCTCGATAACTACGGAAGCGCGACGCTCGAGCACATCCTGGATCCTGACGATTCGAAAGCACTCGCGGAGTTGTACCAACACAATGATTTTTTTCGCAGCCGAGTTGTTATGGGACAGCACGGCTTCGGGCGCGGCGAATATAAATATTTCAGCTATCCCTTGCCCGACATCGTCGAGAAACTTCGAGCTTCGCTGTATGGGCGCCTGGCGCCGCTTGCAAACCGCTGGAACACCGCGATGGGCCTCGATGTCCGCTATCCCAGAACGCATGATGAGTTCATTGAGCGATGTCACCATGCAGGGCAGGCCAAGCCAACGCCGTTGTTGCTCCAATACAGAGAAGGCGATTACAACTGCCTTCACCAGGATCTTTACGGCGAGCACGTCTTCCCGATTCAGGTTGCCATCCTGCTTTCAGATCCGATGATGGATTTCACCGGCGGCGAATTTGTGTTGACCGAACAGCGCCCACGGATGCAATCGCGTCCTGAAGTCATTCCCCTGCGCCAAGGCGATGCCGTTGCGTTCGCAGTTCATCATCGTCCGGTGCAGGGCACGCGCGGCGTGTACCGGGTCAATCTGCGGCATGGCGTCAGCCGCCTGCGTTCAGGACATCGTCATACTCTTGGCATCATCTTCCATGACGCAGAGTAGCGTGTCCCGCACCGACCATGCCCCTCACCACATGACGGGCGACCGTCCCGTCGTGATCTTTTCATTACTGGGGCCGGGGCCCAGCTCAAAAGCTCGCTACAGGATTCAAGGCTGCGCTTGAGGAACGGGCAAGGGCGCGCCGGCACACCAAGCGGCTCACTAGAATTTCCTCGAGGCTGTGCTGGTTGTCAGTGCGTCCAACGAACTGAGAAGATGCACAGTAATCGGTCAAGAAATGTCAACAAAATGGATACCGACCGCGCTCAGAGTTCTTTCACGTGACGGGTGGCTTCTGTTCGTCACCAGATTTACGCGCTTGTTCGCGTATGGCTCGCTGTCCGTCATTCTGGTTTTCTATCTGGTTGGTCTCGGTCTAAGTTCGGCTCAAGCGGGCCTGGTCCTGACGCTCACCCTGGTTGGTGATGTAGTCGTCTCCCTTTACCTGACAAGTCGAGCGGATCGGATAGGGCGGCGGCGAATGCTGATTGCCGGCTCGATGCTAATGGCCGCAGCGGGTTTAGCCTTCGCCGGCACCAGCAATGTAATTTTTCTGATCATCGCGGGCACGATCGGCGTCATCAGCCCAAGCGGCAATGAAGTCGGCCCTTTTCTGTCGATCGAACAAGCCGCTTTGTCCCACATCGTTCCGGCCACAGCCCGGACCGAAGTTTTCGCCTGGCATGCGATGGCGGGCTCCTTGGCGACGGCGTTGGGTGCGCTGTTCGGCGGTTTCGTCACCGAGGCACTGCAGCACGCTTCCATGACGCCCGTGGCGAGCTACCGTTCCATCGTTATTGTCTACGCCGTTTTTGGTGCCGTTCTAGCGTTCCTCTTTGCCCGTTTGTCCGCACATGTCGAAGTGGATCCGGTTCACGACGGTACACTCGGCACGGCAACCACGCGTTTCTTCGGTTTGACGCGTTCGCGAAACATTGTTCTGAAATTATCAAGCCTGTTCGCTCTCGATTCGTTCGGCGGCGGCTTCGTGGTACAGAGTTTCGCTGCGTATTGGTTCTATCTGCGCTTCGGCGTCGAACCTGGAACGCTCGGCGCGATTTTCTTCTGGGCGAACCTATTCGCCGGAATTTCCGCGCTGCTGGCTTCCCGGCTGGCGGTGCGCATCGGTCTTGTTCGGACGATGGTCGTCACACATCTTCCTTCTAATATATTGCTGATTCTCGTTCCTCTAATGCCCACGCTCTCGCTGGCCATACTGGTGCTGCTACTCCGCTTCAGCATCAGTCAGATGGATGTCCCCACGAGGCAGTCCTATACAATGGCGGTCGTTCCAGCCGAAGAACGATCTGCGGCTGGCGGATTCACGGGAGTCGCACGCACCACTGGCGCGGCACTTAGCCCGCTGTTTGTGGGATTTCTCTTTGCGAAACCTTCTTTGATTAACGCTCCCTTTTTCATCGCCGGCACTCTGAAGATCGGCTACGACCTTCTGCTCTACTACTCGTTTCGAAAAATCCGTCCTCCGGAAGAACGCCAGTAATGAGCATGCGAGAGCTTCCTAAGCAGGGGCGCCATGGTTTCAATTCTGAAGCTTGCGGAACATCAGCATTGTTCCCAAAATGATCGCGACCAAGCTTCGCTGGACATTTCGCCTTTAGAAAGACGACGATAACGCGCGACATCGCCGCTAAAATTCGGCGGCGCGTTTAGGCGTACGACAAAGGCAAACACCCAAGCCGACAGGAGGAACTGAAATGAAGGAGATTCAGTCGACAAAGTTTCGGATGGTGGCGCTGCTTTTCGCAATGAGCTTGCCCATGGGATTCAGCGGGCCGACTACGGCTGAGCCAAAAGCGGCCGCGCAGGCAGGTCAGAATGGTGCCGACAAACCGTATATGGTCGAATACTACTACAAAGCAAAGTGGGGACACGCCGATGAATTCATCACCCTCTTCAAGAAGAACCACTATCCCGTACTGAA
>Ga0137403_10005256_pt1 | contig 15044 bp, 16 predicted proteins | sample CZOMad2_1_16fung_FD_122057 | JGI IMG/M metagenome (GOLD analysis project Ga0137403, IMG submission 122057) | Vadose zone soil fungal communities from Angelo Coast Range Reserve, California, USA - CZOMad2_1_16fungal (Hybrid Assembly) | ecosystem: Environmental > Terrestrial > Soil > Vadose zone... | reverse complement strand
GCCAACAACAAGGCCTTCCTGACCGGCCAGATCTCGTGCACCAATAACGCCTACAGCATCATGGTCTCCGCCAAGCGCGACCTGCCGGAGATGGGCAAGGTGATCGACCACGGTCTCAATCCCAAGGGACCCACCGGCCAGCGCTACCACGCGCTGGTGCCCGTGACGCACGGCGTGTTCGCCTACAGCAAGGACCCGCAGGCGGCCAAGGATTTCATGCGCTGGACCATGGACCCGAAGCAGTTCCGCCCGTGGATCGCCTCGGGCGACATGTACTTCGCTCCGTACCTGCACGCCTTCGACAAGGCGCCCGAGTGGGACATCGAGCCGCGCGTCAAGCCGTTCCAGAAGGTGCTCGAGACCGGCAAGCTCACGTCGTGGCCGGCGCCCGCCAATCGCCAGCACGGCGAAGTGATCAACCGCTGGATCGTGATCGACATGTTCACCAAGGCCATCACCGGCACGCCGACCAAGACTGCCATCGCCGAGGCGGTGTCGCAGATCAAGAGAATCTACGGGTAGGCATTGAGCAAGATCCTCGAGGCCTCGCGGGCGGGCGCCCTGGCGGCGCCCGCCCGTCGGCCGTTCGGGCTGGGCGGGCTCCGCGCGTTCTTGGAACGGGAATCCGTGTTCTCCTGGCTCATGCTCACGCCGCCGCTGCTGTTCCTGCTGGCATTCCTGGGTTACCCGTTCTTCTACGGCGTCTATCTCAGTTTCTTCCACCGAGAAGTCGCCCGCCCCGCCACCTTCGTCGGCCTGGGCAATTTCGTCACCCTCTCGAATGACCCGATCTTCTGGCAGGCGGTCAGGAACACCCTCCTGTTCACGGCGGTGGCGACCGTGCTCAAGGCCGGTGGCGGGTTGGCCATGGCCCTGGTGATGAACCAGGACTTCCGGATGAAGGCGGTGACCCGGGCCATGCTCCTGCTCCCGTTCATCGTGCCCACGGTGCTCAGCACGGTGGCGTGGCAGTGGATCCTGGACCCCGGCATGGGCCTGTTCAACCGCCTGCTGGTGGTGAGCGGCCTGGCGACGACGGGGCCGTCCTGGCTCGGCACGCCGACCATGGCCATGATCTCCATCATCATGGTCAACACGTGGCGGGGCCTGCCGTTCTTCGGCATCTCGATTCTCGCGGGCCTGCAGACCATTCCCGTCGAGCTCCACGAGTCGGCGACCATCGACGGCGCGGGCACCTGGGGCCGCTTCCGGTACGTCACGCTGCCCTCGCTCCTGCCCGTGATCTTCATCGTGACCACGTTCTCGATCGTGATCACCTTCTTCGACTTCCAGCTCGTCTACGTGCTCACCGGCGGCGGCCCCGCCAACTCCACCCACCTGATGGCGACCTACGCCTACAGCCTGAGCATGGGCGCGGGCCAGATGGGGCTCGGCTCCGCGGTGGCGCTCAGCATGGTGCCGGTGCTGGGCCTCCTGCTGGTGCTGCTCACCCTCTACGTGCGGAAGGACTGAGCGCCAAGGATGAGTGAATGGTCGGCGAGCTGACCTGGCGCAAGCGCCTCTTCGGTCTCTGGCTGCCGTTACTGGCGTTCGTGGTGATCGCGCTGTTTCCCTTCACGTGGATGGCGGCCACCTCGCTCAAGACCAATGCCGAGCTGTACAACCCGAAGGCCAGCCCTCTGGCGATCCAGAACCCGTCGCTGGTCCACTACATCGACCTGCTGAAGGAGACCAACTTCCTGACCTGGGTGGCCAACACGATGCTGGTGGCCGTGGTCGCGACGTTCATCTCCCTGCTCCTCGGGAGCATGCTGGCCTACCCGCTGGCGCGCATGCGGTTTCGCGGGGCGGCGCTGCTGGCCATCACCGTGGCCATCACCTACCTGATTCCCCAGACACTGCTGTTCGTGCCCATGGCCGATCTCATCGGCCGGATGAAGCTGGGCAATACGCTCACCGCCGTGATGCTGACCTATCCCACCCTGCTCGTGCCCTTCATCGCCTGGCTCCTGATGGGCTACTTCAAGACGGTGCCGAAGGAGCTGGAAGAGCAGGCCATGATCGACGGCGCCAGCCGCTGGCGCGCCATGACGAGGATCATTCTCCCCCTCTGCCTGCCCGGGTTCCTGTCCGCCGGCATCTTCGCCTTCACGCTGTCGCAGAACGAGTTCCTCTACGCCCTGCTCTTCCTGAGCAAGTCGAGCGTGCGCACCGTCCCGATCGGCGTCGTGGGCGAGCTGATCCGCGGCGACGCCTTCTACTGGGGCCAGCTGATGGCCGGGGCGCTGCTGGGCTCCATCCCCGTCGCGCTGATCTACTCCTTCTTCGTGAAGTACTACGTCGCGGGCCTCACCGCCGGCGCGGTCAAGGGCTAGACCAGCCAGCCGCGGCCCCCGCCGCCGGCCCGCCGCGCGGCGCGCAGTGCGCGCGCCACCGCCTCTTCGGGCGTGCGGGCGCGCACCAGCGGGACCCGGCGCCCCTCCGGCGGGGCCAGGCGCCAGGTCCCGAGGCCCACCACCGGCCGACCCAGCTTGAGCGCCAGCGCGATCTCGGAGAGCGTGCCGTAGCGGCCGCCGACCGCGATGACCGCGTCCGAGGAGCGCACAAGGATCACGTTGCGCGCCTGGTCCATGCCGGTGACGATCGGGATCCCCACCCAGCGATTCGCGTCGCGCGCCTCGAAGCCGGGCAGGAGCCCGACCACGGTGCCGCCGGCCCGCGCCGCGCCGCGCGAGGCCGCCTCCATCACGCCGCCGAGGCCGCCGCACAGCAGCACCGCGCCCGCCTCGGCGATGGCGCGGCCCACCCGCTCGGCAAGGGCCGCCACCCGGCGCGAGCAGACGCCCTCGCCGATCACGCCCACGTGGAAGCCGGCGCGCCCCGGCTTCCTGGTTCTCTTCAACTCAAGGGGCCTCGACCCGCTGCCAGCCGCCCTCCTTGAGCGAGCGCAGCACCGCGTCCAGCACGAGCTGGGCGGCGACGCCGTCCTCGAGCGAGGGCGACGGGCTCTCGCCCTTCTTGATGCCCTCGAGGAGGCGCTTCACCAGCGGCGCGATGGTGGCCTTGCCCGTCACCTCCATCTGGTCGCCTTCGCCAGCCGAGCGCGGCAGCCCTGCGGTGACCGGAACCGGCTGCAGCGTGCCGCTCGCGCCGGCCGCGCGCAGCTCGCCCACGTACCACTTGGGCTTCTCGCGGTCGAGCCGGTAGACGAGCGAGCCCTGGCTGCCGTAGGCCTCCAGGAACGACTCGTTCGCCCCGCGGGCGGCGCGGCTCACCGAGAACGTCACCTGCCCGCCGGAGACCAGCTCGCCCATCACGCTGCAGAAATCCTCCGCGTCGGTCGGCTTGCCGCCGGGCGCGCTGCGGGCGGGATAGGCCACGCCGGCCTGCGCGGTCACGCGCGCGAACTCGCCGAAGTGCCAGCGGATGAGGTCGATCACGTGCACGCCCATGTCGCCCATCGCGCCGTGGCCGGCCTGAGCGCGGTCCATCCGCCACGTCACCGGCGCGGACTCGTCGGCCCAGCGGGCCCCGAGCCAGCGTCCCCCCGCGTGGAACAGCCGGCCGACCGCTCCCGCTTCCACCAGCGAGTGGAAGCGCTGCATCGCCGGGATGAACCGCCAGTTGAACGAGGTCATGGCCACGCGCTGCGCCCGGCGGGCCGCCTCCACCATGTCGCGGCCCTCGGCCGCGGTCATGGCGAGCGGCTTCTCGCAGAGCACGTGCGCGCCCTGCTCGAACGCGCGCAGCGCGATCTCGCGGTGCAGGTTGGGCGGCGACGCGATCACCACGATGTCCGGCTTGGTCTCCTCGAGCATCTGCTCCCACCGCTCGAAGACGCCGGGGACGTTGTAGCGCTCGGCCACCGAGCGGGCGGTCTCCTGATTGCGCTGGCAGACCGCGACCACCTCACAGCCGTTGGCCTGAAATGCCGGAATGTGAGCGCGGCCGAAGCCGAGCCCGACGATGCCCACGCGATGCTTCTTCCGAGCCATGCGTCGTCGGTCCTTTCGTCCGCGGAGTTCCCTTCACCCGCGGATTGAGTTACAGTCGGCCCCATCCTAGCAGCAGGCCAGAGGAGGCCCCAATGAAGGCGGTCACCGCCATTGCCGAGATCCTGAAGCGCGAAGGTACCACCTTTCTGATCGGCTATCCGGTGAACCCGATCATCGAGGCGGCCGCCCAGGCCGATATCCGCACCATCATCGTGCGCCAGGAGCGCACCGGCCTGCACATGGCGGACGCGGTGAGCCGCATCACCTCCGGCCAGAAGATCGGCGTGTTCACGATGCAGCACGGGCCCGGATCGGAGAACGCCTTCGGGGGCGTGGCCCAGGCCTACGGCGACTCGGTGCCGATCGTGGTGCTGCCCGGCGGCTACCCGCGCCGCATCACCAATATCCCGCCCAACTTCAACTCGTTCATCAACTACCGCAACGTGACCAAGTGGTGCGAGCAGGTCATCATGGCCGACGCGGTGCCCGACGCGATGCGCCGGGCCTTCACCCAGGTCAAGAACGGCCGCCCGCGCCCGGTCCTGGTGGAGATCCCGGTCGACGTCTACCAGGAGGAAGTGCCCGAGCCGCTCAACTACAAGGTGACCCCGCGCACGCGGGTCGCCCCGGATCCGGACGCGGTCACCGAGGCCGCGCGCATCCTGGTGGAGGCGGAGCGGCCGGTGATCTACGCGGGCCAGGGCGTGCACTACGCGCGCGCGTGGCAGCAGCTCCGCGAGCTGGCCGAGCTGCTGGAAGCGCCGGTCACCACCAGCCTCGAGGGCAAGAGCGCGTTCCCGGAGAACCACCCGCTGTCGCTCGGCTCGGGCGGCCGCTCGATCCCCAAGACGGTGCACGAGTTCCTCAAGAACTCCGACGTGATCTTCGGCATCGGCTGCAGCTTCTCGACCACCAACTACGGCGTCACGATGCCGAAGGGCAAGACCATCGTGCACTCCACCATCGACGTGGCCGACCTCAACAAGGACATCGTGGCCGAGCACGCGGTGATCGGCGACGCGGGCCTCGTGCTGGACGCGCTCCTCGCCGAGGTGCGCGATCGCCTGAAGGGCAAGCCGCGCGGCCGCAAGGCCGAGGTCACCAAGCAGATCGCCACCATGAAGGGCGAGTGGCTCGCCCAGTGGATGCCCAAGCTCACCGCCAACGACAAGCCGCTCTCGCCCTACCGCGTGATCTGGGACCTGCTCCACACCGTGGACGTGGCCAACACCATCATCACCCACGACGCGGGCAGCCCGCGCGACCAGCTCTCGCCCTTCTGGGAGAGCACCAACCCGCTCACCTACATCGGCTGGGGCAAGACCACCCAGCTCGGCTACGGCCTGGGCCTGGCGATGGGCGCCAAGCTCGCGAAGCCGGAGTCCCTTTGCATCAACGTGTGGGGCGACGCGGCCATCGGCTTCACCGGCATGGACTTCGAGACCGCGGTGCGCGAGCGCATCCCGATCCTGTCGATCCTGCTCAACAACTTCTCGATGGCGATCGAGCTGCCGATCATGAAGACGGCCACCGAGAAGTACCGCTCCACCGACATCAGCGGCCACTATGCGGACATGGCGAAGGCCTTCGGCGGCTACGGCGAGCGCATCACCGAGCCCGGCGAGATCATCCCCGCGCTCAAGCGCGGCATCGCCAAGACCAAGGACGGCGTCCCGGTCCTCCTCGAGTTCATCACCGAGAAAGAGATCAACTTCTCGATCTTCAAGTAGCCGGACCCTCTCCCCTCCACCCTCTCCCCTCGGGGGAGAGGGCAGGGTGAGGGGCGAGGCAGGATGAGCGATGACGAGATCGGCCACCTCCCCGGAAGCATGCGATCGCCTCTTCGGAGAGCACGTCAACGCCGGCGATCTCGAGGCGCTGCTCGCGCTCTACGAGCCCAACTGTAGCTTCGTCCGGCGCGACGGCGGCGTGGCCCGCGGCCACGCGGAGATCCGCCTAGTAATGGAGCGCCTCCTCGCGATGCAGGCCAGGATGAGCACCGAGATCGTGAAGGTGGTCCAATCGGGCGAGGATCTCGCGATGGTCTACAACGACTGGAGCATGTCGGCCAAGCGCCCCGACGGCCAGCCGGTCGAGGCCAGCGGGAAGGCCATCGAGGTGGTGCGGCGCCAGCCGGACGGAACCTGGCGCTTCATCCTCGACGATCCGTTCGCGCGCGGCTGAACCGTGACCGCCGCGCTCACCTACCGCTCGCCCCAGACGGACGTGCGGCCGAGTCCGATTCATGGTGCGGGCCTGTTCGCGAAGCACGCGATCGCGCGCGGCGACATCGTCGCGGTCAAGGGCGGTCACGTGCTGACCGCGGCGCAGTGGGCGGATCTCGAACCGGCACTCGGTCCCGCCGACATCCAGATTTCCGAGGATCTCTTCATCGCTCCGGTGGAGCAGACCCAGCGCGACGGCTCCATGCTCTACACCAACCACTCCTGCGACCCGAACCTCGCGATCCAGGGCCAGATCGTCCTGGTCGCGATGCGGGACGTCGCCCCCGGCGAGGAGCTCACGATCGACTGGGCGACCACCGACGACGGTGACTACGAGATGGAGTGCCACTGCGGCAGCCCCCGCTGCCGCCGCACCGTGTCCGGCAAGGACTGGACGAAGCCCGAGCTGCAGGAGAAGTACCGCGGCTGGTTCTGCTGGTTCCTCCAGCGGAAGATCGACGCGGCGGCAAGGCGATGAGCCCGCGCCTCACGGTCCGGGCCGGTCTCGGCCTCCTCGCGCTGCTGGTCCTCGGCTGCCTTCCCGCCATTCAGCGAGACCGGGAGGCGCGAGGCGACTGGCCCGCCTACGGCAACGACGCCGGGGGCGGTCGCTATTCACCCCTGGCCCAGATCGACCGGGGGAACGTTGGGCGCCTCGGGGTGGCCTGGACGTACCGCACCGGCGAGGCCGACGATGCCAGCGCGGCGCGGCGACGCTCCGCCTTCGAGGCCACGCCCATCGTCGTCGACGGCACGCTTTTCCTCAGTACCCCCTTCAACCGCGTGATCGCGCTCGATCCGGAGACCGGCAAGGAGCGCTGGGTCTACGACCCGGGCGTCGATCGAAGCCGGTTCTTCGCGCTCGTCACATCGCGCGGCGTCTCCACCTGGCTCGATACGGGCCGCCCGCCCGGTCAGGCATGTCGCCGGCGCATCTTCGTCGCCACGATCGATGCACGCCTGATCGCACTCGACGCGGAACGCGGCACCCCCTGTAGCGACTTCGGGCAGGATGGCACGGTCCAGCTCAAGGAGGGAATCGCGCCCGATCCGTATCTCCGGTGCTGCTATCAGGTGACCTCACCGCCCGCCGTCATCGGCTCACTCATCGTCGTCGGCTCGGCGATCGGCGACAACATCACCACCGGGATCTCACGGGGCATCGTCCGCGCGTATGACGCACGCACCGGAGCGCTCCGGTGGACCTGGGATCCGATCCCGGCGGACGCCAGCGATCCGGCGACCGCCACCTGGGGTGCCGAGAGCTGGCGTCGCACCGGCGCGGCGAACGCGTGGGCGCCGATCTCCGCCGACCCGGAGCGTGGCCTCGTGTTCGTGCCGACCAGCAGCCCGAGCCCGGACCACTACGGCGGCGCGCGGCTCGGCGCGAATCTCTACGCCAACTCGGTGGTGGCGCTGCGCGCGGAGACCGGAAAGCCCGTCTGGCACTTCCAGGTCGTCCACCACGATCTCTGGGACTACGACGTCCCGGCCCAGCCGACGCTGCTGACGTTCACCCGGAACGGCGCCGGCATCCCGGCGGTGGCGGTCGCCACGAAGATGGGCCACTTGTTCGTGCTCGATCGGCGGACGGGCGCGCCGCTCCTGCCCGTCGAGGAGCGGCCCGTCCCGAAAAGTACGGTGCCCGGCGAAGAGGCCGCCCCGACCCAGCCGTTCCCGGTTCGGCCGGGTCCCCTCATGCCGCAGCGCCTGACCCCGGACGATGCGTGGGGCGGAACCCCGGCCGACCGCGCGGCGTGCCGCGACCGCATCGCGAAGCTTCGCTCGGAAGGCGTCTTCACGCCTCCGAGCCTCGAAGGCAGCGTCGTCTTTCCCGGACTCGGCGGCGGCATGCACTGGGGAGGCCTGTCCCACGATCCGATCCGCGGCTTGATCATCGTCAACACGACGCGTCTGGCGTTCATGGTCCAGCTCATCCCCCGCGCCGAGTACACCGGGGCCCGGGACGCCGCGGGCGCGACGGGACGCAGGGGGGAATTCGGGCCTCAGCTCGGCACGCCCTACGGGATGTACCGCGAGGTCCTGCTCTCACCCTCCGGGCCATGCAACCCACCACCCTGGGGCACCCTGGCCGCGGTGGACCTCGCCCGCGGCGGGGTCCGCTGGGAGGTACCGCTTGGCACCGTCCCACAGATGGCGGCCATTGCCCAGTCGGCGTCGTGGGGCTCGCCCAACTTCGGCGGCGCGGTGACCACGGCGGGAGGCCTCGTGTTCATCGCCGCAGCGCTGGATCCCCGGATCCGCGCCTTCGACGTGGAAACCGGAAAGGAGCTGTGGAGCGCCGCGCTCCCCGCCGGCGGTCAGGCCACCCCGATGACCTTCCAGCTCGGCCCGGGCCGGAAGCAGTTCGTCGTCATCGCCGCCGGAGGTCACGCGTCGATGCGCTCGCCGATGGGCGACTCGGTCGTCGCCTTCGCCTTGCCGTGAACGTCGTCTTCGGGCTCCGTTGCCCGTGACCAGCGCGCTCTCCGCCGAGCGTCCGTACGGTGATCTCGTCACCACGACGCTCCGCGTGCTCACCTGGAACGTCTGGGGCCGCTTCGGACCCTGGGAAGAGCGGGAAGCCGGGCTGATCGAAACGCTCGAGGCTCTCGAGCCCGACGTCGTCGCGCTGCAGGAAGTCTGGTGCGACCGCGGCGGCCAGGATCAGGCGGCGCGGCTCGCCAAGGCCCTCGGATACCACGGGGCCTACGGTGGCGGAACGTTCCTTGCCGAAGACTGGGGCACCGGATCCGGCCTCCTGTCCCGGTGGCCGATCGAGCATCACGAGTATCGCGAGTTCCCCGGCGCCGCCCCGGACCGGTGGGGCGGATCCGCCCACTTCGGGCGCATCGCGGGGCCACGGGGGCCGCTGTCCGTATTCTCGGTGGCGCTCGACTGGCCGCCCCATGCCAGCGCGGTGAGGCAAGTCTCTGTCCGGCACCTCGTCTCGTTCGTCCTCGAGGTGGCGGGGCCGGCCTTCCCGACCGTCATCTGCGGAGACTTCAACGCGCCCCCCGATTCGGACGAGCTCCGCATGCTCACCGGACGCACCGACACCGCGGCGCCGGGCTTCGCGCTCTTCGACGCCTGGGAGATGGCCGGAGACGGGAGCGGGCATACCTGGGCGCGGAGCAATCCCTGGACCGCGCCGGCGCTCCTGCCGGACCGGCGCATCGACTACATCCTGGTGGGCCGGCCGCGCCGCGGCGGGGCCGGGCACGTGGTCGGCTGCGCGATCGCGGGGGTCGAGCCGGTGGACGGCGTCGTCCCCTCCGATCACTACGGGGTCGTCGCCGACCTCCGCTACTAGATCGCACCGTGATCCTCGAGCTCGTCGCCCTGCTCTGCACCGGGCTCTTCGCCGGCGCCGCCCTCTACGTCAGCTTGGTCGAGCAGCCCGCGCGCCTCGAGTGTGGACCGGCCCTGGCCATCGCCGAGTTCGGGCCGAGCTATCGGCGGGGGGCCGTGATGCAGGCGTCGCTCGCGGTCGGGGGCTGCCTCACGGCGGTGGCCGCCTGGACCCAGGGCAGCCCCACTCCGGTGCTCATCGCCGGCCTCCTGCTCGGGTCCTTGATCCCGTTCACGCTGATCGTGATCCTGCCGACCAACAAGCGTCTGCTCGATCCCGGGCTCGACCCTGGCTCTCCAGAGACCGCGGCGCTCCTGGCACGCTGGGGCCGCTTGCACGCGGTCCGCAGCGTGGTGAGCGGCGTCGCCTTCCTGCTGCTCGGGCTGCACCGCTCCGGGAATCTCTAGTCATGGCGGCGGGTCGCGGCAGCCGGGTCGTCACGCCGGAACGCTTCGCCACCGGCATGACCTTCGATCGGTACATGAACTACATCGGCACTCCGGAGAACCTCGCCCGCGAGGCCGGCTGGTGGCGAGGGCCGGACCGAATGGACTGGAGCGGCCCCCTGCGGACATGGTACGAGACCCTCCAGCTCCGCGATGATCAGGTCGCCGCGATCCGGTGGCTCGCCGCGCAGCCCAAGGGGCCGGCCAAGATCCTGATGATCTCGGAAGAATGGTCGTCGGACTGCCGCCGGGTCATCCCGATGCTCGGGCGGCTGGTGGAGGAAGCTCCGCTCGAGCTGCGGATCTTCCCGCGCGACGGCCAGCGGGTCGGGCGCGGGCCGAAGGCCGACCCCGCCGAGTCGCCGAACGCCGACCTCATGAACGAGTTCCTCCGGGAGCGGGACGGCCGGACCTATCAGTCGATCCCGGTCGTGGTCTTCTACACCGAGGATCTCGAATACCTGTACCACTACACCGAGCTCCCCGCGCTCTTTCCCCGGGACCGCCTCGTCCCCGCCATGCAAGCGGCCCGGCCGGGCGAGACGCCGGAGCAGGCGTGGGCGCGCTTCCTGCACGACTGGAGTGTGTTGCAGCTATCGCCCTTCTTCAAGGTGTGGGCCTCGGCGGCGATCGACGAGATGCTCTCCGCGCTCTACGAGCAGCGCGTTCTCGGCGCGCGATGAAGGCCTCTACCATCGTCGCGACGGTGGTCGGGATCGCCGTCGGCGTGTACTCCGGCACCCATCTCCTCATTCCCCTGGCCCTGACCGGCCTGCTGTGGTGGGCGGCCCGGAAGCTCTTCCCCGATCGCTCACCCGGCTACCTGGCGGCCGGCGCGGTGCAGGCCGGTCACCTCCTGTGGATCACGGTCGGCCTGATCGTCATCGGGGCGCTGACCGTGGATCTGGTGGACATCGCGATCCTGCTCATCGGCGTCCTCTGGCTATTCCTGCGGCCGGGCCTGGCGCCGGTCATCGTGCTGACGATCTACCAGGGGCTGGCGCTCGTCATCAACCTGTTCGCCTTCCTCAGCTTCCCGATCGGCCACAACCTGCACCGGGCCCTGCTCGTCCACATCATCTGGCGCGGCCTGGCGGTGATCCTGATGTGGCGCGCCCACCACAAGGCGGCCGGGCTCGACGAGGCCGCCGCGTATTGACAGCCGGCCGCGCCGTGTGGTCTGGTGAAGCGCCCATGGGCGTCCCAGGCTCCCTGATCGCCCGTCTCCAGCCGCTCGTGATCGAGCCGGCCCGCCCCGCGTGAACCGGGCCGTTCTCTTCGCGATCCTCGCCGGCGTGTCCGCCGCCACCTGGACGCTCTGCCTGAAGCTGGCCTCGACCAAGATCACCCCGGCCCTCGGGGCGCTGGTCATCACCACCGGTGCCCTCGTGATGAACTCACTCGTCCTCCTGGCCACGCGGGCCCACGGACACGAGATCGCCTTCACCCGCGAGGCGCTGTGGCTCATGGCCCTCGCCGGCGTTGCCGCGGCCGGGGTCGACATCTTCGCGCTCTTCGCCTACGACCGGGGCCTCCAGGTCACGTCGTCGTTCTTCATCGGTGGCACCTCCACCGTGCTCGTCCTGCTCGCGGGCTTCCTGCTGTTCCAGGAGCCCTTCACCTGGATGCGTCTGCTGGCGATCGCCATGATCGTGGGTGGCTCCCTGCTGCTGCAGGCGCAGGGCGGATGATCCTCGAAGGCACCGACGTCGCCCGGAGCTTCGGCGGCCTCCGCGTCCTGACGCGCGTGAGCTTCGCGGTCGCCGAGGGCGAGATCGTGGCGCTCATCGGGCCCAACGGGGCCGGCAAGACGACGCTCTTCAACCTGGTCAGCGGGCTGCTCCGGCCCTCCGCAGGCTCGATCCGATTGGGCGAGCACCAGATCAGCGCGCTCCCCGCCTACCGGATCGCGCGGCTCGGCCTCGGGCGCACGTTCCAGACCCCGCGGCCGTTCCTCGACCTGACCGCCGCGGAGAACGTGGCCGCGGCCGCGCTGTGGAGCGAGCGGCCGGGCGGAACACCCGCCGAGCTGCTGGCGCTCGTCGAGATGGACGAGCACGCGACGGTGCCCGCGCGGCGGCTCACCGGCGGCCGGCGCAAGCTGCTCGAGCTGGCGATGGCGCTGGCGCTCCGGCCGCGGATCATCCTGCTCGACGAGCTGCTGGCCGGGCTCACGCCCACCGAGGGGGCGCGGGCGACCGCAATTCTGAGGAAGATCCGCGACGAGCGCGGGGTCGGGTTGTTCTGGGTGGAGCACGTGATGAAGGCCATCATGGAGACGGCGGAGCGGCTGATCGTGCTGCACCATGGAGAGGTCATCTGCGAGGGTCCGCCCGCGGCGGTCTCGCGCGATGCCCGGGTTCTCGAGGCGTATCTCGGCGAAGCATCCCCTATGGCGAGGAGGCCATGATCATGAGCATGCGCAGACGGCAGTTCCTCACGGCGGCGGCGGGCGCGGCCACGGTTCCCCTCCTGCGGACGCGCGCCCGCGCCCAGGCAAAGCCGATCCGCGTCGGCTACACCATGTCCGCGACCGGCCCCTACGCGGTGGGCGCCGGCATCACCCAGGTCCCGAACTACACGCTGTGGCAGGAGCAGGTCAACACCAAGGGCGGCCTCGCGGTGAAGGGCGAGGGGCGCCGGATGATCGAGTTCGTCACCATCGACGACCGCAGCGAGATCGAGACCGCGGTGCGCTTCTACGAGAAGCTGGCCACCGACGACAAGGTGGACCTGCTGCTGCCCCCGTGGGGCTCGGCGATGAACTTCGCGATCGCCCCGGTGGCCGGCAAGTACGGCTATCCGATGATCGGCCCCACCGCGATCTCCGGGAAGTTCAAGGAGCTGGCCCTGCCCTACTTCTACACGATGCTGGTGCAGCCCGCGCCGCAGATGCAGGCGGTGGCCGCATTGCTGCGCGATCTGCGCGACCAGGGCAAGATCAAGAAGGTCGCGGTGGCCTACGTCAACGATCTCTTCGGCATCGAGCTGAACGCCGCCACCGGCCCCGCCTTCAAGGCGGCCGGCCTCGAGGTGGTGGACACCAAGAGCTACCCTCTGGGCGCCAAGGATCTCTCGCCGGTCCTCCGCGGCTTCAAGGACGCGGGCGCCGACGCGTTCGTCGGGCTGACCTATCCGCCGGACAATATCCTCGTCACCTCCCAGGCCAAGGAAGTGGACTGGAACCCGGCCGTCTTCTTCACCGGGGTGGGCACCGCGTTCCCGTTCTACCGCGACCGCTTCAAGGGGGCCGAGGGGGTGATGGGCATCGCGGGGTGGAACCCGAAGGTGAAGTTCGCGGGAGCCAAGGAGTACTTCGACGCCCACGTCAAGAAGCACCAGAAGGAGCCCGACCGCTGGGCGAGCGCCTTCGCGTACGCGTCGCTGCAGATCCTGGAACGGTGCGTGGGCGAGGTCGGCCTCGACCGGCCGAAGATCAAGACCATGCTCGACGCCACCGAGTTCCAGACGGTGGCCGGGCCCATCAAGTTCACCAAGGGCGAGAACGTGACCACGCCGGGCATCGTCGGGCAGTGGCAGAAGAACGAGTTCGAGCTCGTGTGGCCCAAGGCCTCGTCCACCGGGGCCGCGGTGGTGCCGAAGCCGGCCTGGGCGTGACGCTCTCGCCCACCCTGCTGCTGGACGTCGTGGTCGGGGGATTCACGACGGGGGGCATCTACGCCCTCGTCGCCCTCGGCCTCAATCTCCAGTACGGCCTGATGCGGGTGCTGAACGTGGCGCACGGCGAGTTCCTGATGCTGGGCGCCTACGTCACGTTCTCCCTGCACACCGGCTGGGGCGTCAACCCGCTCCTGACCCTGCTGATCACGGGTCCGACGGCCTTCGCCGTCGGGCTCGTGCTGCACCGGCTGCTCTACGCCCCGCTGCTCGCGGGCGGGGCGGCGGAGAGCCTCGAGTCGCGCTCGCTCCTGCTCTCGTTCGGGCTCATGTTCGTGCTCCAGAACGCGGCGCTGCTCGTATGGAGTGCTGATCTCCGTGGTTACAGCTACCTTGCGATCCCGCTGCGATGGCTCGGCACCGTCTTCCCCGCCAATCGGGTGCTCGCGGCCACGATCGCCCTCGCCCTGGGCGGGGCCTTCTACCTCTACCTCCGCTACAGCCTCACCGGCAAGGCGGTGCGCGCCCTGATGCAGGAGCCGGAGGGCGCGCAGCTCATGGGCATCCAGACCTCACGCATTCACGGCCTCTGCTTCGGCGCGGGCATCGCGATGTCGGCGGTGACCGGCTCGCTCGTCAGCATGCTGTTCGAGCTGACGCCCTTCATGGGCCTTCCCTACACGGTGACCGCGCTCGTCGTCGTCATCCTGGGCGGGCTCGGCAACATGCTGGGCTGTCTCCTGGCCGGGCTGCTGCTGGGCCTGGTCGAGACCGCCGGCGTCTACCTCGCTTCCTCCGACATCCGGCTGATCTCGTCCTACGCGGTGCTCTCGCTGATCCTGGTCCTCAAGCCCTCGGGGCTCTTTGGCCGCTAGGCTCGCCGGCGCCGCCCTCGGCGCGGCGCTGCTGGTCGCGCCGCACGTGCTGCCCACGTACTACCGCTCGCTCACGCTCGCCATCCTGGCCGACGTGGCCCTCGCGGTCTCGTGGGCCTTCTTCTCGGGCCCCACGCGCTATCTCTCGCTCGCCACCGGCGCCTTCTTCGGCGCCGGCGCCTACACCACCGCGGTGGTCATGGTACGTCTGCCGTGGCCGCTGCCGGTCGTGGCGGCCGCCGCGGTCGCCGCCGCCATGGCGCTGCTGGTGGGCACGCTCGCGCTCCGCCTGCGCGGGCCCTACTTCGCGATCTTCACCTTCGGCCTCGCCGAGCTGGCCAAGCACACGCTGATCTGGTACGAGACCGGCGTCACCGGCACCGTCGGCCGCCTGCTGCTCAACCCGCCCGACGCGGTGACGCTCTACTACACCGTGCTCGGCGTGGCCGCGGTCGCGGTGGCGATCGCGGTGTGGCTCCCACGCGGCCGCTGGGGCATCGCGCTCGTGGGCATCGGCGCCGACGAGGAGCGCGCGGAGACGCTCGGCATCGACACCACGCGCATCAAGATCA
>Ga0137403_10005254_pt1 | contig 15048 bp, 12 predicted proteins | sample CZOMad2_1_16fung_FD_122057 | JGI IMG/M metagenome (GOLD analysis project Ga0137403, IMG submission 122057) | Vadose zone soil fungal communities from Angelo Coast Range Reserve, California, USA - CZOMad2_1_16fungal (Hybrid Assembly) | ecosystem: Environmental > Terrestrial > Soil > Vadose zone... | reverse complement strand
CGCGCGCGGCCTTCGGCGACTTCTGGGGATTTCAATGCGGCTGGTGGAACTGGACTGGAACATTTCTGCTAAACAGCCTTTACGGCGTACTGGTGATGGATTATCTCGTCCAGTATTTTCCGTGGCTGACTGGAAACGCCAAGTGGGCGGGCGCCTGCCTGGTTCTCTGTTTGCTTTCCTATCTGAACATACGCGGGATACAAATTTCTGGTTGGGTCTCGGTCGCGATGCTGATCGTCGTGCTGATTCCCGTGGCGTGGCTGTGCATCGTGTCGCTGTTGCACTGGCACCACAACCCGGTGCTACCGTGGACGCCACCGAGCAAACCATTCGGCGCCATCTTCGGAGTGGGACTTGCTTTGGCCATGTGGAACTACGCTGAGTACGAGCAACTGTCCAGCGTCACAGCGGAGATGGACAATCCGCAAAAAACATTTCCGCGGATTCTGCTGTGGAACACGCCGATGAATATTCTCACTTACACGCTGCCGGCTTCGCTGGCCATTGCGGTGCTTGGCAACTGGCAGGAATGGCAGACCGGCTACATGGTCGAAGCATCGCGCAGGATCGGCGGTGAAGCGCTGGGAGTGGCGATGCTGGTCGCTTCGATCATCGGCACCGCTTCCCTTTCGAATAGCACCATTCTTTACACCACGCGCATTCCCGCCGCGATGTCCCAGGACGGCTATCTGCCGGCGTGGCTTGGCAAGATCCATCCCCGCTTTGGAACGCCGGCGCGCGCAATCAGTGTCTCTCTCGTAGTTTATTGTTTGCTTGCGAAGTTCCCGGTGGCCGATCTCGTCAACATCTATATCTGGGCGCGTATCGCAACTTCCCTGCTTACTCTGCTGGCGGTTTGGGGCATGCGCCGAAAACTTCCCAACGCGGCACGCCAGTTTCGCGTTCCCGGAGGCACCTTTGGCCTGGCTTGCGCGATCCTGTTCCCGGCAATCCTGTGCGGAGTAAAAATCTACTACAGCGAGCCTTTCGTATGGCGGTGGGCACCCTGGCTGCTGGCTTCTGGCCCGGCGGCTTACGCAATTCTGCGCTGGGGATTTGGTTTGAAACCTGACTCATTGCCTTTTTCTGAGGAGACTACCCAATGAATTCTTTTTCTCGTCGAGTTTTCCTAAAACGCAGTTCCGTCGCGGCTCTGACTCCGGCACTACACAGTCCGGTGGCCGACATTGCCAGTTGGCTGGGGCAAAGCGGCGAACCTTCCCTGCGCTTTCCGGATCAGCCGCGGGAGCGCATTTCCGTTGCTTCCTATCCTTTCCGCGAATTCATTGCCGGACAGCACGGCGACAAATCCGTCGCTGCATCCAAGATGCCGCTTAAGGATTTCGCGGCGCATGTCGTCGAGAAATTCCACATCCGAAAAATCGAACCGTGGAGCGAGCACTTTCTCTCGATTGAGCCGGGCTATCTGGACGAAATCCGCGACGCCGCCACAAGGGCCGGCAGTTCCTTCGCAGACATTGCCGCAGATGGCGAAAACAGCATTTATTCCAATGATTCCGGGGAACGCGACCGGGCCGTTGGATTCGGCAAGGACTGGATTGACGTTGCGGCGCGCCTCGGGTCGCCGAGCGTTCGCATCAATATCGCCGCTGCGAAAAACGCCAAACCCGAGGTCGCGCGCGTGGCGGAAGGACTTAAGCCCATGGCCGAGTATGCCGCTTCCAAAAATATCGCCGTGCATCTGGAAAACGACAATCCCGCCAGCGAAAATCCGTTCTTCGTGGTCAGTGTGCTCGATCGCGTCAACAGCCCGTGGCTGCACGCGCTCCCCGATTTCGGCAATAGCCTCGCCGCGCTTCCAGCGGAAGAAGCCTATCGCGGATTGGATCAAATGTTTGCGCACGCTTACGCCATCTCGCATGTCAAGGACGCAACCACCACTCCCGCGAATGTCGTGGTGCCGGTGGATCTCGCCAGGATTTTCGCGCTCGCGAAAAAACACAACTACAAAGGCATATTTTCGATGGAATTTGAATCGCAAGGCGATCCTTACGCAGGCACTCTAAAACTGATCGCAGCTACAATAAGAAACCTTTCCTGAATCTTTTGTGGGCTACTCGCTGGGCGGAAAGCGCGCTACTTCCAGTCGTCCGGCGGAAATTCCAGCCTCCAGAACTTTGCATCAGGCCGCAGGAACTCCACGCCCACCTCGTTCTTACCCTCGTGTTTTTCCTGCACCCGCACCACGCGACATTCCTTATCCTCGGCCACGGCGCGGTTTCGCACAAAAATTCGCGCGCCCGGTTTCACTTTCATCGCCAAAGAAATCAGCGCTCCGTGCGCATTAACCACCAGCGTAGTGGTATCTTCGGTGATCGCGCTGTCGCCAGCTGGAGTCCAGCGAACTTGGATTGCCAGGCGCAACGCTACTCGCCGGCTGCGCCGCATCTCGATTCCGTCGGTGACTTGGTCGTTCATGAGCCGTACTTTTGCTGGGGATTTCATCATAGGATGATTGCGGCCCTCGCAGCTTGCAATTTTTGCCATTTCTGCGCGCGATTTCCTTCCTCGTACTATTTACATGTCCGCCGCACCGCGCTAACGTCCGGCTTTCGGCATGCTCCCTCCCCAGCCCAACCCTTGGGCAGCCGCAAGGAGCGTTTCATGGCCCCACGAGCCTCGCGCAAGAAATCGCAAGATCCGCGGCATTCGGGCACCGGGTATCAGCATCCGCTGCGCATTGTGCCGCTTCATACTGCTCCGCGGATGGTCTCTGCCACGCACCCGGAACTCACCTACCGCAACGGCCCACTGCTGACGAATGCAGAGGTCTTCACACTTTTTTGGGGTAGCGCGTGGCAGGCGGCCGCCAACTCACCGCTCATGACGCACATGAACGATTTTTTTGATTTCGTTCTGACCAGCAAACTGCTGGACCAGCTGGCAGAGTACAACCTGCCCGGCAAATCCATCGGGCATGGCAAACGCACGGGCACAACGGTCCTCACAAGTTCCGAACCTGGGAAGACGGTCAGCGACGCCGCCATCCAAAAAATGTTGCAAAGCGAAATTACCGCCGGAACGCTACCCGGCAAGACCGCTAATTCGCTGTATTTCGTTTTTCTTCCGCCCGGCACGCAAGTCGATCAAGGCGGCTCCAAATCCTGCAGCAGTTTTTGCGGCTACCATGATTCCACCGCCGACAATATTTTCTATGCTGTGATGCCCTACCCCGGCTGCACCGGCTGCGAGGGTGGACTGGCCATTCCCGATGCCCTTACTTCCACTTCCTCGCACGAACTTTGCGAAGCCATTACCGATCCCGTTCCCGGCACGGGCTGGTATGACGACGCGAACGGAGAAATCGGCGATATCTGTGCGTGGAAAACCAAGACGCTGGGCAGCTTCACTGTGCAGTTGGAATGGTCCAATTCCGCTGATGCCTGCGTCTAGAAAGCTCCTTCAGCTCCTGTAATAAGTTGGACAAACAACGCTGTGTTCGCTCCGTTCCGACGCTGCGCGGCTGTTACGCTCATTGAGCCGGCCATCAAGCACTTCAGCGAAACCGCGAAGACGTGGGGTACTGCCGCTGCGCCGGTCAATGGAGCGAACCTGTGGGTACATCTGTCTCGCAAGCATCGCTGAAGCTTTTAAGTTTTCTAGTGCCGCTCGCTTTCTTGGCCGCATCTGCCACCGGCCAATCCTCAGCGCCAGCCCCCTCCGCAGCAATTGCTCCCAGCGTTCAGCACAGCACCAAAGCCGTTAATTACCGGCGCGCCGGCAGCACTCTTAAAATTTCATTCAACGGAACCCCGCTGCTTCAGGCCGCTTCCGGCGAAGCTGAAGTGAAAAACAAAGGCAACCGCATTGAAATCTCGGCAAAATTCAGCAACCTGGAAGATGCGACCAAGTTCGGCCTGGAATATCTCACTTATGTTCTATGGGCGGTGTCTCCGCAAGGCCGCGCGGAGAATCTGGGTGAACTGACGCTTAGAAGCGGCAACGGCGAAGTAAAAGCCATCACCGATATGCAGACCTTCGGCATGATTGTCACCGCAGAACCGTATTTCGCGGTAACACAACCCGGCGACACGGTGGTTCTGGAAAACGCCGATACCGGGGGCGAGAGTATCGAAGCACGTTACGAACTGCTGGCTCGCGGCGTGTATTCCTCTTCCAACACCAAAATCGAGAACGCTATCTTCGGGATCGACCGCAAAACTCCGCTGGAACTTTTCCAGGCGCGCAATGCTCTGCGCATTGCCAGGAACGCTTCGGCGGAGAAATATGCGGCCGCCTCGATAGGTAAGGCGGCGCAGCAGCTGCAAGCTGCAGAGGATGCCTATCGCCAAAAACGTGATCGCAAATCGGTCGAAGCTGCGGCTCGGGACGCCACGCAAACCGCGGAAGAATCTCGGGTGATCGCGGTGCAGGCCAAACAGGAAGAGGAAACGCAAGCCAAGGCCACCGCTGAAAAACGTGCCGCCGAAGTGCGCGAAGCAAAAGCCCGCGCCGACGCTGACTCTGAAGTGAAGCGCCGGCAGGAGGCCGACCAGGCCCGCGCACAAGCAGTCGCCGCACAGGCCGAAGCCGAACGCTTGCGGCAAGAGGCACAAGAGTCCGCATCCGAAGCCGCTGCCGCTAAAGCAGAAGCGGAAAAAGCTCGCGCCGCCGCTCTAGCCGAACAGCAAGCCGCCGTCGAGCAGCGTCAGGCAGCGGAAGCAGACGCCGAAAAGGCGCGCCAAGCTGCCAGCAAAGCTGAATCGGAAAAAGCCGATCTGCGCGTGCAACTTTTAGGCCAGCTCAATTCCATTCTGCAGACGCGTGACTCCGCGCGCGGCCTCATCGTCAACATGTCGGACGTGCTCTTCGACACTGGCAGCTCAACGCTAAAAGCCGGCGCTCGCGAAAAGCTTGCCAAGATTTCCGGTATTTTGCTGGCTCATCCCGGACTTACGCTGCAAATCGAAGGCCACACCGACAGCATCGGCTCCGACGCTTTCAATCAGCAGCTCTCTGAACGGCGCTCCGACAGTGTGCGTGATTTTCTCGCCGAGCAGGGCGTTGCGCCTTCTTCGATGACCGCGCACGGTTTTGGCAAGACGCAGCCGGTCGCTTCGAACGACAATGCCGAGGGCCGCCAACGCAATCGCCGCGTCGAACTAGTCGTCAACGGCGACGCCATCGGCAAGTCCGCGTCCGTAGCCTCCGCTACTCCAACTCCATAAACTTTTTATTCCCGTCGAGATTCCTCACTCGGAAGAGAATCTTCTTCGCATTTTTTGCACACCCACGCCGTGCCCAGATGCGATTCGCGACCTTCTTTGGTTGTCACCCATGGCCGGCTCGTCCACGGCGGATTGTGCCTGATATGTTGGGTATGTCCGCATTCGAGATCAGCAACCCAATCGCCCCGATCGTCTAAATGAAAGCCGTTAATCTTCCGCTCGTACATCGGTCTTCTCTGCACCCACCGAATTCATCGTGAAAGGCTCCCCAGCCTCGAACGCCGCAATCACGGAAGACCAAACGTGAATAGCGCCGTTCCCGCCGCCACGGCCACGTACTGTTTTCCATCAACCGCGTAGGTCATCGGCGACGAATAAACCGACGCGCCGCACTGAAAATGCCAGAGCGCTTTTCCACCGGCCGCATCCAGCGCAATGAAATTCCCTTCCGCGTCGCCGGTAAACACCACCCCACCCGCTGTTGACAGCACTCCCGACCAGGTCGGCGAAGGATGCTTCCACTCCCATCTTACTTTTCCGGTGTCCGGATCGATCGCGCGCAACGCTCCATAAAACGGCGCGGCGTCGTCATTCGGGAAATATGCCGACCCGTAATACGCGTGACCTGCTTCGTACGGCTGCGGCGCAGTGGAAAACACGTCGCACTGTTCTCGCGCCGTCACGTAAAACAATTTCGTCTGCGGATCGTAGGTCGGCGACATCCAGTTGGTCGCTCCTGCCGCTCCAGGACACACTCGATTCCCTTCTGGCGTTGGCGAGCTTTCTTTCGCCGGCACCGGTCGGCCATTGGCATCCTTCTGCTTCGACCAGGAAACTTTCGCGTACGACTCGGCGCGAACCAGCTTGCCGTTCGTCCGGTCGATCACGTAAAAAAAGCCGTTGCGATTCGCCTGCAAAATCAGCTTCTTATCCTTATCATTGACCATCACCGGCACTTGCGTGGCGTCGTAGTCATGCTCATCGTGCTGGGTAAACTGAAAATGCCATTTCAGTTTTCCGGTATCCGGATCGAGCGCCAGCAACGAGTTCGAATACAAATTATCTCCGGCGCGTCCTTCCCCGCGATTCGAAGGAGAGGGATTTCCCGTGGTCCAGAACGTGGTATTCGTCTCGAGGTCATACGTTCCAGTGATCCACGCGGGCGATCCGCCGATTTTCCAGGATTCGCCTTCCCAGGTGTCACTGCCCGGCTGGCCTGGCTCGGGCACCGTATAGAAGCGCCATTTCCGCTTGCCGGTGTTCGTGTCGTAGGCGTCAATGAATCCGCGAATGCCGTATTCGCCGCCGGAAATTCCAACCAGCACCAGATCCTTGATCACCAGGGGCGCCAGCGTGAAGCTGTATCCTTTCCTATAATCTACCGCAGAAATATCCCACACCACGTTTCCGGTTTTCGCATCCAGCGCGATGACGTGCGAATCGAGCGTTCCCATGAAAACTTTATCGCCCAAAATCGCGAGGCCCCGATTCACTCTTCCACAACACGGACGAATGTCTCCGGGTAGAGCTCTTTGGTATTGCCAGATCGGCCGCCCGGTTCGCGCATCCAGCGCAAAGGCGCGATCATCTTGTCCGGTCCCGTACATAATTCCGTCCACTACCAGTGGCGTCGTTTCAAATTTTCCACCAGCCATGGTTTGATAAACCCATTTCGGAACCAACTTTTCCGCGTTTGTAATTTTTATTTCCGGCAGCGAAGAAAATCTCCGCCCTGCGTAATCTCCCGAATACATCAGCCAGTTTTGCGGCTCTTGCCCCGCGTTCAACAGTCTTTCTGACGTGACCTGCGCGCCCGCTGCCGCGGCAAAGATAGTGAGCAAGCTCAAACCAACAATTAGTTTGCCTTTCACTGCGCACCTCCCGCCCCGCTGCTCACCAGAAACGCCAGCAAGTCCTGCAAGTCTTTTTCCGGCAAAGTCTTCTCGTCGTACGCTGGCATCAACGATTGGCGCGATTTCTGCCACGACTTCAGCGACGCCTTGTCCAATGAATGTACTTTTTCGCGCATATCCATAAACTGAATCGTGAAGCTATCCTCGTTCAACAAAGTCCCTTCGTATTTCGTCCCATTCTTGGTGACTGCGTCCACTGTTTCGTATTCCGTTGAAAACTCCTTCATGGCCTCAGTAAGTCCCTGCGCCAGTCTGCGGCTCGGATTTCTCATCGACTCCACCAGGTATTCCGTCGAACGCGCGGTTCCAGCCCCCGTCAAATCGGGACCAACCCTTCCACCTTTTCCCGCAAACATGTGGCACGTCGCGCAACCTACGCTTCCGAAAAACAATTCTCGGCCATGTTTCGCATCTCCGTTGCCGGTCTCCGTTTTTTTCTCCACACTGCGGATGTACGTCACCACCTGCCAGATTTCTTCTTCCGTCATCCCCACGCCCTGCTGCGTCGCTCCGTTCGGCGGCATGGCCGTTCCCGGCACTCCGCTGCTGATGGTATTGAAGATTTCCGCATCCGAATCACCATGCTTTTTCGGAGTCCGCGTCAAATCCGGCCCGCGTCCTCCTCCCCGCGCTCCCAGCCCGTGGCAAAAAGCACAATTCGCGCGAAACTCGAACTCTCCCAGCTTGGCAACCTTCGCATCGCCCGCGTACGGATTCTTCGCTTGCGAGCGGAGCGGTTGTGCAACAGCTGACCCCATTGCGAGCGCGATCGCCGCAAAGGGAAAGAATGTTCTTTTCAGTTGAAGTTTCATCGCGAGGTAGCTCCTCGGTAGCAGTCAGTCCCGGTTTGCAGACGACCGCGACTTTCCTGAATCAACAAGCCGCATTGCGCACAGACTATACCACTGAGCCTCGGACAGGAATTCATCGTTGCATAAATCCCATGGGCGATTTTCATTGGCCCGGGCCATTTTCGTATGAGCACCGCGGCCGAAGCTAAAATTCCCTGCGGTCGGCTCATCTTCCGGGCTGTAGTACGACGGGCGTCCCGCTGATTGACCTTACCGGCGAGCAGCCTCACTTGTAGGCGCGAACCCCGCTACACAAATTCGATGGATGCAGGTTTCCGCACAATGCCCCAAGCCGCTGCGAAAACTCTTTTGCGCCTTCTTCATTTAAGTGAAGCGCGTCGCCGAATTTGTGTGCATCGGGAAACCAGTGGCTGGCGTCGACCGCCACTACATTCTGCTTCGCGAGCAACTCATGCAAATGGCGTTGATACTCTTGCCACGCACGCGTTTCATAAAATGTTTGTACATGCTTCGGCGGTAGCGGCATCAGCACAAAAACCACTCGCAGTTGCCGCTCCTGCGCCTCACGAATAATCTCCAAGACTGGGGCGTTCAGTTGTTCATTGGACGCGCGCTGGCAATGTTTCACAAATTCGTCCTGACTATCGGCCTCCAGCAACGTGAAATCGGCAACTCGGCCAAACTGATTGGTCGCCTGCTTCGGCATCCCCTGCTGAGAGATCGCCCGCCGCAACTGTTCCACCTTTGCCCAGACCGCGCCGCGCTCTGCCAATAGCGGTAAATGCCGCGTAATTTCAAACCCTGCCGCGTCGTACCGGCTCATCGAATAATATCGCCGCGCAAATTCGGGTTCATCGTAATAAAGCAAGTCATGGTTCCCGATCATGTCGCCGAACGTAAACAACACAGGTTCCGTCAGCTGGAAATCATAAAATCCGTAAAGCAGGACTCGCGCATGGTCATCCGCTCGCAAAGCCGCCCGTAGCAGCAACAGATGTTCGGCGGGAGTCGACGCTCCCATGGCCATGTTCAACGCGGCGCTTTGCACGCCCGAAGATTGTTGCGCCGCCGCAAATTCTTCAGCGTTGAATCCTGACCGCACCAGAGAATTTCCCAGCGCAATGGTCTGCGCGGCCCCGGAATTTACGGCGTCAGCAAGGATCCGCCGCGAAACCGTCTGTCGCGTGAGTCGGGCCACCACTAGATTCGCGGACGTGAGGACCACTGCGCACACTAGCGCTGTGCCCCAGAACTGTCCTCGCGTTATCGTATTCGCATTCGCCATTTCGTCGCGTTCAAATCAGAAATCGATATAAATAAATTTCGAACTCTGCCCGCAACAAATATAAATCACGATGGAAAGCGCTCCCCACCAGATGCCCCACAACAGAGCCGCAGGCACACGGGGAAATCTTGCAGGCGATTCTTCGCGCGATCCGCCCAGAAATTCCAGCAATTGCATAGTCCACATCACGATATTCATGGAATCACCCCAGCAACAATCGTTTGAAAAAGAACAGCGCCGTATGCACATCCATGCAGAAAAACGCCCAGCCCAGATTCGCCGCCACAAAGGTCGTCAGCCACGCCGCGCTTTGCGACCACCGCGGCGGATTTGCCGGCAGCGGCCTAAACCTTCTCCACGCCCGATGGATGCAGAGCAAAACGCCGTGCCACAATCCCCATACCACAAAATTTACTCCCGCGCCGTGCCAGATGCCGCTTGCCAGCATGGTCATCAAAATATTTCCATAAACCCGACTCGGTTTCACACGCGACCCACCCAGTGGGATGAACACATAATCCGTCAGCCAAGAGGTGAGCGACATATGCCAGTGTCGCCAGAACATGGAAATGTTGGTCTGCAAATACGGCCAGTCAAAATTTTCCGGGATCGGAATCCCGAATAGCCGCGCCGAACCAATCGCGATGTCCGAGTACGCCGAAAAGTCCGTGTAGATTTTAAGTCCATACGCCAGCAGCCACACCGGCAACATTGCGCGGTTCGCCACCGCCAGGTCCGCATGATTCAGATTGTTGGTATAAGCCGTAAGCACATCCGCGATGGCAAACTTTTTCGCCAGGCCAGCCAGAATTCGTGTTACGCCGCGATGCCAGTCATTCGGCCACGGAGAAGCTTCCGAGCGGAGCTTGGGCAGAAATTGCTGATAGCGCTTGATCGGCCCCGCAACCATGGTTGGAAAAAACAAAATAAATGCCAGATACTCGCCGACGTTCCCAGCTTCGGTCTTGCTTTTGTAGCGATCCGTCGCGTAATGGAGAAATTCGAACGTAAAAAATGAAATTCCCAACGGCAAAAACGCGTGCGCCCAATAATGGCGTTGCGGCGCGTGAAACCACACCAGCCCGGCAAAAAAGTTCCAATACTTAAAAATGAAGAGCAGGAGAATCGCCTGTGCCACTCCCACCCAGCAGAACCACGATTTCGGCCGGTAAAACCGGCTGGTAATGGATTCCCAAAGAAAAATTCCCAGGCACGCCGCAGGAATAATTCCACCCAACTCGGTGTAGGAAAAATAGAGGAAAAAGCCGCTACCGCCAGCAACAATCACCCACGGTCGGAATCGCAGCGGGCTCAAACGAAATAAAATTGCGCTGGGAGCGAGAAAGAAAAGGTAGTAAGCCCAAGTATTAAAAATCATCCGGCTTCAGTCGGCTCGTTACGCGGGCGATTTCTTCATGCACTCATCGCGAGCCCGTACTCTATCCCAGCCCTCCGGCCTTTGCAATTTGCCTGGAATGAAATTTAGCGCAGCGTGGGCGAGAAATCAGTCACCGTCATGAAGGTTGAATCAACTTCCTCGACAATCTTGCCGTTGGCTTCGGAGGCCTTCTGCGCCGCTTGCCACTCGGTATCTGCGCTGAACGCTTTCCAATTCGTGGCGGCGGCCTCGCGGCTGGGATGCGCCAGAATGTAGATGAGCGTGTTCGACTTTTGCGGCTCGTCCATCGGCGTCCAGTACGCAATATTCTTCATGCCGTGTTTTTCAAAAAGCTTTGTGGTGTGCTCGCGGAACCTCTTCAATAAATCAGGCAGCTTGCCTTCGTAGCAGTGATAAACCCGGAGCTCGTATACCATCTCGGACTCCGCAGCGGTACCAAATGCCCTTTCGCTTGCCGGTAACAAGTTCGGGGCTCGCAGTAATGCCGCCGCGGAAAGGGATTGAATCAGGGTGCGTCGTTTCATGGCCGCATCTTAACAAAAAAGAGATAATTCATTGAACCATCAAAATACGCGACGGGCGCGGAGGCAAGATGCGGATCGTCATTTTCGGTTCCTCGGGAATGGTTGGGCAAGGCGCGCTGCGGGAATGTTTGGGTGACCGGGAAGTTGGGCAGGTGCTGTCGGTGGTCCGCACGCCAAGCGGAAACGCTCACGAAAAGCTCCACGAAATCGTGCACAACAATTTTCTCGATTTCACTCCGATCGAAAACGAGCTGGCCGGACTGGACGGTTGCCTCTATTGCCTGGGCGTCACGTCCACCGGAACCAGCGAAGAGAACTACGCACGCATCACTTACGAATTTACCATCGCCGCGGCAACAACGCTTCTGAAGCTAAATCCGGGAATGTCCTTCGTCTTCGTTTCCGGCGCCGGAGCCGACAGCGCCGAGCGCGGCAGCACCATGTGGGCACGCGTCAAAGGCCAAACCGAAAACACGTTGCTGGCAATGCCTTTCCGTTCAATCTACGTGTTCCGCCCGGCAATGATCCAGCCTCTCGACGGCATCACGTCCAAAACAGCGAGTTATCGCATCATGTATGGTTTGGCGGCGCCGTTCCTGAGCGCGGCCAGGCACTTGTGGCCGAACTATATTTCGACAACCCAGGAACTGGGCAAAGCGCTGCTCGCCGCCGCCAAACGCGGTACCGGGAAACGGGTCGTCGAGGCTGGGCAGATTCGAGAACTCTTAGAATCATTGCCGGAGTCCGCGCGAAGTCATTCGTAACATACCCCCGCTCGAAGCGGGCGAAAGAAATTCCAAAGCCGGACTGCACGTGTGCCGAGTTGGAACGCGTTCCCGTGCTGACGCAACGCTAGCGCCACTCTCAATTCTTAAATGTCTGATTTCATAGAATCTTGCGGTACTCGGGAATTTGGCACGCCTCATGCACTCATAAATCGCACCAGCCGTTAGGGCAGCGATCCCAGCGCATCGGGACAGTCGCCAAATCGGCAATAACCCAACACGGAGCAATAGAAGCAGGGAGCGCGAGAAGCAGAGCAGGCATTTTGTTCAGGCTAGCGCGCACAAAGTTCAACTGCCGCACACAACCCCTCAGCGAACCCACTATCCCCCAGCCGAAACCTGCGAAACAAAAGCGCCGCCAGATTCTTAATCCGCGCGGCGCTCACTCCTTTGAGAAACGTTTTCTTTGCAGGTTATTTCGTTCCCGGTGCAGCCTGCGCAGTCGGCCAAACCAAATCTTTCTCATCGAGCGGTTTTAGCTGTTTAATCTCGTAGGCGGCCTGCTCTTTCATCACGATCATGATGTTCTTGTGGGCGTTATGAAACAAGCCGGCCTCACCCCACCCATTTCGAAAGTAGTAGCTCTGTCCGGGCTCCGCATCAATCTCGATGCCGCTCTGATCGTCCTTGGGCTTAATAACGTGATGCCCTGCCGGAATCTGGATGGAGGCCCAGCGACCGTTTACAAGATTGACCGCCATCGTGCCATCCACGAAGATCCCAATCCGCACTGCACTACCTCGATAAAGGCGCGGGCGGTAGAAGTAGAGGGTCGAAGGGCCGTCCGAAACCGGAGCATGTGCCGGCGTGGCGACTGGCGCAGCTGCAGGGGAGACGGGCGCTGCGGCGGCGACCGGCTTAACCGGTTCCTGTGGCGCGGGCGCAGTTCCAGATTGTTGAACAAAGCCCGATGCTAGAACGAGGGCCAGAACTACCGTTCTGCAAAGCATAATTCCTCCGAATCAGTGTGAGCTGTGCTGCTTTCCACCAAGACCGTTTTGGAAGGCAGCGAATTGAGAGCAGTCTAGATAGAGCGGGAGGGGCTGGCAAGCGACAAAGGACGACAGGGATACGACAGGTAGCGACACCCGTGGCTCCTAGGCGTGATGGAGCCGCTTTGGATGACGAGTTGGGCGATCTAGAACAGGTTCCAAAGGAACTGGTTATATACTTCGTGGTGGTACTGCACTTCCGGCGCTTTCACGAACGTCCCCAGCGCGCGAGGGCAGCGATCCGCTGACGCGCGTTTCAGATCCGCGAAACGCGCCTTGACGTCGGCGCCCAGCAACTTGCTGGTCCAGCCAGCCTTTTCGAAGTTTTCCAGTGCCGTGTAGATATTGTCCGGCAGATAGCGCTCCGCTTGCCGCAGGTTCTTGATTTTGGCGGTTTCGCCGTCTAGACCCGACTTGAAAATCGAGTACATCACCAGGTACGGATTGGCATCCGGCGCGACGGAGCGAACTTCCACGCGCGAACTTTTTTCGTTTCCGATTGGGATTCGAATCATCGAGCCGCGATCCACCGGCGATGCCTTGATCTGGTTCGGCGCTTCGAAGTGCGGATCGAGCCGGCGGTACGCATTCACGCTGGAATTCAAAAGCAGGCAGATATCGTTGGCATGCGTCAGGATCTTGTCGGTAAAGTTCCAGCCCATTTTGCTGAGCTTTTCCTCGCCTTTGGGATCCCAGAAAAGATTTTTCCCGCCTTTCGAAATCGAAACGTTGGTGTGCATCCCGTTACCGTTTACGCCCACCACCGGCTTGGGGAGAAAACATGCGGTCAAGCCCATACGCGTGGCCACCTGGCGGCAAATCAATTTATACAATTGAATCTGGTCGGCGGCGGCGACCACTTCGCCGTAGCCATAGTTGATTTCAAATTGTGACGGCGCAACTTCCGGGTGATCTTTCTCGTTCTGAAAGCCCATCGAGCGCTGCACTTCCGCCGTGGTATCAATAAATGTCCGCAGCAAATCGCCCGGCAGAGAGTGGTAATACCCGCCGGTATTTACGTACTCAAATTTACGCGTTTCGTTGTAATGACGTTCTGCGTCCGGGCCCTGGAACAGAAATCCTTCGATTTCGTTCGCCGCGTTGAGCGTGTAGTCTTCGTCCTTGTTCAGCTTTTCGGCGTAGCCCTTCAGCAGGCCCCGAATGTCCGCGGAATAGGGCGAACCGTCCTTGTCGATCACTTCGCCGAACACCAGAACCTTGCCGGAGCCGAACACGTCCGACGGTCCCCAGTAAAATGCGCCCCAATCCATGGCCAGGCGCAAATCGCTTTCGCGCTGCGCGGTAAATCCGCGAATGGACGAGCCATCGAATGTCAGGTTGTCCCAGCTCTTGATGAGAAACTTTTTGTCGTAATCCAGCATGTGCAGGCGGCCTTCGAGGTCGCTGAACAATACCGTGACCGCCTTGATGCGCTTCTCGTCGCTGAGATACTTGATGCGGTCTTCCTGAATTTTATGCGCGGCGAGGCGGTTCTTGCGCTGCTCCTTGGCCTTTAAATTCAGCTGTTCGAGCTCGTCGTAAGATAACGATAAAAAATTACGCAATTCGGTGGACATGAATCTCCTCGGAATGGTTTGGCGTAAACGCTGGAGGTAAGCAGCAGAGCGGACGACGTGACATCATGCGGAAAAAGAGTATCGCGAGGGCGGGAACAGCGTCAATCGAAAGAACTGATACCAAGAATCCATGAAATTTCTACGCTGAGGACGCGGGCACGGAGAACCCGCCCCCCGCGCCACTCTATGGAGCAGACCACTCTAGGAGTAGAATTACCGACCAGATGCCCAATCTGCACGTCAAGCCCGGTCCGCCCCTTTCCCGCTTTGTGGAATTACTGTGGTATTACGAAAACGCTCCGCAGCCCCATCAGAAAGAAAGGCTAATGCCTGACGGCTGCATCACCCTGATCATTAATCTGCTGGAAGATGAGACCCGCCTGTATGACCCGGACGATACGCAAAAGGTAAGAAAATTCCGCGGGTGCAGTGTCAGTGGTCCGCATACAAAATGTTTCGCGATCGACACCGATGAACAGGCTTGCGTCGTCGGCGTGTCGTTTCGTCCGGCCGGCGCGCTGCCATTCCTGAAATTTCCCAGCGATGAATTGCACAACCAGCACGTCGGACTT
>Ga0137403_10003707_pt2 | contig 15048 bp, 13 predicted proteins | sample CZOMad2_1_16fung_FD_122057 | JGI IMG/M metagenome (GOLD analysis project Ga0137403, IMG submission 122057) | Vadose zone soil fungal communities from Angelo Coast Range Reserve, California, USA - CZOMad2_1_16fungal (Hybrid Assembly) | ecosystem: Environmental > Terrestrial > Soil > Vadose zone... | reverse complement strand
GGATAGCGCTCCTTCAGCGCGGCCAGTTGCGGCTGCACCGACTTCATCTTCGCCATCGACGCGTAGGATTTGTTGGCAAGCGGGAAGAACAACAATTTCACCAGCACCGTCACCAGCAGGATCGAGATGCCGAAATTTCCGAACAGGTGATAGAAGAAGTCCAGCGCCAGGAACATCGGCTTGGTGATGAAGTAGAACCAGCCCCAATCGATCAGGAGATCGAAATGGTTGAGTTCGAGCTGCCTGTTGTAGCCGCCGAGCCCGCCGATCGGAAAATTGATGCCGACGACGCTGGCTTCCTTGGCACCCGCAAACAGCCGCGCATTGGCGCTGCCGGTGCCGCCGATCGCAATGGTTTGCGGATCCTGCAAATAGTCGGTCTGATAGGTCCTGACCGCGCCGACGAGGTTGGAGGAGAAGCGCGCCTGCAGGTGGGCGCGGGTATCCGGCAGCAGTGCCGAGGCCCAATATTTGTCGGTGATGCCGAGCCAGCCATTGGTGACCTTGAAGTTGACCGCCTTGGCGTCGTCGATCTTCTTGTAGCCATATTCCTGCAGGCCCTCATCGCCGAGATAGCCGATCAGGCCTTCGTGCAGGATGTAGTAGCCAGCGACCTGCGGGGTGCCGTGCCGCGAGATCAGTGCGAACGGATAGAGCGTGACCGGCGCTGTGCCGACATTGCTCACATCGTCCTTGATGGTGAAGAGATAGCGATCGTCGATCGCAATCGTGCGACGGAAAGTGAGGCCGTCGCCATTGTCATATTTCAGCATCACCGGATTGCCCGGCGTCAGGTTGCCGCTACCTTCCTGCTGCCACACCGTGTTCTGGTCGGGAATCCTGACCGTCGAGCCGCTGGCCGCGACCCAGCCGAATTCCGCATAATAAGGGTTAGCCGTCCCCGAGGGCGAATACAGCACGATCGCAGGCGAGACGGGATCGACGGTGTCGCGGAATTGCACCAGCGACAGATCGTCGATGCGCGCGCCCTTTAACGAAATGCTGCCGGAGAGGCGCGGGCTCTCGATCTTGACGCGGGGCGCGGACGCAATGGCGGCATCGCGGCTGACGGGTGCCGCTGAGCTTGCCTGATTGGCCCCCGGCGCGTTGGCCGATGGCGCAGGGGCGCTGCCGGTCTGCGGGGTGGCCGTGCCCCCAGCGACGTCCTGCGCGGGTTTCGCCATCTGGCTCTGGGCGAGCTGCGCGGCGCGCTGCTTTTCCATCTGCGGAATGTTGAAGAAATATTGCCAGCCGAGCAGCACGAGCCCGGACAGAATGACGGCGAGGATGGTGTTGCGATTGTCGGTCATCGTTCAGGTCTCGTCATTCATTTCGATTCGCGCTTGGCGCCAGGGTATTCATGTTTTAACGCGTTTTCTTGACGCGAACCGGTTCCCACTTCGCTCGAAAACGCTTGTGACGGTCGCGAAGGTTGCCGGTCTATTCGATGGAGCGCCGAGCGGAGATCATCGAGCATACTGGAGAAGTCTTTTGTCAGCGCCGCACGACGGCCGACCAGTACATAGTCGCTGTGCGGCCGCATTGATACCGGTTCCAACCGCTTTACCAGTTCGCGAAGCCTGCGCCGGATACGGTTGCGCTCGGTCGCTGTGCCGTTCTTTTTGGTAACGGTGAAGCCCACCCGGACCGGGCCGCCATCGTCGCGACGGCGGCTTTGCAGCACAAAGGCGGCCGCGCTGACCCGTGCGCCATTGGCAACGGCGAGGAAGTCCGCCCGCTGCCTTAGCCGATCCATGATGAGATCTCTCCGGGAAGCCCGGCTCAGGCGCTCAGACGCTTGCGGCCCCGCGCCCGGCGCGCGGCGAGGACCTTGCGGCCGCCTGTCGTGGCCAAGCGGGCGCGGAAGCCATGACGGCGCTTGCGCACCAATTTGCTGGGTTGGTAAGTCCGCTTCACGGGTCGTTCTCCGCTGACAATTTGCCTGCTAGCTGACAATTTGCCCTGATAAATGAAGTATGTCCGCTGATGTTGGCAGGCCCAAAGCGGGCCATTTTCCGGCCCAAATCGAGCCGCCCCGGCCGAACCGGATCATCGCGGACAGTTGGCGCGGCTTATACGGGAGCGACCCGTTTTCGTCAATGTGGCCGGGTTGCCCAATTGAGGTTCTTCGAAACGGCACAATTGGCGCGAATAATTCAATATTCGCGGTGTTTTACGTGCGAGTAGAAGGGTTGCCTCCAGGCCGGCTGCGGCCGACCTTGGACGCGGTGATTGCCGAACCCCGCAGAGGCGGGTCGGCGCGCGTGGCTCCCGGGAACGGCAGTTGTTGTCAAGCTTGATTTGACCGCTCGCCGGGCAGGACGCATCCTTAAAAAGACAGGCTCCGAGAAACAGTTATGGCGTCAGTAACCGACGAACAGCCGATTACCGAAAAGCCGCGGCCAAAACCGCGGCGCCGGCTTGGGCTGTCCGGCAAGCTGCTGCTGCTGACCATTCCGCTGGTGATGATCGCGGAAATCCTGATCTATGTGCCCTCGATGGCGAATTTCTGGGTGAATCGGCTGAACGGCCGGCTGGCGGCGGCGAATACCGCTGCGCTGGTGCTGGATGCCGCGCCCTCCGGGATGGTTCCGGAGTCGCTGGCGCGGCAAATCCTGCACAGCATCGACGCCCGCGCAGTGGCCATCAAGATGGGGCAGCAGCGGCGGCTTCTGGCCTCCACCGGTTTGCCGCCGGCGATCGAACACGACATCGATATGCGGTCGCTGACGGTGTGGTCGTCGATCGTCGATTCCTTCGAGATGATGTTTGAGACCGGCAACCAGGCGATCCGCGTCATCGGGCCGCCGCCAGGCGGCGGGCATTTCATCGAGGTCGTGATCGACGAGGCGCCGCTGCGCCAGGCGATGTATGTGTTTTCCCGCAACTTGCTCTTGGTCTCGCTGGCGATTGCGATCCTGACCGCGGCGCTGGTTTATCTTGCGCTGCATTTCCTGTTCGTGCGGCCGATGCGGCGGCTGACCGCGAGCCTGGTCGGCTTTCACGAGAACCCGGAAAGCTCGGCGCGGATCATCGTGCCGTCGCATCGGGGCGACGAGATCGGCGTTGCGGAACGCGAATTGTCCGACATGCAGCGCGATCTGGTGTCGATGCTGCATCAGAAGAGCAGGCTCGCGGCCCTTGGGCTTGCGGTGTCGAAGATCAACCACGATCTGCGCAACCTGCTGGCATCCTCGCAACTGCTTTCGGACCAACTCGCAACCGTGCCCGATCCGCGGGTCCAGCGCTTCGCGCCGAAACTGATGCGCTCGCTGGAACGCGCCATCGCGTTCTGTCAGTCGACGCTGTCCTATGGCCGCGCGCAGGAAGCCGCGCCCGACCGCCGGATGATCCTGATCGAGCCTGTCGTGGCCGAGGTCCGCGAGTCCGCAGGTCTTGCCTCGGATGCCTCGATCACCTGGATCAGCGCGATCGAGCGCGGGCTTTCGATCGACGCCGATCCCGATCAGCTGTTCCGCGTGCTGCTCAATCTGGTGCGCAATGCAGCGCAGGCGCTCGAAGGCCGGCCGCGCAGCGACGCGGCTGCGATGCAGATTCGCATCACCGGGCGGCGCGAGGGCGCGGTCGCGATCATCGAGGTGTCGGACACCGGTCCCGGCGTTCCGGCCAAGACCCGCGAACATCTGTTCGAGGCGTTCCAGACCTCAGGCCGGCCGGGCGGCAGCGGGCTCGGGCTTGCGATCGCCGCCGAACTGGTTCGCGCCCATGACGGGGAGATTCACCTGGTGGAAGGAACCATCGGCGCGACCTTCCGCATCACGATTCCGGACCGGCCGGTGGAGCTCCTGAGCGTGCGCAACGAACGGGCGCGGGCGTAAATCGATCGCCAGGCGCTGCTTTCCGGACCTTGCCAAGCCGGGCCGGAGCCGGTAGCTATGGCGCGCTTTCGCAGGCCTTTCGAAAATGTATCCCGATTGCACGCGGCAAAAGCAGGCCTTGGGGCCTAAAGGCCAACGAAAACGCGCCCGTAGCTCAGCTGGATAGAGCACCAGACTACGAATCTGGGGGTCAGGAGTTCGAATCTCTTCGGGCGCGCCATTCTACGCCGAAGCACGCTACAACAACCTCTCGGCACACATTCCTGCGCTGTCACTCGCCGGTACGCCGAAGGCGTTGCACCCGCTGCCGGGAACAAGCGACGCCCTGCGTCCGTGCAGACTTCCAATTTTTGGAATTTTGTGCCATACTGGTTGAATGATTGTCATCGGCACGGGCTTGGTCGAAGGTTATCTTGCCAATCGTGCCGGCCATAAGGGAATCAGAGCGGCGCGTTCTCAATACGAAGCCTGGTTCGATATCGTGGGATACGCCCGGTGGCGCAACCCGGAGGACGTCAAGGCGTCGTATCCAAAGGCGAGCATTCTCAAGGCCGGCCGGGTCGTCTTCAACATCAAGGGCAACGACTATCGATTGGTGGCTGCGCTCCAATATCGGGCAGGAGCCCTGGCTATCCGGTTTTTCGGTACCCACAACGAGTACGATAGAATAGATGCGGAGACCGTGTGATGGATGCAACTCTGATCTTGATTGATAGCGATGCGGAACTCGCGCGCGCCCGAGCCCTTGTTGATCGGCTCTGGAAGTCGGATGAGCCGGCCGACGTTGCTCGGCTCCAAGCGCAAGCGCGTCTGATCGCAGCCTATGAGGAAGCTAAGTGGCCGCGTCGGCCACCGAGTACAGCCGATCTAATCCGCCACCTTATGGATCAACACGATCTCACCCGTGCGGACATGGTGCCGATCCTGGGGACGCCGAGCCGCGTCAGTGAGGTACTGCAGGGAAAGAAGGAGCTGAGCATGGCAATGGTGCAGAGGTTGCGCGCACGTTTCCATGTCCCGGCCGACCTGCTCCTTCCGCCACCGAAGAAAGCGCCGGCCTCCCGCCCGACCAAACGAGCCGCAGCCTGATACGAGGTATTCGGCGCATGCCGCGGCCGAAAATGAATGGCTCCAAGTTTGCCCGTATGCTCCTCATAGTGCCGGCGAATCAATAGTGCCCATCCTCGTCGACCCGTGGTGCACCAAATTGCCACCATTCGGAAACCTGCGAAGTACTCGTCGTGCCGGGCTAGCCAATACCGGCCAGCCGGTCGCGGCAACCGGCAATCTCCTCCGTCTCCATCCGATGCGATCGTAAGAATTCGTATATCATGATGCTGGCCCCCGTTCTCACTCCGCGCGGTTTGCTGATCCTGAGGCCGACGGAGGAGGCGCTTGCATTGGAGTCCGAGCAGAATTCCCGGCTGGACAAAGCGTTTTTGCGGGGCCCGGGGCATGGATTATTGTGCCTGGGCGCCAATGAAGTGGGGACGGCTCTTCCTCCAGTGCTGTCGTACTGGCGAGAGTTCGGATCTCGCTACGTAACCGCACTATGCGCCCTTCCGGATATCGGGGAGCGGGTTACCAAGCCGCCCATACCCGTTCCAGCAAATGGCGAGCTGGACAACATAGCGGCCATTGTTCCGCCTATGACCGGCGCAGAATATCTGACGGCGGCCATTTTGGCCGATCTTTGGCGAGGCATGGATGCTGCCTTTGATGTCGAGCTGGCTGATGCCGGGCTCTCCGTGCAGGAGTTCCTCAGAGGACGACATCCGGCCTGGAACCTGATCGGGCGTGTGCACTTCAATCTCGCCGAGAACAGGAGTGACGAGGCTGCGCCGTTCGCGTTTCTGGCGACCTACACGACACGGCTTTCGGCTGAAGCCAAGGCCCAACATGTGCCTCTCGGCAAGGCTTTGCAGGAATATGCCGGCGCAAAAAACCGGGAGCGGCTGCTGTCGCTGCTGCTGCCGATCCAGCGCGCCGCGGAGAATTGCGGCTGGCTGAAGGGCATGGTCGACGCCGGCGAGATCTTTCACCCGCTGCGCTGGAGCCCGCAACAAGCGCTGCAATTCCTGAAGGATGTGCCCGCGATCGAACGCGCTGGCGTTGCCGTGCGGATGCCGGCGAGTTGGCGGATGAACCGGCCGACGCGTCCGCAGGTGAAGGCAACGGTCGGGGGGCATGCACCGCCGCAGCTGGGGATGGATGCGCTGCTCGACTTCCGCATGGATGTGACGCTCGACGGTGAAAGACTCTCGGCGGCCGAAATCAAGCGGCTCCTGGCCCATTCCGACGGGTTGGTCCTGATACGCGGTAAGTGGGTCGAAATCGACCACGAAGGCCTGCGCCGGACGCTCGATAGATTTGAGGCGATCGAGCGTCGTGCCGCCAGCGACGGCCTGTCGTTCGGTGAGGCGATGCGCATGCTGGCTGGGGCTGGCATCGCCGAGGACGACTCCGGCGGGCAAGCAGATATCGACTGGGGCCAGGCTGTGGCCGGTCCCTGGCTGGCTGAGACGCTGGCGGCTTTGCGCCGCCCCGACGGGCTCGCTCGGATCGATCCCGGTAAATCCCTTCAGGGCACATTGCGGCCCTATCAACTGGCGGGTGTACAATGGCTTTATTTGCTCACCCAACTCAGGCTCGGAGCCTGCCTCGCCGACGACATGGGTCTCGGCAAGACCATTCAGGTCTTGTCGCTGCTGCTGACGCTGAAGAACGAGGCCGGAGACAAGCGAAAACCGTCCCTTCTGATAGCGCCGGCATCGCTGCTGGCCAATTGGGCTTCGGAGATCGCCCGGTTTGCACCGAGCCTCAAAGCGAGGGTGGCCCATCCATCGGCTGCGCCGGCCGAGAAGCTGAATCCGGACGATGCGGATAACCCGGCAGATGCAGACATGCTGGCTGATGTAGACCTGGTCATCACGAGCTACGGCTTTCTTGCGCGCTCGCCGTGGCTGGGGGCCGCGCCGTGGCGACTGGTCGTGCTTGACGAGGCCCAGGCTATCAAGAACCCGGCCGCCAAGCAGACCAAAATGGTCAAACAGCTCCGAGCCGATACCCGCATTGCCCTGACCGGCACGCCCATCGAGAACCGGCTCGGCGACCTGTGGTCGATCTTCGACTTCATCAATCCCGGACTGTTGGGATCGTCGAAGCAATTTTCGTCCTTCGTCAAAGGCCTCGCCGATCGACCGCATGGTACCTACGGGCCGCTCCGCGAACTGGTGCGCCCCTATATCCTGCGGCGCCTGAAAACCGACAAGAGTGTCATTGCCGATTTGCCCGACAAGACCGAGGTGAAAGCTTTCTGCGCCCTGGGCCGCAGGCAGGCGGCGCTTTACCAGCAAGCGGTGGAAGAACTGGCGCGCCGGCTCGAAGACGTCGATGGGATACAGCGAAGAGGCATGGTCCTCGCCTTTCTCATGCGGCTGAAGCAGATCTGCAACCATCCCTCGCAGTGGCTCGGCGACGGCGCATGGGTCGAGAAGGACAGCGGTAAATTCGCGCGTTTGCGCGACATCGTGGAGGTGATTGCGGCCCGGCAGGAGAAGGTGCTGATCTTCACCCAATTCAAGGAGACAACGGCCCCGCTCGCGGCGTTCGTTGGCTCCGTATTCGGGCGGGCGGGCCTCGTCCTGCACGGCGAGACCGCGGTCAAGAAGCGCAAGGAACTCGTGCGCCAGTTCCAGGAAGATGAAAATATTCCGTTCTTCGTGCTCTCCCTCAAGGCAGGCGGCGCAGGCCTCAATCTCACCGCAGCCTCGCATGTCGTCCATTTCGACAGGTGGTGGAACCCGGCAGTGGAAAATCAGGCTACCGACAGAGCTTTCCGAATCGGGCAGACTAAGAATGTTCTCGTGCACAAGTTCATTTGCCGCGGCACCGTGGAGGACAAGATCGACCAGTTGATCGAGTCGAAGAAGCAACTGGCCGGGGATTTGCTCGGCGGCGGGTCTGAGATGGCGTTGAGCGAGATGAAGGATGCGGAGCTGCTGAAGCTCGTGGCTCTCGATTTGAGAGCGGCAATGAGGGAGGGTGACGGATGAGCTATTTTGAATGGCACCCTTATGTGCCGGTGGTCGAGAAGCGGCGACAGGCGCAACGCAAGCTGGCCAAGCTCAGCAAACAGGGGCAATCATTTGCCCCCGTGACGATCGAGGGCCGCACGATTGCCAGGACTTTCTGGGGCAAGTCGTGGTGCGCCAACCTCGAGCGTTATGGCGACTACGCGACGCGCATTCCGCGCGGCCGAACCTATGTCCGCAACGGCTCCGTCCTCGACCTGCAAATTGCGAAGGGTGAGATCGTTGCGATGGTTGCCGGTTCTTCGCTCTACAAGATCAAGATCACCATCGCACCCGTCAAGGCGGCGCACTGGAAGGCGATCTGCCGGGATTGCGCAGGAGCAATCGACTCCCTGGTCGAACTCCTGCAAGGTCGCATGGCCAAGGGTATCATGGACCGAGTCTGCCGGGAGGGCGATGGCTTGTTTCCGTCGCCCGAGGAAATCAAGCTGTCCTGTAGTTGTCCGGACTGGGCAGACATGTGCAAACACGTTGCGGCGGCGCTATACGGCGTTGGTGCCAGACTCGACGAAAAGCCTCAGCTTCTCTTCGTGCTGCGCGGCGTAGATGAAAATGAATTGCTCGCCAATGCCGGACAAGATCTTGCGCTGGCAAGAGCTGCGCCCGGCGCGGCGAGGCTGCTCGACGACAGCGATGTCGCCGCGTTATTCGGGCTGGAGATGGCCGAATCCGCTACTTCTGAAGCTGTCATTCCCGCCGCCCCAAAGCGACATCGACGTTCGGGGCCGTCAGGCGAAAGGAAGACGCCGGCCGTGAAAAAAGCTTCGGTTGCAAAGAAGGGTAAACCACCTGATGCAGCTCGGACTAATTCCGGGCGAAGAAAGACAATTCCGGCCGGCGCCGGCAAAAAAGGCGCGCGGTCGCGACCTCAACGAGGTCTATAAAGCGATGAGCCGGAACGCGCTCGCCGATCGTGTCGTCAAGGCTGCGAACGCGGCGCTCGCCGCCCAAGGTTATGTGAGCCCCATCGATGTCCTCGTCGGGATCGGGTGGCTTGACGTCCGGACGGTGGAACAGTGGCGGCGGGGGCAGATCGACTGCATCGAGCGCGCTGTGCAGACCAACCAGCCGCGCATATCGGAAGCCTTGAAGCTGCTCCGGTCCTGGGCGAGGGAAAGAAACCTTTCCGAAGGCTCGACGCCCTATGTCGCGCGTGGACCGCAACGCCAGGCGCTGCGTTTCAGCCGAAGCGGGGACCCTGCGATCGAGGCGACGTACCGGACCCATTGGATTTCAAAAGCGCTTTCCGAGAAGAAACGCGAACGTTTGGCAGCAAAGGCGAGCCGTGCCCCGGATCTGGTGGTGATCCGGCCATTGAACAGCGAATGGAAGTGCCACCGGTGCGGCGGCAGCGGTGATCTACTGATGATGGAAAATCCCGGTCCGGCATGTCTGGGCTGCGTTGGTCTCGATGGACTTGAGTTCTTGCCGGCGGGCGACGCGCTGTTGTCGCGGCGGGTGAAGGTGAAAAGCAAAACATGCGCTGTTGTCGTGCGCTTCAGCCGGAGCCGTCGCCGCTATGAACGACAAGGTCTGTTGGTCGAGCCGCTTGCGTTGGCGGACGTGCAGCGCGACCTCGAAGCGCAGCGACGCGAGTTGTGATATCCTCTCGTAGATTTTTTCGCCTGACCGCATCGAATGCATAACGCTTCGATTGACGCCGCGTCCCTTTTTTTCTCAACAATGACGCAACAACGCATCGCGGGTCGCGATTCGTAAAGGAACAGCCTGGCGTCGGGATAGACGTCGAGTGGATCGTACCGATCGTCAACCTCCCGCTCGCAATCGTATCCATCCGGGAAATAGCGGTCGCGCTCCAGTTGCCGATCGCCGAAGTGCCGCTTCTCCGGCACGGCCTTCATCCGGCGCGCGAGGAAGTCTTCAGGCGCCGTCTTCGGTCCCATGTCGCCGAGCGGCTTGCGTTTTGCGAATCTTCTCAGGACCTCGAGCGAGTCCCCGGCGAAGGCGCTTCCTGCGACGACGATAAGCGTCGGGAGCGAGCTTCCTGCAAACGTATCTGTTTTTGAAACTTGCACTTTTGGACGTGCCTAATCCAAGCCGGGATTACTAAACACCATGGGTTTCTTGGCTTCGCGGCGTTCGGTCAGCGTGACTGTCCTTTTGTGGTTGCGCTGCAACAACAACTTTCATTCGGCGAAAAAAATCTAAGGTGTCCGTTGACTCCGAAGATGTTCAGTGAAATTCTATCACTTAACAAAAATACTAAACATATTCCCGCGCGCCTTCGTGAAGGCAGCAACTCCGCCGTATGGGCGAAGCGTGATTAGCAGGACAGGCAGGCACTCGCCTGCGACAACAGGGAGGTTGCGATGATCCAAATGGTGCGTGCATTGGGGGTGAGTGCGATTGTTGTCGCTTCGTGTCTAAGCGGCAATGCGGTTGCCCAGACCAAACAATTGACCTTGTGTTGGGCGGCGTGGGATCCGGCCAACGCGCTGGTCGAGCTTTCGAAAGACTTCACCAGCAAGACCGGAATTCAGATGAAATATGAGTTCGTCCCGTGGACGAGCTACGCCGACCGCTTTCTCAATGAGCTTAATTCCAAGGGAAAACTTTGCGACGTCATTATCGGTGACAGCCAATGGATCGGCGGCGCCGCGGAGAACGGTCATTACGTCAAGCTGAATGACTTCTTCGCCAAAGAAAAAATCTCGATGGACGACTTTATGCCGGCGACGGTCGTCGGTTATTCCGAATGGCCCAAGAACACCCCGAATTATTGGGCGCTGCCGGCGATGGGCGACGCGATTGGCTGGACCTATCGCAAGGACTGGTTTGCCCGGCCGGAAATCCAGGCCGAATTCAAGAAGAAAAACGGTCGCGATCTTGCGCCACCCCAGACATACGACGAGCTGAAGCAGATCGCCGAGTTCTTTCAAGGACGCGAGATCGACGGCAAGAAGGTCTATGGTGCCTATATCTACACCGAGCGCGGCTCCGAAGGCATCACCATGGGCGTAACCAACGTCCTCTACGACTGGGGTTTCCAGTACGACAATCCGAAGAAGCCCTATGAGATGGAGGGCTTTGTCAATTCACCCGACGCGGTAAAGGGGCTCGAGTTCTACAAGTCGCTCTACAAGTGCTGCACCGCACCCGGCATGAGCAATGCCTACATGTCGGAGGGCCTGGACGCCTTCAAGTCCGGACAAGTCGCGATGCAGATGAACTTCTTCGCGTTCTTCCCCGGCCTTTACAAGGATCCCAATGTCGGCGGCGACAAGATTGGCTTCTTCGTCAATCCGAAGCAGAAATATCAGTTCACCCAGCTCGGTGGCCAGGGCATCTCGGTTGTCTCTTACTCGGACCACAAGGACGATGCACTCGCCTACATCAAATGGTTCGCGCAACCCGACGTCCAGAAAAAGTGGTGGGCGCTTGGCGGCTATTCCTGTCACAAGGCCGTGCTCAATGATCCGAATTTTCCAAAGAGTGCGCCCTTTGCCGCCGACTTCCTGAAGTCGATGGATATCGTCAAGGATTTTTGGGCCGAGCCCTCCTATGCCGAGCTCCTGCTCGACATGCAGAAGCGCGTCCATGACTACGTCGTGGCCGACAAGGGAACCGCGAAGGAGGCTCTCGATCTCCTGGTGAAGGATTGGCAAAAGGTGTTCAAGGGTGAGGGCAAGATCTAGCTCCCCAGGCCACCGGTCTCCCGATGTTTACATCGGGGGACCGCCTCCTTTAGCGTACCGATCCGTGAACGACAGGTCGCACATGAGCACTCTTGCCGAGCGGGCCGTTACCCGCACGCCACGCCGACTGGCATTGCGATTCGGTGGGTTGTCCGACCGAGCTATTGCCTGGCTGTTTATCACGCCGTCGGTGCTGCTTTTGCTGGCGATCAACATCTTCCCGTTGTTATGGACGATCCAGCTCTCCTTCACCAACTACCGCGCCAATCGGCCGAACGCTCCGATCCGGTATGTCGGTCTCGACAATTACCGAGACATACTGACGGATCCCGACGTGTGGGCCGCCATGCAGGCGACAGCGCATTTCGTGTTGTGGTCGATCGCCCTTGAAGTGGTGCTCGGGTTTGGCCTTGCGCTCTTGATCAACCGTCGCTTCCGCGGCCACAGCTTCTGGACCACGATCATCCTGCTGCCGATGATGCTTTCGCCGGCGGTCGTCGGAAACTTCTGGACCTTCCTGCTGCAGCCGCAGATCGGGCTGTTCAACAGCGCAATCGCGCTACTGACCGGGGTAGACCCGAGTTCGTTTCAGATGATCGGCGACGTCAAGCTCGCGCCCTGGTCCATCATCATGGTCGATACCTGGATGTGGACGCCCTACGTCATGTTGATCTGTCTTGCGGGCTTGCGTTCGATCCCCGACTACATCTACGAGGCGGCCGAGGTCGATCGTGCGTCTGCCTGGCGGCAATTCTGGTCCATCACGCTGCCGATGATCATGCCGTTCCTGATGCTCGCGATTCTGTTTCGGGCGATCGAAAACTTCAAAATGTTCGATATGGTCAATCTGCTCACCTCGGGCGGACCCGGATCGACCACAGAAGTGGCATCGATCACCTTGAAGCGCGAGGCCTTCGAGAAATGGCGCACCGGCTATTCGTCGGCCTTGGCGATTATCCTGTTCGTCACCGTCTTCGGCGCTGCCAACATCTATGTCAAAGCCCTCAACCGGGTGAAGCAGCGATGACAACGACCTCCAGCGCATATTCCGTCGCCGAGCCCTCAAGATGGCCGAAGACGATCGCTGCGTTCCTGGTCGTCACTTACGCACTCGTCACCATTCTGCCCTTGCTCTGGATATTCCTCACCGGGTTCAAAACTCCGCCGGATTCAATTGCATATCCGCCAAAAATCCTGTTCGAGCCTTCTGTCGAGGGCTACGTCAATCTGTTTACGACGCGCTCGCGGCAGACGCCGGAATTTCTCGCCAGCCTGCCGCCGCCGCAGACCTGGTACGAGCGCCTGGCGCGCTCGCGCAACATGGTGATCGCCGGGCCATCGAAGGTGGTGCCGCGCTTTGTGAATTCGATGGTGATAGGCTTCGGCTCGACCTTCCTTGCGGTCTGCTTCGGCACCATTGCCGCTTACGCGTTCTCGCGATTCCGCGTTCCGCTCGCCGACGATCTGTTGTTTTTCATCCTGTCGACGCGGATGATGCCGCCGATTGCCATCGCGATTCCGATCTACCTGATGTTCCGCTATCTCGGGCTCACCGACACCAAACTCGGCATGATCCTGTTGTACACCGCCGTGAACGTCTCCCTGGCGGTATGGCTGTTGAAGGGGTTCATGGATGAAATCCCGCGCGAATACGAAGAGGCCGCGATGGTCGACGGTTACACGCGGCTTCAGGCCTTCTTCAAGGTGGTGCTTCCGCAGGCCACCACCGGCATCGCGGCCACCGCAATCTTCTGCTTGATCTTCGCCTGGAACGAATATGCCTTCGCGGTTCTGCTTACGAGCGGCGAGGCGCAAACCATGCCGCCCTTCATTCCCTTCATCATCGGCGAGGGCGGTCAGGACTGGCCCGCGGTCGCCGCCGCCACGACATTGTTTTTTGTCCCGATCCTGTGCTTCACCATATTGCTGCGCCGACATTTGCTGCGCGGCATCACGTTCGGAGCGGTGCGCAAATGACGGAAAGGATCGCACCGCGCGCGTCACATTGGCCGCTCTGGCTGCGTCGCGGGCCCTGCGAAGCGGTGGCGATCACGCTGATCGGTCTCGGCGTGGCGATGCTGATGCAGCCGCTGTCGCTGGATCTTTATAGCTACTCGTTCGTGACGATCCTGGTCGGGACGTTCGGGTTTGTGATCGTCAGTCATTTTCCGGACTAACGCGATGGCAGAGATCAAGGTTGAAAATATTGCCAAGACATTCGGAGCCTTCACCGCGGTGAAAGGCGTTAACTTCACCGTCGATCATGGCTCGTTCTTCGTGATTCTCGGTCCCTCAGGCTGCGGCAAGACCACGACTTTGCGGATGATTGCGGGCCTTGAACTCCCGACCGCCGGGCGCGTCCTGCTTGACGGCGAAGACGTCACGCCGCAGCCGGCGTCGGCGCGGGATATTGCGTTCGTGTTCCAGCTGTTTGCGCTCTATCCGCACATGAATGTGCGCCAGAATATCGGCTTCCCGCTGCGCTGTCAGAATTACCCTCGCGCCGAGATCAGAAAAAGCGTCGACGAAACGGCAAGACTTCTCAGAATAGGTCATCTGCTGGATCGCCGGGTCGGCGGACTCTCCGGCGGCGACCGGCAGCGGGTCGCGCTCGGCCGCGCCATCGTGCGCCGACCCAAAGCTTTTCTGATGGACGAGCCCTTGGGCGCGCTCGATTCGGAATTTCGCCGCCTCATGTGCGGCGAACTGCGTGAGCTGCACGACCGCATCGACGCGACCACCGTGTACATCACCCACGACCAGCTCGAGGCGATGGCGATGGCTGACCGTATCGTCATCATGAACCAGGGCGGCATCGAGCAGATCGGCACGCCGCAAGAGATTTACGATCGCCCCAATACGATGTTCGTCGCCGACTTCATCGGCGCGCCGCCGATGAGCTTTCTCGATGTCCATGTCTCGCTGCAGCGCGGCGACCGCCGCATCAGCATCGACGGCATTGCAGTCGAAATGCCGGAAATATTCGAGGATCGTGCCGAGAGCAAATTGGTGCTTGGCGTGCGGCCCGAGAACGTATCGTTCGAAGATACCTCGCCGCTGCGAGGCCGAGTGATCGGTGTCGAATATCTCGGCACTACGCAAATCGTCACCGTGATAACTGCCAACGGGCAGGTTAGGGCGCGCCTGCCGTCGGGCCAAGTCGTTCGAATAGGCGAATCCGTCGGTCTTGCTTTTCGACCGGACAGACTGTCGTTGTTCGACGCCATGAGCGGACAGGCGCTGCCCTCGGCGCTTCGCGTGGGAGGCCACCGTGGCTGAAGTCGCCCTCGTTGATGTCAGCAAGAGCTACGGCACCGTGGATGCGGTGAGCAGCCTTTCCCTTGCCATAGCCGACGGCGAGTTTGTCGTGCTGCTTGGCCCTACTGGCGCGGGAAAGACGACGACGCTGCGCCTGATCGCCGGCCTGGAGCGTCCCGATCGGGGCACCGTGATCATTCA
>Ga0137403_10005251_pt1 | contig 15052 bp, 10 predicted proteins | sample CZOMad2_1_16fung_FD_122057 | JGI IMG/M metagenome (GOLD analysis project Ga0137403, IMG submission 122057) | Vadose zone soil fungal communities from Angelo Coast Range Reserve, California, USA - CZOMad2_1_16fungal (Hybrid Assembly) | ecosystem: Environmental > Terrestrial > Soil > Vadose zone... | reverse complement strand
CGCAGCCTCCCGGTGAGCGACCTCCCCAACGTCGACCTCCCGACGCTGCTCGTGACCGCGAGCCTGCCCGGCGCGAGCCCCGAGACCATGGCCTCGTCGGTGGCGACCCCGCTCGAGCGGCAGTTCTCCACCATCGCCGGCCTCTCCTCGATGAACTCGGTCAACACGCTCGGCGGCTCGCAGATCACGCTCCAGTTCGACCTCTCGCGCAACATCGACGCGGCCGCGCAGGACGTCCAGTCGGCGATCACGGTCGCCACGCCGCTCCTCCCCCCGAGCATGCCCACCCCGCCCGTCTACCGGAAGGTGAATCCGGCGGACCAGCCGATCCTCTTCCTCGCGCTCACCTCGCCGACGCTCCCGCTCTGGACGCTCGACGAGTACGGCGAGACGCTCATGGCGCAGCGCATCTCGATGGTGGGCGGCGTCGCGCAGGTGCTGGTGTACGGCGCGCAGAAGTACGCCGTGCGCGTGCGCCTCGACCCCGACGCGCTCGCCAGCCGGGGCATCGGCATCGACGAGGTGGCGAAGGCGATCCAGGGCGCCAACGTGAACCTGCCGACGGGCACGCTCTACGGCAGCCACCGCGCCTTCACCGTCGAGGCCACGGGCCAGCTGACCAGCGCCGAGCAGTACCGGCCCGTGATCGTCACCTACCGCAATGGCTCGCCCGTCCGCCTGGAGGAGCTGGGGCAGGTGATCGACAGCGTCGAGGACGACAAGACGGCCTCGTGGTACGGCTCCGCCGAGCGGCGCCAGCGCTCGATCGTGCTCGCCGTCCAGCGCCAGCCCGGCACCAACACGGTCGAGGTGGCCGACGCCGTGACGGCGCTCCTGCCCACCTTCAAGGCGTGGCTGCCGCCCTCGGTGCAGGTCGAGATCCTGTTCGACCGCTCGCAGTCCATCCGCGCCTCGGTGCGGGACGTGAAGCTCACCATGCTGGCGGCGCTCGTGCTGGTCGTGCTGGTGATCTTCGCCTTCCTGCGTAACGTGTCGGCGACGATCATCCCGAGCCTCGCCCTCCCGCTCTCGGTCGTCGGCACCTTCGCGGCCATGCAGCCGCTCGGCTACAGCCTCGACAACCTCTCGCTCATGGCGCTCACGCTCTCGATCGGGTTCGTGGTCGACGACGCGATCGTCATCCTCGAGAACATCGTCCGGCACATGGAGATGGGGAAGGCGCCACTCGAGGCCGCGTACGACGGCGCCGCGGAGATCGGCTTCACCATCCTCTCCATGACGCTCTCGCTGGCGGCGGTGTTCATCCCGGTGCTCTTCATGCCGGGCATCCTCGGCCGGCTGTTCCACGAGTTCGCGGTCACCATCTGCGTCGCGATCCTGATCTCGGGCTGCGTGTCGCTGACGCTCACCCCGATGCTGTGCGCCCGCTATCTCCGCCCGCCCGCGGAGGCGCGGCACGGGCGCCTGTTCGCGGCGACCGAGCGCGCCTTCGACGGCCTGCTGCGCGGCTACGAGCGGAGTCTCGGCTGGGTGCTCCGCCACCGCCCGGCGACCATGGGCGTGTCGCTCGCGCTCCTCGCGATGACCGGCCTCCTCTTCGTTCACGTCCCGAAGGGCTTCATCCCGAACGAGGATCAGGGGTTCGTGTTCACGGTCGTCGAAGCCGCCGAGGGCGTGTCGTTCGAGCAGATGACGCGCCTCCAGCTCGCCGTCACCGACATCGTGCGCGCGGACCCGAGCGTCGAGGAGCTGTTCTCGAGCATCTCGGCGTCGAGCGCGTCCACCGGGTCGACGCTGAACCAGGGGCGGATGTTCCTCCACCTGAGGCCGCGCGCGGAACGCCCGAGCGCCGACGAGGTGATCCAGGGGCTCCGGCCGAAGCTCGCCACGGTGCCCGGCGTGCGCGTCTTCATGCAGGTGCCGCCCATCATCCGCATCGGCGGGCAGCTCACCAAGAGCCTCTACCAGTTCACGCTGCAGAGCCCGGACACGCAGGCGCTCTACCAGGCCGCGCCCCGGCTCGAGGCCCGCCTGCGCGCGCTCCGGGAGCTGCAGGACGTCACCAGCGATCTCCAGATCAAGAGCCCGCAGGTGAACGTGGTCATCGACCGGGACAAGGCCTCCACGCTCGGCGTCAGCGCGGAGCAGATCGAGGACGCCCTCTTCGACGCCTATGGCAACCGCTGGGTGTCGACCATCTACGCGCCCACCAACCAGTACAAGGTCATCATGGAGGTGGAGCCGCAGTACCAGCGCGACATCGCGGCGCTCTCGCGGCTCTACGTCCGCTCCACGAGCGGGCAGCTCGTGCCGCTCGACGCGGTGGCACGGCTCGAGGAGACGGTCGGGCCGCTCACCCTGAACCACTTCGGGCAGCTGCCGGCCGTCACCCTGTCCTTCAACCTGGCGCCGGGCCACGCGCTCGGCGACGCGGTGGAGGCCGTCGAGCGCGTCGCGCGCCAGACCCTGCCCGCGACCATCACCACCAGCTTCCAGGGCGCGGCGCAGGCGTTCGCGTCCTCGCTCCGGGGCCTCTGGGTGCTCCTCGTGCTCGCGATCCTGGTCATCTACATCGTGCTCGGCATCCTCTACGAGAGCTTCGTGCAGCCGCTCACCATCCTCTCGGGGCTCCCGTCGGCCGGCTTCGGCGCGCTGCTGACGCTGCTGGTCTTCGGCATCGACCTCAACATCTACGCCTTCGTCGGGCTCATCATGCTGGTCGGCATCGTCAAGAAGAACGCCATCATGCAGATCGACTTCGCGCTCGCCGCGCAGCGGAGCGAGGGCAAGAGCGCGCTCGACGCCATCTACGAGGGCTGCCTGATCCGTTTCCGGCCGATCATGATGACGACCATGGCCGCCCTCTTCGGCGCCCTGCCGATCGCGCTCGGGCTCGGCGCGGGGGCGGAGTCGCGGCGCCCGCTCGGCCTGGCGGTCGTGGGCGGGCTCCTCTTCTCGCAGCTCGTGACCCTCTATCTGACGCCGGTCTACTACACGTACCTCGAGGCGCTGGTGGCGCGCGTGCGCGCGCGGCGGCGGCCGCCGCCCCCGCCGCTCGAGGCCGTGCCCGAGCGCCAGCGTCACGTGGTCTCGTAGAGGGGCCGCCGGGGAGGCGGCTCAGCGACTGCCGGGTTCTCGGCCGCTCCGCTCCGCGAGCACCTCGTAGGCCTGGATCCCCTCCTCCTTGCCCTCGAGGGCCACCCGGCCGAGGTCGCCGAGCACGAAGACGTCCTTCACCAGCTCGCACGTGCGCTCGCCCACCACGATCGAGCCGGCCCGGGCGACCGCGGACTCGAGACGCGAGGCGACGTTCACCGCGTCGCCGAGCACGGTGATCTCCTTGCGCTTGGCCGAGCCGATGGGTCCGGCGACCACCCGCCCGCTGTTGATGCCCATGCGCATCTCGATCGGCGGACGCGGGCGCCGAGCCTCATTGAGCTCCGCCAGACGGCGCCGGATCTCGAGCGCGACCCGCACGGCGCGCACGGCATGGTCCGCCTGCGTGTAGGGAGCGCCGAACACGGCCATGATGCAGTCCCCGACGAACTTGTCGACCGTCCCCTCCTGCTCGAAGACGGCCTCCGCCATGAAGGAGAGGCAGTCGTTCAGGAGCTCGGCGACCGCCGGCGGGGTCATCCTTTCCGCCAGGCGCGTGAAGCCGACGATGTCCGCGAACAGGATCGTCGCCTCCAGTTCCTGCGCCTCCTTCTCGCCCTCGGAGAGGATGCGCGCTACCACCGAGGGCGAGAAGTACTTCTCGAGCCGCTCGCGCGCGAAGCGCTCGTCGCGGATCTTCTGGTTGAGCCTGGCCTGCTCGATGGCCACCGCCGCGTAGTTGGCGAGCGCCGACAGGAGCTCCAGGTCGGCCTTGGTGAAGCTGTTCACCTGCACGGGCGTGTCGACGTGGATGATGCCGATGACCGCGTCCCCCTTCCACAGCGGCGCGCACATCGCCGAGCGGATGCGGTGGACGCGTATGCTGTCACGGCTCGAGAAGCGCGGGTCGATCTGGGCGTCGGAGGTGAGGATGGCCACCCGGTCGTGGACGACCCGGTCGGCCATGGTCTTGCTGATCGTGATCCTGGCCTCCTCGGCCGGGTTTCGATACTTCACCACGCACGGCTCGAGGCTCCCTCCCGCTTCGCGCAGCATGATGAAGCCTCGGTCGGCGCGGATGTGCTCGAACACGGTGTCCATCACGCGGCGGGGCACCTCCTCCGGCTGGGCGGCGATGAGGGCCTGGGCCAGCTCGGAGAGGCTCCGCAGGATGCGGTTGGCCTTGGCGAGCTCGGCGGGCTCGGGCGTCGGCGGCGCCGCGGGACGAGGGACCGCGGCCGGGCGCTCTGCTCCCGGCAGCAGGACGCCAAGGGACCGCTGAAGGTCACCGACGGGCTGGATGATCGCGCCGGCCGTATCGTCCGCCATCGGCGTCCCGGCGTCGAGGACGACCCGGTTCTCGAGCGCGCGCCGGACATGGAGTACCTGCTCCCCGAGCCGGATCTGGTCGCCGCCCTTGAGGACGGCCTGGGACACCCGGACGCCGTTCAGGTACGTGCCGCCCTCGCTGCCGAGGTCGACCAGCCGGCACCGGTCCCCCTCGACCACCACCTGGGCTTGGCGGGCCGCGATCCCCCTCCCGCGGAGGACGACGCTACAGGAAGGGGAGTGCCCGAGCAGCAGCACCCCGGGGGCGAGCGGGACCACTCGTTCGCTGCCTCCCTGCTGGTATGCCAGCTCGAGCATCGGATGCGTCCGGCAAGCCGCCGTCTGCCACTACCGCGCGGCGAGCGTCAAGCGCGAGGGCCCGCGTCACGCGGTCTCGTAGGGCGACGCGAGCCGGCGCCGGTCGAGGCTCCGGTACTGGATCGCCTCGGCCAGGTGCGAGGTGGTGATCTCGTCCTCGCCCGCCAGGTCGGCGATGGTGCGCGCCACGCGCAGGATGCGCGTGTAGGCGCGCGCCGAGAGCCCGAGCCGCTCGCTCGCCGCCTCGAGGAGCCGCCGCCCCGCGGGCCCGATGCGGCAGAGGCGGCGCACCTCGCGCCCGGGGATGTGCGCGTTGAGCGGGATCGTGCGCGGCCCGAGCCGGCGGCGCTGGCGCGCGCGCGCCGCTTCGACCCGGGCGCGCACGGCCGCCGAGGGCTCCTCGGACGGGGCGTCGTCGGCGAGCGCGGCGACGGGCACCCGCGGCACCTCGACGTGGAGATCGATGCGGTCGAGGAGCGGCCCCGACACGCGCGCGCGGTAGCGGTCGACGAGCGGCGGCGTGCAGCGGCAGGCGCCGGCGCCGTCGCCGAGGTAGCCGCAGGGGCACGGGTTCATCGCCGCGACGAGCTGGAAGGCGGCGGGGAAGAGGACCGCGCCCGCCCCGCGCGCGACGCTGATGCGCCGCTCCTCGAGCGGCTGGCGGAGTGGCTCGAGGACGTTCCGCCGGAACTCCGGGAGCTCGTCCATGAAGAGGACGCCGCGGTGTGCGAGCGTCACCTCGCCGGGGCGGATCGGGCTGCCCCCGCCGAGGAGCGCGGCGTCGGAGATCGAGCAGTGCGGTGCGCGCACCGGCCGTGCCGCGACGAGCGGCCGCCCATCGAGAAGCCCCGCGACGCTGTGGATCGCCGTCACCTCGATCGCCTCCTCCAGCGCGAGCGCCGGCAGGATGGACGGCAGGCGGCGCGCGAGCATCGTCTTGCCGGAGCCCGGCGGGCCGATGAGCAAGAGGTTATGGCCACCCGCGGCCGCCACCTCCAGCGCGCGCTTGGCGGACGGCTGGCCGCGCACCTCGGCGAGGTCGCCGGCGGCGAGCGGGGCGGCGGCGAGCAGCGCGGCGGCGTCGACGGTGGTCGGCGCGCGGACCGCTTCGCCGCGGAGGTGCGCGACCGCCTCGGCGAGCGTCTCGACGCCGAAGACCGGCGGGCCGCCGGCGAGCGCGGCCTCGGGCGCGTTGACGGCCGGGACCATGAGGGCGCCGAGCGCCGCGCGGCTCGCCGCCGCGGCGATGGGGAGCGCGCCGCGCACGCCGTGCACGCGGCCGTCGAGGCCGAGCTCGCCGAGCACGCACCAGCGGGAGAGGTCCGGCAGGTCGAAGTCGCCGAAGGCAGCGAGGAGCCCGAGGGCGATCGGCAGGTCGAAGGCCGCGCCCTCCTTGCGCACGCCGGCGGGGCCCAGGTTGACCGTCACCCGGCGCTCGGCGTGCTTGAAGCCGCAGTTGCGGAGGGCCGCCCGGATGCGCTCGGTGCCCTCGCGCACGGCGCCGTCGGGGAGGCCGACGGTGGTCGTGTGCGGGAGGCCGGAGGACACGTCGACCTCGACGTCGACGACGAGCGCGTCGATGCCGCGGAGGGCCCCGGAGCGGACGCGGGCGAGCATGGGTCCGGCGTGCCGCGTCCGGCACGGCGGAGCAATCGCTAGAAGCGGAATATTCCCCGGGCACGCCCCTCCGTGTCAGGTGGCGCGCCCGCCGGGTAGACCTCAGGCCGCCCGTCGCTCGACGACCACCGGCATGCCCCTCGAGGGCGCGAGCGTGATGCTGCGCCGCACCTGCTGCATCCGGTAACCCGGCGCGAGCCCGAGCTCGACTCGAGAGAGCACGGTCGCGAGCACGACCTTCATCTCGTAGAGCGCAAACGCCATGCCGAGGCAACGGCGAACGCCGCCGCCGAACGGAAGGAACTCGTACGGCCCCGGCCGTCGCCCGACGAACCGCTCCGGGAGGAAGCGCTCGGGCTCGGGCCAGACGTCCGGGCGCCGGTGCGCCAGGTAGATGCACGGCGAGGCGACGACACCGGCGGGAAGGTCCCACCCGCCGACGCGCATCGGGTGCGCGAGCACGCGGCCGACCTCGGAGACGACTGGGCTGAGTCGCAGCGTCTCCTTCACGACGGCGTCCAGGTACTCGAGCCGGCCGACGTGCTCCGGCCGCACGGGACCGGCGCAGACGCGGTCGAGCTCCTGGCGGAGCCGCGCGAGCACGTCGGGATGCGCGAGCACGTTGTGGACCGCGAACGCGAGCGACGTCGCGGTGGTCTCGTGGCCGGCGAACAGCAGCGTCATCATCTGATCCCGCAGCTCCGCGTCCGGCATCGGCTCACCGTCCTCGTCGCGCGCGCCAAGGAGCAGCGAGAGGACGTCGTCACGGGGCGGCGTGGCGGCGGCGCGACGCCGGGCGAACTCGGCGAAGAGGAGCGCGTCGAGCTCGCGCTTCGTCCGCAGGAACGCGCCCCAGGGCGAGAGCGGCCCGAGGTCGAGCTGGAGCGGCGGCCAGAGCCATGCCGGGTTCATCGCCGTGCGGGCGAAGCGTCGGACGAGCACGCGGAGCGCCTCGAGCAGCGCGCCCTCGGCCCCGAACACCGCCCGCAGGATCACGTCGAGCGTGATCGCCTGCATCTCGGCATGGATCGGGAACGGCCGGCCGATGGGCCAGCGGTCGATCGCCCGTTCGGCGATCACCCGCATGGTCTCGCCGTAGGCGAGCATCCGCTCGCCGTGGAAGGGCGGCATCATGAGCCGTCGCGCGCGCTCGTGGCGGCCGCCGTCGAGGCCGAGGATCGAGGTCGCACCGAGGAGCGGCACGAGCGCGATGAACGCCTCGCCGCCGCGCAGCTCGTCGTCGTCGCCGGTGAAGATCTGCCGGATCGCCTCTGGGTGGCTGAAGAAGACCTCGACGCCCGGCCCGACCGGCATTCGGATCGTGAACGCGTCGCCGTAACGGCGCGCGCAGGCCTCGTAGAACGGGCCGGGGCGGAAGGCGTAGCGCAGCGCCTGGACGAGAGCGGGCGCCGTGGGGCCGGGGGGGAGTGACGCGCTTCTCATTGGGGTCTCCTTTCTCGGTCGCATGACTTGGTCAGTCGGCCAAACGAGAGCACGAAAAAAACCGTCAGTCGTCCACGTTGAAGACGAGGTGCGCGAAGCGCTTCAGCGCGGCGCACAGCCGGTCGCGGGCAGGGCGCGACGTGAACACGCTCCCGCCGAGTAGGTCCTCCTGGCCGTCGACGTCGGCGAGCGTCGCGATGAAGGCATTCGAGATGACGAAGATGGCGGCCTCGATGTCGGTCCGGACGTCGGGCATCGTGTCGCGGATCACCTTGATGCCGAACTGCGCGAGGTCGACGAACATCCGGCGGACGCTCAGCAGGCGAAGCCCGGGGGGCTCGAGCGCCATCCGGTACGCGAGCCGGGTGGTGTTGGGATGCGCCACCAGCAGCTCGACGAAGGAGTCGACGAGGTTGTCGGCGAGCTCGCGGCGAGTGTTCCCGGGGCGGAGGTTCCGGATGATGGTCTCCCGCGTCCGGTCGCCTAGCCGCTTGAAGACCGCCTCCCAGAGCAGCTTCTTGCTCCCCCAGTGGTAATGGAGCGCGCCGAACGGCACCCGCGCCTGCCGCGCGATTTCGCGGGTCGAGGCAGCACCGTAGCCCTCCTCGGCGAACACGTCCTCGGCCGCGTCGAGGATCCGCGCCGCCGTCCCTCGGGGATCATCTCGCGCCTTGTCGAGCGCCTCCTGCCGCATTGGTCACTCGCCTTGGTCATACGCCCAAGAAGACGAAAGTGTCAAGCCCGTCCCCCCACGGGCAGCACTACCTCCGCAAGCGGCTGGTCGCCTAACCGGACACGCTGCTTCGTGGAGTCGCCGCTGCTGCTCGGGCACTGGATCCTCGACGGCCCGAAAAGAAAAACCCGCGCCGACGGTTGCCGCCGGCGCGGGTGTGAGGCACGGATTGGCGGCCGTTTACTTGGCCTTGAAACGCTGCTCGACGACGGTGCTGGCGCCGTCGAGGTCGGTGGCCGTCACGCGGAATGTCAGCTGGCCCCGCAGGTGCGCGAGGGAGATCTGCGCGACGAAGGAGCCGGCGGTCGCCCGGTCCAAGACGACCGTCCGCAGGACCTTGCTCTTCTTGTTCAGGATCTCGACGGTCACCGTCGCCGGCTCGGACACCGTGAGCTGGACGCGCAGCGGCCGCCCTTCGCCGAGCGTCTTGACCCTCACCTTGTCGGGCAGGTCATCGATCGACACGACCGGCGGTGTGTTCTGGGCCACGAAGCTCTGGTCAGCGCCGTTCAGCGCTACGAAGTCCGACTTCGCGACCGCACGGAAGTGCACGGTCGCGCCCGGGGTGAGGTCGGTGGCCGTGGCATCGAAGGAGGTCACGACGCTTGCGGCGTCGAGGCGCGCATCGGGGGTGGTCGAGCCATAGGCCGTGGTCGGGCCGAACTCGAAGTGGGTCTTGATGGCCGAGCCGCCCGGGTTGACCGAGCCGTCGAGAGTGGCCTCGGTGTTGCCGATGTCGGTCGGCGCGAGCGTCGATACCTCGCTCGGCGCGTATGCCTGCGCGAAGAGCTTCTGCGAGCCCGCGCTCCCGGCGGTATAGAGGAAGAAGGGTGTTCCGGCCGCCCCGCCCTGGCACGTGGAGCCGTCCGCATTGGTCGGGTTCGCGGTGCAGCCCGACGAGATCGGCGCCCGCAGTGGGTTCGCGACGTCGCCGAAGCCGGAGTTCGCGATGCCAGTCGGCGTATCGAGCTTGAACACCGGAGCACTCGCGCCGCCCTCGAAGTGGCCGACGAAGGTCACCTGCTCCCCCGAGACTTCTTCCTGCCAGGAAATGTACGGGATGTTCCCGGAGAACGTGATGTCGGGACGGGTCGCGTCGTTCACCGTATTCGAGATCGGCTGTCCGCTGTTGAAGAGCTCGAAGTGGTTCCCGCCGACGAGCCGCGAGACGAATACCGCGTGCTTCCCCCCGCCGATGACTTCCTGCCACACCACCCAGGGGACGGTCGGGTTGCCGGGTGTGAGCGTGCCCGCGGCGACGCGGGGATTCTCGGCGTCGTTGCCGGCGACCTTGTTCAGCGTGCACCCGTCCTCCGCCTCCCGGCTCTCGGCGCAGCTCCCGAAGCCGTGCGTGCCCGAGGTGTCGAGCACGTTCGTCTGACCCGCAGTACCGTTTCCGACCGCGAGCCAATGGAAGCCGCCGTCGGCCGCGCCATCGGCGACGATCTTCGCCGCGAACACCATGTCGTTGTTGCGGAGCCCGCTGATCCCCGTCGGGTCCTCCTCGTACCAGACGACCCAGGCGACCGTGTCGTCTTTGCCGGTGAAGGCGATGTCCGGCTCGACCCCAGAGCGGGTCGGGTCGGTGTTGAGCGTGGGGTCCCCCTTGTCGTTCGACGTCGGCGAGCTCGGGTCGAGCCGGTCGAGGCCGACCTGCTGCCAGCAGAAGCCGTTCTCGTTGTTCTCGCCCGCCGGCAACGTCCCGACCGGGCAGGCCGCGCCGGCGGTCGCCTGCTTGAGGCCCTTCACGACGAAGATCTGCCGTAGCGTCGTGTCGCTCGCGACGCCGTCGTTCTCCTCCCACACCACCCACGGGACCGGATCGGCACCGGCGACCGCCGCTCCGCCGGCCACCGACGGATTCTCGGCCGTGCGGTCGGTATGGATGTTGAGCGACGGCAGGTGGCTTCCGCCGGAGCGGTCCTGCCCCGAGGGCAGCCAGAGGTTCGCGCCCGCGTTGAAGCGGCTCGCGAAGATGTTCGTCGGTGGCCCGAAGGCCGCGTTCGGCTCGTACCAGGCGACCCACGGCACGGTGCGCCCTGCGCCGGCGAAGTCGATCGACGGCGCCTCCGCCTCCGCCGTCGGGTCGATGTTGAGCGATGCGGGGAAGCCCTGGGTCACCCAGGCGCCGTTCTTGAAGGCGCGAACGAAGATCTGCTGGCTGTCCCGGCTCTTCTGCTCGAACGTCGCCCACGGGACCTGGACGTTGCCGGCCTTGACCGTACCGCCGGCGACGTCGGAGACGCCAGCGTCCTGGTTCGGGTCGATCGCATTGGCGACATCGTTGTTCACCTGCGAGCCGTTGGCCGGAAGCGGCAGGAAGGCCGCACGTGCTGCCGGGCCGGCAAGCAGCACGCCCACGGCCGCAAGACCGGCGATCGTCAGCCGAAGACGGCGCCCGCGCGTGGTCACCTCGGAAGGTCGCGATTGCATGAGACGTTCCTCCTATTGGGGTTTGTCTGCGGGAGGGCCCGGGCTTCGATGCCGCCCCGATTCGGTCCGCAGGAGTTGATCGTCGGCAACGCTACGTCCGAGCCGCGCGGACGGATGCACGTCGCCCGAGGGGACACGGCCTCGACGGCGAGGTCCAGGTCGACGCCGGCGGCACGTGGTGCCCGCCGACGTCACGACGACGAGCGCTACGCCGAGTCCCAGCGGAACACGGCGAGCGCGTTCTCCCGCGGGTACTTCTCGAGCACTCCCTCCCGGAACGGCAGCGCCGCCGCCTCCGCGAGGCACCGGTCGAACGGGAGCACGGGATGGTCCGAAGCGAAAGCCGGGAGGTACTTCGGCGCGTAGGCCGAGGTCATCATGAGAGGTTGGGGTACTTGAGAAGCAGCCGGATCGCCTCACCCCACCAGGGGTCGGCGCCGTGGGCCATGACGATCTTCAGCTCGGGATAGAAGAGGCACACCTCGTCGAGGTAGAGCGGGCGCTGCGGCTCGGCGGGCATCGGGGGGCCCGGGATGCCCGTGTTGACGATCACGCGGCGGTCTTCGTCAGCGTGAACGTTCCCCCCTGCTTGCCCTTCCTGGGTTTGACCCGGGTGAAGGTGCCGGTGATGGTCTGAGAGGTCGTATCCAGTCGGCCCGTGAGGGTGGTCTTGCTCCCATCGGTGCAGTCGAGACGGGCCTTCACCTTCCTCGTGCGCTTCCCCTTCAGGGTGCAAATGGTCGCCCCACCCGCCGTCATCATGCCGGTGAACTTCTTCGCGCTGATCGAGGTGAGGTCTGCGCTGAGGGCGAGAGTCTCTCTGCCTCCACTCGTCGTTTCGCTACCGCTCCAATGCCCGGTGAGCTCGGAGGGCGGTGGCGGCTCGCACATCCGCATGGCGCACTTTCCTTCTTCGCACCTCCAGTGCGCGCATCTTCCCAACCCGTCGTCGCACACCATGCAAATCCTCGGAAGCAACGCTTGGCAGTCAGATGCCGTCGTGCAGGCGCCGTTAGTGGCGGCTACGCGCGCTCCGGCCAGAGACAGGAACCCGACAGCGACCGCAACGGTCGTCAGCCAAGCGTCTCCCATTCGACGCCGAGGCGGCCCCACGTACGAGCGCTGCGGTGCTGGCATGGTGTCCTCCGTCGGGTTGCATGAGCGGCGTCGCGATGCGCCCATTACTGGGCAGGTACCGGTACGCATGAACCTGAGCCGATGCATTCGCCATGCCGCTCGCAGAAGGCCGGGCCGTCGGCCATTGCTTGCTCCGCCGTCCTGAAAACTAGACGCAAGACCAGTATCGCGGATTGCGCTCCTCTGGCGGGCGTGACCGGCTCGGCCCCCGGCTGTGCTGGCGCTTCAGACCCGGCTGTGCGGAGCGTAGTTTGGAGGCCTGAGCCAGCATCGGGACATCACGGCCCACCTCGACGATCCGGTCGCGCTCGAGCGGCTGTATCGCGAGGACGCGGAGGCTTTTCGGGCGGCTCTCGACGAGGCGTATGCCCTCCGCCCGGAGCACCCCGTCCTGCGCGTCTGGAAGGCCCGCTTCGCCGCGGAGACGGTGGCCTCACCCGCCGAGGCGCCCGCACCGCGCGGCAATGTCGTGCTCCTCGTCGTCCTCTCCCTGGTCGCCTTCGGCTTCGCGAAGTTGCCCTGGCTGGTCCGGGGGCTCGACGCGGCGACCTACCTGGGCCGCAACGGCGGCTTCCTCGCGACCGTCCCCCTCGCGCTCTGGGTCGCCTACGCGCGGGCGACTCGGGCCGGCGCGCGCGCCCTCGTCGTCGTGCTCTCCGCCGGCCTCCTCCTCCACGCGAACCTCGCGCTCCACCGCCCAGGTGACGCGAACGTCCTCGCCTTGATGCACTTGCCGATCCTCCAGTGGACGCTCGTGGCGCTGGCGTTCCTGGGCGACGGCTGGCGCGAGCGGGGGCGCCGGGTCGAGTTCGTACGCTTCGGGACCGAGCTCGTCATCTTCACCCTGCTCCTCACCGGCGGCGGCGTCATCCTGACCGGGCTCACGCTGTGGCTCTTCGGCATGGTCGGGACGCACCTCGGCGACTGGTACGTAAAAAACGTCGTCCCCTGGGGGTTGGTCGCGGCGCCGCTGGTCGCGGCGTACATCGACAGCCGCCGGCGGGGCCAGGCTTCGCGGCTCGGGCCGCGGGTCGCGGCGGCGTTCCAGCCGCTGCTCCTGCTCACCCTCGCGCCGTTCGTCGGGCTCGTCCTCTACCGGGGCGCCGCCGCCTACCAGCAGCGCGAGTTCCTGAGCGCGGTGAACGCGGTCGTGGTGACGGTGGCCTGGGCGATCCTGGCCACGCTCTGCGAGGGGGGGCGGAGCCCGCGCCGCACCGTCATCGACGCGCTGACGCTCGCGCTCGTCGCCGTGACCGTGGTGCTCGATGGGGTGGCGCTCTGGGCCATCGTGGGCCGCATCCGGAGCCTCGGCTGGTGGCCCAGCCGGGTCGCCGTGCTCGGCACCAACCTGGCCATCCTCGGTTGCCTGGCCGGCGTCGGCTGGCGACAGCTCGGCTTCCTCCGGGGGCGCAGCCCGCTCGCCGCGGTCCAGGCGTGGATCGCCGCCTACCTTCCCGTGTTCGCGATCTGGGGCGGGATGGTCGTTCTGATCCTGCCGCTCGCGCTCACCGAGCGCGCGTTCACGGGCCGTCTGCGCGCCGCCCGCCCATCCGTGGAGGACGCCTGCGTCTACGTGACCGAGGTGAGCGACATCGCGGCGGTCAGCACGCGCAGCCACGCGCTCGCGGCGACCATCGACGTCATCAACGGCACGCCGTACGGGATCGTCGCCGCTCCGGATGGCAGCCGCCTCTATCTCCCACACGAGGGCGGTCGCCCCGAGGTCATCGACACGGCCACTGCGCGGAGCCTCGCGTGCGCGCCCGGCCCCGAGTACGCGCGCCACCTCGTGCTGGCCGGCGACGGCCGGCTGGCCTACGGGAGCGGGCGCGACCGCGTGACGCTGGTGGACATCGACTCCGGAGCCGTGTTCGCGCAGCGTGGCCTGGCCGCCGCCGGCGACATCGCGCTCGCCGGCCCGTCCCTCTTCGTGGCAGCGAAGGACGATCTCATCGTGCTCGACCGCGAAACGCTCGAGGTCCGACGGCGGGTCCCGCTGCCGTTTGCGGGCCGGCTCGCCGCCACCCCGGACGGCACGCGCGTGCTCGTGACCCGGTACGGCGCGAACGCCGTGTCCGTCATCGACGCCGCGAGCGCGCAGGTCGTGCGCACGATCGCGATCCCGCCGGCCGACGGCCAGAATCCGTACCACGTCGTGCTGCGCCCCGACGGGCGCTCCGCCTGGGTGCTCGCCGACGAGCCCACACCGGGCCCGCTCGGGCTCATCCTGCGCGGCCAGTGGGAATCGCGGCTGATCGAGATCGGGCTCGCGGGTGGGGACATCCTGCGCACGATTGCGGCCGAGCACTCCCTCGGGCTCGCACTGAGCACGGACGGCCAGCGTATCTACCTCCCGCAGGGCTTCTCCCGGCGCGTCACCGTGCTCGCCGGCGGCAGCTTCGAGGAAAAGATCACTGTTCCGGGTTTCGCCTACGGTGTGGCGTTCGTGCCACGGCCGTGCGTGGTCGATGCTTCACCGTCCAAGCCTCGGCTTCCGATCATCACGCGCAACACCTGCCGAGAGGCCGGACCACCGCCCGACGCATTGTCACGTCACTGAGCGACCCAGCGCGGAGCTGCGACAGACGCGGGCGGAATCCGAGCCCCGATTCCTCAGAGCCGAAAGTGGTCGCCCCTGGTCACGTCCCTCTTCGGCTTCACTGGGCCGAACACCGAGTCGACCCGCTCGAGGAACTCGAGGAACTCGTCCAGCTCGCGCACCCGCTTCGGACGCCGGAAGGTCGTCTGATCGCGCACGCCGCGTCCGACGATCGGGGCCTCGGGGCTCTTCACGAGATCCCCTTAGCGCTTTCTCGTCTCCGCGAGCAACCGCTCGAGGTCGCGCTCGCGGCCGAAGAGCCGGTAGTAGTCGCGGATGACGTCGAGCTTCAACGTACCACGGCGTGCCGCGAGGAGTGCCCGGATGTCGGCTTCGTCCTGCGTCCGGGACGGCGCGTTGACGAGCGCCTGGAGCTTGAGACCGAT
>Ga0137403_10005250_pt1 | contig 15053 bp, 13 predicted proteins | sample CZOMad2_1_16fung_FD_122057 | JGI IMG/M metagenome (GOLD analysis project Ga0137403, IMG submission 122057) | Vadose zone soil fungal communities from Angelo Coast Range Reserve, California, USA - CZOMad2_1_16fungal (Hybrid Assembly) | ecosystem: Environmental > Terrestrial > Soil > Vadose zone... | reverse complement strand
CCCTGGCGCGCCATGCCCGCGCGCAGCTTCGTCTCGACCTCGGCCATCAGGCGCTCGCTGCGCTTGAAGCCGAACGCGCGCCGGAGCTCCTCGGCCTCGGTCGCCGTGAAGCCGGCCGTGACCATCGCCATTTTCAGGAGCTGCTCCTGGAACAGCGGCACGCCGAGCGTGCGCCGAAGGATCGGCTCGAGGCTTGGATGCGGATACGTCACGGGCTCGCGACCGCGCCGACGCCGGATGTAGGGGTGCACCATGTCGCCGACGATCGGACCGGGGCGGATGATCGCGACCTGCACGACGAGATCGTAGAACCGCTCCGGCCGCACGCGCGGGAGCGTCGCCATCTGGGCGCGGCTCTCGACCTGGAACACGCCGATGGTGTCGGCTTCCTGCAGGCTTCGGTACACGGCGGGATCGTCGGGCGGCAGCTGCGCCAGATCGACAGAGCCGCCGGTCTCGCGCACGAGCGTCAGCGAATCCTGGAGCACCGACATCATACCGAGCCCGAGGAGATCGACCTTGACGATGCCGAGCCCCGCGCAGTCGTCCTTGTCCCACTGGACGACGACACGGCCCGGCATGGTCGCGGGCTCGAGCGGCACGACGTCGTCGAGCCGGCCCGCGGCGATCACCATCCCGCCCGAGTGCTGGCCGAGATGGCGCGGCAGGTCCTGGATCCGCGTCCAGAGCGTGGCGAAGCGCCGGATGCGCGAAGAAGTTGGATCGCAGCCGGCCTCGGGCAGATGCTTGGTCAGGAGCTCCTCGGGATCCTGATAGCCCCAGTTGGCGACGAGCATGGCGAGTCGATCGCGCATCTCGCGCGGGAGCCCGAGCGCCTGGCCGACCTCGCGCGCCGCGCTGCGTCCCCGGTACGTGATCACGTTGGCGGTCATCCCGGCGCCGAGTCGTCCATAACGTCGGTAGACGTGCTGGATCACCGCTTCCCGTCGCTCGCCGCTCGGCAGATCGAGATCGATATCGGGCCACTCGCCTCGCGCCTCGCTGAGAAAGCGCTCGAACAAGAGCTCCATGCCGACCGGATCCACCGCCGTGATCCCGAGGGCGTAGCAGACGGCGCTGTTGGCCGCCGAGCCGCGGCCCTGCACCAGGATGTCGTGGGTACGGCAATACTCGACGATGTCCCAGACGATCAGAAAATAGCCCGCCAGATCGAGCCGGCCGATGAGCTCGAGCTCGTGCGCGATCTGGCGGCGCGCGCGCACGGCCAGCGGCCCATCGCCGTAGCGCGCGCGCACGCCGTGCTCGCTCAGCTCACGCAGGTGCCCGAGCGGAGTCTGGCCGGGTGGCAACGGGAACTCCGGGAACCGGTAGCCGAGATCTTTCAGGGTGAAGGCCAGCCGCAGCGCCAGCTCGCCGGTGTTGTCGAGCGCATCGGGGATGTCACGGAACAGCTCGGTCATCGCGGCCGGGCTCTTCAGGGAGCGTTCGCCGTTGGCCAGCAGACGACGGCCGGCGTGATCGAGATCGGTCTTCTCACGAATGCACGTGAACACGTCGGCGAGCGGGCGACCCTCCGGGCGCGCGAAGAGCGGCTGATTGGACGCGACCAGCGGGACGCCGGCCGCGCGCGCGAGCGTCACCAGCCGCTGGAGAATCTGCTCCTGCTCTCGAAGGAAATGGCGCTGGACCTCGACGAAGCAGCTCGAGCGCCCGAAGATCGCCACGAGCCGGTCCAGGACCCGGCGGGCGCCGTCGTCGTCGCCCGCGGCGAGCCTCAGCGCGAGCGGGCCCCGCGCGCCTCCGGTGAGGCACACGAGCCCGGCGGTGTACGGCTCGAGGTCGTCGAGGGCGATCGCGGCGGCGCCCTTGGGGACTCCGAGCTTCATCCGGGTGATCAGGCGGCAAAGGTTCTGGTATCCCTCGCGGTCCTCCACCAGCAACGGCAGGCGCGAGCCGTCGGCCAGCGTGATCTCGCTGCCGACGATCGGCTTCACGCCCGCGTTCGCGGCCGCACGAGTCAGCCGGGCCGCGCCGTACACGCCGTCGCGATCGACCAGCGCGAGGGCAGGCATGCCGAGCCGCGCCGCTTCGGCGGCGAACGCCTCGGGGTGCTCGGCGCCTTCCAGGAACGAGAACGCCGATTGCGCGTGGAGCTCGATGAACACGGATCAGTCGTAGAAGCCGTCGAGATACCAGTGGCCGGTGAGACGGTCGCGAGCGAGCCGGCAGAGCGCGCCGTCGCCGAGCACCACGTCCCACTCGTCACGCGCCCACGCCCGGGTGTCCCACCACTCGCCCGACGCGCGCCACGGGCCCGCGCACGCGATGACGTGCAGCGCATCCACACGCACCGGCTGCTCTCCCACCGTCTCGATCTCCGCGCGCCGCGCCGGCCGTATCCGCCGCAGCGCGAGCCGCTGCGGCCGCTCGCCGGTCGGGTGTTGGGGGAGCGCGGGGAGACGCGCCGGATCGTCGAGGGCGGGCGAGTCCTGTCGCGGGGAATGCCCACCACGCCGCCCCCGACGGTCGAGTGATTCGGGCCCGCTCGGCGGCGAGAACGCGAGCATCGTGAAGGCATCGGAGCGGTGCGAGTCGACGAGCACGGGCGATCCCAGATTGTCGGCGCCGACGAGGGCCGCAAGGCGGGCGAGCACGGTGACGAGATCGCGCGGAGCCGGAGCGGGCGGCTGCCAGAGTCCTCCCTGCCCCGCCTGCGTCCGGATCGGATGGGCGCTGATCGCGACGCGGGTCACGGCGGCGGGCGGTGGATGCGCTTCGAGGTCGAGGACCAGCAGGGTGAGCATCGGCTTGACCTCGCTCATCGGGTAGGCGAGCGAGACGTCCCGCGCATGGTGCCCGCCGGAGGCGAGGCCCAGCCGGATCTCGAGCGCGTCGGCGGCGAGCGCCACCGCGCCGAGCCGCCTGCAGAGCCGCTCCAGCACGGTCTCGAGCACGCCGGCGAGGACCCCGAGCGAGTCGATCTCCCACTCGAGCCCCTGCGCTTCTTCCCAGAACGGCGGCGGCGTCCAGGGCCGGAACGGATCGCGATCGAGGCCGAGCGCCAGATCGTGGGCGCGGAGCCCGGCGGGGCCCAGGCGCATGGCCAAGCCTTCGCGAGGCAGCGCGGCCAGCTCGCCGAGGGTCCGCACTCCCCACCCGCCGAGGGTCGCGGCGAGATCCGGGGTGAGGTCGAGCGCCGCGAGCGATACTCTCGCGAGCATCGCGCGCTCGCGCCCCGGGGGAATGACCGTCACGGCGCCTGACCCGTTCGCCGCCGCCATCCGCGCGGCGGTGCGGCTCGCCGCGAGCCCGACACGCGCCGTGAGCCCGACGGCTCGCACCTGATACACGAGACGTCGTCCGATGGACGCGGGATCGCCGATGAGCCGCTCGAGGCCGACCGTATCGACGTAGGCGAGCCCTGCCCCTCCGTCCTCGATCCGCGGCGAGACGGCCAGGGCTGCCTCGAGAAGGGCGTGACGCGCCGACACGGCGTACTCTTCCACCCACGGTCGCGTCACCAGCATCGGGCAGCGGGCCCGCGCTTCCGTCTCGGTCATGCCCGGACGCACGGTCTGCTCGCGGGCCGCGGCGTTCGCCTCGACGATCATGTTGATACTGGCCGTCGGGGCGCCGTTTATCTTCGCCGTCGGGGCGCCTTCGCGCCCGACCTTCGGGCCATCGACGCTGGGATTGAGGATCGCCAGCGGGCGCTCGCGGAGCGCGGGCTCGCACCGCTCGACGGCGGCCGCGTCGAAATGCTCGACCAGCACGCAGCCGAACCGGCTCACGCGCTCCACCAGTGCGACGGCGGCCAGCCGGGCGCCCCGCGGTGAGAACGGAGCACTCGCGTCGTCGTACGCACGCGCGCAAGCCTCGTAGGGGCGGGTCCCGGGCCGGTCCACTCGATCCCCTCCCGCAGCGTCTCGATGGCCAGCGCCGCGCTCGACCCGGTGAGCCGCTGACGCCCGACGATCAGCAGCGCGACGTCCGTCCGCCGAACCGCGAACTTCAGGCGGAACGCCAGGGTCGTGGGCAGGCGCGGCACTCGCTCACCGAGGTCGAGCGCGACCAGCGCGAATCCCGGACAGCGAACGAGCATGTCGGCGGCGCGAAGCGCCACGTCACGATGGCTCCCGCAGCGGACCCACAGGAGACGGCGCAGATCGATCCCGGCTTCCGCAGCCGACCGCGGGTCGAACGTCTCCTCGGTGTCGACGAGCGCGGCGGGCTCGCCCCGACTCACGACGTCGCGCAGGCACGCGAGAAGGTGGCTCGTGCGGCCGGACGATGGCCCCCCGACGATCTCGGTGATCTCGCCTCGGATCGGAGCCATGCTCTGGCCCATGCGAAAAGGCTAATCACGTGACGAGTAATGAGCAAGACGAAGATGTGGGGGGACGGAGGGGGCATGCCACTAGATAGTGGGGTTCAACCTGAAAGGACGCGATCGGCTAGAATGCGGGCCGAGGAGGAGCCTATGGAACTTCGTACCGTGAAAGCGGTCGTGACCGGTGGGGCTTCGGGGCTCGGGCGCGCGACCGCCGACCGCCTCGTCGCGGCGGGCGCGACCGTCGCCCTGCTCGACCGCCCGGCCTCGGCGGGCGTGGAGGCCGCGAAGGCCATGGGCCAGCGGGCGATCTTCACTCCCGCCGACGTGACGAGCGGCGACGAGGTGGGCGCGGCCCTCCAGGCCGCCTGGGACCGCCTCGGTGGCGTCAACGTTCTCGTCAACTGCGCCGGCATCGGCACGGCGATGAAGACCGTCGGCAAATCGGGTCCGGCAAAGCTCGAAGAATTCACCCGCGTCATCCAGGTGAACCTCATCGGCACCTTCAACTGCATCCGTCTCATCGCCGCGCTCATGGCGAAGAACGCCCCCGGGGCCGAGGGTGAGCGGGGGGTCGTCATCAACACCGCCTCGGTCGCGGCCTTCGACGGCCAGATCGGCCAGGCCGCCTATTCGGCCTCGAAGGGCGGCATCGTCGGCATGACGCTCCCGATCGCACGCGACCTCGCCGAGCTCGGGATCCGCGTCGTGACGATCGCGCCCGGGATCTTCGACACGCCGCTTCTGTCCACCCTGCCCGATCCGGTCCGCGCCTCCCTCGGCAAGCAGGTGCCGTTTCCGCAGCGTCTCGGCCGTCCCGCGGAATTCGCGGCGCTGGCGCTCCACATCATCGAGAACGCGATGCTGAACGGCGAGACGATCCGGCTCGACGGCGCGATCCGGATGCAGCCCCGGTAGTGCGAGCCGCAAGACGTCGCGGGGCGGGGGCCCCGCCGTCTGAGGCGAGCCTGGCTGAAGCAACGCGAGCCGCAAGACGTCGCGGGGCGGGGGCCCCGCCGTCCGAGGCTTCCGGTGCTGTGAGATGAAGCGGACGCGCATCGTCTTCAGAGGGTGGTCGCGCCTGTCGGGCCGGATCCGCGTCATCGACCGCGGCGGCGAGCGCCGGCTCATGGTCCACGGCGAGATCCTCTCGATTTATCCGCTCGACGGTGATTGGGCGCCGCTGCGCCGCGAGTACTGGTGGAAGGCCCTCGCCTTCGTCGAGCTGCCGCGGCGACCGTCGGCGCTGCTCGTCGGCCTCGGCGGTGGCACGCAGGTCCACCTGCTCCACCGACTGTCGGCCCCGCGGAGCATCACGGTGATCGAGCGCGATCCGATCATCGTGCGCGTCGCCAGCGAGTGGTTCGGGCTGGATCGGGTCGGCAAGCTGGAGATCGTCTGCGCCGACGCCGAGACCGCGGTCGTGGGGCTCGCGCGGGCCGGACGGCGATTCGACTACGTGATGGAGGACGTCACGTACGCCGACGAGCCGGAGGCCGCGCTCCCGAAGCTCCTCGCGAGAGTTCCGCTGGTGACGCCGCGGGGATCGCTGGTCATCAACCGACACCGGCGCGGGGACCCGCGGCCCCTGGCCCGCACGCTACGGCTCTACTTCCGCGACGTCAGGCTCCGCCGCGTGCGGCGTACGGGCGAGAACACGCTGATCTGCTGCCGGTACCCCCTGCTCAATCGCGCCGCAGGCGCTTGAACCGCAGACGGTGCGGGCGCTCGGCCTCGGCCCCGAGCCTCCGCCGACGGTCGGCCTCGTAGTCGGCGTAGTTGCCCTCGCACCAGACGATCCGACCTTCGTCCTCGAAGGCCAGCATGTGGGTCGCGATCCGGTCGAGGAACCACCGGTCGTGGCTGATCACCACCGCGCATCCGGCGAAGTCGAGCAGGCCGTCCTCCAGCGCGCGCAGGGTGTCGACGTCGAGGTCGTTCGTCGGCTCGTCGAGCAGCAGGAGGTTGGCGCCGCTCTTGAGCATCGTCGCCAGGTGCAGGCGGTTTCGCTCGCCGCCCGAGAGGTCCGCGACGCGCTTCTGCTGGTCGCCGCCCCGGAAGTTGAACGAGGCGACGTAGCTCCGTGACTGCACGGTCCGGCCGCCCAGCGTGATCGTGTCGGCGCCCCCGGAAATCTCTTCCCAGACCGTGCGTCGGCCGTCGAGAGCGTCGCGGCTCTGGTCGACGTAGGCGGCCTTCACCGTGTCCCCGACGCGCAGCGTCCCGGAATCCGGCTTCTCCTGCCCGACGATCATGCGGAAGAGCGTCGTCTTGCCCGCGCCGTTGGGGCCGATGACGCCGATGATGCCGCCTCGCGGCAGCTTGAACGAGAGGCCGTCGATCAGGACCCGGTCGCCGTACGACTTCCGCACGTCGTCGGCCTCGACGACGATGTCGCCGAGCCGCGGCCCGGGCGGAATGGCGATCTCGAGCGCGGAGGCGCGTTTTTCGAACGACTCGTTGAGCATCGCGTCGTAGGCCTGAAGCCGCGCCTTGCTCTTGGCCTGACGGGCGCGCGGCGCCATCTGGACCCACTCGAGCTCGCGGGCGAGCGTGCGCTGGCGCGAGAGATCGGCCTTTTCTTCCTGCTCCAGGCGCTGGCCCTTCTGCTCGAGCCAGGACGAATAGTTGCCCTCCCACGGGATGCCGTGGCCGCGATCGAGCTCGAGGATCCAGCCCGCCACGTTGTCGAGAAAGTAGCGGTCGTGGGTGATCGCGACGACCGTCCCCGGATACTCTTTCAGGTATCGCTCGAGCCACGCCACCGACTCGGCGTCCAGGTGGTTGGTGGGCTCGTCGAGCAGCAGCATGTCCGGGCGCGAGAGGAGGAGCCGGCAGAGGGCCACGCGCCGCCGCTCACCGCCCGAGATCTTGGCCACGTCCATGTCGCCGGGCGGCACCCGCAGCGCATCCATCGCGAGCTCGACGGTGCGGTCGAGGTCCCAGGCGTTCGCGGCGTCGATCCCGTCTTGCAGCCGCGCCTGCTCGTCGAGCAGCTTCTCCATCTCGTCGGCCTCGATCGGCTCGCCGAGCCGCGCGCTGACCCCCTCGAACCGCGTGAGCAGCGCGCGGATCTCGGCAACGCCCTCCTCGACGTTACCGCGGACGTCCTTGGCGGGGTCGAGCTGGGGCTCCTGCGGGAGATAGCCGATCCGCAGGCCGGCCGCGGGCAACGCCTCGCCCAGGAAGTCGCGGTCGACGCCGGCCATGATCCGGAGCAGCGTGGACTTGCCGGCGCCGTTGGCGCCGAGCACGCCGATCTTGGCTCCGTGGAAGAACGAGAGCCAGATGCCTCGGAGGATCTCCCGCTTGGGCGGGATCACCTTCCTCAGATCTTTCATTACGAACGCGTATTCGCCGGCCATTTTTTCTGAGAGGGAGGTTCCCCCCCTCTCGACCCCCCTATCAGTCGATCACAGGTGTCGGTCGATCACGGGCCCTTGGCAATGAGGCGTCGGTGCTCGGGCATCATGCAGCGATCCTGCACGACCCGGATCCCGGCCCGCGCGAGCTTCTCGGCGGCCGCGTCGTTCCTGATGCCGAGCTGGAACCAGACCGTCTTCGGCCGCCACGGCAAGGCCAGGATCTCGTCGGCATGACTCGACAGGAACTCGGGACGGCGGAAGACCTCGATCACGTCCGCCGGCTCGGCGAGGCCCCGCAGAGCCGCCACGGTCGGCGCGTCGTGAAGGCGCTGGCCCGCGAGCTTGGGATTGACGGGCCGGATCCGATAGCCGCGCGAGAGCAGGTACGCGGGAACGTAGTGAGCGGCCTCCGTCGGGCTGGCCTTGGCGCCGAGCACGGCCACGGTCTTGGCCTCGCGAAGGATCTCGGCGAGGCCGGCATCATCGTCGACGAGCAGGGCGCGCCAGTCGTTCATGGAGCTTCACCTTCTCACGGCACGGCGAGCGCGGCAACGATCTCGGCACCGAAGGTCTCGGCCCGCCAGCGGCGCACGCCGTCCAGCGACGCCAGCGCGCCTGGGTCGCGCGGCGCCGCCACCGCGACCGTGGTGATCAGCCGATTGGGCAGGAGCAGCCCCGGCTCCAGCCCGAATCGCGGAGCCGCCTCGGTCCGCCACTGACGGAGCGCCTCGATCCGTTGTGAGACGATCGCCGGAGTCCTGAACCGCGGCGGGCGCTCGAGCGTCGGCAGCGCCTCCTCCGGGAGCGCCTGGGCGCGGGCCACGGCGGCCAGGATCGCGTCGCCCCATCGCGCGATCACCTTCGGCGTGCAACCCGGGATCGGCGTCAGCGCGGAGGCGTCGGCCGGCGGGGCCTGGGCCAGACGGACGAGGGTCTCCTCGCCGAGGATCTTGAACGGCGGTCGGTCCGTCGCGCGCGCCAGCTGCTCGCGAAGCTCGTGGAGCTCACGGAGGATCGCGAGATTCCGCAGCGGCAGATCACGGGCGCCCTTGAGGCGGGCGAAGGCGTTGGGGTCCGCGACGCGTTCGGCGACGGCCTGGGCCGCGAGCGCCACGCATTCTTCCTCGACCCAGGCGAGCCGGCCCACCCGCTCGAGCTCCTCGGTGAGCCGGCGCCTGAGCGCGAACAGATGCAGCACGTCAGCCTCGGCGTAGCGGCGCTGAGCCTCGGAGAGCGGGCGCCGAGACCAGTCGTCGCGCTGCCGCGAGGGCGGCAGCTCCACGCCGAGGTAGGTCTCCAGCAGCGCGTCGAGGCCGAGGGCCTTGGCGCCGAGGAAGCGAGCGGCGATGGAGGTGTCGAAGAGGGACGCGAAGCCGAATCCTCGGCGCTTGAGCTGGACGAGGTCGTTGTCACCCGCGTGAAGGACGGTCACGACGGACGGCGCGGCGAACACCGACGCGAGGGGCGCGAGGTCGGGGAGCGCCAGCGGATCGACGAGCCAGACGTCGCCGGACGAGACGGCCAGCTGGATGAGCGAAAGCCGCTCCGGGTAGTGATGCAGGCTGTCGCCCTCCGTGTCCAGGGCGATCTCGCCCGGCGCTCCGAGGCGCCTCGAGACCTCGGCGAGGTCGGGACCGGTCTCGACCCAGCGTGACCCGATCGTGGCGATGGGCCCGGTCCCGCTCAGGCCTTCGTCTCGAGGATGGCCTGCTCGAGCCGCTCGTGTCGGCGACGAAGCGCCTCGAGACCTTCCTCGTGGGTAACGACGTAGAGGCGGTTCGCGCGGATCGCGGCGAGCACCATCTCGGCGACCATCGCCGGCGCCAGCGTGCGCCCCATCAGCTCGACCGGCTCGGCGGCGGTCGGCGCGTCGTTCCGGAGGTCGGCGGGTCGATTGCGGGCGCTCTCCCTGATCTGGGTCGCCACGCCCATCGGGCACAGGACCGAGACACCGATACGGTAGGGCCTGAGGTCCTTCGCCAGCGTCTCCGAGAGGCCGACGACGGCGTACTTCGAGGTGTTGTAGATGCCCAGGCCCCGCGTGGCGACGAGGCCGGCCATCGACGCCGTGTTGACGATGTGACCCGGCTCCTTCAAGGCGATCATCCGCGGCACGAACGCCTCGACGCCGTGGATCACACCCCAGAGATTCACGCCGAGCACCCACTGCCAGTCACGGTGGGTCGCGGCCTCGAGGCCACCCCACAGCGCGACGCCGGCGTTGTTGCAGAGCACGTGGACCTTGCCGAACGTCGCGAACGCCGTCGCCGCCAGCGCCTGGACGGACGCGAGCTCCGTCACGTCGGTCCGCACGCCGAGCGCCTCACCGCCTCGAGCCCTGACCGACTCGACGACCGCGGCCAGGGCGCGCTCGTCGATGTCCGCGACGACGACCTTCGCGCCCTCACGCGCGAAGAGCTCCGCCATGGCGCGGCCGATTCCGCTGGCCCCGCCCGTGACGACCGCGACGCGTCCCTCAAGTTCCATCAAGCGTCCATCGACCCGCTCGCATCTCCGTGCATCGAAGGGCTCGCCTCAGCGGCGGCACCGCTTCGGCTCACACTGCCCCGTGCATCGAAGGGCTCGCCTCAGCGGCGGCACCGCTTCGGCTCACACTGCCCCGTCCACCGAAGTGCCCGCTTCGGCGGCGGCGCCGAGCATCGGACCGAGCACCGCCTCCAGCCGCGCGGCGCTGGTCGGCGCCCGCAACGACGCGATGACGCCGAGCGCCTCGGCCCTCATGAGGGTATCCGGGCCCATCTCGCGGGTCAACGCGACGACGCGCGCGCCCGGGCACGCTCCCCGCCGGCAGAGGCGCTCGGCGGTGGACAAGCCCGCCAGAACGACGCTCGCGCCTTCGCGCTCGACGACCTCGGGCTCCGCGTCGGCTCGCGTCGCGAGCACGCGCGTCCCCGGAAACAGGCGTCGCAGGGTCTCCGCGAGGGCATCCCGCGTCGCCCCGTCGTCCTCCAGGACGAGGATCACCGGCATCGGGCCCGAGTGTACCCCGACGAGCGGCCGCGGTGCGCCATGGTAGGATGCCTGAGCGAATCGCGGAGGGTCTCGATGGCGAAAGAGATCTCGATCGTCCACCACACCGACCGGCGTACCGACGTGATGATGCCCTACGCGCCCGGGATCGTCGTGCGCCGCGGCAAGCTCGTGTTTCTCTCGGGGGTTACCGCCGCCGCCGTCTATCACAGCCACCCTCACCGCGAGGAAGAGTTCGACCTGCCGTCGACGATGCGGGAGCAGGCCGTGCTCACGATGGAAAACCTCAAGAAGACGCTCGCGGCGGCCGGCTGCACGTTCGCCGATCTGGTTTCGGCGACGCGCTTCCTGACCGACGTCGCCGAGCAGGACGATCTGAACGGCGTCTGGGCCGCGTACCTCGACGGACACCTGCCGACGACGACCACGGTCGAGGTGTCGCGTCTGGCCACCCATGCGCGGTGCAAGCTCGAGATCAGCGCGATTGCTGTGGCCGACGAGGCGAGCGGCTGATGGCCCCGCTCGGGTTCGTCGGCCTCGGCACGATGGGGGGCCGGATGGCCAAGCGGCTGCTCGCCGCCGGCCGCCCGGTCGTCGGCTACAACCGGACGCCCGAGAAGGCCCGCGCGCTCGTCGCCGCCGGCCTCGTCCTCGAGAAGTCCCCGCGCGCCGTCGCCGAGGCCTCGGAAGCCGTCTTCAGCATGGTGACCGACAGCGCCGCGCTGCGTGCGATCGCCCTCGGCCCCGACGGCGTGATCGCAGGGCTCCGGCCCGGCGCCGTGTGGGCCGAGATGAGCACGGTCAGCCCCGACGTCACGCGCGAGCTGGGCCAGGCGGTCGCCGCGCGCGGTGCCGCGCTGATCGACGCGCCCGTGTCCGGCAGTCCCGTGACGCTCGAGGCGGGCCAGCTCTCGTTCATGGTCGGCGGCGATCCGGCCGCGCTCGAAAAGGTCCGCGCCCATCTCACGGCGATCGGGCCGACGATCACGCACGTCGGCGAGCTGGGGCTCGCGGTGACGATGAAGATCGCGACGAACCTGGGGCTCGCCGTCCAGATGCTCGCGTTCAGCGAGGCGGTGGCGCTCGCCGAGAAGGCCGGGATCGTCCGCGAGCGCGCGGTCGAAGTGCTGCTCAAGTCGGTCATCGCCTCGCCGATGCTCAAGTACCGCGGACCGTTCGTCCTCGGCATGCCGGCGGAGGCGCTGTTCAACGTCGACATGATCCAGAAGGACCTCGGCCTGGCGCTCGACACCGGACGCGCGCTCGGGGTGCCGCTGCCGACCGTCGCGCTCACCGACGAGCTGCTGACCGCGGCCCGCGGGCTCGGCCTCGCCGACTACGACTTCGCGGTCGTCTTCGACGTGATCGCGCGCATGAGCGGCCTGCGCCCGAGCGTGAAGAACCCGCGCTGACCCGAGCCGGCCGACGCGCCGGGCGTCTCGATGCGTCGAGCGCTCATCGCAGCGTGAGCGTGGCGCGACCGGAGCCCGAGTCCACGCTGAGCGTGAAGGCGTCGAGCACGTCGCGGCCGAGGAGCCCGTCGATCGCACCGGCCGGACTCTCGCCGGCGCCCTCGGACGCTCCCCCGCCGCGAAACGTCGCCGGGAGCGCGTGCGCGACCACGACCAGCGGCCCGATCCGCGCCCCGGCAATGTCGAGGAGCGGGAGGGTCACGAGCGTCGCCGTCGAGGTACCCGTGACACCGACGACCTGGACCGTCCGTCCCGCCTGGCCCCCGAGCCCGGCGCGCGCGATCACCTCGGGCGAGATCACGGTACGGTCGGCGCCGGTGTCCACGATCAGGGTGAGCGGGATGCCGTTGAGGCGGGCCTCGACGGTGATCGGCGCCCCTGGGGTGACCCGGAGGGCCACCGGCTCATTCGCGGGCGGCAGGGCCGGGCGCGCTTGCGGCGAGCTCAGTAGCGTGGCCGCGTCGCGGAACGCCGGCGGGATCGTGGAAAGGTCGGCGGTGTAGTGGACCGTCCCCTCGGCATCGGTCCAGCGATAGAGCTGGGCGGCCGCGGGTGTGGCGACGAGCCAGCCGACCAGGACGAGCAGCCCGAGTCTCGTGTGTCGCGTGGCCGCCTCGCCGACCTACCGGATCACTTTCTTCGCCCGGAGCACGCCGATCTCCTCGACGGAATACCCCCACTCCGCCAGCACCTCGTCGGTATGCTCGCCCTGGAGGGGCGCCGGCGTGCGGACGCCCGGGCGCATCCGCGAGTATTTCACCGGCGTGCCGATCACGGGGATCTCGCCGAGCTTGGGGTGCAGGACCCGCTCGATCATTTGACGCGCCGCCGTCTGCGGATCGTTCATGACCTGCTCCACGGTATTCACCGGCGTCGCCGGGACCCCGGCGTCCTCGAGGAGCTTCAGCAACGGCTCGCGATCGTAGCCGGCGATCGCTTCCGCGACCGCCGCCTCCAGCTCGACGCGGTGCCGCACGCGTCCGAGGTTGGTCGCGAAGCGCTCGTCCCGCATCGTGCCGAGGTCGAGCGCCGCGACCAGCCGCTGCCAGAACCGGTCGTTGGCCCCGGCGATGAACACCCACTGGCCGTCGCGGCAGCGAAAGGTCCGGTAGGGTGAGAGCGAGGGGTGGGACGAGCCAAGCGCCTTCGGCACGTTGCCGGTGAGCAGGAACCCCTCCGCGTGGTAGTTCAGCAGCGTCACGGCGGTCTCCAGGAGCGAGCCGTCGACGCGTTGTCCCAAACCGGTCGTCGCCCGGTAGAGGAGCGCGTTGACGATCCCGAACGCGGAGAAGATCCCGGTCGTGAGATCGAGGAACGAGACACCGGCGCGCACGGGCGGGCCGTCGGGCTCCCCGGTGATCGACATGATCCCGCTGAACGCCTGCATGAGCGCCTCGTAGCCGGCGCCGTCTTTCCGCGGGCCGGTCCGCCCGAACGCCGAGATCGAGCAGTAGATCAGGCTCGGGTTGAGCGCCGACAGGGCGTCGTAGCCGAGACCGAAGCCCTCCATCGTGCCCGTCCGGAAATTCTCGATGAGCACATCGGCGCGCTTCACGAGGTTGCGCAGCACGTCGGCCCCTTCCGGGGCCTTCAGGTCGAGCGTGAGGTCCCGCTTGTTGCGGTTGATGACGAGGTACGCCGCCGACTCGCCGCCCTTGTGAGGCGGCCAGGTGCGCGATTCGTCACCCGAGCCGGTGTCCTCGACCTTGATGACGTCGGCGCCCATGTCCGCCAGGAGCATGCCGCAGAAGGGTCCGGCGAGGACCCGCGAAAGGTCGATGACCCGGACGCCGTCGAGCGAGAGGGCTCTGGCAATCATGTGCGCTACTATAACTCTATGTCTCGACTCCGCGCGTCGGTGACCCAGCGCATCCTCGTCCTGGACGGAGCCATGGGCACCATGATCCAGGCCGCGAGCCTCGGGGCCGAGGACTTCGGCGGTGCCGAGTATGAAGGCTGCAACGAGTATCTGAACCTGACGCGGCCGGACGTCATTCGGAGGGTCCACGAAGCCTACCTGGAGGCCGGCGCCGATATCATATCGACCAACACGTTCGGCTGCGCACCGTACGTGCTCGCCGAGTACGGTCTCGCCGAGCGCGCGTACGAGATCACGCTCGCCGCCGGGCGCCTCGCGCGCGAGGTCGCCGGGGCGCGCTTCGTCGTCGGCGCGATGGGGCCGTCGACGCGCTCGATCAGCGTGACGCGCAACGTGACCTTCGACCAGGTCCGCGAGGCGTACGGGCTCCAGGCGGCGGCGCTCATCGCCGGCGGCGTGGACGCGCTGCTGCTCGAGACGGCCCAGGACACGCTCAACGTCAAGGCGGCGGCGCTCGGCGTCCGCGCGGCGATGCGGGAGGCCGGCGTCGAGCTCCCGCTCATGATCAGCGGCACGATCGAGCCGATGGGGACGATGCTCGCCGGCCAGGGCGTCGAGGCGCTCTACGTGGCGCTCGAGCACCTCGACCTCTTCTCGATCGGCCTCAACTGCGCCACCGGCCCCGAGTTCATGACCGATCACTTGCGCTCGCTGGCGGCATTGTCCACGCGCTTCGTGAGCGTGTACCCCAACGCGGGGCTGCCCGACGAGCGCGGCCAGTACGCGGAGACCCCGCAGAGCCTCGCTTTCAAGATGAAGCGCTTCGTCGACGAAGGGTGGGTCAACTTCGTCGGCGGCTGCTGCGGGACGACGCCGGCCCACATCCGCGCGCTGAAGGCGCTGGTGAGCGGCCGGCCCCCGCGCGTCCCGGCGGCGCGGGAGCCGCAGGCCGTCAGCGGCGTCGAGGTCTTCTACCCGGCCGACGACAACCGTCCCCTGTTCGTGGGCGAGCGCACGAACGTGATCGGCTCGCGGCGGTTCAAGGAGCTGATCGTCGCCGACCAGTTCGAGGAGGCCGCCGAGATCGGCCGCGCGCAGGTGAAGAACAGCGCCCA
>Ga0137403_10005249_pt1 | contig 15055 bp, 10 predicted proteins | sample CZOMad2_1_16fung_FD_122057 | JGI IMG/M metagenome (GOLD analysis project Ga0137403, IMG submission 122057) | Vadose zone soil fungal communities from Angelo Coast Range Reserve, California, USA - CZOMad2_1_16fungal (Hybrid Assembly) | ecosystem: Environmental > Terrestrial > Soil > Vadose zone... | reverse complement strand
GTGCTGACATACGCCGCTCCTGATATGTTTAACAGTTCATGGCCGGTTAAACAACTACTGGTTTAGATCAGCACGGCGCATGAGCGCGTTCGCAGGCAAAGTGTGATCGAGAACTTTGCGCGCGCTTTCGACACCGGCGACCGGCAATTTGGAAGCATCGAGCAATCCAATCTGAACAAGCACCGACGCCTGGTCCCAGTAAATGTGCTCGTGAGCCAGCTTGCCATCTCTGAATCGAATGATAGCGACCAGCGGCACCTCCACGCGTTTTCCGGTCGGAGCAATTCCCGGCAACATCCAATCCATTGGGATGCTGTGCGTGAACTTGAAAACCATTTCGTCCACCAACTGATCTTCGCCGATCGTTCGCGAGACCGGCGTCATTTCGGTATCCGGCGGCATTTGCGGAATGAACCGTTTCGAATAGAACTCCCGCAATTCGTCCCGGCCCACGCCGCCGGTCAGCACCGGAATATGATTGACATACGCATCGTCGACCATCGTGGCGAGCGTGTCCTCGGTGTTGCGCGTGGAAAACTCATGCTGCACATGCTCTTCCCAGAGTTCACTCAGACGTTGTTGCGCAGAGGTCAGACTCTTGTTTACGCCCGTTTGCTTAGGTTTGGCCACCGTTTCCTCCTCCTCTGCTTTGAATGAATTGCGACAATAAGATACGAACATTCGCAAGAGAAACCAAGAGGGTCCTTGGAATTCCCAAACCCAACCTGTTCCGTTGAGCGAAACTCTTACTTCCCCTCGAGAAAAGTAACGGCGCCAGTATCCAAGGTGTAATAGCCACCCATTACCTGTACATCACCGGACTCAACTCTAGCCTTTAGAATTGGAGTCGACGAGCGCAGAGCGTCCACAACGTGTTTCACATTGGCCTTGATCATCGTGTCCAGATCAGCTTTGGGCGTCGAATCTACTACGGGCTTGATGGCCGTGACCAGTGACTGAATATGCCCTGGTGCTTTGCCTTTCGCAGCGACGGTTTTCATTGCGGCGTCGACGGCACCGCAACTCTGATGGCCGAGCACGACAATCAAGCGGGCGCCCAAAATCTCGACGCCGTACTCGATGCTTCCCAAGCCTTCATCGTTGAGAACGTTGCCCGCTACTCGAACGATGAACAGATCTCCGAGCCCTTGATCAAAGACGATTTCGGGCGGCACACGCGAATCGGAACAACTGAGGATGATCGCAAACGGGTGCTGAGATTTCGCCAGTTCTGCGCGTCGTTTGGCGGCCTGCTCGCTAGTCATGCCGAGGGAAATCATGCCAGCATTTTCATAGCTGTCGGCCGCCATGTACTTTCTTTCATCAACCGACTCGTGCGGATGCTGCGGATTTCCGGCGGTGAATCGGCTATTGCCTTCTTTCAACCGCGAGATCGCCTCACCAGGAGAAACAATTGGCTGATCGGGATGAGCCGGATCAGCAGCTCGGGCCAATTGGCTTCCGCCAACCAAACTGACCGCGATCAACCAAGAGACGAATTGTGACCCTTTCATGCCGCGATTTTAATATTTGCGAATCTTCTTTCAATTCCCGCTAATTGTAGCGTCACTTTTGATGGCTCGATGATATTGGCTTGGACGGAAAACATTCAGAGATTCCTCGACTCTGCTCGGAATGACGCGAAAACAATTACACGTCGTAGTACATGGCGAACTCATAGGGGTGCGGGCGAAGACGGAGCGCGTCGTATTCCTTTTGTTTCATATCGATCCAGTTGGCGATGAAGTCTTCGTTGAAGACATCGCCGCGCAACAGGAAGGAATGATCGGCTTGGAGCGCTTCGATTGCGCCGCGAAGTGAGTCGGGGACACTGGCGACCTGCGCGAGCTCCTCTGGCGGCAGTTCGTACAGATTTTTGTCGAGGGGATCTCCAGGATCCATGCGGTTTTGGATTCCATCGAGTCCGGCAAGAAGCATCGCCGAGAAGGCAAGATAGGGATTAGCAGCGGCGTCCGGTGTACGGAATTCGACGCGCTTTGCTTTCGGGCTTGGCGAATAGGTCGGAATTCGAATGGCGGCGGAGCGATTGCGGGCCGAATAAGCGAGATTGACCGGCGCTTCGAATCCGGGAACGAGCCGCTTGTAGCTGTTGGTAGTTGGGTTCGTCAGGCAGGTGAGCGCAGGCGCATGTTTCAAAATCCCGCCAATGAAAAAGAGCGCCGTGTCGCTGAGGCCGGCATAACCGTTCCCCGCAAAAAGCGGCTTTTCGGCGTTCCAAAGTGACATGTGCGTGTGCATGCCCGAGCCGTTATCTGCGAAGATCGGTTTCGGCATGAATGTCACCGTTTTGTGGTGCCGCTTGGCAACGTTGCGCAGGATGTATTTGTAATACTGCATGTTGTCCGCCATGCGCTTGAGCGGCGCGAAGCGGACGTCGATCTCGGCCTGCCCGGCGGTCGCAACTTCGTGATGCTGACGCTCAATTGCGACGCCTGCTTTCTCCAGTTCGAGGCACATTTCGTTGCGAATGTCTTGCAAACTGTCCATCGGCGAGACCGGAAAGTACCCTTCCTTCGGCCGAATCTTGTAACCGAGGTTTGGAAATTCCTCTCGCGCGCTGTTCCAATGTCCCTCGGCGCTATCGACCATGTATGACGACGCGTTGCCGCTATTCGCAAATCGCACATCGTCGAAAATAAAAAATTCCGCTTCGGGTCCGAAGAATGCCGTGTCCGCAATGCCGGTCGATTTCAGGTAAGCCTCCGCTTTTTCGGCGACGCCGCGCGGGTCGCGATCGTACGGCTCGCGGGTGATCGGATCGACGATGGTGCAAATGAGACTCAGCGTCGGCTCGGCGTTGAAGACATCGATCCATGCAGTCGCCGCGTCCGGAATGACAAGCATGTCTGAGGCATTGATCACGCGCCAGCCGCGAATGCTCGAACCGTCAAAACCGAGCCCATCGGTGAAGATTTCTTCGCTGTATTCGGTGAGTGTGGTCGTGAAATGCTGCCAGGTACCGAGCAAATCCGTGAACTTGAAGTCGATCAACTTCACGTCGTTGTCTTTGATCATTTTGCTGACGTCGGATGGAGTTTTGTCTTTGGCCATGTTTGGGAGTTTTTTAGTTGGTAGTTGAGAGTTGAGAGAAAATAAAAAATCTCATTTTACGAAACAATTCATGCCGTGCCGCGTCTCGCATTGATAGTTGCGCACGAGTCTGACAGTTCCCTCAACCATCAACTCTCAACTATCAACTTCTGCATCACACTGCTTTTTCGCCGATCTCTTCCGTACGGATGCGCACCGCATGTTCCACCGGGAGGACGAACACTTTTCCATCTCCAATTTTCCCGGTTTTGGCCGCGGCGACCACCACATTGACGGCCCTTTCGACCATATCGTCCGCCATCACCACTTCCACTTTCACCTTTGGCAGAAAATCCACCGTGTACTCGCTGCCGCGGTAGATTTCGGTGTGTCCTTTTTGGCGGCCGAATCCTTTGACCTCGGTGACAGTCATCCCTTCAATCCCAAGCTCGGCCAGCGCCTCTTTGACCTCTTCGAGCTTGAACGGCTTGATGATGGCTTCCAGTTTTTTCATGTCAGAGTAAATTCAGCATCGTGCGGTGCCTTGCAATTCAAAGCTACCCGCAGCACGCGCTCTCTTAGCAATGGCGCGATGCGAATGCAATCACGAATTTTTTTGCCCTATGGATGGAGCGGTTACCGATTGATTCTGACGGTGTTCACGTGGAACGAAGCACTGAACCTGGCAGGGCGGGCAGTCCTCTGCACGCCGAAAAAGGGGCGCGCACGAAGTGACGCGCCCTGGCAGCAGACATTCTGACCGCGGTCGGGGAGGGTGAGGGTTCGCTCGAAGCTACTGTGCGTAGTAGAGACGAACCCCTCGCCTTGATCCTCTCCCCTTGCGCAAGGAGAGAGGCGAAGACCGCGGGGCAATGCATAAATCTTCCGACGTTCCTCGTTTAGTTCGCGCTGTTATGCCGGGCAAATTTGCCAAACTTTTTTTTTGGACGCTTATACTGGAAAACTGATGGCTCGAGACTCTTTCGTTCACCTTCATCTGCATACTGAATACTCGCTGCTGGATGGAAGTATCCGGATGAAAGAGCTGATGAAAAAGGCCGCTGAATTCAAAATGCCTGCCGTAGCGATCACGGATCACGGCAATTTGTTTGGGGCGATTGAATTTTACCAGGAAGCGCATAACGCCGGGGTGAAACCGATCATTGGTTGCGAAGCCTACATTGCTCCCGGGTCGCACAAGGATCGGCCGGCATCGCGGCGCGACTCGGCATATCACATCACTCTGTTGGCCCAAAACGAGACCGGCTACCGAAACCTCGTCAAGCTTGTCACCACAGCGCATCTGGATGGCTTTCATTACGCTCCGCGAATCGATAAAGAGCTGCTCGCAGAGCGGTCCGCCGGTTTGATTGGATTGAGCGGTTGTCTCGCGGGGGAAATCAACAGCGCGATTCAGGCAAACAACATTGAAAAAGCAAAACAGAGTGCCGCCGATTATCGAGACATTCTCGGGGCGCAAAACTTTTTCATCGAACTGCACGACCATGGAATGGAGGAGCAGCGCAAATGCAACGGTGTGTTACCCCACATCGCGCGAGATCTTGGCGTCGGTTTGGTTGCGGCAAATGACGTGCATTTTCTGCGCCGCACCGATCACGAGGCACACGACGTGATGCTTTGCATCGGCACGGGTAAGATGGTGCAGGATGAAACCCGCATGCGCTATGTCCCGGAGTTGTATTTCAAATCACCGGATGAAATGCGCACAGTGTTCCGCGATTTTCCAGAGGCGATTCAGAATACGCTTGAAATCGGCGAACGTTGCTACCTCGACCTTGAATTTGGAGCTTCAAAATACCCGGAGTATCCGGTTCCTGCCGGCAAAACGCGCGAAAGTTATTTGCGCGAGCTTTGTTATAGCGGCTTGCGGCAGCGCTACGGTGAACGTGCCGCGAGCGATGCGGAGTTGCTCCGGCGGCTCGATTATGAGCTGGGCGTTCTGGAGAAGACTGGATTCGTCAGTTATTTGCTCATTGTTTGGGACTTCATCCATTTCGCGAAGGAGAGAGGCATTCCTGTGGGGCCCGGGCGCGGCTCGGCTGCAGGCTCGATGGTCGCCTACGTTCTCGGAATTACGGATATCGATCCGCTGCAGTTCGGCCTCATCTTCGAGCGATTTTTGAATCCGGACCGCGTTTCTCCGCCAGATATCGATGTCGATTTTTGCGAAGCGCGCCGCGGCGAAGTTCTCGAATATGTTCGGCAAAAGTATGGCGAACGCCGCGTCGCACAGATCATTACTTTTGGCAAACTCAAGGCGAAAAGCGTGGTGAGGGACGTCGGGCGAGTGATGGGGTGGAGCTATCGCGACGCCGATCGCATAGCAAAGATGATTCCAAATGAGTTGAACATCACGCTCGATACAGCCGTTGAAAAAAATCCGGAACTGAAACGAGCGGTCGCCACCGAACCCGCAACCCGTCAGCTTTTCGATCATGCCAAAGTCCTCGAAGGTTTGTCGCGCAACGCGGGCGTGCACGCTGCAGGCGTGGTGATCGCAGATCGCGATTTGTCTGATTACATCCCGCTTTGTCACGACGTCAAAGGCAACGACGTGATCAGCCAGTATCCCATGGGACCGCTCAACGATCTTGGCCTGCTGAAAATGGATTTCCTGGGGTTGAAAACGCTGACCGTGATCGAAGACACGCTGGCCCTGATTCACAAGCGGGAGCCAGGCTTTTCACTCAAAAATATTCCGCTCGATGATGGCGCCGCGTTCTCGCTCTACAACCGCGGTGAAACCATTGGCCTTTTCCAGATGGAGTCTGGCGGGATGACCAATTTATCGAAGCAGTTCGATGTGAAGAAGCTCGACGACATCATCGCATTAATTGCGCTGTTTCGACCGGGCCCGATGGAACTTATTCCCGATTATATCAAACGAAAAAAGGGCGCGACCAAAATTCGATACGAGCATCCACTGCTGGAAGACATCTGCGCCGACACCTACGGCGTGATGATTTACCAGGAACAAGTGATGGCTGCTGCGAGCAAACTTGCCGGCTACTCACTGGCACAGGCCGACCTTCTCCGACGCGCCATGGGAAAGAAAGACAAGGAGAAGATGGCAAAGGAGAGAAAAAATTTCATCGAAGGCTGTGCGCGCACAAACAAAATCCCGGAAAAAAAGGCGAACGCGATTTTCGATTTGCTGGAGAAATTCGCCGGCTACGGATTCAACAAGAGCCACAGCGCGGCCTATGGCGTAATCAGTTATCAAACGGCTTATCTCAAGGCGCATTATCCGGTGGAATTCATGGCGGGCCTGCTAAGCAATGAAATCAATAACACGGAAAAAATTTCAGTTTTCGTAGGCGAATGCAAACGAATGGGCATTTCCATTCTGCCACCGGACATCAACAAGAGCGGTCTGAAATTCATGCCGGAAATGTGGGAGGGACCTCAGAGTCCCGACGATCGCGGCACTACGGCCGCTCCCACATTGCCCGCCATTCGTTATGGCCTTGCTGCGATCAAACACGTCGGCGAATCCGCCATGGAAGTCGTGATTCGTGAGCGCGAACAGCGAGGCAACTTCGTTTCACTGGAGGATTTTTGCGCCCGGCTGGACTCGCGCGTTGCCAATCGAAAAATGCTGGAAAGCCTGGTTAAGTCAGGCGCCTTTGATTTTCTTGGCCAGGACCGCGCCGAACTATTTGCCTGCATTGAGGATGCAATGAGCGCGTCCATTGCAGCGCAGAGGGACCGGCTGGCTGGTCAGGTTTCGCTGTTTGATGAGGCAACTGCGTCGGCAACATCGAGAAAGAGACTCACTACTCGTTGGAGTGACCATGAAAAGCTGTCGTACGAGAAAGAGCTTCTCGGTTTTTATGTTAGCGGACATCCCCTCGATGCATACGTGGAGCTATTTGCGGCGAAAAATTACCGATCGATTGCCTCGTTAAGCGACCTCGACGATCGGGCGTCATTCAAGATCGCCGGCGCGATTGTGAGCGTCGAAAAGAAGTTCACCAGGAAAGAAGGTAAACCATTCGCGGTTGTTTGGCTCGAGGACCTGACAACTGTCCTCGAGGTGGTCGTGTGGAATGAGGTTTATCTTAAGGTGTCGGATGCGCTCGCAGCGGGACGCGTTGTTGAACTAAAAGGAACGTTGGACAAACGCGAGGAAGCGCTTCGTGCCACGGCTCTGGAAATCCGGTTGCTTGCGCCCAGGAAAACAAATGGAGCGAATGAAGACTCGACCGACGCACGCCATGAACTCGCGGTGTGCCTTCAGTTTTCTGCCGCTGCAACGGGCGATGAGCTTCGGGAAGTACGCGAGCTTTTGGTCAGGTCACCCGGCCGGCGTCCGGTTCAATTGTTGTTTGACCGCGCAAACGGCAATTCGTTGCGCATGGATGCGGGTGCCGATTTTCGCGTGAATCTTACCCCGGACCTAGAAGAAAAGCTTTCCCGCTGGCTCGTGCGCTAATTTTAAGTCCGCTACCTGCGCTTCTCTCGTTCTTTTGGACGCGAGGATTCTTCACTTGTTTCGGGACGAGGGAAGGCACCGAGGAGCAGCGTTTTTTCCTCGGGACTAGCGCCGAGGCAGAGCGGAAAGTTGCGAGCAACACCGTCCGGGTCAGACATCGCCGATGACTCAAGACCGGTGCTTTCGTGCACGCTAACCCTCCAGCTGGGCTGGAAGAGTCCACCGCAAAATTCGAACGCAGTTACTGCAGGCGCGAGGGTCAACACTGCTGGCGCGATTTTGATTTTGTTCACGCAATCGATCTGCCCTGATGTTAAATCGAAGATCGGTGTCGCTCCGTTAATTCTGATGGTCACATTGTTTATTTCGTCAAAATCAATTTCGCCGCGCAGTGAAACATCCGCTTCCTTACTCGCGACGTTAAGAAACTCCATTGATGCGCGATTTCCTGTGAAAGCAATGCGGCCGCTCGCTTCAACAAAATTGAAAGGAAACGAGCCGTCGCCCGACAACTTTCCGTTCACAAGCTGCACGTCTCCAACGATCCGTGGGTGTTGCAATGTTTCGGACACAGAAATGCTGCCGCTCAGAATGCCGTCTCGGAAGATTGCAGGATGAAAAAGTTGAGGCGCCTTTGCGAGAAAAACTGACGGAAAATCGATGGTAAAGTCGACCGGAGCTAACTGGAAAGCGTTCCAGTCTGTTCCAATGCGCAACGGGAAATTGGCTGTAAAACTAATCGCGCTTGAATCCGGCAGACGCGTGACGCCACGCGCATCCCAGTTGCTCGCGGTGACGATCGCCTGAACATCTACCGGAATCGGGCTTGCGCTTTTTCCGGCTGATCCATGAAAGGAGGAGAAATAATCGGCCAGATTGTCGACTCGGGCATCGAGCGTTCCCGAGTAGTCGTGCTCGCGGGAAATATCGATTTTGCCTCGTCCGCTGAGCGAATCGTTCTTGCGTTTGATTTCCAACTGATCAACCTCCAACTCAGTTCCCCGCAGATTCAGCTTCGCTGCCAGACTATCGATGCCAGTTTTGAAAAAGGTGAGGGAGGCGCCCTCAACTTCGAGATGTCCGCCAAATTTGCGATCGCGAGTGTCCATTGCTCCCTCGATGGTGATTTTTCCGGCAAAATCTTCGGGGCTTGCGCCAAACAGAGCCACGAAATCGCCAAGCTGATTGATCGATGCGGAAATGTCGCCGCGAAAATCCGGGGTAAGCCACCCGGACGCGTTCGCGGGGAATGCGGCCTCGCCGCTTAAGGTAAATTGGTTGTTCCTTTGTCGGATATAAAGTTGTTGAAGCTGAATTTTGCGACTGTAAACCGCCGCGCCGAGCATGATTGCTTCGGCTGTGCGATTGCGCCATGTAAGCCCGGTCAATTCACCCCAGAGGGACGCAGTTACGTGATCGGGCTCGGCGAGATTTCCACGAAAAGTGAAGTTGGCGGCGTGAAGCAACCCGTCAACGCGATCAGCAAACCCGAATGCGTCCGAGGTTTGCGTCAGAGAAATGTCGCTGGCTCCGCCTGCAATTTTCCAGTTGAAATGCTCAGACCGCCACTCGTGCGAGATGTTCCCGCGGATTTTTCCACCGAAAGCATCAAGCTCGAACTGCAGCCCTACACGTTGCTTGCCCAGGTGCGAGAAGTCTGCTGTGCCCGATTGCAGATCAAGACCGCGGCTCAAAGTCAATCCGCCGACCGTCAGACGATTGGTTTCCCAGTGAGTTGCGCCGCGCAATTGCGAGAAAGTTTGCCGCAACCAGGGCGATGCAACCATGAGTTCGGCAGCGTTGAACCGGCCTGCTTCGGTCTCGCTCACGGACAAACTTCCGCCTCGCAACAGAACCAGGGTCGGGCCGTTCTCTACGCGCATCTCCGACTTGGCGATGCTCAGATTTTCCGGCAACAACCGCTGCAGCGTGGCCCACCCGTGCCGGCTAAGCGCCCGCAAGTTTGGATTTGTGCGGTGCAGCTGTACATGCAATTCCCGAATCGAAAGATCGTGAATGATGCGGCCGTCCATGTGCAGAAGGATATGCTTGAAATTCAAACCCACACTGACATCCGTGGCGGTTAGATCGAGGCGAAGCGCGTCTTCACGCTTTGGTTTCAGATGAATCTGCCGAATTAAAACCGGGCGCAGAAACGGCGTATCTATTTTGTCGATGCTAACAGTCAGGCCTTCCTGCCGGGCGGCCCACCAGACCCACAAGCGAACGCAATGCGAAACGGTGAATGGCGCAAGCACAACCGTCAGGAGCGCCAGGAGCATGGCGAGCAAGCTGACCCGAAACAACCGACCTTTTATCACGCTGCGTTCACGGTTCATGTTTTTCCCCGTTGCCGAAAATTAGATGCAATGGCTGCGGCGGATGAATTCGTTCCTCGAGTTGTCGCTGCAACGATCGCTCGGCTTCTGCGGGCAATCCGGTTGCTGTTGCTTTTTTCCAGGCAAGTTGAGGCAGCGACGACAATTCGGCTTGAAGGTCCTGGCCGGAGATTCGGTTCCACAAACCGTTTTCAAATGCGAGGACGTCCACCTGCTCCTGCTCGACGCCCAAAATTTGAGCATGTGGGAGCCGAACGATGATTTCATTGGGGCGAATGTCGACCGAGAGGTTCTGCTGCAAATCGAAGCCCGCTTTGGCCATGAACGTTCCATGTAGTTTTATGCGCTTCGAGCTGCCCGCCCAGGTATGAAGCAATTCATGTTCGACTTCGATCCGTCTTGATAGAACGACCAACTCGCTCACTGGCGTGGTCTGTTCCATGTAAACGCGATCGTTGATAGTGACGCGCGGCTGCAAATGCGCGATGTCGATGAAGGCAGCGCGGAGGTCCTTACCCAACTTCTCGAGCTCGGCACTGCCTTGCTTCGCTGTGCGCGACGGCCAAGTCTCCATGCGCAAAAAGATCACGACGGTCACTATCGCAACAATCAACGCGATCAGCGTGAAGGCGAGTGGCAAGGAGATTCGCGCCAATTGTAATTGGGAATGACGAAGCACCAATGACGAATGTCGAATTAATGGCGAAGCACAAATACTGAATGACAATCGAATTCGATATTCCGATTTCGAATTCAATCAGGACTTCGTCATTTATGGCCAAAAAATTACCGCCCCCCACACCCGATAGAGTGTGAAGGGCGGCTGTTCCCCCCAGAACAATCGTGAAAACTTTGAGCGTACTAAACGAGCTTCAAGGCAATGGCAACAACTTTTATAAGAAAGATTTTTGTGCGCTTTTTTTGCCAGTATTACGGCGCTGCAAAATGAGACCTTAATCACCGAGCAAGTCGGGACAGCGGGACGTGTGGCGACGGAGACAGCGCAAGCGAGGCTGAGGTTGCACAAGTGCGCCTCGCAGCTTCTAGTTTTACATGCGTAACTTGGATGACGAAGCATCCTCGCGCAGTCTTGCCGGTTCATTGCTGGTCGCTCATCCGAGCATGCTCGATCCGAATTTCCGGCGCACCGTGCTTTTCATTTCCGAGCATGACCTGAACGAAGGCGCCCTGGGTGTGATTATTAATCGCCCCCTCGACAGACAAGTGGCCGATCTGGTGACCGACACGCCTCCGCCGGGACTCGCCGGGGTCCCCGTATTCCTCGGCGGCCCGGTTGGAAAAAACCAACTGATGTTTGCGGCGTTCGAATGGAAGAAGGGCCACGGATTCAAGCTCAGTCACAATGTTGTTTTGGGACACGGCAGCACCGCAGCCGGAGAGAAAAACTTGATCTGCGCATTTGTGGGCTATGCGGGCTGGGGAGCAGGTCAGCTTGAAAGCGAGGTCAAGCAGAAAGCCTGGCTGCTTCAAAAAGCAAATCCTTCACTGCTTAAGTTTGATCGCCTGCCAAACCTCTGGTTCGACATCATGGCCAGCCTGGGGCCATGGTATAAAATGCTCGCCGCAGCGCCGGACGATCCGTCCTTAAATTAGTGAGACGTGAGAAATAAGGAGCAATTTGGCTTGATTCCTATTTCTCGCTAATCACTAATCACTTCTCACTTTGCTCGCATGATTATCGGCATCCCGAAAGAAATTAAGGAACAGGAGCAACGCGTGGCGCTGTTGCCCTCGGCCACGAACCAGCTCACCCGGCGCGGTCATACCGTGCTCGTGGAAAAAAATGCCGGCCTCGGTTCCGGTTATCCAGACGAAGAATACGTCAAAGCCGGCGCAGAAATTGTCGACCAAGCAAAAGACGTTTTCACGCGCGCGGACATGATTGTGAAAGTCAAGGAGCCTCGCGAGGCGGAGTTTCCACTTTTGCGGAAGGGCCAAATCCTTTTCACCTATTTGCATTTGGCTGCGAGTAAACCTCTCACTGAAGCGTTGCTGAAATCCGGCGTCACGGGCGTGGCTTATGAGACCATTCAAGTGGATCACCGTTTGCCGCTATTGGAACCGATGAGCGAGATCGCTGGTCGAATGTCGGCCGTGATGGGTGCCAATTTTCTGGCCAAATACAATGGTGGCAGTGGCGTTTTGCTCGGGGGTGTGCCGGGAGTTCTACCCGGCAGTGTAGTTATTATCGGAGGTGGTACTTCGGGCGTGAACGCGCTGCGCATGGCAAAGGGTCTGGGCGCGGACGTGACGATTCTCGACATCGACGTCGAGCGCTTGCGCTTTCTCGATATCGCAATAGCCAACGTGCACACGCTTTACTCAAACGAAGCGAATCTGAACGATCTGATGGCAGAGTGCGACCTGCTCATCGGCGCCGTGCTCTTGCCTGGCGCGAAGGCGCCTAAGCTCATCACGCGCGCGATGCTGCGCAAGATGAAGCGCGGCAGTGTTCTGGTCGATATCTCCATTGATCAGGGCGGCTGCGCGGAGACATCGCGACCAACCACCCATCTTGATCCTGTTTACGTCGAAGAGGGGGTTACGCACTATTGCGTTGCAAACATGCCCGCAGCGTACGCACGGACTGCTACCCAGGCCCTCACCAACGTGACCTACCGCTACGTGGAATTACTCGCCGACTTCGGCCTCGACGGCGCATGCAAGAAACAACCCGCACTGATTGGTGGCATCAACACTCGGGACGGGCGGCTGACTTGCCAGGCGGTAGCCGAAGCGCATGGCCTCGACTACGAGCCTCCGCTTTGAGGGATACTTCTCAAGCAGCTCGCCCAAAAAGAATTGCGATGCGGCGAAAAACTGCCTTGCTCCACTTATTCAATTAAAGCAATGTGCCGTTCCGAAACTAGCATTATGAAAAAATACATCTGCATTCTGGCCAGTGCCGCGCTCCTTGCGGCGTGCGAGCAAAAGACCGAGACAACCGAGCCGGCGGCAACTCCAGCCCCCACAAGTCCGCCAGCAGCGACTGCAGTCACCAGTCCCGCTACAACCGCTGAATCTCCGGATGCGACCACTGAATCTCCTGCTGGAACAACTGACGCGCCGGCTGGAACAAGTGAATCGCCGGCTGAGTCACCGCCAAGCTCCTAGATTCCCAGGCGTCTTTTCCCCTTTCGAAGTCTTCTCCCGGCACGCCCGGGAGAAGACTTCTGTTGTACGGTTGCGGCATAAGCAGAGCATGATCTGCTGTGCATGCAGTAGCGGCTTCGGCATCGACATGGCGCCAGCAAATTCCTTTTCATTTCCAAAAACCCGGCGCCTGACCCGGGCGTCAGAATTTGAACGCGTGAAACACGACGGTGTTACGCGACGCGGCAAATTGTTGATGCTCAATGTGGCGCCAATGGAGAATTCTGGACCGTGGCGCGTGGGATTCATTACTTCGCGTCGCGTGGGAGGCGCGGTTGTTCGTAATCGTGTCCGGCGCCATCTCCGGGAAATTGTGCGTCAAAACCAGCATGCTCTGCGAGGGGAGTTTTGGATGGTGCTGATTGCCAGAAGCGATGCTGCTAATGCCAGTTATCAACAGTTGGAACATGAATGGTTGCGTCTCGCAAGACGCGCTTCTATTCTGCTTTGATGCTGGGACTGGTTCGCTTTTTCATTCGCCTTTATCAATGCACGCTCTCGCCGTTCCTGCGTTTGCTGTGCGGTCCCAATTCCGGCTGCCGGTTTACGCCGAGCTGTTCGGCATATTTCCTGGAAGCGGTTGAGGCGCATGGCCTTCTTCACGGAAGCTGGCTTGGATTGAGGCGACTCGGACGATGCCAGCCGTGGGGCGGATCTGGGTATGATCCCATCCCGGAACCGAAAAACCCAGCATCCAGGATCGAACGTCTGGGTTCGTCGTTAACCGTCAGGCCCAAGCGCGCCGAATAGACTCCGAGCGCGATTTACGATTTATGGATCGAACTGCCTGGATTGTCGTTGCCCTTTGCGTGATTGGCCTGCTGGTTTGGGAGCTCTATCTGACAAAGCAGATGGCTACGAAACCCGCTCCGGCAGGTGTTGCACCCAGCCACGTTTCTCCCTCGGCAACTCCGGCGACTCTCGCGCCTTCGCCATTACCGACTGTTGCGGCGGAAGCCACGCCGATAAATGCCGAGCCGACTCCGAGCTTCGCCGAAAAAATCGAAACGCTGCGCAATGCAGATGTCGAGTTACGACTGACAAATCGCGGCGGCGGAATTAAGGAAGCGGTTCTGCTCAAGCAAATAGCCGAAAAAGGCCAGCAGGTTGTTATGAATTCGGATCAGAGCCTGCCAATCGGCGCAATCCTCGAGCACCCGTCCACGCCAACACTCGAAGAGTTTACCGGATCTGCGGGATCGGATTCCGTTGTGCAATTTGAGCGCACCACGGCCGAGCAAATCGTTATCCGGAAAAAATTCTTTTTCGAAAAATCTCCAGACAACAAAGACAACTACGTGATCGAGATGGACGTTGATCTGGAGAACCGCGGGGACAAGCCATATCAGAACGGTGGTTATTTTGTGGCGCTCGGTTCGGCCGCCCCAATTCATCCCAAGGATTATCCTTCGTACACGCGTCTGGTGTGGTGCATCAACGGCGCAGCGAAAGGAATTGACGTCGGTTGGTTCGGAAGCAGTGGCGGTTTTCTCGGCGTGGGGCAGCGCCCGGCCCGGCCTTATTATGAACAGAATATTGCCGGCGCCGAATGGGTTGCGGTGAGCAATCAGTTTTTCACCACGCTAATGGCGCCGCTTACCGCCAAGGCTACCGGTGTATGGGGCCGGCATTTCGATGTCGAACGCTCGCCGGACCAAAAGCTGCAGGCTATTGAGGGCGCGCTTGGGATGCCGGGATTTCAGTTGCAGCCCGGACAAACATCCAGCGCGCGTTTCGAAATTTACGCCGGCCCGAAGCTTTATCACCGGCTCGCACAGCTTTCGCACAATGAGGCCGAGGTCATGGACTTCGGGATGTTCAAGATCGTGTGCCAGTTCCTGCTCAACTTCATGAACCTGTTGAACAGTTGGCTGCACGATTACGGTCTCGCGATTCTGGCCCTGACCACCATCATTAAACTCACGCTTTGGCCGATCCAAAACAAAGCCAACCGCTCCATGCGCCAGATGGCGGCCTTGTCACCAAAAATGCAGGAGCTGCGCGAAAAATACAAAGACGATCCAACCCGGATGAA
>Ga0137403_10005247_pt1 | contig 15058 bp, 19 predicted proteins | sample CZOMad2_1_16fung_FD_122057 | JGI IMG/M metagenome (GOLD analysis project Ga0137403, IMG submission 122057) | Vadose zone soil fungal communities from Angelo Coast Range Reserve, California, USA - CZOMad2_1_16fungal (Hybrid Assembly) | ecosystem: Environmental > Terrestrial > Soil > Vadose zone... | reverse complement strand
AAACTGACACCTCCCATGCCTCCCATGGCCTCCGATCGAATTGGCGGCCTGCAGGTATTGTTCACCATTCGCAGGAACGCGCTCAGCGCCTTTCCCAAGCGGTGTCTCGATGAGCCAGTCGTCAGGCTGCGTGCTGCTGGTCGTCCTCTTGCACTCGTCACCGCGCCTGATGCGATCGGGCACATGATGATCACGCATGCGGACGACTCGAGGCTTCCTTGGATATGCTACGAAGTCGGGTTTGCCCGAGGCCGACGTCTTCGCCCGAAGATTTTTGTCTTTGGTACCATCGAGCCGAAGGATATTGCGTATCCTCTCGCAGGGATTCAGTTTGTCGGTACGTGGGATACTAATCGCTGGAAGATGGAGTTGCTTGCGATGGGTGTTACAAACATTGATGAGAAAGAACCTGAGCTTGCGGCGCTTTTCCGCCAGTAGAAGGCCTAACCATGCGATGCAGCCAACCGCTGGCGGACGTACTGCCACGTTTTATTTTATGAAACAGTTCTCGATGCTTGGCACATTCGCTCCCGCCAGCGGTGGCTCAGCTTATTCTCGTTAGGCGGCCATCGCGCGGCTCTGGTCTTGATTGCTATCAGTTCAAAGTAGAAGATTAGATGCCCCATGAAAGCTGCCGTATTGCGTACGCTTGGAAAACCACCTCGCTTCGAGGAATTCCCTGATCCAAAACCGAGCCAGGGCGAAGTGATCGTCCACGTCAAAGCCGCCTCGCTGAAAAACATCGATAGGATGATGGCCAGCGGTTCGCACTACGATAGCCATCGTGAACTGCCTGTGGTATGTGGTACCGATGGAGTCGGCATCCTTGACGATGGGACTCGGGTGTTTTGCGGCGGATCCAGGCCGCCCTACGGGATGATGGCCGAACGCACCGTCGTGTCCCGAACTTGGTGTTTACCGATTCCCGACGGAGTCGATGACGTCACCGCAGCGGCCTTGCCGAATCCCGCCTTATCTTCCTGGCTTTCGCTCGTCTGGCGCGCACAAATCAAGCGCGGCGAGACGGCCCTGATTCTCGGCGCGACAGGAGTGGCTGGTAAACTCGCCATCCAGATAGCTAAGCACCTTGGCGCCGGGCGTGTCGTTGCCGCCGGGCGCAACGAGCAAGTATTAAGGACGTTGAACGATCTGGGTGCCGACGCGACCATTCACCTCGACCAACCGGACAAAGAACTGACCGAAGCATTTATCCGCGAAGCCGGCCACAGGCCTTTCGATGTCATCGTTGACTATCTATGGGGTCATCCTACCGAAGTGCTGCTTGGTGCCTTGACTGGCCATGATCTGACGGCGGAGTCCAACAGAACTCGTCTTGTTGAGGTTGGGGAAATGGCTGGGGCGACTATCGTACTTCCCGCCGCTGCACTTCGTAGCTCGGGGCTTGAGCTGTATGGCGGCGGCGGTGGCAGCATTTCGCCCAAAGTCATCTTCGACGCCTTCCCGCAGATTTGGGCGCTGGCCGCGAGTGGCAAACTCCGCATTGATATTGAGCAGGCTCCGCTGGCGGATGTAGAAACCCTTTGGCAACGGCAAGACTCACCGGGTCGCAGGCTTGTTATTATCCCATAGCCAACTGCGAAGTAGGAGAATATTTTTCATAACAAAAAAATGAGAAATGATTTGGATTGAGGCGAAATGGAATCACTCAGGCAGGGGCCTAACCATACATCTGAGGTCGTCCGTCAAGGATTTGGGTAGAAGTTATTGGTAGAAGTTTCATGCCGCTTTAGGTAGCTCGTGATTGAGTTTACTGGTGAGGTGTGAGCCTCGACACTTAAGGCTATTTAGGTAGATCGTTTCATTGTAAGGGAGTCGGTCGCGCCAACAGACGAACATGATGCGCTGCCATTTAAAGGCGAGGGCGCGGACCGCGGTAGGATAAGCTTTACCGCGGGCGATCTGATCTTGGATAAATACTTTGGCCCAGGAGCAGTGAAGGACCGATTGGCTGGCATATTCAAAGAAGCTCTGATGAACGAAGTGCGGCCGCCCCCAACGACGATGGACCCAGTGCTGGTTCTTGCCGCTTCTTTCTATCACGGGAGCTATTCCGCTATACTGCTGGATGGCGAGGGCACTCTGGTAGCGGGAGCGTTCATTGCCAAAAGCACAGCAGAGGCGAGGCGCCAAAGTAGGACCGGCCCCGGGGAAGCTTCCCCAGATGGAAGCATCTTTATGTTGAGTGAAGAGCTGCTCGATCCTGGAGTCGTACTCTTTGAGCGCAATCCCAAGTTGGAGTAACTGGCTTGCCAGCATTTTAACCTGGACAATGGCTGGTTCAATCAGGGCCGGATCACGACACAGTGGGATCATTGACGCGATGGAGTGAAGGCGTTTTTCAATTACGTCCATCCGCCGGCAATTGTGGGCGTAGTAGAACTTACGCACGCTTTCGCTGCGCGCTTTCTGCAGCTGCCCAAGCGAGGGCCACTTGAGCAGGAACTGACAGCCCAGCGGAGCGAAGAGATCCTGACCGGCCAGCTCCAGCGCCTGAGGATAATAACTTTTGAGGGCATCGCGTAGCATGTTGGTCAGAAGAGTGCGCAGATCAATGAGACTGCGGCGCGCTTCCAACAAGCGGGAGAGCTCTCGCGTCGCTCCATCATTGGCCAGCGATGGCGTGAGTTTCTCCCGGTGATGCAGCACTATTTCCAGGCACACTTGCGCGTCGGAAGGATCATCCTTGGCCCGGCTGGTTTTGAAGGCCTGGCGGTAACGAGCGGCGGTCGCGGGATTAATCGGATAGAGGACAAGGAAGGAATACTCCAGCAGCGCGTTGATGAGTGCGCCTTTGGCCTGTTCCAGACAGAGAGCGATTTTCCTTCCCCCAAAACGTTGTTGGAGACCGTGCGCCCATTGTGCAATAGCCTCGGGTGCATGCTCCAGCGTGCAACTTTCTCTCTTTCCTGTGGCGCAATCATAGAGACACAGGGCGTGCCGCTGGCTCGCCCAATCCAGACCAATGAGCGCGGCAAAGTCCTCTCCATCCGATGCGGTCCTCTTCCTATTCAGCTTGGTTTGATTCATGTTTTTTTAAGTTTTGTGTTTGTTTCTCTTTTGGGGCGGAGCAAACACGCTGGCTTTCATTCGGCGAAGGCATTATTGTCAGAGACCTCGAACGGGTTCTTCATCTGAGGATTCGTTACGAATGAAAGCACGCCCGGCTCCACTCGAAAGTATGGTTATAATCGTCGAGCGATCGGCGATGCACATTCGTAGTGGGCCGGTGCGTGCCCTCTTTCCCCAGAGCCATTGAACAAGCTTCTTCATCCCCTTATCAACCAGGATCATTTCCCAGGCGGCAGAGTTATTCACCGCCTCGCTCCGCCACCATTTGAACCCCGTTCCGCTCGGCCATGAATAACTGCTGGATGACCAATAATGCGATGCAGCTAACCCAGCACTTTCAGAATGTCTGGAAGGCTGCGTTGGTAATTTATAAAGTGCTGGATGGCTGATCTTGAGTCTCGTTAGATCTATGGCTCGTGCTCCTCGCGATCGGATTGAACCATGGGTGTTGGTCATCATTGCAATCGCGCTCATCGCAGCTGCGTTCCTATCCTACGATGGCCACCCCGTGGAGAACTCGAATCTGTACGCGCCACACGCCCCGGGCTGGCTTTTCGTTGCCACATTTGTGTTGATGGGCATCCTCGGGCGATTCTTTTACATTTACGATCGACGGCGAGCCGCGAAAGGTAAGGATAATGCCATACCAAAGACCTAAACCAGTCGCTCCAACCGACACACGTAAACAAACAGACGTGGCATGCGCCTAGCCGGCTTGTTTCCTCGCGTTAACATGATTAAAACACACGTATGGAAAAATTCTCGCCAGAGATGACCGGGGAGGTGTCGCGTCCAACGTTTCATGTTTGATGCTGTATTTAATCTGCCGCTCGTCGTCGTCGGCATAGCGATCCTGATTCTACTCTGCGTGTTTGCTTTGAGCGGCCTGGCCATCTTTAGCCGCCATATCCTCCCGCGCCTAAAACTCGGACCCGAAGAATCCGTCTTTACCAGCGCGATGATGCAGGCGGTGATGGTTTTCTATGGACTCGCTGTAGCCTTGATTGCAGTGAGCGTTTGGCAGACTCACACCGATGCTGCTCAAACGATTTCCCGGGAAGCGACCGCGCTTGGTGTCCTATATCGGGAGGTGAGCGGGTATCCCGAGCCGGTGCGTTCGCAACTGCAGCAGCTCTTGCGCGAATATGTGGATTACGTTATCCGCGAGGCATGGCCGCAGCAGCGACAGGGGCAGGTCCCGAGTGGTGGCGTAGGAAAGGTCAATGATTTCGAGGCCAAGCTGGTCACCTTCGAACCGGCAACCGAAGGCCAAAAAATCTTGCACGGGGAAACACTTCGGGCCTATGGCCAAATGATTGAGGCTCGGCGATTGCGCCTGGACGCCGTGCTCACCGGTTTGCCCGGCGTGTTGTGGTTTGTGATTGTGATCGGCGCACTCGTGAGCCTCGGTTCAACCTTTTTCTTCCAGGTCGAGGATGCGCGATTGCAGAGAATTCAGGTCGTTGTGCTGGCAATCTTCATCGGCCTGATCATTTTCATCATCTTCGCCCTGGATCGTCCATTTCGCGGCGACCTCGGTCTTCAACCCGATCCATATCAACTCATCTACGACCAACTGATGAAGCCTTGAACTTATTCTCGTTAAGGCGCGAATCATGATTCTCACCCACAACGGCAAAAAGCCGACCGTTGACGTGACGGCTTACGTCGCGCCAACTGCCACCGTATGTGGATCTTATTCTCGTTAGACCTTACACGCACAAAATATGCGGACTTATCTTCTCGTATGTAGCGTGGTTGTCATCTTGCAACCCCTCCGCGGACTTGGGCAGCAGAGCCCTGGAGCTACAAAGGACAGGCCGCAACCGGCCCTGGCAGAGCGAGATGGCCAACACGATTTTGACTTTGAGGTTGGCACTTGGAAAACGCACCTGTGGCGCCTCCAGCATCCCCTCAGCGGCTCCAATACTTGGGTAGAATATGTGGGGACCAGCGTCGTTCGGAAGGTTTGGAATGGGCGCGCCAATCTGCTTGAACTCGAAGTCGATGGCCCGGCCGGCCACATCGAAGCGCTAAGCCTCCGGCTCTACAATCCTCAGTCTCACCAGTGGAGTCTCAATTTTGCGAGCAGCAGCGGCGGCACCATGAGCCAGCCGACGATCGGCGAATTCAAAAATGGTCGTGGCGAGTTTTTTGATCAGGAACCATTTAATGGCCGAGCCATACTCGTCCGCTTTATCGTCTCGGATATCAAACCTGATTCATGCCGGTTTGAACAATCATTCTCGGATGACGGGGGCAAAACGTGGGAGGTAAACTGGATTGCAATAGACGAACGCGTGAAGAAGGAATCCGATAAAGCGCCGTGAGCCCGGCTTGCGCAATGGGGCAGCCGGCGGCCCAGCCGGGGCGGCGCGACCCATCTTAGTTTCGTTAGACGGAACACTAAATTGCTATGCGCGGAGTTCAGATTAGTTACTTGATTGAGCACCCCGAATACATCCCGCAACTGGCGCAGTGGCTTTTCGAATAGTGGGGCTCTACTCTGGGCGAAAAAAGCGCTGAGGCTCGAATCAAAAAACTGAAGACGCACATGAATCGAGAAAGGTTGCCTATTGCATGGGTTGCGCATGCGAATGGACAACTTCTCGGGACCGGCGCCCTTCGCGTGCACGATCTTGAGGGGCGCGAAGATTTGACTCCCTGGCTCGGCGGCGTATTTGTAGGCCCACCTTTTCGTCGTCAGGGGATTGGCGCCGCCCTATGCGCCGCGGCCGAGGCTCGGTCACGAGCGATACATACCCTGTATTTGTTCACGCTCGACAAACAAGCTTGGTATTCACGGCTAGGCTGGTCAATAATCGGGCCGTGCATTTGGCACGAGCAGCCTGGTGATATAATGTGCAAGCCGCTGCAGAAGGTCTAAGCCAAGCGCTGCAACCAACCCAGCCACTTGTATTATATGTGGGCAGAACTTAACGCTCGATACCAACAATGAACCTTAGCGACATCTTCACCAACGACAGCCAGAAGTCTCTACCAACACCGAACGCAGTTCGTCGGCTTAGCGGCGATGACGGCCCGTGGAATCCCGAGCATGTGCGCGGTATTATCTGTAATCCGTGCTACGCCGGGGTTGGACCTTATCCCGGTCTCGTTCCCGAAGCAGCATGGGTACATGCGGCCGCACGCACGATCCACGAGGACGGAGCAGAACAGTTTCTGGTTAACATGCTCCAGATGCTTCGCGAGTCCTTCGAGCATGCGCATCTTCAGTTTGGAGAGGTCGAAGACGAATAAGCTACTGAACATCCAAAGACCTAGCCAGGCGCTGCAGACAGCGACTTCAGCTTGGTCTCGTTAGGTCGCCGCCGCCATGACTTTTATTGACACAAACCATCTCAACGTGAAGGAGCCCCGAGCAGGCTGGAAAGGCCGTTTCTTTCATTCCCAAAACATGACGTTCGCGTACTATGCCGTCGCGGCAGGTGCTTGGATTCATGAGCATTCGCATCCAAACGACGAAGTCTGGAACGTCATCGCTGGCGAGCTTGAGATCAAAATCGCCGCTGAGACTCAGGTCGCTGGTCCTGGATGTGCAGTGGTCATTCATCCAGACACTGCCCACTCAGTGAAGGCCCTGACTGACGTACGAGCTATCGTCGTCGATTATCCAAGGCGATACTCGATCGGCGGCATAGAGCTCTGACGGCTAACAGCACGCAAAAAGGAGGAACATTCGTGAAAATCATCGGCTTCGTTCTTGTTATGCTCTGGCAACACCGGTCTTCGGTGCACAGCCATTATCGGATGAAAAGCAGATTTTAAAGCTCGAAGACGATTGGGTTCAGGCTCTCGTGACGCGTGATCGAGATGTTTTAGATCGGATTGTAGCGCCAGGTTTTACCTTCATCGAACCCGATGGAACCGGAAAAAATCGAGATCAATATCTCGCCAATCGGTCCAGCAAGGAGGCCGAGACCGAGTCATTCCAAAATGATCACCTTAAAGTGAAAGTATTTGGAAATTCCGCATTGGCATCCGGGCTCGCAACAATTGTGGAACGGCGAGACGGCAAGCGTTAAGCGTTTAGCCTTCTGGAAGGAATTGTGGCGGAAGGAGTCAGGGAGATGGCAGGTTCTTGCCTCGCAAGCTACACCCGTGAATCCAAAGTGGGATGTGCCTTTTGTGATCGAGGAACAGGAGAACATATGCCTTTGCTAGAGGCCTAGCTCGCCACGGGCGGTCCGTCTGAGATTGCCGGACCGGTGCGGTGTTTACATTGACCACATGACACAGACTACGAGCGACGCTCGGTTTCGCCAGCCGTGATTGACCTGATTCTCGTTACAAAGCAACTGGATGCACACAGCTTTTTCTCGTTAGGGCACTATTCGTGATCACGGGGCCAGATGAAATCCGCACAGCGCGGATGTTACTGCGCAAGCCGTGCGCCGCTGACGCGCCGCTGATGTTTAGTGCATATGCGCAAGACCCAGCAGTCACTCGCTATCTGACGTGGCACCCACATGGAGACATCGCCGAAACGCGTGCGGTGATTGATCGCTTCCTGGCGGCATGGGAAAGGCAGGAGGGCTTTTGCTGACTGCTTTCGCGAGCGATGCCGGAGAGATGATCGGATCGATCGCGGCACGGACAGAGGATGGTGGATTTAATCTTGGCTTTCTTCTCGCACGTTCTCACTTGGGGGCGCGGTTACATGGCGGAAGCCATCACCGCAGTTGTCGATTGGGCTTTTACTCAGCCCTGGGTTTCCCGCGTTTGGGCAGCGTGTGATGTGGAAAACCATTCCTCGGCCCGGGGGCGCTGGAAAAGGCTGGATTCAGCCGCGAGGGCGTTCTGCCCCAGTTTTCAGTTCATCCCAACATCTCGTCAGATCCTCGTGATTGCTACGCCTATGCGCTCACCCGCGGTGTCTAAGTAGGAAGGCGTTGTCTGTTATCAGTTCTTTGTTCTCTGTTATCGGCTGTGCCGATAAGGAAAGATGGTGAGAGGTGGCAGAGACGAAGCACACGACGAATTGCGAAAGCAGGAGGTGCGTTGCTTGAGTAGGGCTAGAGCTTAGGAGAGGTCCCTCGCCGTCTTCGCAACTCGGGATGACAGCGCCAAGTCGGCGTAGGAAAGCGAAGACAGGAAATAATTATCGGGTGTGCGGGCGACACGCCTGCCTCTACAGGCTTCAAGCAATCAAGCCTCAAACATCAAAGATCAAAGATCAACCTTGCCCGATCTCCTGCCGGATAGGCTGCTTTGCGCGATATAGTTTGAGACGCGCCTGAAACTTGGGGCGGAGCGCCTCATCCGCGGACAAGAGGGAGAGCGCTTTTAGCTGGTAGCGTTCGGCCTCCGCAAAGTTACCGGCCTCGGCGTGCGCCGCGGCCAGGGTATCGATTTGATCGGCATCCTTCCATTTTTCTAACTGGCACGCCCGCGAAGCCAGTTCGACCGCTTCTTTCCCATTACGAAAAGCGAGATCCGGACAGGTCGCTCGAAACCAGGCGGCATTATTCAGCACATCGGGATCGTGCGGAGCGAGTCGCACTGCGGCGACGAAGTCGTCCTGCGCTCGCTTGAATTGACCAAGATGGAAGTAAGCATTTCCGCGCTCACTTCTACGTCGCGCCAAACCGCTATCATCGTGTCGCAAGTCAATCGCGCGTGTCATCGCGTCGACCGCTTCTTTATAACGATTCGTTAGATTATAGATAACGCCGGCGTCGTAGTAGCCAAGATCAAGCTTCGGCTGGATCCGAGTTACCTCGAGGAAATCGTTGAGAGCTTCATCGCGGCGGCCGAGATGTTTGTAAGCCAATCCACGAAAGCGGTGGGCCAAAGCAAGTTTAATAACTTCTCCGTGTTCCTCTTCTATCGCACGAGTTAGGAATTTAACCGCTTCCCTATAATCCTGATCCAATTCGGCTGCGATACCACGGCCGAGATTACTGTCCGAATCGATCAGGATGCCCTGGGCGCGGTTACCTGAAGTCCGAGCCGGCCCGGCAGCACTCGTCGGCCGCGACGTAGCCGGCATCCCCATCGGGGGATTGCTCCGTGATCCGGTGCGGGCCATGCCTTGCCCACACGCGCTACTCGCGAAAACCATCAGGCTAACAATAGGCAGCCACGGCGCCCTCACGCCTATTTATTACGGCAAATTCCCGGATTCGGAAAATTCGAATATTGGGCGGGAGTGGTTGATTAGTCACTATTGGAAGTCGCGCTTTTTTCTCTGCGCCACTATGCTTAATTCAAAGTTTGCCATGGCTAGTTCTACGAAGAAACCGGAAACAAGTTTCGAGACGGCCATGGAGCGACTGGAAAAAATCGTGGAGGAGATGGAATCCGGGAAAATGTTACTGGAAGATTTGCTGGTGCGTTACGAGGAAGGAATGAAACTGGTGAAGGTTTGCCAGGACCGTCTCGCCCATGCGGAACAGAAAATCCAAATCATCACCCGCGATCATGCCGGCAAAACTTCGGTGAAAGATTTTGCTGCGGCCGAACCGCCAATTGCCTTGTCTGCTGCGGATTCAATGGAGGAAAAGGATAACGATGACGTCAGACTCTTCTAAAAACGGGGCCCGTTTGCTTGATGGCATTCGCGGACCGGCGGATGTGAAAGCGATTCAGGAGCAGGATTTGCCGCAGCTCGCTCAGGAAGTGCGCGAGGAGCTGATCAAAGTTCTCTCGCAAACCGGCGGACATCTCGGACCCAACCTTGGCGTCGTCGAATTAACCATCGCGCTCCATCGCGTTTTCAACACTCCGAAGGATCGCTTCGTTTTCGATGTTAGCCATCAGGGCTACGTCCACAAAATGTTTACCGGTCGTCTCGATCGCATTGGGACGATGCGGCAATACCAGGGGTTGAACGGGTTCCTGTTGCGCACCGAAAGCGAACACGATTGCTACGGCGCGGGACATGCCGGTACGGCGTTGTCGGCCGGGCTGGGGATGGCAGTTGGCCGGGATTTGCGTGGCGACCATGACCAGCACGTCGTGGTAGTGGCGGGAGATGCCGCTTTTACCTGCGGGATCAGTTACGAAGCACTGAACAACGCTAAATCGCAGACGAAGCGTTTCATCGTCGTGCTCAACGATAATGAATGGTCAATCGCAAAAAACGTCGGCGCCATCGCTTCCTATTTTAACACCATTACGACTCACCCGATGTACGCGGGGCTGCACGAAAAAGCGCGCCGTTTTATCGAAGCGATCGCGGGCAAGGGCGCGGTGCATCTCGCCCACAAGTTTGAGGAAGGGGTCAAAAATTTGCTCGTGCCGAGCGTGATTTTCGAAGAACTCGGGCTGCGTTATTACGGGCCGATCGATGGGCACGATATTCCGTTGCTGATCAAAACCTTCGAGTTTTTGAAGACGCAGGAAGAACCGGTGGTGCTGCACATTTTAACGAAAAAAGGGAAAGGCTACGAGCCTGCCATTGCCAAGCCGGACAAGTTCCACGGGCTGGGCAAATACAAGCTCGAGACCGGAGAAACGGCTCCGACCCCGACGCCGACCTACTCTGAAACTATCGGCAAAACATTGGCGAAGTTCGCCGATTCAAATAAAAATATCGTAGCCATCACCGCGGCCATGCCGAGTGGCACCGGTCTCGGATTTTTTCAGGCGGCGCATCCCGACCGCTACTTCGACGTTGGCATTGCGGAAGAACACGCCGCCCTGTTTGCCTGCGGCCTCGCGACGCAGGGACTGAAACCGTTCCTTGCGATTTATTCGACTTTTTTCCAACGTGCCTACGACATGGCCATTCACGACATGGGCATTCAAAAACTGAATATCGCACTTTGCATGGATCGCGCGGGATTGAGCGGCGACGACGGACCAACGCACCATGGCTTGTTCGATATTGGTTATCTGCGGCACATCCCAAACTGGGTGCATATGCAGCCCAAGGACGAAGACGAATTCGTCGACATGCTTTGGACGATGGCCAATTACAACGCTGGTCCGATCGCAATCCGATATCCGCGCGGGACGGGAACGGGCGCGAAGCCAAAACCGGAGCCAAAACTGCTCGAGATCGGGAAAGCCGAGGTGGTGCAACACGGACGCGACGTCGCGATCTTCGGACTCGGCAACATGTTCGAGATGGCGGAGGAAGCAGCCAAGAAACTGGAGGAAAAAGGAATTTCCGTCGCGCTCATTAACCCGCGCTGGATCAAACCGCTCGACACTGGGACGCTCGAATTTTTTGCCCGCAGCGTCGAGGTCGTTTGCACCATTGAAGACCACGTTTTGCACAATGGCTTTGGCTGCGCGGTGATGGAGCATTTGTATTCGCAGGGAATTCACACCTCGATGGTGCGCATTGGCTGGCCCGATGAATTCATCGAGCACGGCAGCGTTCCAATTCTGCGCAAGAAACACGGCATCACGGCGGAGGCGCTGGTGGAAAAAGTGCTGCCGCTTTTGCGAAAGAAACCGGCGGCAAAATCGAGCGCGGCCTAGCCGGATGTAGTGTTCAGGGCGTGTAAGCACGCTGTACCGAGTTTACAATCACGTATTGCAGGTGCAACACTTCAATGTAATTTTGGCTGCCGGGTCATTAAGCCAACATTTTGGACTGCGCCGGCAAAGCGAAGCGGCGACGGCGCTTTTTCGCACCGGTATTGATCCTCGAGCGCAAAGAGCGTCAAGTGATCCGCCAGCGAATCTGAGCGAAGCAAAGCGGTGTGGTGCTGCGCTTCCCACCGCACTCCAAAATGTCGCCTACGCCGGGCGACCTCAGTTGATTGCTCTCACACATTGAACGTGGGATAAAATCGAAGGCAATGAGTGCAATTGAAGCGCGCGACTTAACAAAGGTCTATCGTACCTATCGCAAGGAAAGCGGACTGCGCGGGGCGATCAAAGGGCTGGTGCGGCGGCGTTACGATGAGACGCGCGCGGCCGATGCGGTGAGTTTTCAGATCGAGGAAGGCGAATTTGTCGGCTTTCTTGGGCCAAACGGCGCCGGGAAAACAACGGTGCTGAAAATGTTGTCCGGGCTGTTGAATCCAACCTCGGGCGACGCGCGGGTGCTCGGTTTCGTCCCCTGGGAGCGGCGCAACGAAATGAAGCGGCAATTTAGTTTGCTGATGGGACAGAAGAATGCGCTGTGGTGGGATCTGCCGGCGCAGGAATCGCTCGAGCTCAATCGCGCGATTTACGGAATCGATCGTGAGCGTTTCAATAAAGTGGTCGGCGGATTAAGCGAGCTGCTCGAGGTCACGGACAAAATGAACGTGATGGTGCGCGAACTATCGCTGGGCGAACGAATGAAGATGGAGTTGATCAGCGCGCTTATCCACGAACCGAAAGTGCTTTTTCTGGACGAACCGACGATTGGTCTAGATGTCGTTAGTCAGAAACGAGTGCGTGAATTCCTGCGCATTTATAATTCCGAACACCGCATCGTCACACTCTTGACCAGCCATTACATGCAGGACATCGCGGAGTTGTGCGATCGGGTGATGATTATCGATCATGGAAAGATTTTTTTCGACGGCCCGCTCGATACCATTATCGACCGCTTCTCCGGCGATAAGGTCATCAGCCTGACTTTTACCGGTGAGTCGAAACGCGATTTCACCGAGTTCGGCGAAGTGGTGGCGCAGACTCCGGTTTCGGTGCAATTGAAGGTGCCGCGGGCACATGTCACCGAGACGGCACGGCGTTTACTTGAGGCCTGCGATATCAGCGACATCAACGTGCAGGAGATGCCGATTGAAGACGTAATCCGTTCGCTTTTCGGGGAACGTCGAACACGCGAGCCGGCGATGCCGACTGCGGTTTAGCCCGGATATTTCATATCCGCTGGGCGGGAAGCCGAGCAGCCCCTTCGAGGCGAAAGAGCGGGAGTTTGTGCAGAAGCCTTCCGATGATTACGATTTGGATTAATGCTTACATTGTTGAAGGGGGCTGGGCTAACCCGCTACTTTTATGAAGTAGCTGCCCTTCAATCGCATTTTTCGCCGGCTAGCGAAAATGCGGGTTAGCGCCGGGAAATCGCGGTCCGCAATTCGTGGACGTAGGCTGGATTTACTTCGAACGCAGTCGAAGGCATTTCGGCCAGGTCAACCTGCTCCGCGTAGGGAATTGTTTCCACAAAACCCGCTGCAATCAGGCCGTTAAGGGTGTCGCCCACATCCTCCGGTTCCATGTGCGTGGAATCCAAAATCTCCGCGCCCAGCATCGATTCGGCGAAGCCAATCGCGCGCACTACTGCTGCTTCGCGACCCGACAACTTGATATCCCGCATGGGAAGCCTTTTAGCAGCAAGCATGCCGACTTTTTGACGCCAAGCCAGGGGTCAGGCGCCGCAATTTTCGAGAGCGGGGAGGACCGAACGACCAAACCCTTCGCGATAACTGGGATAGGCTGGGACCCAGCCGAGGGCGCGCAATTTTGCATTGCTAACCCGCTTGTTGGAACGACCGCGCTTTGACTCCGGAGAGGAAGCTGAATTCGAAAGCGGAATTCCCAGGCGCTCCGATAACCAATCCAAAATCTCGGCCCGCGGCGCGGGGGTATCGTCCGCGACATTAAAGATTCGCGGGGGGTCGACGGCGCGACATCGCGCGAGAAAAGAAATCGCCGACGCGACATCATCACGATGCACCTGATTGACGAAGCGATCGCTGCTGACGGCGGTTCCGTTCATCACGCTGCGGAGCAAAAACGATCGGCCGGGCCCGTAAATGCCTGCCACCCGCAAGACAATGCCGTCGTTGGCGAGGACGATCTTCTCGGCCTGGCCCAGAATTTGTGCGTTTTCGGAATCGGGCTCGATTGCACTCTGTTCGGTGACGGAACTTCCGTCGCGCTGTGGATAAACACTGGTGCTACTGGTAAAAATGATGCGCGCGTTTGGGAAACAGGCAGCGAGATTGGTCGCGCCGTCGCGATAGACATGAAGATAAGAATCGGCGCCGGAACTCGCGCAGTGCACAACCACATCGGCGGGGAAGCGATTGCGGCGAACCGTTTCCAAGTCCGTGATGTCCACCGCACAGAGCGAGACCGCGCTCTCCCCTGCTCGCTTGGGCGATTGCTCGCTTCTGGTCCAGCCGGTGACCTCCCAACGTTCCTGCGCAAATAGCTTTGCTGCAGCGCTTCCGACGTAACCGCAGCCCGCAATCAGAACGCGCGGCATTTCAGGCGGCCGCGGCAATTTCAATCTCGCCAAATTGACCTGGCTGGATCGCGCGCACCTGCTTTAGACGAATCAATTCGAGGAGCGCGAGAAACGTAACCACGATCTCGACGCGCGACGCCATCTCCGCGAACAATTCCGAGAATTTCAGCGCTCCACCTTGGCTGACGCGCGCAAGAATGGTTTCGATTTTATCGGAGACGGTGTAGTTCTCGCCGAAAATTTGCTGCAATTCCTCGCGCGCTTCCACCCGCTTGATCACGTTTTGGAAGGCGTTGATCAGCTGAAAAATTCCCACCTCGCCTAAAAGTAGCGGCCGGACACTCTCCGAGGTAGAAATTCCGCCGCGCACGAAAATATTTTCCTGTTCGAGCGCGCGATCGTGCAATTGCGCCGCCGCTTCCTTGAACTTTTTGTATTCGATCAACTGCCGGATCAGTTCCCAGCGCGGATCGTCCTCCTCCGCTTCTTCCTCGGGTGGCTGCTGATCCGCCGGAAGCAGGCTGCGGCTCTTGATGTAGAGAAGGTTCGCCGCCATAACAATGAATTCGCCGGCGAGATCGATGTTCAATTCCTTAAAGGCCTGGAGATACTCGAGGTATTGCCGGGTGATGCGCTCGATGGAGATGTCGTAGATGTCGAGCTCATCGCGTTTGATCAAATAAAGCAGGAGATCGAGCGGGCCCTCGAAAATTTCGAGTTTGACCTTGTAATCGGTGGGAGTCATCGGTGAGCAGGCAACGACGCTGCTCACTCTAGCGCAAGTCGCCCCGGCGGTGAACCCAAACGCTGTTCACAATGCCAAGCCCGAACATGATCATGAGGACA
>Ga0137403_10005244_pt1 | contig 15063 bp, 11 predicted proteins | sample CZOMad2_1_16fung_FD_122057 | JGI IMG/M metagenome (GOLD analysis project Ga0137403, IMG submission 122057) | Vadose zone soil fungal communities from Angelo Coast Range Reserve, California, USA - CZOMad2_1_16fungal (Hybrid Assembly) | ecosystem: Environmental > Terrestrial > Soil > Vadose zone... | reverse complement strand
GCCACGAACTCCGAGGCGGGGCGATGGTAGAGATCCTCCGCGGTGCCCTCCTGCACCACCTCCCCCGCGCTCATCACCGCGATGCGGTCGGACACCGCCATGGCCTCCTCCTGGTCGTGGGTCACGTACACCGTGGTGATGGCCAGCCCTTTCTGCAGGCGCCGGATCTCGTCCCGCATCTGCACGCGGAGCCGCGCGTCGAGGTTGGACAGGGGCTCGTCGAAGAGCAGCACGCGGGGCCGGATCACGATGGCACGGGCCAGCGCCACCCGCTGCTGCTCGCCCCCCGAGAGCTGATGGGGCTGCTGCCGCTCATAGCGCGCCAGCCCCACCATGCCCAGGACCTCCCCGACCCGGCGCGCGAGCTCGCCCCCCTCCACGCCGCGGATGCGGAGGCCGTAGGCGACGTTGTCGAAGACGGTCAGGTGCGGGAACAGCGCGTAGTTCTGGAACACGAAGCCGATGTCGCGGCGATTGGCCATGAGGCCGGTGACGTCGCGGTCACCGATCCAGATGCGACCCGCGTCGGGCTCCTCGAAGCCCGCGATCATCCGGAGGGTGGTGGTCTTGCCGCAGCCGGAGGGGCCCAGGAGGGTGAGGAGCTCGCCCGGGTGCACCGTGAGGCTCACCTCCCGCACCGCCCACAGATCGCCCTTCACGCGGTGCTGGAAGCGCTTGGACACGCCCTCCACGCGAACCCCGGCGGCCGGCGCCGCCTCCATGGCCGCCTCAGCCACCCAGGATCCCGCCCAGCGAGACGGCACCCGGCGCGCGGAGTACGCGCAGGAGCCGGCCGATGGCGGCGATGACGACGTAGACGATGGCCACCACCAGCACCGAGAAGGCCGCCGCGGGGCCGAGCGACAGCTCGGTCATGTTCTCGAGGATGCGCACGGTGATGAGGGTCCAGTTGATGGAGACGAGGAAGATGGTGGCGCTGATCGCGGTCATGGAGCGGATGAAGACCACGCCGAGGCCGGCGAAGAAGGCGGGGGTGATCAGCGGCAGGGTCACGCGGCGGAAGGTCATGGTGGTCGAGGCGCCCAGCCCCAGCGAGGCCTCCTCCAGCGCGGGGTCGATCTGCTGGAGCTGGGCCACGGTGGCGCGGATGCCGGTGGGGCTGTAGCGGAAGACATAGCAGGCCACGATGATGAGGGCCCCACCGGTCAGCGCCAGGGGCGGATCGTTGAACGCGATGAGGTAGGCGATGCCCACGATGGTGCCGGGGAGCGCATAGTTGAGCATGGAGACGACCTCCATCGCCTGCCGCCCGACGAAGCGCTTCCGCGCGATGAGGTAGCCGAGCACTACGCCGTAGAGCCCGCCCAGCGGCATGCTGAAGCCCGCGATGACCAGCGTGTCGCGGATGGCCTTGGCCCCCTCGGTGAAGATCACGTGGTAGTGGCGCCAGGTCCAGGCATGATTGGCGCCCAGCGCCACCACCACCGAGGCGTAGAAGAGCAGCGCGTAGAAGTAGGCGATCACCGCCGTCACCGCGAGGCAGAGCGCGAGCAGCAGGGGGCGCAGCCAGGGCGCCACCGTCTTCACCGCGGTGCGCGCGCCCGCCTTGCCCGTCACCGTGACGTAGTAGCGGCGGCTCACCCAGTAGCGCTGGAGCAGGAACACCGCGAAGGCGGGGACCAGCAGCGCGAAGGAGAGGATGGCCCCGCCCCGCAGGTCGAAGAGCCCGGTGATCTGGAGATAGGCTTGCGTCGGCAGCACGGGGAAGCTGTTGCCGGCCAGGATGAGCGGGGTGGCGAAGTCCGCCAGCGAAGCCGCGAACAGGAGGAGGAAGGCATTGGCGAGCCCCGGGATGGCCAGCGGCAGGGTGACGCTGCGGAAGACCTGGAGGCGCGAGGCCCCCAGCGACAGCGCCATGTCCTCCACGTTGGCGTCGATGGCGGCGAGCACGGGGCGGAGCGTGAGATAGGCGATGGGGAAATAGGTCAAGGTCTCGGATAAAAACGTGCTGCCGAGGCCGTAGACGGTGACGCCCTTGAGGCCGAGCAGCTGATAGGTGACGAGCCCGCGTGGCCCGAAGGAGAAGATCATGGCGATGGCGGTGGTGAAGGGCGGCGAGATCAGCGGCAGGAGCGTCACCGCGTCCAGCAGCGCGAGCCAGCCGCGCCCGAAGCCGGCGCGCGACGCGGTGAGCGCGAAGAGGAAGCCGAGCACGGTGCCCGCCACGCCCACCAGCGCCGCCAGCAGCAGGCTATTGCCCAGCGCGCGGAGCTGATTCGGGTCGGCCAGCACGCCCAGGGCGGCGCCCGGCGAGAGCCGGCCTCCATCCATCGCCACCCGCGCCAGCAGGCTCACCAGCGGATACAGGACGAAGAGCGCCAGGAGCGCCCACAGCACGGCCACCGTCACCCGGAGCGCGGGATCGCGACTGGCGCCGGACGCGCGCGGCCCCGCGGGGCGCGTCACCGTGAGGTCCGCCGCCGTCACTCCTTGAGGTTCAGCACTTCGTTGATCCAGCGGTCCACGATGCGCTTGCGATTGGCGCCGGCGTACGCGTCATCGATGGGGAAGATCTTGGCCCCCTTGAGCACCTCGGCCAGGCTGGGCTCCACCGCCACGTCGGGATGCGCCGGCACGAAGTTGATCTTGTGCTTGGCGTAGAGACCCTGCATGGCGGGGCTGCTGGCCCAGTCGATGAGCTTCTTGCCCGCCTCGGCATTCTTCGCCCCCTTCAGCAGCGCGATGGCCTCGGCCGAGGTCCCGATACCTTCCTTGGGGAACGAGATGGACACGTCGTAGCCCTTGGCCTTGGTGTCCAGCGCGTCCACGATGAAGAAGATGCCGGCGCCGGCCTGTCCGAGCCCCACCGGCAGCGTGCCCCCGCCCCCGCTCTTGGTATAGACCTGCACGTTGCGCCGCTTCCTCTTCATGTAGTCGAAGGCCTTGGTCTCGTCGCGGCCGTAGACTTCAAGGATAGAGAAGAGGCGGGTTACCGCGGTGCCCGAGGTGCGCGCGTCCGCCATCTGGAGCATGTTCTTGTAGGCCGGGTTGAGGAGATCCTCCCAGGAGGCGGGCGGCTTGAGGTTGTTCTCCTTGAGGAACTTGTTATTGCTCATGAAGACGAGCGGGTCGTCGGCGATGGCCACCCACTGCCCGTCGGCCTGCTTGAAGCGCGCGGGCAGCTTGGCGAAGGAGGGCGGCTTGTAGGGCTCGAAGATGCCCTCCTTGATGCCGGCCGCGTGTGTCTCCACCGGCCCGCCGAAGAGCACGTCCACGCGCGGGTTGTTCTTCTCGGCGATGACCCGCGCCAGCGCCTCGCCCGAGGAGAAGCGGACGAAGTTGACCTTGATCCCGGTGGCCTTCTCGAACTCCTCGAACATGGGGCGTCCCAGTTCTCGGGCCAGATCGAGTAGGCGTTGACGGTTTGCTGGGCGGACGCGGACGCGGCCCACGCGAGCGCGACGACGAGGGCCATCGCGAGCGCGGCGAGGGGCGCGCGGCGGGGTGGGGACATGGGCATGGGCGTCTCCCTGTGTGGGCTCAGCGATGCTCGTAGCCGGGCGAGATCTCCATCTCCATCTCGGCCGGCGAGGCGGGGCGACCGTCGAAGTACATGGCCACCTGCTCGCCCAGCGGGCGGCGGCGATTGATCCGCACGAAGATGTTCCACTCGTCGTGGGCGCCGCTGGAGTAGGCGCTCGAGGCGCGGAGCGCATAGTAGCGCACGAAGGCCTGGCGCCGGGCCGGCACGTCCGCGATCTCGCGCCGCAGCGGCTCGTCGGTCGCCCCGCGCATGAAGAGCCAGCGCTCGACGCAGCCCGACACGTCGTCGCGTCCGCAGCCGAAGAAGGCACGCATGTCGCCGGGCCCGGTGAAGTGCGCCATGTCGAAGTCGCGCCCGGCGCCGTCGTCTCCCGCGAGCACCGCCGTCCACATCACCATGTATTCCGCGCCGCCCGGCTCCCGCCCGTTCACCGCCGCCATCTGGTAGCCGCCCGGATCGAGCACCCACACCGCGGCCCCATACTCCTTCTCGAGGCGGGCCTTCACGGAGGCGGCGACGGCGAGGTTGGTCGCGACGTGCCCGCCGCCGCGCGGGCTGATGGGCGTGCTCGCGTAGACGATGAGTCGGCCGGCCTGGCGCTGGGCGCGGACGTCGGCGCGGATCTTCTGGATCTGGGCTGCCACCACCGCGTCGAACGCGGGATCGGCGCAGTAGCGGATGCCGACGACGGTGTTGACGACAATCCGAGAGGCAGTGCAGTCGGCGGCGCGCGCTCCGCCCGCTCCCCAACCCAATCCGAAAAACAGCCCGAGCGCCGCCCCCATTCCCACTGCGACCCGCATCGGACTCCGTCCCGCCATGCTCACGCCCTCCCGGCGCACGCGTCCGGGTCGCCGCGCCGCTACGACGCTATGCCCGCGCGGGGTGCGGGGTCAAGGGCCTTCGGGCATGAGACCGCGGCGGCGCGCGAGGAGGCCGCGGGCGATGGAGAGTCGGAGCACCTCGGTGGTCCCCTCGGCGATGCGCCACGAGCGGATGCGGCGGTACAGCCGCTCCAGCGGATGCCCCTCCACCACCGCGGCGCCGCCGGTGAGCTGGATCGCGCGATCCACCACACGGGCCACCGCCTCGGTGGCGAGCGCCTTGGCCATGGCGGTCTCCACATCGGCCGCCGCGTCCGATGCGACGAGACGCGCTACTGAATAGACGGCCGAGCGGGCGGCGAAGAGATCCACGGCGCTCTCGGCCAGCATGACTTGCACTCCCTCGCGGTCACTGAGTGGCGTGCCGCTGCGGTGCGGACGGTCCACCTGCGCGAGCACCCAGTCCAGCGTCCAGCGCGCGGCGCCGCAGGCGGTGGCGGCCAGGCGCAATCGGGTGGCGGCGATATCCTCGAGGGCGCGCGGGAGCCCCTGCCCCACGTCGCCGATCATGTCCGCGGCGGGGACGCGCACGTCGCGCAGCTCGAACTCGCCGTGCCGCGCGCCGTCCAGCGTGGCCAGGGTGCGACGAAGCGTCACGCCGGGCGCCGCGCGCGGGATCACGAACACGGCGGTGCCCTGGGACGCGCCCGCGGCGTCCACCACCCGCGCGACGGTGAGAAGGAGGTCCGCGGCAGGGCCATCGGTCACGAAGGATTTCACCCCGCTCACCCGGAAGCCGTCGTCCCCGCGCGTGGCGGTGGTGCGCGGTCCCTCGCGCGCATCGGTGAAGGCGAAGGACGCCGCCAGCGCGCCGCGGAGCACGGGCAGGAGGAAGCGCTCGCGCTGCTCGGCATTGCCATGACGCAAGAGCCCGCCCGAGCCGCCCACCACGAGCCCGGCCAGGACCGCGCCGGTGGCGGCCAGCGCCTCGTGCAGCGCCACCTGGCCGAGCGGCCCGAGGCCACCCCCGCCCAGCTCCACCGGCTGGGCGAGCCGGAAGAGCCCCGCCGCCTCGGCGCGGGACCGGATCAGCCGGCGCAGCTCCGGTGTCGCCTGCCCTTCCTCGCCCACGTGCGCCTCGCGCTCGGCGGGCAGCAGCACGTCCACAACGAAGGTGCGAGTCCGAGCCCGGAGTGCTTCCAGCTCCGGGGGCAGCGGCTCGTCGGCGAGGACGCCGTCCGTCACCCCTTCGCCCTCACGGCTCGCCACGCAGCGCGCGCGCGAGCTGGGACAGGTGGTTCTCGTCGTGCCAGGCCATCACGGAGAGAAAATCGTCGAGCGTGCGCCGCCCCCGCGAGTCCATCTGATGGCCGGCGCGGCTCCAGTCGGTGTCCCGGAGCGCGCCGAAGAAAGCGAGCGAGTCCTCGCGATGGCGGCGGAACGCCGGGAGTGCGTCGCCCGCTTGCTGCCGGAGATACTCACGCTCCTCGGCCACGCGATTGGGGTTGACGGAGGGAAAGCGCGGCTCGTCGGTGGCCATGATCTGGCGGAGGCGGTCGAGAAAGGACTCCTCGGCGTCGCGAAGATGGCAGAGCACCTCGATGGACGCCCAGTTCTTGGCGTCGGGCCGGCGCGCCAGCGTGGCCGCGTCCTGACCGAGCACCGCCGCGTCCAGCTCGTCGGCGGTGCGCCCGAGCCGCGCCAGCCGCGCCTCCCGCGGCCGGCGCGCCCATTCCTCCATGGACAGCGGGACGGGCGGGTGCAGGTCGGCCACGGCCTGGTCGGAAGGCTAGGGGTGGCTCGGCGGGCGGCGAGCCGGCGAGGCCGGCGCGCTGAGTCGGCACGCGATCATGACACGCTTCCAGAGCGGAGGGCGAGGGGACTCGCACCCGGTCGGCGGCGCCGGAGAACCGCGACGCGTTCTCCAGCCATGCGGGGGGCTCCCGCAACCGCCCGGCATGACGCCATGCTTCGTCATCACCCGTCCTCCTCCCGACGGCCGCAGTATACGCTCCGTGAGAGCCGCCGGGGACGTTCAGGTGCCCGACGACTTCCCGGCCGCGGCGACCGCGCGCGGAACCCGACCCGCCACCAGCCGGACTTTGCGGGGAGCCGCGAGCCATATCGCGACCGCCGAGATCACGCTGGCGGCGATCCCCACCTCGAAGGCCAGCACGTAGTCGCCGGTGCGGTCGTGCAGCCACCCCGCCACCCAGGGGCCCGTGCCCGATCCGAAGCCGGTGGCGAGCGAGAGAGTGCCGAAGACGCTGCCGTACTGACGCCCCTGGAAGAGCTCGGCGGGAATGGCAGCGAATACCGAGGCCATGCCGTAGCCGAGCACCCCCTGAAACAGCACCATGGCCCAGAGCAGCGTGGAGGTGGGAGAGATGCGCATGGCGAGGAGGAGCAGGAAGCACGCCACGAAGCCGGCGCAGCCGAGCGTCCAGATCAGCTCGCGGCCGAAGCGGTCCGAGAGATGCCCCATCACGATCTGCCCCACGACCCCGGCGAGGGCGACCAGGCCCAGGGCATACGCGGCCGGCTCGGGACGGAACCCGATGTCGATTAGATAGCGCGTCTGGTGGACCTGAATCGCGTACCAGGAAAAGAGACCCGTGAAGAAGCCGATGAAGACCCACCAGAAGCGCGCGGTCCGCGCGGCGCGAGCCAGCGTCCAGTCGGTGGCGGCCCAGACGGGATCCACGATATTGGCGGGCCGGACGGCGGGAGTGCCGGCCGGTTGAGCGCGGGCGCCGTCGGGCAGGAGCCCCATGTCCTCCGGCCGGCGGCGCGGGAAGATGGCATTGATCGGGATCAGCACGGCGAACATGACCACCGCCAGCCCGACGCATGCCGTCCGCCAGCCGCGCGTGCTGATGAGGTGCTGCGCCCACGGCAGCAGCACGATGGAGCCCACCCCCACGCCGGAGAACGCGATGCCCATGGCGAGCCCGCGCTGGCGCACGAACCAGTGGGGCAGGAACAGCGCGTGCCCGGTATAGCCGAGGCAGAGGCTGCCGCCCGAGACGAGAAAGCCCAGGGTCACGTAGAGATGCCACGGACGCGTGATCAGGGTGGCGAAGGCGAGCCCGCTCCCCATCATGACCACGCCGAGCAGTATCAGCGCGCGCGCGCCGCGGCGGTCCATGAGCCAGCCGAGCCACGGCGCGAACGGCGTCGAGACGATGAAGCCCACCGCGAAGGCGCCCGCGGTGAGCCCGCGCTCCCAGCCGAACTCGTCGAGGATGGGCGGAAACAGCAGCGAGAAGGCGGTCCGCGCATTGACCCCGATGGCCATGGTGACGAAGGCGGAGGCCACCACCACCCAGCCGTAGAAAAAGGGAAGGCGCACGGGAGCGGAAACGCTAGCGGCCGAAGAAGCCGCCGCGGGGCCGCGCGTGCGCGTGGAAGTGGTCGGGGATATTCCGCATGTGATCGTCCACCCAGAACTCGCCCACCCGCTCAGCGGCGACCTTCTTGAGGCACGCCAGCATGTGGGCGAGGTCCTCGGCGGGCGGCGTGACACCGTGTCGCCGCCAGACCACCATCGGGGTCTCGCAGATGTCGCACTCCGCGATCCAGCAGATGTCGTCCTCGTGATACCAGGGCGTCATCTTCTTGGCCCGGCAGAGATCGCAGTGGGCAACCTTACCATCGGGCGTGGGGCCGTCCGGCGTGCTGCCTCCGGGGGCGGCTCCTTCAGGCGCGGGCGACGGCGGGGACGCCATGGCGGCGCACCTGGACCACGGTGGCGATGGTGAGGAGCATGAAGACCGCCGCCATCACGAACACCGCGCGCGGCTCGCCGTGGTCGAGCAGCCAGCCAAAGGCCAGCGGCGTGAGCGAGGAGCCGAGGTCCAGCCCGGAGTACACGAAGCCATACACCTTGCCCGACGCGCCGGGCGGCGTCGCCGCGCGCACCAGCATGTCGCGCGACGGCGAGGTGGAGCCCAGGCAAAAGCCCGCCAGCGCCATCACCACCGGCAGGAGCGCCACCGGGGGCGCCGCGCTCGCGAGCACCAAGGCCAGGGCGGCGCCCGCGGTCATGCCGCTCGCCGCCACCACGTGATGGCGTGAGGTGCGGTCGGCGAGCAGGCCGCCCGCGAGCACGCCCAGCGCGGAGCCGAGGAACATCGCGGTGAGCGCGCCCGTGGCCAGCCCCAGCGGCACGTGGTAGATGGCGATGAGCGCCGCCACCGAGAAGGTCTGCATGCCGATGAGCGAGATCGCCAGCAGCGTGAAGTAGCCGAAGGCGGCGAGGATGGGCGCGGCGGTGAGGAGGCGGAGATCGTCGGCGAGGCTCCGAGGCCGCCCCATGGCCCGCGCGGCGACGCGGCCGCCACCCTCGGCGAGGAGATGCGCCCGGGTGGCGAGCAGCGCGACGGCGGCGAGTCCCAGCGCGCCCACGATGGTGAGCGCCGTCCGCCAACCGTACCGCCCGGTGAGACCGACCACCACCGCGGGCGCCACCGTCCAGCCGAGATTGCCGCAGATCCCGTGCACGCTATAGGCGCGGCCGAGCCGGCGCGCGTTCACCGACGCGTTGAAGATCGAGTAGTCCGCGGGATGGAAGACGCTATTGCCGAGCCCGGCGAGGATCGCCACGCCGAGGAGCGCCCCGTACGAATGCGTGAGGCCGATGGCGGCCATCGCGCCCGCGAGCAGCGCCATCCCGGCCAGCAGCACGCGCGCGGCGCCCCAGCGGTCGACCAGGAAGCCGGACACCGTCTGGCCGATCCCCGACGCCGCGAAGAAGACGCCCATCACCAGGCCCAGCGCGACGTAGGGCACGCCGAGCTCTTCCTTGAGAATGGGGAACAGCGGCGGCAGCACCAGCTGGAAGAAGTGACTGAAGAAGTGGGCAGAGCCGACGAGACCGATGATGCGAACGTCGCGTCTCAGCGAGGCTTCGGCGGAATCGAGCACGCGCTACAGGATGTCACCTCGCCCCGATCCCGTCAAACTCGCTGTGTTACCATTCGACGGTCGCCGGCCCCTCGGGGCCGACCAGCCCGCTCACTGGCAAGGGAGGCCACGGTATGCCTGTTCAGCAATACGTCGGGCGCCCGATCAAGCGCATCGAGGACCCCAAGCTCATCACCGGCAGCGATCCCTACGTCAACGATTTCAAGCTCGCGGGAGCGCTGTACCTGGCTTTTGTCCGGAGCCCGCACGCGCATGCCGCGCTCAAGCGCATCGATACCCAGGCCGCTCGCGCGGTGCCGGGCGTGGTGGCCGTCTTCACCGGCGCCGATCTCAACGCGGAGGTGGGCGTCATCCACACGCCGCTGCCACCCGAGATGTTCGCCTCGATGAATCGCCAGGGGCACACGCTGCTCGCGGAGGGCCGGGTGCGCCACGTGGGTGAGCCGGTCGTGGTGGTGGCGGCGGAGAGCCCTGCCGCGGCGGTGGACGGTGCCGACGCGGTGATGGTGGACTACGAGCCGCTGCCGGTGGTGGTGGACGCGGCGGCGGCGCTCCGGCCCGGCGCGCCGCTGCTCTACCCCGACACCAAGACCAATCTCGGCGTGAGCCTCAAGGCCGAGTCCGGCGAGGTGGACGCGGCCTTCAAGAAGGCGGACGTGGTGGTGGACATGCACATGTTCAACCAGCGCGTGCTGCCGGTGTGCATGGAGCCGCGCGCCTGCAGCGCGGCCTGGGACGAGAAGACGCAGCGAATGGTCATGTACGGCGACACCCAGATCCCGCACACGATGCGGAATCAGATCGCCGAGCGTCTCAAGCTCACGCCCGACCAGATCCACCTCATGACCGGGCGGGTGGGCGGCGGCTTCGGGGCCAAGGTGCCGGTGTACCAGGAGGACACCATCGTCCCGCTGCTGGCGCGCCGGCTCAAGCGGCCGGTCAAGTGGGCGGCCACGCGGAGCGAGGATCTCCAGGTCACCGGGCACGGGCGCGACGTACGCATTCACCTGCGCCTGGCCGCCGACAAGACGGGCCGCATCCTGGCCCTCGACGCCAAGATCATCGGTAATGCGGGCTTCTGCCTCTACCACGTCGGGTGCCTCCTGCCCGTGCTCTGCGGCCAGATGATCACCGGGTGCTATGACATCCAGACCGCGCGCGTGGACATCCAGGTGGCGTTCACGAACACCATGGGCACGGTGCCGTATCGCGGCGCGGGCCGGCCCGAGGCCGCCTACTTCATCGAGCGCGCCATGGACAGCCTCGCCGCCAAGCTCGGCATGGACCCCGCGGACGTGCGCAAGTGGAATTTCATCCCGCCCGACCGCTTCCCCTACCAGACCGTGATGGGCAACAACTACGACTCGGGCGAGTACGCCCGCGCGCTGGATCATGCGTTGACCAAATCGGGATATGCCGAGCTCCGGCGCGAGCAGCAGCAGGCGCGCGCGCAGGGGCGTCTGGTCGGGATCGGCATGGCGACCTACGTCGAGATCTGCGGCTTCGAGGACGACGAGACCTCCGACGTGGTCGTGGCCGACGACGGCAAGGTGTCGGTGATGACGGGGGCGGCCTCGCACGGCCAGGGGCACGAGACGGCTTTCGCCCAGCTCGTAGCCGACGAGCTGCAGGTGCCGATGGCGGACGTCACCGTGATCCAGGGCGACACCGTCAAGGTGCGGAGCGGCGTGGGCACTTTCGGCAGCCGCTCCATCGCCAAGGGCGGCATGCACGCGCTGGGCAATGCGGTGAAAGTCCGAGAGCAAGCGATGCAGGTGGCGGCCGGGCTGCTCGAGGCGGCGGTGGCCGACATCGTCCACGCCGATGGCAAGTTCTCCGTGCGCGGCGTGCCGAACCGCTCGGTGACCTGGCCGCAGGTCGCCGCCGCCGCCAAGGGCGCGCTCACCTCGTGCGGCGACATCAAGGGCAATGGCACGCTCTTCCCCTTCGGCGCGCACGTGGCCATGGTCGAGGTGGACCGCGAGAGCGGCAAGCCGAAGATCCTCAAGTACTTCTCCATCGACGACGCCGGTTTCCTCGTCAACCCGCTGCTGGTCCAGGGCCAGGTGCACGGCGGCCTTGCCCAGGGCATCGGCCAGGCGCTCTGGGAGGAGGCGGCCTTCGACGAGAACGGCCAGCTCCTCTCCTCGACCCTGATGGACTACTCGCTGCCCAAGGGTGACGACCTTCCCTCCTTCGTGAACGATCACACCCGCACCGACTCGCCGCGGACGACGCTGGGCGTGAAGGGCATCGGCGAGGCCGCGACCATCGGCTCCACGCCGGCCGTCGCCAACGCGGTGGTGGACGCACTGCGGCCGCTCGGCATCGAGCACGTGGAGATCCCGCTGACCCCGCAGAAGGTGTGGGCCGCCCTCCGGGCGGCGCCGAAGAAGTGAGCGACGACGCGCGGGTACGCCGGGTCCTCGACGGGCTCGGCGTCCCGTACGAAGTCGTGGCGATCGATCCCGCCTTCGCCGACACCGCCGCCTTCTGCGAGAAGTACGGCTACGGCCTCGACGTCAGCGGCAACACCATCATCGTGGCCTCGAAGAAGGAGCCGAAGCAGTACGCGGCCTGCCTGGTCCTGGCCAATACCCGTCTCGACGTCAACCATGCGGTGAAGCGCCTCATGGGCGCCTCCCGCGTGTCCTTCGCCTCGGCGGAGGAGACCATGACGCTGACCGGCATGCAGATCGGCGGAGTCACCGTGCTCGCCCTGCCCCCCGACCTGCCCGTGTACGTGGACGACCGGATCATGGCGCTGCCGTGGATGATCCTCGGCGCGGGGAGCCGATCCGCCAAGGTGAAGGTCTCGCCGCGGGCGCTCCTGCGCCTGCCCGGCGTCCAGGTCGTGCCCGGCCTCGCCCAGGCGATCAATCCCGCCGCCTCATCCGGCTAGACGCGGTCGGTCCTTGCCCCCGGGGACGCCTTCGACTAACGTAGCGACGGCTGCTCGGCGGCCGTAATCCTCTCAATGGGCAAGAAAAAACCGACGCGGCGCGGCGTGAAGCTCCGGAAGGTCAAGGCCGGCTCCTCGGCCCGCCCCAAGCCGGTCGCCGATGGGCGTCGCGTCCCCGACCAACGGCTGGCGGAGGCGCTGGAGCAGCAGGCAGCCACGACCGAGATCCTCCGGCTGATCTCGACCTCGCCGGCGGACGCCCAGCCGGTGTTCGACGCCATCGTCAAGAGCGCGGCGCGACTTTGCGAGGCCGATTCCAGCGCGGTGGCGCGCTTCGACGGCGCCATTCTCCATCTCGTCTCACTGAACAACATGGCCGCAGATGAGATGGATTCCTTCCGTGGCCTGTTCCCGCGGCCGGCAGTGCGGGGCTACGCCATGGGACGAGCGATACTCGACGGCCGGACCGTCCATCTCGACGACATCTTCCGCGATCCCGAGTACGACCGGCAGACGCAGGAGCGGCTGCTCCGCGCCGGGCGATATCGGACCTACCTGGCCGTTCCCATTCTCCGCAACGGGATGCCGGTGGGCGTGATCGGTTGCTCCCGGCGGGAAGTCCGGCCCTTCAGCGCCGCGCAGATCGCCCTCGTGGAAACCTTCGCCGACCAAGCGGTCATCGCGATCGAGAACGTGCGCCTGTTCACCCAGCTGGCGGCGCGCAATCGCGACCTCACCGAGACCTTGGAGCAGCAGACGGCCACCGGCGAGATCCTGCGCGTCATCTCGAGCTCGCCCACCGACGTTCAGCCGGTGCTCGACACCGTGGCGACAAGCGCCGCGCGCCTGTGCGAGTCGTTCGACGCCGCCATCTGGCGCCGGGACGGCGACCGGCTCCTCCTGGTCGCCCATCACGGTCCCATCCCCGTCGGCCGCATCGGGGAGTTCTCTCTCCCGCTCATCCGCGGGACGGTCGCGGGACGATCGGCGGTGGACGCGCAAACCGTCCACGTCGCCGATGCCCAGGCCGAAGGGGACGATTTCCCGGAGAGCAGCGAGAATGCACGGAGCATGGGCTTTCGCACCATCCTCAGCGTCCCCTTGATGCGGGAAGGTGCCGCGATCGGCTCGATCCAGGTTCGCCGCACCGAAACTCAACTCTTCACGGATCGACAGGTCGCCCTCCTCGAGACCTTTGCCGATCAAGCGGTCATCGCCATCGAAAACGTACGCCTCTTCGAACAGCTGGAGGTCCGCAACCGAGACCTCGCTGCGACCCTCGAGCAGCAGACCGCCACCAGCGACATCCTGCGCATCATCTCCAGCTCGCCGACGGGCATCGAGCCCACCTTCGACGCGATCGCCCGCTCGGCCGCCGCCCTGTGCGACGCGGACACCGCCGGCGTGTTCCGATTCGATGGTGAGCTCGTCCATTTCGTGGCCCAGCACGGCCGTACGCCGGAGGAGATCGAGGTGACGCGGCGGGCGTTTCCGCAGCCGCCGAGACACGAAAGTCCGGCCGGGCGGGCCATCCTCGCCGCCGCCGTCATTCAGATCGACGACGTCAGCCAGGATCCGGAAGTGGAACGAGCCGCCCGCATCCACGGAGCCGTGCTGTCGGTCCCCTTGATCCGTGACGGCCTTCCCCTGGGCGTCATCACGCTGGCCCGCCGGGCGGTCCGCCCCTTCACGGACAAGCAGATCGACCTCGTCAAGACCTTCGCCGACCAGGCCGTCATCGCCATCGAGAATGTGCGCCTGTTCCAGGAGCTGGAAGCGCGTAACCGCGACCTCACCGAGACCCTGGAGCAGCAGACGGCGACGGGGGACATTCTGAGGGTTATCTCGAGCTCGCCGACGGACGTCAGGCCCGTCTTCGACACCATCGTGCAGAACGCTCAGGCGCTGTGCGGGGCTGACTCGGCGGGAGCCCTCACGTATGACGGCGAACTGCTTCACATCGAAGCCCTGGTCAATGCCAAGCCCGAGCAAGCCAGTGCCCTACAAAACGCGTACCCGATGCCGGCGAACCGAGCGCATGCCAGCGGCCGAGCAATTCTGACCGGCCTCCCCGCCCACATTCCGGACGTGCGCGAGGACCCCGAGTACAACCTGGATGCGCTGCGAGACACCGCCGGCCTTCGCAGCGTGCTTTCGGTACCCATGATTCGCGACGGGATACCGGTCGGCGCGATCACCGTCCAGAAGTGGGGGGCGCCGCGGCCTTTTTCCGACAAGCAGATCACCTTACTGATGACCTTCGCCGACCAGGCGGTGATCGCCATCCAGAACGTCCGCCTCTTCAAGGAGCTGGACGCCCGCAACCGCGAGCTGACCGAGACCCTGGAACAACAGACGGCCACCAGCGAGCTCCTCAAGGTAATTGGTCGGTCCACCTTCGATCTCCAGCCGGTCTTCGAAACCTTGGCTGAGAATGCGGTCCGGCTTTGCAAGGCCGAACGCGCGTTCATCTGGCGCCCCGACGGCGAGGTTTTGCGCGCGGTGATCATCCACAACGCGAGCCCCGAGGTGCGAATGTTCGCCCAGGCCAATCCCATTGCCCTCGGGCGGACCAGTGGGGCCGCTAAGGCCGCCCTGGAGCGGCGCACCATCCACATTCCCGATGCGCTGGCCGACCCTGACTACACCTTCGGCATCCAACAGGTAGATCCGATGGGGACCGTGTTGGCGATCCCGATGCTCAAGGCGGACGAGCTGTTGGGGGTGATCGCCATCTACCGGCTCGAGGTCAACCCGTTCACCGATAGTCAGATCGCCTTGCTGGAGACGTTCGCCGACCAGGCGGCCATCGCCATCGAGAACGCGCGGCTGCTCAGCGAGCTTTAGTCGAGGAACGCCGACCTCACCGAGACCCTGGAGCAGCAGACGGCGACGGGCGAGATCCT
>Ga0137403_10005243_pt1 | contig 15065 bp, 15 predicted proteins | sample CZOMad2_1_16fung_FD_122057 | JGI IMG/M metagenome (GOLD analysis project Ga0137403, IMG submission 122057) | Vadose zone soil fungal communities from Angelo Coast Range Reserve, California, USA - CZOMad2_1_16fungal (Hybrid Assembly) | ecosystem: Environmental > Terrestrial > Soil > Vadose zone... | reverse complement strand
GGTGTCGACGTGACGTTCGCGACAGGCCTGAACAGTGGGACGGTAGACCCCACCACGCCGATCGCGACCGGGGGGGACGGGATCGCGACGGTGACGTCTTGGACCCTCAGCACGCTCGCCGGCCTCAACACGCTTACCGCAACGGCGGCACCCGACGGGATCAATGGCAATCCGGTGCTCTTCACGGCGACCGGCACGCCCGGTACGCCGAGCTCGAGTCAATCCTCGGTCACCGCGTCGCCGAGCCCGATTACGGCCAGCAATGGTGCGAGCGTCTCGACCATCACCGTGGCAGTGCGGGATGCCTTCGGAAACCCGGTCAGTGGAGTGACGGTGAACCTTTCGGCGAGTGGGACGGGGAACACGCTGACGCCGTCGGGGACGACCGACAAGAACGGAGAGATTCAGGGGACGTTGAGCTCCACGGTGGTGGGAACGAAGACCATCACCGCCACGGTCGGCTCGGTGACCATCGCGGCACAGCCGAGCGTGACCGTCAATCCAGCCGGCGCGGCGCAGCTGGTCTTCACGGCCCAGCCCGCCGACGTGCAAGTGAACAGCACCCTCTCCTCGGTGGTCGTGACCGCATTCGACGCATTCGGGAACGCGGCGACGGGCTTCACGGGGGACGTCCTGATCGCAATCGGACACGACGGTAGTTTGCTGCTGCCGCCAACGCTCGGCGGCACGCTCACGGTTGCGGCCGTGTCGGGAGTGGCTACCTTCGGCGACTTGACCATCGATCAAGCGGGAGTCGGCTATACGCTTGTGGTGAGCGCCGGCGGGCTGAGCGGGGCCGAGAGCGATCCGTTCACCGTCCTCGCGCTGTTCCCATGACCTCCGTCGAGAAACCCTCCTCGGGGCGTGATCCGGTCGAGGCCGCGGCGCGCGACGATCTGCGCGGCCTGTTCGAGCTCGAGACCATGCACCGGCGCGGGCCCGCGTCCCTCGTGTACCTGGCGCGGGATCTGGAGTTCAACCAGCCGGTCGCGCTGAAAGTGATGTGGCGCGCGCCGGGGGCCGGGGCCGAGGTCGAGGAGGCGTTCCATCGGGCCGCGGCGCTCGTGGCGGCCCTCGATCACCCTCATGTCGTTCCGTGGTACAGCGCCGGCGCCACCGACCGCTTCTTCTGGTGCTCCATGGAGTACGTCGAAGGGCGATCCCTCGTCGAGGTGCTCCGCTCGAGCCAGCCGATGGCACCTTCCATGTGCCTGCATGTCGTGGGGCAAGTCGCGGCGGCTCTCAAAGCCGCGCACCGGTTGGGCGTCGTCCACGCGGGCCTGACGCCCGCCAACGTGCTAATCGACGCCGCTGGCGACGCTCATGTGACGGACTTCTGGGTGCCCTGGGTCCTGGATCAGCTCCGTGCCCTCGCCGGCGACTCGGAGAAGACGCATCGGGCAGCGTATCACGCGCCGGAGCAGGTCGCGGAGGGCCAGGCGGGGCCGGAAGCGGACCAGTACGCGCTCGCGGCGGTGATGCGGGCGTGTCTTTCGGGCAAGCCCTCCCGAGAGGAAGGCAACGGGATGCCACCCCGCGTCGTGCGGGCGCTCGAGCGGGCACTGAGCCCGGCACCGGCCGACCGGTTCGCCAGCGTGACGGAATTCGTCGGGGCATTGGAGGCGGGGGCCCCCTCGGAGCACCGCGCCGAACCGCTGCGGATCGTGGGGCTGCACGACGATGTGGACGAGCTGGACGACGAGCCGCCGCCCCCGGCGGCACGGCGGCGCTGGGTGCCCATGGGCGTGCTCGGGTTGCTGGTGGTGGGCGGCGCGGTGGCGACGGCATGGCTACTGGGCTCTGGCGCGACCATGAACGAGGCGGCGAACGCACCGCTCGCGCCCCCCTCCTTCGTCCGGGACAGCGTGGTGCCCGAGGTGTCGCCCATCCCGCCTCCGGTCCTTCCCCAACCGGTGCTGCCCGAGCCGCGTGACCCGGTCGTCCGGCCCCCGCCGCGGCCGCGCGTGCCCCCGCGGGCCGCGCCGGCTACCCGCGCGGCCAGCCGCCCGCCCGTGGCGGCGGGTCACCTCTTCGTCAACGCGACGCCGTGGGGCCAGGTCTACTTGGACGGTGTGCTGATCGGCAACACGCCGCGGGCCGGCGTGGCGGTCGCCCCCGGTGCGCACCAGCTGCGCGTCGCGCGGGACGGCTTCCAGTCCTTTGAGATCGCGATCCGAATCGCGCCCGGGCAGGAGCTGCGTCTCACCGACATCGTGCTGCAAGAGCTCAAGCAGTGAGGCGCCACCTCTTGTGGGTGGGCGTGCTCGCGTGCGCGCTGGGATCCACGCCGAGCAGGGTGAGGGCCCAGTCATCCGATAGCGTCCTCGTCGCGGGGATGCGCGCCTACAAGAACCTCGAGTTCGATCTGGCGGCGTTGCTGCTGCGACGCCGTGTCGCGCAGCTGACCGCCGCGAAGGCGCCCGTCGCAGACCGCACCCAGGGGCTCGTGTATCTGGGCGCCGCCGAGCTGTTTCGCGGACGGCGGGACTCCGCCGTCGCGGTGTTCCGGCGCCTCGTGCTGCTCGATCCGCGGTTTCGCCCCGACCGGCTCGTCTTTCCCCCCGAGGTGACCGGCCTATTCGAGGGCGTGCGGCTGCGGACGAAAACGGTGGCCATCGTGGTCCCGCGCGACACAGTGATCCCACTCCAGGACGGGGCGTTCCGCGCGTGGCTCGTGGCGAGCTCGTTCCAGACGGTGAGCGTGACGCTGCTGTACGAGAACGGCACGTCGTTCCGGCCGCTCTACTTCGGCCCCATCGGCGACAGCCTCGAGCTGCAGTGGGACGGCCGCGACGCCGCGGGGCAGCCCGTGCCCGTTGACCGCCTGCTGCTGCGGGTCGCGTCGCGGGCGCCGACCGGCGAGCTGACGAGCATGCTGCAGCTCGCGCTCGACCTCCAGATCAGCAGCCCCGATACGGTGCCGTGGCCGGCGCCGCCCGCGGATTCCGAGCTGCGTCCCGAGCGGGCGGCGGGCGGTTCCGCGACGCGTGCGCTCCTCGGTGGGTTGCTCCTCTCGGCTGCCGTCGTCTCCCTGCCCGTGGCGGTCGGGAGCCACGACACGCCGTCCGGGCCGCGGGTCGCGGTCGCGAGCGCCGTGGGAGTCGCGACCGCGCTGGGTTACCTGCTCCATCGCCCCAGCCGGCCGCTGCCGGCGAACATTCGCGCCAACGACGCGGTGCGGGACGCGTGGCAGCGGCGGGTGACGACGCTCCAGGCCGAGAACGCCCGGCGCCGCGCTGATGTCCGGCTCCGTGTGCACGCGGGCGATCCGGCCGCGATTGAAGCGGCGGGGCCATGAGAGCCGGGTGGCTGCTCCCGCTGGCCGTCGCGGTCGGCGCGAGCCGGCTCCCGGGCCAGACGTTCCACACCGCTGGCGCAGCATCCGTCGTCACCGCCCGGGTGCGGACGGAACAGCTCGGCGGCGCCGCCCAGTTCAGCGGCGCGGCCTTCGGCGCCGGGGGAACGCTGTCCCTCGGGCGGTTCCAGCTCGGCCTGAGCTACCTCCAGGGCCGGCTCGATCCCGACACGGGCAGCGCCCACGCGCGCGATCTCATCGAGGGCGCCGTGCTGGTCGGCTTCCGGCCGGTGGAGTGGCTGACCCTCTCAGTCGGGCCGCACGCGCGGGCCTACGCCGCGAGCGGACAAACGCAGCGCTGGCTCTTCTGGGAGCTGCGGGTGCGCGCCGCCAAGCCGTTCATCGGGTCAACCGTGCAGGGCTATGCGGAGCTGTGGCGGGCGGTGGCCGCGGACGCCAACGTGCCGGAGCCGTTCGATCACGCGCAGGGGGGCGAGGCCGGGATGATCGTCCGGCTGGCGCGGGCGCCATTCGAGGGCCGGCTCGGGTACCGGATCGACCATGCGGTGTTGGGAGGCGGAACGAGACTGGAGACCGTCGACGGGGTGGTGATCGGAGTCGGATTGGCCTGGCGGTAAGCGGGAGTCTTAAAGCAATCCCCCTCGTCTCAGCTTTCCCAGTTGATCGTAGTGTGCCTCGTGCATCGCCAGCACCTCCACGGGGGACACGGTGGCGACGCCCGACTTGCCCACCTCGACTCCGGCCGCGTAATTCGCCACCTGTGCTCCCTCGCGCACCGACGCGCCCGCCGCGAGCGCCGTCCCCACCCAGGCCGTCACGGTATCTCCCGCGCCCGAGACATCGAACACCTCGCGCGCCATCGTGGGGATGCGCGTGAGCTGCCGATCCTTGGTGACGAGCACCATGCCCTCCGCGCCGAGCGTGAGCAGGAGATTGTCCACGCCGAGCTTGTCGAGCGACGTGGGGAGGGCATCGGGGTGCGCGAGGTCGAGCGTCGCGCCCATCGCCTGCTCGAGCTCCCGGCGATTCGGCTTGAACAGCGTTGCGCCCCGGTAGGCGAAGAAATTCTTGAACTTGGGGTCCACGACCACCGGGATACCGCGCTTCTTGGCGAGCATCATCGCCCGCTCGATCACGCCCGGCGTGAGGGTGCCCTTGTTGTAGTCCTCGATGAGCACGGCATCGGCGTCGGCCATGGCCGCGTCGAGCTGGCCGAGCAGCTGGTTCTCGGCGCGCGGCGCGATCGGGTCCTCGACTTCCTCGTCGATTCGCACCACCTGCTGACCCCGGGCGGTGACGCGCGTCTTGGAGGTGGTGGGCCGCGCGGCAGCGACGACGATGTGGCGGTCGGGGAGCCGGTGCTGCGCCAGCTCGGCGCGCAGCGAGTCCCCCCGCGCGTCATCGCCGATCACCGCGACCAGCCGGCACTCGGCCCCGATCGCCGACACGTTCGCGGCCACGTTGGCCGCGCCGCCCAGCGCGGCGCGCCGGGTGTGCACGGTGACCACGGGCACGGGCGCCTCGGGCGAGATGCGTTCCGCGTCCCCCGCGAGATAGATGTCGAGCATCGCGTCACCCACCACGACGACGCGCCGCGCCGCCATCTGCGTGAACAGCTGCTCGAGATGGTCTCGCGTGAGCCGGGGCTCGGGCTGGAAACCGCTCACGGGAGCACTTCCTGGAAATGGAACCGGGAGGCCACGTCGAACATGGCCCCGCTCGCGAGGGCGGGGCTCAGGAGGACCAATGTCGCGACGCGCAACGCGAGCCGGAGACGCACCAAGCGCGCAATTTGGGGGCAGCGCGGAGCGAGGGCAACCGGTTGCGGAGCAGGGGGAGGGGGGTGAGGTTTCGCGCCCATGTCTCCGCTCCTGGTGCTGATCGTGGCGGTGTTCGCCACCACGTATGCCGGACCCATCGTGCGGTTCGCGGCGGCACCGGCGCTGGCGATCGCGTTTTGGAGACTGGCCCTCGTGCTCCCGGTAACGGGCGTACTCGCGTTGTCCGAGGGGAGCGGGGAGCGTGGAGCGGTACACTCCGGTACACCGACAGGAACCGCTCCCCGCTCCGCGCTCCCGTTGATGATCTTGTCGGGCGCGCTGCTGGCGCTGCATTTCTGGTCCTGGATCGCCTCGCTCCGGTACACCAGCGTCGCCAGCTCGGTTGTCCTCGTGTCGCTCAAGCCCGTCTTCGCCTGGGGCCTCGCGGCCGCGTGGCTGCGCGAGCATCCGACGCGCATGGAAGCCTGGGGCATCGCGCTCGCGGTGGTCGGAGCGAGCCTCATCGGCCTGGGTGACGCGCGGCTCTCACTTGGCGCCCTGGGTGGTGATCTCCTCGCGCTACTCGGTGCCGTCACCGGCGCAGGCTATTACGTGATCGGGCGGCGGGTTCGGCAAACGGTCGGAATATGGCGGTACGCGACGGGCGTGTACCTCGTGGCAGCGGCGGCGCTCGCCGTGCTGGCCTTCGCTCGCCGCACGCCGCTGGTGGGATTCGCGGGACGCGACTGGGCGGTGTTCGGTGCGATGGCGGCGGGACCGATGCTGATCGGCCACACCGGGATGAACTACGCGCTGCGGCACTTCCGCGCCACGACTGTGAACGTGGCGGCGCTGGGGGAGCCGGTGGGGGCGAGCGTTATTGCTTGGCTGCTCCCTTCCATTCATGAAGTGCCCCCGCTGACAGCGGTGCTCGGGGGGGCTCTCGTGCTTTTCGGGATCGGCCTGTCCCTGAATGCGGGGAAATGAACTCGGAACGCGGAGGTCGGAACGTGGAACCGCAGTGCGAGCGTCATTGGGTTGACGACCTTCCACTTCTGTTCCGCGTTCCGCGTTCCCCCTTCCGCGTTCAGAGGGTCGGGGGATGGGAGGGTACCGATGCGCGTTGAGCAGCTCCGCGGGGGGTGGGTCGAGGCGGTTCACGAAGTCCACATCGCCGTGATGGACTCGAGCGGCCGGCTCGTCGCGCGGACGGGCGACCCCGAGCTCGTAACGTTCTGGCGCTCGGCGGCGAAGCCGTTCCAGGCGCTGCCGCTCGTCGAGGACGGCGCCGCCGGGCGGTTCGGACTGACGAGCGAAGAGTTGGCGCTCGCGTGCGCGTCGCACTCGAGCGAGCCGGGGCAGGTGGCTCGGGTGCGCGAGCTGCTGGGCAAGATTGGGTGCTCGGAGCGCGATCTGCTGTGCGGCCCGCACCCGCCGTTGTCCGACCGGGTGGCGCAAGACTACCAGACGCGGGGCGTGCGGCTCACGGCCGTCTACTCGAACTGCTCGGGGAAGCATGCGGGCATGCTCGCGCTGGCGCGCTACCATGCCTGGCCCACGGAGTTCTACACGCGCCTCGAACACCCGGTGCAGCAACGCTGCCTGGCGGAGGTGAGCCGCTGGACCGAAGTACCGGCCGCTGAGATCAAGACAGCGGTCGATGGGTGCGGCGTGGTGTGCTATGGGCTGCCGCTGCGAAACATGGCGTCGGCGTATGCGAGGCTCGGGAATGCGGACCGCGTTCGTGATGCCATGCTGCGCCACCCCGAGCTCATCGCCGGTGAGGGTCGGCCCTGTACGGAGATGATGCGTGCGCACCCCGGCCGGGTGATCGCTAAGGTCGGCGCCGAGGGCGTGTACTGCGCTCTGCTCACGCAGGAAAAGCTCGGCGTCGCGCTCAAGGTGACTGACGGGCACGCGATCGCCTCGGCGCTCGCCATGGCGGCCGTGCTCGAGGCGCTGGGCCTCCGGCCCCGTCCGGCCTCGCTCACCGCCCGACCCAACGTGAACACGCGCGGGGAGACGGTGGGGGAGCTGCGTGTAAATGGAGGATTGGAGCAATGAAAAGATGAGGGAGAAGGGAGAGGGGAGCAGTACTATGCCTGGCGGGACCGGCCCGGTGCTCGACGCCCAAACTGCGGCGCTGGTACGCGTGGCGACGGCCGTCGCCCGGGGCAAGGTGCCCGAGCTCAAGGCTCGATTCGCTGCGGCGCGCGACGCGCGAGTCCCGGGGCTGTGGATCGAGGAGCTGCTGTTGCAGAGCATGCTCGTCGTGGGTTACCCATTGGCGCTGGTGGCGTTCGGGGTGTGGCGTGGCGTAGGCGGGCCGGCACCGGTCGAGGGCGACGGCGCGGAGGACCTGGCGCACGCGGACTGGGAATCGTGGGCGGCGCGTGGGGCAGCGGTGTGCCGCGAGGTGTACGGGCGCGCGTATCACAAGCTGCTCGTGAACCTGCGCGCGCTGCACCCGGCGCTCGAAGACCTGGTCCTGGTGGATGCCTACGGCAAGGTGATCGGGCGACCGGGCCTCGATCTCAAGCGGCGCGAGCTCTGCACGGTGGCGACCACGGCGTTGCTTGGCACCGGCGAGCAGCTGCACTCGCACTTGCGCGGAGCGTTGAACACCGGAGCCACGCAGGCCGAAGTAGAAGCGGTGCTGGCGCTCGCGGAGCCAGACGTGGACCCGGTCCGCCGCCCACAGGCGTGGGAGCAATGGGCGGACGTAAAGAAGAGGAAGCTGTGAACGTGGAAGGCGGAACGCGGAACACGATAAACGCGGAAGTCGGAACGCGGAACGCGGAACAGACGGGCAGGTCCCTGCCGCCCCGCGACCTCAAGGAGCGCACCAAAGCATTTGCCCTCGCGATCGTCCGTTTGGTTGACGCGCTGCCGAGGAGCCGAGCAGCCGACGTAATCGGACGCCAACTGCTGCGGGCTGCCACGTCAGTGGCTGCGAACTATCGGTCGGCTCGCCGGGCGCGATCACGCAAGGAGTTCCTCGCCAAGATGGGGATTGTTGAGGAAGAGAGCGACGAGAGCTCATTTTGGCTTGAACTCCTGCTCGAAGCAGGAATAGCGACGTCTTCCAAGGTTGCGGCGCTCGGCGACGAAGCGAAACAGCTCGTTGCCATCACGATCGCGTCGATTCACACGGCGCGTGGAGCCCGTGGGTCTGTTCCGCGTTCCGCGTTCCGCGTTCCGCGTTCGCCTTGATGTTCATAGATCGGGCAGTAGTGCACGTGGTCGGTGGCCCCGGTGGCGCCGGAGCCAGCTCCTTCCGCCGCGAAAAGTTCGTCCCCAAAGGCGGGCCCGACGGCGGGGAGGGCGGAGCGGGCGGTAGTGTCCTCGTGCGCGCCGACGTGAACCTCGCGACGCTCCTGGATTATCGCTATCGCACCCAGTGGAAGGCCGAGCGGGGGCAACACGGCAAGGGCAAGAACATGACCGGCAAGTCGGGGGCCGACCTCCACCTCCCGGTCCCACCCGGCACCGAGGTGCGCGACGCCACGACCGGTGAGCTCATCGGCGAGGTGCTCGCGGGCGGCGACACCCTGCTCGTGGCGCAGGGTGGGCGCGGCGGCCGCGGCAACGCGCGCTTCGCCACTCCGACGCATCGCAGCCCGCGCGAATGGGAGCCGGGCGAGTACGGCGAGGAACGACAGCTCGAGCTGGTGCTCAAACTGATCGCCGACGTCGGGCTCCTGGGCGAGCCGAACGCGGGCAAGAGCACGCTGCTCTCCGTCATTTCCGCCGCTCGCCCGAAGATCGCCGATTACCCCTTCACGACGCTCGAGCCGAACCTCGGTGTGGTGGCGCTCTCGGACCACCGGACGTTCGTCGCCGCGGATATTCCCGGTATCATCGAGGGCGCGCACGTGGGGAAGGGCTTGGGCCTCAGGTTCCTCCAGCATGTGGAGCGCACCCGGCTCGTCGCCGTGCTCGTGCCGGTGGACAGCCCGGACCCGCAGGCGACCTACGAGCTGTTGCTGCGGGAGGCGGCGTCATACTCGCCGGAGCTCGGGGCGAAGCCGCACGTCGTCGTTCTCACTAAGCTCGACCTGCTGCCCGCTCCTGGCTCGCCGCTCCCCGCGATCACGACGCAGGCCGGCGCGCCGGTGGTCGCGATCTCGTCCGTGACGGGAGCGGGCGTGCCGGAGCTGCTCGAGACGCTATGGCAGGCGCTGCGGGCCGGAGTCGCGACGAAGTAGCGGCGTACCTGGCGCTCGCGCAGGTCCCGGGGATCGGCGCCGCGCGGCTGCGCACTCTCGTCGCGGCGTTCGAGAGCGCGGCGGCGGCGCTGCGCGCCCCGCACGGCGCGATCGCCGCGCTCCCCGGATTCAGCCGCGCGGCCGCCACCGCAATCCGCGCCGGCTCCCCGCGGGCAGGCCACGAGATCCTCGACGAGTTGGATCGCCTCGGTGCCTGCGTATTGCTTCCTGACGACTCCGCATTTCCACCCCTCTTGAGCGAGGTCCCCGATCCGCCCGCCCTGCTGTTCGCCTGGGGTGACCCGGCGCTGCTCGCGCGCCCGGCGGCGGGGATCGTGGGCAGCCGCGACCACTCGCCCTACGGTGCGGAAGCCGCGCGCCTCCTCGCCGCGGGTGTGGCCGGCGCGGGCGTCGTGGTCGTGAGCGGCATGGCGCGCGGCATCGACGCGATCGCGCATACGGCCGCCCTGGACTCGGGCGGCGCCTCGGTGGGGATCCTCGGAAACGGATTCGGCGTGATCTACCCTGCGGTGAACCGCGTGCTGTACGAGCGCATGGTCGCCCGGGGCTGCCTCGTCAGCGAGCTGCCGCCGGGAGAGCGGCCCCACGCCGGGGCATTCCCCAAGCGCAATCGTCTCATCTCCGGACTCGCCGGGGTGACCGTAGTGATCGAAGCCGCGCCCGGGTCGGGTGCGCTGATCACCGCCGACTGCGCGCTCGATCAGGGGCGCGCCGTCCTCGCCGTGCCCGGGCCGATCACGAGCCGCACGTCGCTCGGTTGCAACAAGCTCATCCAGCAGGGCGCGAAGCCGGCGCTCGCGGCTGGAGACATCCTCGAGGAGCTGGGGCTGCCGGGGGCGGCTCAGGGCACTGCGGAACGAGAGTCCTCGGTCAGTGCACCCGGACGGACTCCACCACCGGACCTGAGCGCGTTGCAGCGCTCGCTGTGGGACACCCTCCGCTCGGAGCCCAGACACGTCGACGTGCTGGTGGCTACTGCGGGAGCCGACACGGGCGCGGTGCTGACCGCCCTCACGGAGCTCGAGATGCGGGGGGTGGTCCAACAGCGACCGGGGATGGTGTTTGGGCTTGCTTGAACGCGGAAGTGCGAACGCGGAACGCGGAACAGAAATCCGAGCGCGTCTGCCGCGACGGACCTTCCACCACTGTTCCGCGTTCCGCCTTCCGACTTCCGGGTTAAGTTTCCGTCGTGCGCCACGTCTACCTCCACGTCCCCTTCTGCCAGCGCCGCTGCTCCTACTGCGACTTCTCCATCGCGGTGCGCAAGCACATCCCCGCGGCGGAATACGTAGACGCCGTCCTCAAGGAGTTCGACCTCGTCTCAGCAAGTTCGCCCGGGTGGGTTAACCCCGGGGCCATGCCCCGGGGCTCTTGGGAGGCTACCCCTCTTTCGGGGGGTCAGGTCGGCGAGTCCGGGGACGGTCTTGACACCCTCTACCTGGGCGGCGGCACGCCCTCGCTCCTGCCTCCCGAGGCGATCTCGGCCCTGCTCACGTCGTTGCTTGACGTCTTCCGTGTTACGCCTTCGCGTGACGCCGTTGAAGTGACGCTGGAAGCCAACCCTGAAGACGTGACGCTCGAACACGCAACGGCGTGGCGGCGCGCCGGCGTCAATCGCGTGTCGCTGGGCGCTCAGTCGTTCGATGACGGGGCGTTGCAGTGGATGCATCGCTCCCACGACGCGACGCGCATCGGCGACGCCGTGCGGGCGCTCCGGGCCGCGGCGGTCGACAACATCTCGCTCGATCTCATTTTCGCGCTTCCGGCGGAGCTCCGGCGCGACTGGGCGCGCGACCTCGACCTCGCCTGCTCCCTGCACCCTGCTCACCTCTCTCTCTATGGGCTCACGGTCGAGGAACGGACTCCCCTCGCCCGCTGGATCTCGCGCGGCGCCACCTCTAGGCCCGACGACGAGCGCTATGCGGAGGAGTACCTCTACGCGCACGAGCGGCTCGCCCGCGACGGCTACCGCTTCTACGAAGTCTCGAACGCCGAGCGCGATGGCCACCGCTCACGCCACAACTCGGCTTACTGGTCGGGCCGTGGCTATCTGGGGCTGGGCCCCGCCGCGCATTCGTTCGACGGGCGGGTACGTCGCTGGAATCTCGCCGCGTGGGAGGCCTATCGGCGCGCCGTGGCCGCCGGGCTGCCGGCGGTCGAGGCCGAGGAGGTCCTGACCGAAGAGCAACGGGAACTGGAGCGCCTCTATCTCGCGTTGCGCACCGATGCAGGGCTCCCGCTTGCCGCCCTCTGCCGCCCTCTGCCGCCTTCTGCCGCTCTTTGGGTTGAGCGGGGGTGGGCGGAGGTAAGCGAGGAGCGGCTGGTGTGCACGCCCGAGGGCTGGCTTCGCCTCGATGCCCTCATCCGCGACTTGACCAACGCCGGTCGAGCGGTCTAAATTGTTAGTAGGTAATAGCTTGGGTGACATGGTAGCATCTCTGAACGACCGCGAGCGCCAGGTCCTCGAAGCCGTCATCGAGACCTACGTGGAAACCGCTGAGCCGGCGGGCAGCCGGACTATTTCCAAGAAGTTCGGTAACGCGCTCTCCGCCGCCACGATTCGCAACACCATGAGCGACCTCGAGGAAAAGGGGTATCTCTACCACCCCCACACGTCCGCCGGCCGCATCCCCACCGATCTCGCCTACCGCGTGTACGTGAACTCGCTGATGCGCCTGTCGCAGGTGTCGGCATCCGACTCGCACCACATCCGCGAAGAACTCGCGGAGCGGAACGCCGTGGACCAGATCCTCGAGCGGGCAGCGCAGGTGCTCGGCGTGCTCACGAAAGAGCTCGGAGTGGCGGTGGGACCGACACTCGACGAGGCGGTGCTCGAGCGGTTGGAGCTGTTGCGGGCGGGGTCCGACCGGCTGCTGCTGGTGCTCACGCTCAAGAGCGGAGTGGTGCGCACCATCTTCGTAGAAGTACCCTCGCTGATGGCACCCGAGATCGTCGTGCAAGTGGCGGTCGTCCTCAACGAGCGCCTCGCGGGACTGACGCTGCATGAGATCCGCACGACCTTGTCCGAGCGGCTGCGCGATGCCGCGTCCGACGTCGGCTCGAGCGAGCTCCTGAACATCTTCATCCAGGAAGCGGACGACCTGTTCGACGTGCCGGCCACCACGGCTGCCGGAGGGGGCGTGGTGCTGGGGAGCGCACAACTGCTCGCCGGCCAGCCGGAGTTCGCCACCAAGGAGCAGCTACAGGGACTGCTGGAGGTGACTGAGCGACGGGATGTGCTGCGCGAGGCGCTGGCCAGGCGGCTCGGCCAGGGGCTCACCATCACGATCGGCAGCGAGCACCAGGACGCGACCCTCGCCCCCTTCACCCTGGTGACCGCTTCCTACCGGCTCGGCCCCCTGGCCGGCGTCATCGGGGTCATGGGCCCGACGCGTATGCCCTACGACAAGATCGTGGCGCTCGTGGATCACACGAGCCGTCTCGTGGGTGAGCTGCTCGAGTGAAGCGCGACTACTACACCATCCTGGGGGTCAAGCGCGACGCGGACGAAGGCGAGATCAAGAAGGCCTATCGCCGCCTCGCGATGAAGCATCATCCCGACCGCGTCGCGTCCGGAGAGAAAGAGGCGGCCGAGGAGAAGTTCAAAGAGATCACCGAGGCATACGAGGTCCTGCGCGACTCCGACCGCCGCGCGACGTACGACCGCTACGGCGAAGCGGGACTGAAGAGCGGCGCAGGCTCGCGCGGCGGGGGATTCACCCACTTCGACCTGTCGGAAGCGCTCAACATTTTCATGCGGGACTTCGGCGGGTTGGGCGGGTTCGACGCCTTCTTCGGTGGCGGCGAGCGCGCCCGCCGGGAACGCAACCGCGGCGAGGACCTGAAGGTCACCCTGAAGCTCACTCTCGCCGAGGTCGCCACCGGCACCACCAAAAAGCTGAAGGTCCGCACTCTGGAGCGCTGTACGGCGTGCAACGGCGCCGGGGCGGCGCCCGGCAGCAAGGCCACGACCTGCGCCACGTGCGCCGGCACGGGCGAAGTGCGGCGCGCCGCGCGCTCGATGTTCGGACAGTTCGTGTCTGTGTCGCCGTGCCCCACCTGCGCGGGAGAGGGCACGGTGATCCAGCAGCCCTGCCCCAAGTGTCAGGGCGACGGACGCGTCCGCGCCGAGAAGGAGCTTGAGATCAACGTCCCCGCGGGCGTCGCCGACCATCACTACCTCACCATGCGGGGACACGGCGTCCCCGGGCCGCGCAACGGTCCGGCCGGCGACCTGGTGGCCGTGCTCGACATCGCCGAGGATCCGCGGTTCGAGCGCCAGGGCGACGACCTGATCTACGACCTGCCGGTCTCGATCACCCAGGCGGCGCTCGGCGCGGAGGTTGAGATCCCGACGCCGTACGGCGACGCGACGCTCGAGATCCACCCGGGCACGCAGACCGGGGCCGTGTACCGCCTGCGCGGCAAGGGGCTGCCTCGGGTGGGCGAAGCGGGTCGCGGCGATCTGCACGTGCGGGTACATGTCTGGACGCCTGTCAAGCTGACCGCCGAGCAACGGGAGCTGCTCGAGCAGCTCGCGAAGGTCGAGAGCAAGCCGCCCGCGGAAGGGCACACCGGGAAGAAGTTCTGGGAGCAGCTGCGCCAGGCATTCGGACGGTAAGCGGAGGATCATGGCTGGTTGCGTCTTCTGCCGGATCGCCGCCGGCGAGATCCCGGCGACGATCGTGAAGCGCGGCGACGGCATCTTGGCGTTCACGGATATGAACCCGCAAGCGCCTACGCACCTCCTCGTGATCCCGACGCATCACGTGGCGACGCTCAGCGAGACCAAGGATGCGGGCCTGCCGGGTAAACTGCTCGCCTTCGCGCGCGACTTGGCGCGAGAGGTCGGGATCGCGGAGCGCGGCTATCGCGTCGTGGTGAATACGAACCCCGACGGCGGACAGACGGTGTTTCATCTGCACCTGCACCTGCTCGGCGGCCGGCCCATGACGTGGCCGCCCGGATGAGAGCGACGGGTTGCCCCCGGCAATCGGCAGGGCTAAGTTTTTGTGTCCGTCACAGTTACCCAGAGGGCGAGAAGGCGGGGATCCTGGTCAAGCTGCGGCAGCACCGTCGCCACGAAAAGCCGAGCGAGCGGCCCAAGCGAAGAATGGACGCGGCGCGCCGCAAGACCCGGCGCACGGACCCGGCCTGACGTGGCGAGCTTGCCCGAGCGGCTCCGCGCCGCGATGAACGAAGCCCGCAAACACCGCGATCAAGGGCGCACGCTCCTCCTCTCCACTATCCTCGCAGACCTCAAGAACCGCGAATTCGAGCTCCAGCACCCCGTCTCCGATGAAGAGGCGGCCGAAGTCGTGCGCCGCGGCATCAAGCGCCGCCGCGAGGCGGCCGAGCAGTACCGGGCCGCCGGGCGCGCCGACCGGGCCGAGGCGGAGCTCGGCGAGGGGAAGGCGCTCGAGGAGTTCTTGCCCGCCGCGGTCGAAGCCGACGAGATCCGGCGCGCCGTGCGGGAGGCGATCGCCGCCGGGGAGAAGGATCTCGGAAAGGTCATGGGACAGGTGATGCCCAAGTTCAAGGGCCGGGCGGATGGCAAGCTGGTGAACCAGATCGTCCGCGAGGAGCTGGCGGCGGCCGTATGACAGTCGGAGGAGGGGTCGCGCCCTCCGTGCTGGAGACACTCGAGTTCCCTGCCGCGCTGGAGCGGGTGGCGGCGCACGCCGCCGGGCCGCTCGGCGCCGCCCGCGTGACCCGCCGCTCCCCCGCCACCGATCCCGATGCCATCCGCGCCGCGCTCGC
>Ga0137403_10005242_pt1 | contig 15068 bp, 12 predicted proteins | sample CZOMad2_1_16fung_FD_122057 | JGI IMG/M metagenome (GOLD analysis project Ga0137403, IMG submission 122057) | Vadose zone soil fungal communities from Angelo Coast Range Reserve, California, USA - CZOMad2_1_16fungal (Hybrid Assembly) | ecosystem: Environmental > Terrestrial > Soil > Vadose zone... | reverse complement strand
TCATCGGACAGGCAATAGTCAGCATCCTGGCTGGCGTAAAAGCCGCCGGCGCGCTGATCGGAGAGCAACTCGTTGACCCATCCGATGATACCTTCCGCGGTTTCCCGCAAAAACGGATTCTGGGTCACTTGCCAGCCGTGAAGATAATTTTTCAGCAGCTCCGAATTGTCGTAACTCATTTTCTCGAAGTGCGGAACCAACCAGCGCTCGTCGACCGAATAGCGATGGAAGCCGCCGGCAAGTTGATCGTAGACGCCGCCACGCGCCATTTTTTCGAGAGTGGTCTCGGCGATGCCGAGCAGTTGCTTATCCTTGCTTTCCTGGTAGCGCTCGAGAATCAGCTCCATCGCGGAGGCATGAGGAAACTTCGGCGCCTGGCCGAACCCGCCATTCCGTGCATCGAAAAGTTTGGTGATCGATTGGATCTGCGCGTCCACGACGCCCAGGTCGAATTTGGCTTTGGCGCCGGTAAAAGTTTCCGCCTGCGCTACTGCGTCAGCCAGGGAATTAGCGGCGCGCTCGAGATCCGGCCGCTTATTTCGATAGGAATCGGCGACGGCCAGCAGCACGCGGCGAAAACCGGGCCGACCGCCTTGATCGTCCGGCGGAAAATAGGTGCCGCCATAAAACGGTTTGCCGTCCGGAAGCAAAAAACCGGTAAGAGGCCAGCCGCCCTGCCCGGAAAGGGCGCTGATGGCGGACTGGTAGCGTGCGTCGACATCCGGTCGCTCGTCGCGGTCCACTTTTACCGCTACAAAATGTTCGTTAATGATTTTGGCGATGTCGGCGCTCTCGTAGCTTTCGCGGTCGATGACATGGCACCAGTGGCACCACACAGCGCCGATATCCAACAGCACCGGCTTGTTTTCAGCCTTGGCGCGCGCAAAAGCGGCGTCGCCCCATTCATACCAGGCGATGGGTTGATGGGCGGCCGAGCGCAGGTAAGGACTTACCGAATCCTTGAGCCTATTTTCAGGTTGTGACGGCAAGCGGACTCCCATGTTGCCTAAGGTGCTGGTAACGATCCTCGAAAGATCCCGCGACGCAAGGGCATCGCGCGGCATTGCCGAAAGACTGGTTGAGCGCCCGAACAAACCTGCAGGTCTACTGAACGATGTCACCTGGGCCCAGATCGCGAGGGTCCAATGGTTTGCGACCGGCAAATCCTTCGTCCTGGCGATGGTAAAAGCGGATGCGATCCTCGCCAAGCCTCCAGCACAAGTAAACTTCTTCGTTATTAATCAGGGCCGGGAAGTCGAGTAGACCAACCTCAAGATCTTTGATGATGCAACCGGTTTCAAGGATTCGATTCAGGGAGGACTTTAGCGTCTCCGCGAGCTGCTGGTGTTCGACGCGGAGGGTGGCCAGCTTTTCGTACGGTACAACAACCCCGCCCATCATGGTAATGCGGGCGGAAACTGCAGTCAGATCGGTCTCTAGGCCGGCGAGCTTCTTGCGGCAATCCATCGCTTCCACAAGGAACGGCTCAAGCTCCTGGCGGGCACGCTCCGCTTCCGTGAGGGTAAAAATTCGCGCTTCTGGCTCAGGAGTCTCATCCTGATTCTGTTCGTCGTCTTCATCCGCCATGGTGGTTCCGTTCCGGCTGGCAGCCTAGGCGGCCGGGGGGAGTGTTGCATGCCCTACACTACAGCCTAGTGCAAGCTTAACATGCGATCGAGCGCTATGCGTGCGAAGTGGCGGGTGCGCTCATCCACGGAGATTTGGTTGACGATATTACCTGCCGCCAGATTGTCCAGCGCCCACAGCAGGTGCTGCGGTGTGATGCGAAACATCGTGGTGCATACGCAAACGCTGGAATCCAGCGACATGATCTTATGGTCCGGCATTTCCTTGCTAAGCCGGTTAACCAAATGAATTTCCGTGCCCACCGCCCATTCCGTGCCCGCCGGTGATTCTGAAATTGCCTTGATGATGCCTTCTGTCGATCCGATCTGGTCAGCGGCCTGTGCCACTTCGTACCTGCACTCCGGGTGCACAATAACTCGGATGCCCGGACGGGTGCGGCGGACGCGCTCGATGTGCTGTGGTTGGAAGCGCTGATGGACCGAGCAGTAGCCCTTCCACAGAATGACCCGCGCCTTGCGAATCGCTTCCGGCGAATTGCCGCCGAAATCCTGATAGGGATCCCACACGATCATTTGGTCCAGCGGGATGCCCATGCGAAAAGCGGTGTTCCGTCCCAAATGCTCGTCGGGCAGAAAAAGGACCCTCTCGCCGCGCTCGAAGGCCCAACGCATCACCGCGGCGGCATTCGAGCTGGTGCAGACCGAGCCGCCATGCTCGCCGGTAAAGGACTTGATGGCCGCCGTGGAATTCATGTAGGTGACGGGAACCAGCTTAAGATCGCCAAGCCTGGAAAGCTCCTCCCAACAGACTTCCACTTGGCCGATATCGGCCATATCGGCCATGGAGCAGCCGGCGTTCAGGTCCGGGAGAATTACACTTTGGTGGGAGCGGCGAAGGATATCCGCGCTTTCGGCCATGAAATGCACGCCGCAAAAAACGACGTAGCGGGCATCGGTTTGGGCCGCCTGAAAGGACAGCTTCAGCGAGTCTCCGCGAAAATCCGCGAATTTTACGACTTCATCGCGCTGGTAATGATGGCCGAGCACGACCACGTCTTTTCCGAGGCGCGCTTTCGCCGCACCAATGCGTTCGTCCAGGGAATTATCCGGCACCAGCAAATAGGAATCGAAATCGCAGCCCACGCCCGGTTCGATTTCCGGCGCGCGCACGGTTTCAGGCGCTTCGCTGCCGATTAATGTAGAGGAATTCGAGATAGAGATAAGGGTGCTCATCGCCTTTTACGACTGCTAGATGGGATTAGGTAGTCCTAGGGATGTCCCTACTAATTAGATGATTCTACTCAGCTTTTGGTGTCATTCTCCATTATCCGCCAATAAACACCATAGTACGCGAGGGGGGTACGAAGTCCGGCTCATTGATACGGTGCCCCTCTTCTTTTTCCATCACCACGGAGCCTATGTACGTCACCAAGTCTTCGTCGGAGGCCCCTTCGCGCAGCAATCCGCGCAGGTCGTGATCCTCCTTGCTGAACAGGCAGGTGCGCAGCTTGCCATCCGCGGTCAGCCGGATGCGCGAACAATGTCCGCAGAAAGGCTGCGTCACCGGAGCAATCAGCCCGATCTCCCCCGGCGCGCCATCCGCAAAGCGGTACTTGCGGGCCGTTTCGCTGCGCTCGTGCGGAATTTGCTGCAGCGGCCATTGCGCATGAATCCGGCGATAGATTTCGGCGGCAGGCACGACCAAGCCGCGATTCCAGTGCCGATCCGCGTCGAGCGGCATGTACTCAATAAACCGCATGATGACGCCGCGCTCGCGCGCGAATGCCGCGAACGCCTCTACCTCATCGTCGTTGATGCCGCGGACTAGAACCGCATTTATCTTGACCGGCGCCAGCCGCGAATTCTGCGCGGCATCGATGCTCCCCAAAACCGTTGCGAAAGATTTCGTACGCGTGATTTTCTCAAATCTTGATTGGTCCAGGGAATCGAGGCTGATATTAATCCGGCGTAAGCCTGCTTGGATCAGCCGCTCGCACCGTTCCGCCAGCAAATGGCCGTTGGTGGTCATCGATAAATCTTCGACGCCCAGCGCGTGCAGCCGGGCAATGTAATCCTCTACACCCTCGCGAACCAGCGGCTCGCCACCGGTAACACGAATTTTTCGTATGCCCAGGCCCACGAAGATTCGTGCCAGGCGATCCAGCTCCGGCCACGAAAGAATCTCATCGTGATCGCGATAATTCTCTGGATCCGCTGAACGGCAATACACGCAGCGGAAGTTGCAGCGATCCGTAACCGAAATGCGCAGGTCCGTAATCTGGCGCCCGAATTTGTCGTTCAGAATCATCAATCGCGCTCACCAATTGCAGCCCAAAAACAAAAAGCCTGAATCCATATGCTTGGATGCAGGCGCGGACGAAAAACTGCACATTTTCGTCGTTGGCTCCTTTCCAAGCGGGGAGGCCCAGCCGTTTCCAGCCAAACCCTCATTCCCAGTGCTACACCGGGACATCGCCCCTGCCGCCATAGGTTTTCTCCCCGTAGGCGCCAAGGGTCGGAGTCTTTCGATGCCTAGTCTAACCCTATGCCGCGTCCACTGCAATTCGGTACAACCAGGCGGTGCCGACCGTTCTTAGAACGGGTCCATACAGGTTTTACTTTTATAGTCATGAGCCAAATGAGCCCGCTCACGTCCACGTGGATCGCGACGACCTGTCTGCAAAATTCTGGCTCACGCCGGTAGCGCCGGCGCGAAATTTTGGTTTCACCGCGGGCGAACTTCGTAGGCTACAATCGTTAATTGAGCAGCATCGACATCGTTTTTTAGAGGAATGGAGCGAGCATTTTGGCATTGAAAGCTGACGAACGAGTTTCCAACGTCACTGTTTCATCGGACGCTCTTTCTGTCGCTTTGATGGACGGGCGCACTATTTCTGTGCCCCTTGCCTGGTATCCCAGGCTGCTGCACGCAACAGAAGAGCAACGCAAGAACTGGAAAATAGCCGGTGGGGGTTACGGCATCCACTGGCCGGATTTGGACGAAGACCTCAGTACGGAGGGCCTGCTCCGTGGCGCGCCAGCGCCTCACCACTTAGCAAATGTCTAACGCTTATTCTGGAACCCGGACGGAAGCCTCGCCTTCACCTCATATCGGTCTGTGGTAGAGTTTTCGCCACGCCATGCGGATCTTCGTTCTCGGAGCCGGCGCTACCGGCTCTCTCCTAGCGCAATTATTAGAGCGGCAAGGACATACGGTCTGGTGCGGTGACCGCGATTTACAGCGGGCTCACCACTTTCTGGGCAAGAGCAGCAGCATCGCCATTACCGACGTGAACGCCAGGAACCTGCATGGGATCGTGCGGGCCGCGCGCGGCTGCCAACTCATCGTCAACGCCTCGGCTTCGGTCTTTAATCAGATTGTGATGCGCGCGGCGCTGCGCCTGCGTGCCCACTACCTGGACCTAAGCTCGCACCTCACCAAGAACCCATTCAAAGCCGAGCAATTGGCTTTCGCCAAGCGCTTTGATGAAAAGAACAGGCTCGCGCTCATCAACACCGGCGCCGCGCCCGGCCTCTCCAACCTGTTGGTCAAGCGCGCCGCGGAGATGCTCGACGTTGTCGAGACCGTGCAGATTCGCCTGTATGAAAGCAGCGAAAGCGACGACCCCATTTCCCAGTGGTCACCGGAAGGCAGTTTCGATGAGGCCATTTCCAATCCCAGAGTTTATCGCGCCGGAAAATTCCGGATGGAGAAGCGCTTTGCGGAGCTGGAGAAATTCCGTTTTCCGGACCCGGTCGGAAACGCGAATGTCGTTCTCGCGGCGCAGGATGAAGTCGCTACCTTGCCGTACTTTATTCCTATGCAGAGCATGGACGTAAAAATCGGCGGCAACGAATTCGACCGACTGCGCCGCTGGTACAAACAGGGAAAACTCTCTAAATCTCGGGGGATAGTGCGGCAGCGCTTCCCGCAAACTCTGTCGCCACGCAAGATCGCATCGTTGATTCGCCAGGGAATTTTGCAGAACGCGCGCTTCGCGGCGGCAGTGTTGGTCACCGGAGTCAAACGGCGCGCGAAGGAAGAACATCGCCTGCTGATACGGACCGATTGCATATTCCCGACGCTGTATCAGATTCGCCAGCAAGGCCTGTACACCACGCCCGTGGCGTATGCCACCGCGCACGTGGCCGCGTTATTCGTGAAGTTCTTTCCTCGGGACCTGTCGGGAGTGTTTCCGCCGGAAACTTTGCCGGTGGAAACGCGCCGGGCCATTATCGCGGGAATTCGCAAGCATAGCGTCCGAATCAATCATCGGACCACCGTGCTGCGGAATAGTGAAGAAGACGAGGAATACTGATCTTTTTGCGAGCGCCAATTATGGGCGTGCTTCAAAGATCAGGTTAAATGGCGTCTGCGTGGCCCGCCGGAAGCGCGTGAATCCGCCGCTGGTCACTACCTCTCGCAGCCGCTTTTCGCCGGCCTGCGCTCCTAGCGCCAATCCCACTTCCTGCGAAAGCGATGCCGGCGTGCACAGCAATGTGGACGCTCCGTAGAATGCGCGTCCGATGGGATGCAGATTGTCTTCCAGCTTGTCGCCAGCGTTCGGTTCGACGATCATCCACGTGCCGTCCTTCTTCAGCGAACTGCGCACGTGACCGGAAGCTCCCGCGGGATCGCCCATGTCGTGCAAGCAATCGAAAAAGGTCACAAAATCATAGTCCTTGCCCGGATAATCCTTTGCTTTGGCGATTTCAAAGCGGATGCGGTCGGCCACGCCGGCGTCTTTCGCGCGTTTTGTAGCGGTCTCGATTGACTTGTCGTGATAGTCGAAACCGACGAATTCGGATTTTGGATACGATTTCGCCATCAATATCGTTGATGCGCCCAGTCCGCACCCAACGTCCGCCACCTTGCCACCGCTTTTCAACTTCGCGTCAACTCCTTCCAAAGCCGGTATCCACGCAGAAATAAGGTTGGCCGCATAGCCGGGCCGGAAAAAACGTTCCGTGCCGACAAACAGTTCCGGGTTATGTTCGTGCCATCCCATACCCTTGCCGGTCTTGAAGCGCTCGGCAATCTGATCTTCGGATTTCACCGAAGCCAGCGCCAATTGGAAAGCGCCGGGAAGAAATGCCGGGCTGGTTTCATCGGCCATCGCAAACGCTTGCTCTTCGCTAAGGTGAAATTTTTCGTTCGCGGCATCATAGGTGACGTACCCGCCGGCGGCCTGCGCGGACAGCCACTCGCGAATGTAACGCTCGGCGGTTCCCGTTTTTTTCGCGAGTTCCGCCGGTGTTTGCGCTCCGCCCGCCGCAAGTGCTTTGTACAATCCCAAGCGGTCGCCAATGCGAATCAGCGCCGCGTTAAAAGTTGCGCCAAAATCCACTATGGCTTTGCCGAGAAATTCGTTCAGCTTATCTGGATTGATAGCCATGACTCTCCTCCGTGATCGAAGCGCTGGGAGCGATTGGGCGAGTTTAGGCCGATGGCTTCCGCGAAAGCAAGCCGCCGCAGGACACCAGCAGCAATCGCTGATGAATAAGCGAGCTTTGATCAAAACGAGCGGCTTGCGACAAAATGCCCTTGGAAAGACCTAGTCTCTAATCGCTCGGGCAGCCTAATCTGCCGCCGCGGCTTTCGCTTGCCCTGAAAAATGGATGGTGATCAGGAAGCCGTTGGTGCCATCGTATGAAAAATTGTGCCCGTGGCTTTCAAAGGCTTCGTGCTTGCTCTTCCACATACGGAATCCATTATTGGACTGCGCCAGCCAATACTTCAGATTGTGCACGACAACTTCTTGCGCCGGATCATCACCCTTGACTCGTTCCAAAAGCACCTCGCCTTTTCCGTTATCCATTTTGGCGCGAGCCTCGCCCGTCTTCGTGTCCACCTTCCAGGTAAATCCGGCCGTGTCCACATCGGCGTGCTCCCATTTAATGGGATAAAGCTGCCCAAGAATGTCGTTGAAGGCAGTCTTTTGCGCGGGAGTGACGCCAGGATCGTAATGAATCACGACCCAAGAATCCTTTCCGGTGCTCCAGTCACTGCCCAGATCCGTCGCCAGCCATACTTTGGCGCCGTCCAGGTTGGTGCCCTTGTAATAGCCTTTGTCCGTGCGAAGCACAAGATTGGCGCGGCAATACTCACCTTCGTGATGATGCGTCGAGCGCGTGTTGAAGTAACACGGGCAAAACATATCGCAGCTGCACGCTTCGATGTATGAAGCCGTAAGATCGAAATCAGGTTTGCCCGCGGGCTTGCCCTGGGATGGCGTGTCGTATTGCGCGAGGGCCAACCCGCCCGTCAGCCCAATGGCCAGTATCAAAATGATTGTGCTTTTCATGAGAACCTCCGTGAATGCGAGGGGAGAGATGCCCGGAATTGGCGGGATTTTACACCCCTTCCGACGCACCAAGCAAGACGGTAGTGGGCCAGGACCCACTACCAGCAAGACAGCCGAAGAGATTCGCAGCCGGCTAGAATCGGTATCCGAAGCCGAACGAGACTACCGGATAGAATTTGTAGGGTGAGGCGCTTTTGTTGAGCTTAGTTTGTTCCGCGGCAATGTTGCTTTGAATTGTCGGGTCCGAGGCAATTGAGCGGCAAAATAAACCGGAGGAGTCGCATGCGGTGCCTCCCAGGTTCAGCGCCACGCGCGGCGGCCCCTGATAAGCAGCGCCAATTTCAAACGTCGCGCTGAAGTGCCCATTGCGCGGCACCAAATTGCCAAATCCGAAGAGAAGCATCGGCGCCGCCTTGTATACGGTTAACTTGCCGGTTCCAGAGACGGGATCGGCTGCATCGCTTAAGTAAGTTGTATTGCTCAGCGTAAAGGTCTGTCCGCCGGGTACGGAAACTTTGGCGTTCACTTTGTTGCCGTTGTACAGCAGCACTCCCGGACTGACGTGAAACCAGTGCACCGGAAAGATATCGTAGGTGGCTTGCGCGGAGCGCAGGTCCAGAGTGCCTTTGTAGGTTGCGCCATCTTTGTCGAACGTGTGCCCGTAGCTGAAAGCGTTGAAGCCGAAGCGCACATTGGAGCGCTGCGAAAGGCCGACGGCCACTTCTCCGCCGATGCCGAGCGTGGACACTTTTACGCCGATGCCGATTGGAAAGTGCGACTCGGACGATTGCTTTGAAGGAGCCGGTGGAGCCGGCGCTTCAGCCGCCGAAGAATCCGGCGAATCCGCATTGGCTGCCGCCAAACCGGCAGTTGCAAAATTAGCCAACGATAACAGCACTGCACACAGGGGCAGTCTTCGCATTTTCTCTCCTCAGGGAAGTGAGCTTAGCACTCGCAATACTTTGCGATGGATTAGCTGGCTTTAATGGCTGGAAAAGAGTTACCGGCCCAAGGTACAGGCTAAACCGATCGCATTCAGCAGCAGCGATTTGGACGAGAATAACGGCGGGTTAGTTGCTCGACGTAAAACTCTTCGGCGGTCAGTGCGGGCTTTGTGGGGCATTGTTGTGCGTTGAGAGAGCGCAGGTAGCGCTCGTAGGCGGCATCACCGCACCATTCGCGTAAGCCCCGCCAGAAGATACGCGCGAAGCGCTTTATGTTTTTCGACGCGATCTGCATCAGTCATCTCCTTGCGCTACGCCGGAAAAACCTTCCGCCCATTGTGTTGGCACGTACGGGGATTCATGGAGAAGCGGCTGGCGCTGGCTGCTCAGAATGCCGTACCACTGCACGAGCGCCTCTACAATGAGCACGATCACCATTAGCGCGAGGATCGCGGTTACTGCCGCGTCCAGGCGTTGGTTGAAGATGAGCCGCTGGGTTTCTACGAGCTTGGCGGCGGGAATTTTCCCGGCCGCGATTTGCGCGGTCAGAGCGTTCGCAAACGCCAGGAAGCCGATGCGTGGATTGGCATCGAAGATTTTCTGATAGCTCGCCGTCATCGTTATGATCACTAGCCAAGCCATCGGGAGCAGCGTTACCCAAATCCAACGCGTGCGGCCCATCTTCAGCAAAATGGTTGTGGCTACCACCAACGCGACCGCCGCCAGCAACTGATTGGAAATTCCGAAGAGCGGCCAGAGCGAATTGATTCCGCCCAGTGGATCGACCACGCCCTGATACAGAAAATATCCCCACAGGCCGACGATAATCGCGCTGGATGCCAGGATGCTTGGCATCCACCCGGTGCGGGCAAACGGTTTCCAGACACGGCCGCCCAGTTCTTGCACCATGAAGCGGCCCACGCGGGTTCCCGCATCCAGGACCGTTAAAATAAACAGCGCCTCGAACATGATGGCGAAGTGATACCAGATGCTGAGCAGGCGCTCGCCGCCGATGGTATTGGAGAAAATCTGCGCCATTCCTACCGCGAGAGATGGTGCGCCGCCCGCGCGATTCCATAGCGTCTGCTCGCCTACGGCGTGTGCCAGCCCGGCCATTGTTTGCGCGGTCAGCGGAAAGCCCCAGCCGCTGATTGTGGCGGCTGCGGCATCTGGCGTCGCACCCACAATGCTTGGCGGGCTATTGATCGCAAAATAGACGCCTGGGGTCATGGCGCACGCTGCCACCATGGCCATCACACCTACGAAGGATTCCAGCAGCATCGCGCCGTAGCCGATAAATCTGGCGTGGCTTTCGCGCAGGATCATTTTGGGCGTGGTACCGGAGGAGATCAGCGAATGGAATCCGCTGATCGCGCCGCACGCGATGGTGATGAAGCAGAAAGGGAAAATTTTTCCGGCGAACACTGGGCCAGAGCCATCGATGAAGCGCGTGAGCGGTGGCATGAGCACGTGCGGTCGCACGAAGAGGATTCCCGCGGCGAGCGCGAAGATCGCTCCGGCCTTGATGAAGGCGCTTAGATAATCGCGTGGCGCGAGCAGCAACCAAACTGGAAGTGCGGAGGCGGCAAAGGCGTACACCATGAGCGCAAACGCCAGGGGAATGCCGCCCAGCGTGAACACGCGCGCCCAGGAAGGCGAATCCGCCACCCATTGCCCGGCTACGACTACGAACAGAATCAGCGCGACGCCCATCAGCGACGCTTCCAGCACGCGCCCGGGGCGCACAAATCGCAGGTACACGCCGACTAACAGGGCGATCGGAATGGTCATGGCTAGCGTGAAGGTGGCCCAGGGCGACGATTTCAGCGCGTTTACTACTACCAGCGCGACGACGCCCAGCAGGATAACCAAGATGGCGAGCACCGCGAGTTGCGCGATGAAGCCGCTGCGCTTGCTTACTTCTTCGCGGGCCATTTGGCCGATGGATTTGCCGTCTCGCCGGATCGAGCAAAACAGAATGATGAAATCCTGCACGCAGCCGGCAAACGCGGCGCCGGCAATCAGCCACAAGGTTCCAGGCAAATACCCGAACTGCGCCGCGAGCGTTGGGCCCACCAGCGGGCCCGGCCCTGCAATTGCGGCAAAATGATGGCCGAACAAGACCCATTTGTTGGTGGGGACAAAATCGCGCCCGTCGTCCTTGCGTTCCGAGGGAGTGGCGCGCGTATCGTCCAAGGCAAGAAGCCGCGCGGCGACAAACGCGGAATACAGCCGGTAGGCAACGAGATAGCAGCACAGCGCCGCGATTACGAACCACATGGCGTTGAGCGATTCGCCGCGATCGAAAGCGATTTTGGCGAGCGCGCCCGCTCCCAATATCGCCACGACCACCCAAATCACAACCCGTGCAATTCGTTTCACGCCAAAGACCCCAAGAATTTTGTCACATTTGGGAAAAATATCGCGAGCGCATCGTATGTGAGGCTCGCGCAAGCGTCAATTCGTTTACTGCGATCGGTGTAGGTTCAAAGTTCCGCAGCTGCGCATCTAGCGTGCCTTTATGGCAGCGATTATTCTTTCGAGCTGATCGGTTTTGGGTTCGTGGCCTTGTTTCGGCGGCAGTAAGTCCCAGCCGGTCGATACGACGATCAGGTTGTGTTCGGGTACTACACGCAGCTCTTGGCCGCCCAAGCCGCGTGCTGCCCAGGCTGATTTTTCGGGTGAGTTACCCCACGGTTGTAGCCACCATTGAAACCCGTATCCCCAGTGCCTTCCTTCGTCTTCCACACTGATCGCGGATTTGACCGAATTCTTTACCCAGTCTTCTGGAACAATTTGGCGGCCTTGCCACTGGCCGTTTTTCAGGAACAAATGACCGATCTTGGCCAGGCTCGCTGGCGAAATGTACAGGCCGCCTTCGGTGTCGGGAAGTCCGGTGGGCGTCTGTTTCCAGTGGTAGGAAATCCCCAGGGGCTGAAAAAGATACTGAGCGGCATAGTCGTCGACGTTCTTGCCGGTGGCCTTCTTGAAGATGTGGGAGAGAAGCTGCGTGACGCCGCTGCTGTAGACGAAAACTTTTCCGGGCTCGGCGGCCATGGGCTGATTGATGACGTATTGCACCCAGTCGTAGTTGGCCTCCATCACATCGCAGGAATTCTTGGGATCGTTGTACGGCAAATCTTCGTTCCACTCAAAGCCCGCGGTCATGGTCAGCAGGTTACGCAAGGTGATGCGTTGTTTGCGCTCGTCCAGGTTCGCAATCCTGTAATCATCGAAATATTTCAGAACCGGCGCATCGAGGTCGACGGGGAATTCCTTTCGGCCCATGGCGATCCCAATAGTGATCGAAGTGACCGTCTTCGACACGGACTGCATAGTGTGCATACTGGTATGGCGGTAATACGGATGAAATTGTGTGTTGAAATAATTATACGGGCCATTCATGTCGTGGTTTAGCGGGCCGTCGCGCCTGGCGAGTTCACCGTAAATGTTCTCGTAATCGTGCGGGTAAGAGCGGGCTAGCGCTTGCTTTCCATCGCGAATGACCAGGAGGCTGTCCACCAAGCCGTATTTTCCAGCCGCGATATCCGCATCGAGCGATGCCAACGCGCCGGCCTCCAAGCCCACGGCCGCCGGCTTAACCACGGGCCATTCGCCCAGTGAGGCTTGTTGCGATTGAGTCTGTGGCGAGAAGATGAATACGGCAGCCGCAAACGCAAAGACTCCCACAACTGCATTCCGGCCGATTACCAGCTTCATTCTGCTCTCCTCTTTCGCAGCGTGCGGGTATGAGTCCGATGATTGGAACATATCTGTGTGAACTTTGCTTTATTCAATTCCGCACTGAAGTGAAGCAAAGTAATGGATGCAAGTCGCGGAAAATTCTCACGAGTTCGCCGCAAAATGCCTTGTGCGTCGCGGCTTTGGTGCTGAACTCGCGCCGCACAATCCAAGCTTGCAGCTTTTTCCAGTTTTCCGCGGCGGGCCAGCCGTCGTGTTGCTTCCATTCTCCTTTTTCCGTGCCGTACCAATAACTTTCGTAGCGGCCGCCCAGGCGCTTTTTCTGCTGTGCGAGCCATCGGGGATTGGCCTCGACACGGGCGTCCGCAATTTGCGCCAGCGCGGAGTCCTTGCGCTTTGAGCCGGAATAGATGCGGAAGCCGGAGGTGACCGTCTTCGCGGAAATGCCGACATAGAGCTGGCCGGTTTCGCCTTCGCCGCTGAACGGGGCGCTGAATTTGACGTACATGCCGGTGCGATAGGGCGTTTTGTCTTTGGCAAAGCGGATGTCGCGGTTGATGCGCGACAAATTTGCGCCGGTGCGGCCGCTGGTCTCGAATTGCGGATCCAGCTTCAACATGGCGGGCGCCAGCTCCTCACACAATGCACGCAGCGGTTGTACTACACACTGTTTGTAGCGGTCGCGGTTGGAGTCCATCCATTCGGTGCGATTGTTGCGGGATAGATCGCGGAAAAAGCGAAACGTTTCGCTGGTGACTATGGATTTCGATTCGGCGATTGGGCGTTTGGAATTGGGCATCTGGCCAGCCTTGGAAATAATAGCGAACCAGCGTACACGATTCTTTTGGGCCGTCAATTCGTCGAGGTCTGCGCCGGTGTGGCTTTGTCGCGGAACATAGGTTGCTGAAAATAGTCCTAAAGTCATTTGCGCGTGAGACTTAGGCGGTTCTGGGAAGTCTTCCGACTCAAATTCGAGTCTAGCACCCCCTCCCCCCTGGTTTCTTGTAAGTGCGGATTCTAAAGGAGTTACGGATAAAATGCTTCGTAACTGCAGATTCTAAACAACTTAGGTCGTGGCGATGTGATAGACAACCCGGTAGAAATAAAAAAAGCGGCACCAAATGAGTGCCGCGGGGCGCAGTACTAACCAAAAGTGACTGTACACTAATCGTTAGCTCCTGTCAATCAAAATCGCCCGCTGAGCGGGGGACTAGGGCAATTCCACGTCGTCGCGGGAATCCATGCGTAAGAACCGGCTCGACGGGCACGTCGAAACTTGCCTCGGGAGTAGACAGCAGCGGACTCTAGCAATCGAGGACGGGCACGGGTGTCCCGTGCCCCTACAAACCCCGGTACGGCTGACATTCTCAGGATTCCCATAGGAACCCACCTACTGTTTTTAGGTGTGCTGTGGTCTTACGTAGTTGGCGATGTTGGCGGGCACGGGAGTCTTGCGTTTGCTTCGCGGATCATCTATCGGGCTTTGGGCTGACCACTTCAGGGGCAACACGCCTGTCCAGGCGGGGGCGTTGTACTCCTCGATATCGTCGACGGCGAATCCGGTTCGCACTTTCGCGGAAGCTTCGACGAGGGGCACCGCCAGCACCATTGTGGCCTTCAAGTCGTTTTCGCTGGGAGGGCGTACTTGCGCCCATCGGCCGTGAATTACGTGCTCGACGAAATCGCGCATGGCGGCGAGCTTGGCTTCGTGGCCCTCGATGACTTCGGCCTTGCCCATCACCACCACCGACCGATAGTTCACGGAATGGCCCATTGCTGACGGGGCGAAGACGATGCCATCGAGCAATGTGACGCTCAGGCAGAAGGGGGCGCCGCTCGCTAGCGTTTTCATCAGGCGGCTGGCGGGGGAGCCGTGCAGGAAGAGTTTGTCGCCGACGCGCACGTAGTTTGTGGGGACTACAAATGGCAGTGCGTCGGCCACGAATCCCACTTGGCACACGAATGCTTCGTCCAGGATTCGATAGATGGCTTCGCGATCGTAGTTGGCGCGATCGGGCTTGCGACGGACTTTGGTGCGGTCGGTGGGAATGAAGTGGCTCATATCCGGAGCGTAGCTGGCGGCTTGGCGGGCTGCAAGCGCCAATCTGGTTTCCCACCTCAATGCAGAGCATGAAAACGAGTGTCGCAAGCGTTTTGAAATCAATTCAAAGCGGCTTTGGCGGAGCGATCTTGCCGAGAAGGGGCGCAGCAATGCTGCGCCCCTACGGTGAAACGGCAGCCTCGGGCTAGCCATTCCGGTCGGACGCACACACCTTGACATTCTACTGGGAGGCGATTACTCTCACCTAGAATGTCTACTAAAGAGCGCAAGGAACGGATTGAATTGTTGCAGGGAACGCTCGACTTGCTGATTTTGCGGACGCTGCGGCTGGGGCCTACGCATGGGCACGCTATCGCCAAGGCCATTGAGTTCAACTCTGATGATGTGTTGCAGGTCGAGCAGGGGTCGCTGTATCCGGCGCTGCACCGGCTGATCAAGCGACGGTGGATTGCCGTCGACGAGGGCACCT